>Ga0214544_1000242_pt1 | contig 90480 bp, 30 predicted proteins | sample CNSS3metaG_FD_160074 | JGI IMG/M metagenome (GOLD analysis project Ga0214544, IMG submission 160074) | Root nodule microbial communities from cowpea collected in UCLA plant growth center, Los Angeles, California, USA - CNSS3 | ecosystem: Host-associated > Plants > Roots > Nodule | place: USA...
CAATAAACCACAATCTCATCTCTTTAATTCTCTCATTTTTCATAAAAGCCCATGTTGAAACTAATAATGAATAAACAATTAATTAGAAAAAAAACCAATTTTTTCTTTATACACCATGTTTGTTTTAGGTGAATGTAGATGGCAAGACAAATTTAAGGTTGCCATTCATCTTTACATCAAGTGATGTGTGCGAAAACGAAAAATGAAGATTTGTGGGATAGAGTGATTGTGGTCCCGTGCATGTGAGATGAGAAACAAGAATAAAACCACTTCAGCACAAACGTATTATATGAAATATCTGAACTTAGTTTTTTTTTTTTTTTATAGATTTTTGGTAATGTTTATCTGATGAGGCTTCAAGATACCTTTTTACATTAATTTTGGATGTGTCAAATTTTTACATTTCAAAATTAATTTGTAAAATCAATTCATATTAATGAATTGTTTAGAAATACCTAAAATCAATAGTAGATATAAGATTTAAATCAAAGAGAATAAATTTTTCTTTAACTTCTCTATCAACCAAACATGATTTTCTTACATCAAATATTAAAAATGCACAAAATTGATATTTTAATTTTTTTAATATATTTTAAAATTTCAAAATAATGATCATTAATATATTTTACAGATATAAATTTAAAAAATTTAAAAGAGAAAATAAAAAAGATAGTGAGTTCCACTCCTCCCAAATAAAACTAAAAACTAATATTAAAAAAATATTTTTTTAAGACAACAGCAAACGAAAGTCTTCCTCACTTTTTAAATCAGACTAAAAAATGAGGTTTGAATTAATTAAGAGTTTAAGAAAAGAAGTTGTAAAAAAAGTGTAAGGAGCAGGTGAGAATTATAGGGTAGGACACATGGAGTGCAGTGTGCGGACTCAAACTCCTATTTCAAACCGATTAATACTTCACTCTTCCCTTCATCAAATGACAAAGACTGTACTATTTTGTTTCCTTCTTTCATCTTTCACTCTCCTATCACTATTCAACACTCAACATTCACTCCCTTTATCTTTCATTTCACCTTCCTTTGTTACCTTCCACTTCACACACAAAACCAAACCACTGCAACACAACATGCCAGACCAGGCACAACGTTAAACAAGGTTAGCACTCATGGATCCATCTTTACACTCTTACTTAATTTCCATCTACATTCTACTTTTTCTCAATGCAAAGTGGTAAGACATCACCACACACTTCAAAGTCCCACATTGCTCAGAGAAACTTCAAACTCCAAGGTTCTTTAAAAGGATTATTCTTTTTTGAATTGGGATATTAGTTATATTTTGTTGCTTCACAGTTTCATCTTTTTTTTATCTTTAAGAAAACTCGTTTTGCTTCTTAACTCTCCAAAATAAAGACGTTACTTTGTTGAGCCTGAAATGTGATGTTTCTTCTGCAACTCTTTCTGTTTTTTCTCCCTTCAAAAGCGCTTTTTTTCTTGTCAAAAGTTATGCCAAAACAAACTCACATCAATATTTGACCTAGCTGCAAGGTTTCGTAGCTTTCGTGTATAATATATTTCACTCATCCTTTTGCAAAAGCAAAAAGAATATATTAAGAAAAAGGGGCTATTCTACAATGTACTTCTTTTGTCTGTTTCTTTATCTGCTTCTTCAGCTTTTTATTTATGCCCAATAAATTAATCTCTCTACTTTCTCTCATTTCATTCTCAAAAGATGGATTTTTTTTTTGTTTTCTGTTTTCCTTCCTTACACCATCTTCCTTTCGTTGTCGAGTTCAACGTTTTTGCATGCTTTCTCGTTTCCCGTAACACGTGATTGATTCCCCTTATTCCCAGAGAGATTCCTTGCATGAAGTGACCTCCTAGGGGCAGAGGTTTTCCCTTCTCTGTCTTGCCGTTTTTCTGTTCTGCAATGCGCATGTATAGAACATAGAACATAGAACATGTTCTGTCACGAAATTCAACTACAACATGTTATATGAACATCTTGTTTGTTTCCTCATTGAAGCAATGGTGTGAAAAAAAATGTGAAATGGGTTAGAGCCTAGTGGAGTGGTCATCTGGCAGACAGAATCAGAAGGTTTGAGCGGTTTTAGGTAAAATGGTTTGTGTTCATATCACAACAACTTCACATCCTAAACTCTTGTTCAGTGGACCATGCCTACTTTCACGGCAAAATTGGGGCTAAGACATTTTCATTTTCGTTTTCATGTTTACAATAATGCCCCTAGTACATGTATACATGGAACAGAGGTTTCAAAATGGGTTACCGGATCCAATGTGATTTGCAGGTTATAGTGGGTTGGTGAGAAAACCCTGATTCGAACCAGATTTCTGAAATGAAGTCCAAACTCCTCGAAAGTCTGATTTTTTTTTTAGGTTTTTGATGGGTTTTTGTGGGCATAGCTAGATTTAACCAACATTACAACATTGTGCTAAAAAGTCAAAAAGTCTCGGTTTTGGTGTAATGGTCGTAACATTTGGTTTGGACACAAATTTTGAAGCTTTCTTTGATCAGGTTCTGGTTGGATCTGTTACTGTTAGTTCATTAACTCACAGGGGCAAGTTGGTATTTTCATTTTCAGAGATTTGCAGATGTTGGGCACCTGTGTAATTTCATCATTTTCTGTTGTTGTAGTTGTAGGCCCCTCTTGATCATTACTGGGTGCTCTTAGCCTGAAAGAGCTTATCATAGCATCAGTTGGTAATGAGAACGTTTTCCCTCATGTGTGGACCTGTGCTACACATTTTGTGTTTATGCCAATTTACTTGACTTTTGTTCCTTTGATAGTGGTGTCCATAACATTTTCCAGAGACATGTTTTTACACAGTTTTATTATAATTGACACTTAAGAATGTTGTAATGAAGTGTTTTCTTTTTAACTATCTTTATAAAGTAGTTATATATTATTAGGTAAAGGTGCTTTTTTTAAGATTGAAGTGAAAACCCTATTGAGCAAATCTTCTGCATTTATGGCTTATGAGGTGAAGATAAGAAGATGATAACATCCTGCATGAACACATTTATTTTTTTTCCATAACTTCCACCTTCTCATTGGATTCTCTTGTCTCTGTGTGTGATATGTTGTCTGAACTGTTACAGTCATTGTGGGTCAGGGAGCATTCAAGCAGCGAGGCCCAAATTATTAAACTGGTTTCTCTTTACTGGACAAGAGGCAATTAAGCCATGCAGACACCAAAGACAAGGTAACCTTTGATGAACTGGTGCATTGTTCTTATGCTGTTTCATTAATGTTTGCTATTTCAAAATGATTTCTGGTTTTAAAACATGCCAAGAGTTTTCAGTGGTGTTGTTTACATTGGTATGTGTTGTGTTTCTAAATCAGGAGAAAAATGCTAATAGATATAAGTTCTCTATTTATTCTTCACTTTGTTTACAGCAATTAGTCAAGTCTAACTAATTTTCTCGTTTAATTAATTTTGCTGGACTTTCCCTTTATATGTGAAATATATCAATTGCTGAAAGCTAACCAAAGATACCATTACATTGAAAAGACATTATTGAGTTTACCTAAATAATATGTTATTGATTTATCTATATGATATGACAAACTGGACCAATTTGTTGAACAATTGGATGATTTGTAATCATATTTGTCTCCAAATCTATAGGCCTAATCATCCTTCTGCACTTTCCTTTTTGGTTCCATTTTGTTTGGTTAATGTGGTTCCTCCTCCCTATAACTGCGGAATGGAATGATGAAGATTGGGACCCGGGGCAGTTATCACCAACTCTAATGAATGAACAAACCTTTGTTTTTTCTATTTGAACAAAAAAATAAGATTCTCTTTCAATTACTAGAAATCTGTTATTGTAATTTCACTGTTAATCACCGTGTTAGGTAATTGAAAATAGTTCCTAACATGTGCTTGGAAGACAATCTCATTTTCAAACTGAATTTATGATGTTGATGGCGCCTAAGTTATGCGTCGAGAAGACTTTCTTGTAACTTGTTGGAGTTATTTTCGTTTGTGCTTGGAAGAAACTTTGCATTTTCAAACAGAATTTATGAAGTTGATGACACCCATGTTGTTTTAGGAAGACTTTCTTGTAGCTTTTAAGCGTCTTTAAATTTTTCTGGAGAACTTTTCTTTTTCAAACGGAATTTATAAAGGTGATGATGACTCTATGTTATACTAGGAAGACTTTGTTGTAACTTGTTGGAACTTTCTCCGGTGGTTGTTGCTCTGTATTTTAGCCTCCATGTGTTTGTTTAAATTTCGCTTTGAAGAATGGTTCGCCTTATCTAGTCTAAGTTCTATATCACGTTAAAGGATTTCTGCTGCAATGTGAGTGTGAGGATACTGTTTAGCATGGCTACAAGGTATTTGAGGCGAGAATGGAGAGATATGAGTTTAAATTTCCCACAGTGAAGTTCACTTGCTTACATTTTTGTAAATTGATTTCAGAAGTGGTTCCTCTGAGGTTCCTCAGAAGGTGTCTCCTCGTGCTGTGCGCCAACTCAGGCCTACTACTGTGGATACTGATTCTGTATCTTCTTCAAGTCAGGCTAATAAATCATCAAAGGAGAGAAGCCCCAAAGTCACTGATCGCAGATCACCCAGAAGCCCAGTTGTTGAGGTACGGTTTCCTTTTCAAATGATACTTTAACTGCAAATTTCAACTAGATATGTTGGAACAGAAAACCTTGATGATAAGAACTACAATCTCTATTCAGATGCTTTTTTCCTTTGATATTATAGTAGCTTATAATGAGTTGTTTTCTATAATTTATCAGTACAGTTTTCCTAGCCTTGAAATTTGTGGTGAACAATGAAGCATTGTAATTTTGTGTTGTTTTAGAGGAAGCGCCCCAGCAAAATATCTGAATTAGAGTCTCAAATTTCTCAACTGCAAAATGATTTGAAGAAGGTGATGGATCAGCTTGTTTTGTCTGAATCAAGCAAGAGGCAAGCGCAGCAAGATGCCCTGGAGTCCAAGGAGCAACTACTAGCTCTATCTGCAAAATTTGAAGAGTCACAGAAACACGTTCTGGATCTTTGTGCTGCCGGAGAAGGTCGTGTTCTTGAGCTGCAGAAAATCATAGATGAGCGTGATATGGCATGCCAATCTGAACTTGAGGCCTCCAAAAAGCAGCTCTCAGTTGAGTCTTCTGCCTTGGCCTCTGCAATGAATGAAATTCAGATGCTCAAGACCGAACTTGAATTGGTAGCCAATTGTGAGAGTGCACAATCTCAACAGGCAAAATCAGCAGACACGGAGCTACTAAACATGAAGCAGAACTTGTCTGAAGCTCTTTCTCTTGTGGAGACCATGAAAAACCAACTAAGGGATTACAAAGAATCTGAAGCTCAGGCCCAAGCATTGGTCAGTGAAACCATGTTGCAGCATGAGGCTGCAAAAAATGCTATTGAAATCCTAAGAGCAGATGTTGCAAAAGCTGTTGATGGCTACAATACTATTGCTTTGGAGTTGGACCAGTCCAAAGCACGGGTAAACTCACTAGAGGCACTTGTTAGCATGCTTCAGAAAGACCCCATCAGTAACAAATTTGAACACCAACCTGAAATATCGATAGAGGGAGAGGGTTCTTATGATGTAGAAGCAGAAGTTGTTTCTTTGAAGTCTGAGGTTAGACGCCTGCAATCTGCCGTAGAAACTGCTGAGACTAAATACCAAGAAGAAAAGATCCAAAGCACGGTGCAGATCAGAAATGCATATGAGCTTGTGGAGCAGATAAAATCTGAAACCGGTAAGAGGGAAGGTGAGCTAGAGGCTGAGTTGAAAAGGAAGAAAGCTGACATTGAAGAGTTGAAGGCTAACCTAATGGATAAGGAAACTGAGTTACAAGGCATTGTGGAGGAGAATGAGAACTTGAACACCAAGCTTCAAGAGAGCATGTCATCCAAAAATGAGCATGAACTCAAGATGGAAACTAAAAGACTAGAAGAATGTGTGGCTGAACTGAAGTCAGAGATGATGGACAAGGAGACAACACTGCAAAGCATATCTGAGGAGAATGAAATGCTGAAGATGGAAATCAAGAAGCTCTCAGATGGTGGTGGCAAAGTGAGTGAGGAAGTTGCAGCTGAGGTAGAGGGAGCTAAGGCGGCGGAAAAAGAGGCTCTGATGAAACTTGGGATTGTGATGGAGGAAGCAGATAGGAGCAACAAGAAGGCTGCAAGAGTGACTGAGCAGCTAGAAGCAGCACAAGCAGCAAATTTAGAAATGGAAGCAGAACTGAGAAGACTAAAGGTGCAGTCTGATCAGTGGAGAAAGGCTGCAGAAGCAGCTGCTGCTATGCTTTCATCAGGGAACAATGGGAAAATCACAGAGAGAACTGTGTCTCTGGATAACAACAACTACAAGTGCTCACCCTATGCTGAAGACATGGATGATGATTTCCAGAGAAAGAAAAATGGTAACATGCTGAAGAAGTTCGGGGTCTTGTGGAAGAAGCCTCAGAAATAGTGAGTGTCTGGTTTTATGTATGTTGTTATGTTCTGAATTTTAGTTCAATAATAGTGTGTTCATGTGATGTTTATTTATGTCTTCTGCAATTTTGTCTCATCCTTGCCTTCCAATCTGCACTGTAAATCCTTCTCCGTCAGAAACTGTTTGTGAAGTGTACTTCAAACGCTGGTGTTTAGTTATTGAATACATTAAGCTTCACATGATGATGCACATAATTGTAGTCTCATAATGCACACTGTTTCACTTCCTGAACTATTTTTTTCACTGATGCGCAGTATTTGGATAATGTAAACTTGAGAATAATGTGCAGTATTTGAAGACAGTACTACACGTTGTAAATGTTCGTAACTCTTTTTAGAAACAGTCTTTTATTATCATTGTTATTATTATTAACTGGTATCCATGGATAATTTTCATAGAAAAAAAGGTTACGCATTTGCTCCAGTAAGCAAAAGTGAGCTTGTTTATTTTTCACACATTTTTGGTTTTTAAACTTCTTTCTAAAACAATTTTTGGCATTTGCTCCAGTAAGCAAACGTGAGCTTGTTTATTTTTCACACATTTTTGGTTTTTAAATTTCTTTCTAAAACAAAATTTATTACTCAATAATCAATTTTTCGTTCAAAATCTGAGTTTTGAAATAGTTTGTTGCACCTTAGAGATATTTCCTCATTTGTTCAAATAGTTTGTTACATTCCAGTAAAAAAAAATGTGCTAAAAAAAGGAATACCAAATTTTGTAGAACAAAATATTTAAGAAATACTAAACGAACAAAGTGACAGTATATATAGGTGAAAACAACTCTAGACATTTTTTTCTTCATTCTACAGAAAGCAACTACACTTTCTTTCATCATGGAAATGTTAATCTGAATATAAAAACATTTTGGTAACGAAATGATACTCGTTTCTAAATTTTGGATTAAACTAATCAATAATTAGGGAGTGGTCATGGATTGAATTTTTAATGATCCACTCTATTTTAGATCTAAATAATTGGATTAGATTTTTTAACTAAATTCATTTTTTCAGCAAAATTAGTTTAGATTTTTTTTAAATCCAGACCCAAATATTTGGATTAAAATTTAAATCCAGTCCAAATATTTATATCAAGATCAAAATCTAGAATATATTTTTGGTAAAAGAAATTTAAAGTTAATTTTCTAAAATTTGTGTCCTTAAAGGTGACACGATACAATTTGGTTAAAGTTATCAATTTGGCTTAACCCACAAGGTTAGGTCCTAGCCCACAAAACCCACATGGCAAAAAAGCATGCCCATAGACTTTCTTTTTAAATATGAAAAATATATTATTTTTTAAAATGTATTATTAAACTTTATGTCGTCGGCTCAGGGTCGACAGGTCTAATCGTTGTGTCGACCCGACCTCAGACGATTGAGTCATTGGACCCGCCTAGCCCTTCAGGGTCGTTAGGCCTGTCCGATCCGAACGGGTCATCTGGCACGGTCCGTCCAAGTCATCAACTCAACCTATTCGGGTCATCAAGTCGACTCCATCTGTTTGGGTCGTCAAATCTGCCAAATTCATACAGGTCGGTAGTCGGACACGACCCGTCCGGGTTGTCAGGCAGCCCAGTCCAACCCATCAGGGTATTCGGGCCTCCCTAGCTCGTTCGAAATAAAATTTCCGTTAAACGTGACGTTTTATTCTCATCTTCTTCCTCTCAAAGAATGCAAAGAAGAATCGACGTGCAGTTGGAGATGCAACCAAGAAGAATAAACAATAACGATATTGAATATAATTGTTGTTGTGAGGGGATATTTTAATTTTTGGTTATAAATTGAAATATGTCTAAATTTTGATAAAATTTTATTTTTAAATTTTAAAAATAAATAGATATAATTCTTTTAATTTAATTGGATTAAATTATTTTAACTTATGATAGATCTAAATTATTTTACTTTGTTAAAGATGTTTTTAGGATAATATTTGAGTTATATATTATTTTTAAATATTTTACTCACATGTCATCTCGCTCAAAATATTTAAGGCAATTAAATAAAAATTATATACATTTATTTTTATTTTTTAATGGTTAATATGAACATGTAAACTATAAGAAGCAGAAAAAGCCGAATAAAAAAGGTCCAATTTTAACTAGGTAAAAGAAGTCCATTTATGTATTTGTTGATGAGGTATTTAATAATTATATGTTGTTTACATTTGATTTGGGCTTATTCTTTGCATTTTTTTTTTCTTATTGTCTAAATGCCATTTCCATTTAGAGCTGGTGTTGGGTTTTTGTATCTTGGTTCATGGCAATTCTTCTCGTAAAACTTCTAAAATAATGTTATTTCATTTGGGCCTATTAAAATCTGTGTGTGTAATTTAGCTCAATGCTCGCTTGTAGCCATTACCGAGCATTTCCTTTCACACAAAAAAAAAAAAAAAAAAAAATAATTAATTTTTTTTTTTATTAAAATAAAAAAAAAAACAAATATGCTTTAGTTTGTTTCTCGCTGCACCTCCATAAACTTTCTCTTGCACCTACATATATATATAAAGATATGAATTTTAGAAATGAATAACTAAATAATTTTATTTTCTTAAAATCATCCTCACTAAACAAAAAAACATGTCTTACAAAATTTATTTAATATAATTGTTGAAAATTTGAAGGAGTACAGAAGAATAAGAGAGAAAAATTAAATTAGTCAAAAAATACAAAGATTAAAAATAAAAAAATAATGTGAATATGAAAAGTGTGTATGAAAGAATTGGAAAAAAACAAAAAAAAAATGATAGAAAAAAAAGTTAAATGACTAAAAAAAGTATATATATGTATTTATTTAGATTTTTGATAAATATTATTACAGATTTGGTATGGTTTACCATGTTTTGATTTTTTTTGACCAATTATTAATGGACTCGTATAAGCATAGTTGAAATGTCAAATTGATATCTTATTTGAATCAAGAAAAAAATCATGGAAATATTTAAATGGTAGAAAATTTAGAAAATAAAATAGTGCCTTTTCGTTCCTATCATCATTGGAAAAAAAATATATAACTAATATGAAATTATCGTAAAATTACTTTAGATTACAAATATGAATTTCTATTTATAAATTTTTATTGCATAAAAATTCTTTCATGTTAAATTTTAAATAAAGAACGGTGTAAAAAATAAAATCTTGCAGCATGTAAAAAAATGAAAAAAAAAAAAAGTTAACCTTTCCTTTGTAGACGCAGCACTGTTTGAGACTTGCGTGCTTTAAACTGTACTTTCCACTTTCTCTGAATCCATAGCAATGCATAGCACTTCTTCAACTTTACTCCCACAATCTCTGTAACTGTAGGTCGTTCTCTCATACACCTTTAATTCATTCTTTCGTTCTCTCTTTTTTCTTTATCCTTTTAACATTACTTCCAATCTCTGCAAAACAACAAGGTTTTCTTTCTATCAGTTACATTGTTAATGCTAAAAACTGTTGGAACCGTTATTTACCAAATTGCATTACAACGAAAGTTTAAGGCTAAAACACATCTATTTGACGCGAATTACTCTTATGCGGCACTTGATGAATTTATCTTATCAATTTGTGTTGTAACATTTAACATGATATTAGAGCTATTATTTAAAAAAAAAATTATTTTAGTGAGATTTTTTGGACATTCTGTTTCATTCGCTTTCGGATCACTAACGGACCACCCATTAATTTTTAGTCTCATGTACAAGATGTATATATTTCGGTGTGAGAGGTGTATTGGAAGTTCCACATCGACTAGAGATAAGACAATTTTATAGTATATAAGCAAGGTGCAAACTTTACCTTAAAAGTTATTTTGTGGAGTTGAGTTAGACTTAAAGCTCACTTTTTAACTATTTATTTGAATTTTAAGGTAATTTAGTTCACCATCAGAAATTTTCATGTTTTGAAAGAGAAATGTTCAACATGGATTTATGCTAAATAATATGTTCATACTATGCACTGTAATTAATGTATTGGGGATTGTCTCATGCTAAAGGAATTGTTCTAGAAAAAGTGTTAGCCTCATATATACTTTTCTTTTGATTGTATGTATGCTATTTTTACTTGAAAATTCTCCATAAGCTGGAACAAAAGGTTCAGCTAAACTGACATATTTTACAGTGGGATTGAAGCTAAACAACCAAATTCTGCTATTAAAAAAATGTGGTCGAGCTCAATTAATCATAAATGGAAAGAATATTGGAGCCTTTGTGCGAATAAAATGTAAGTGCATATTGCTTCTTTTTTAGTCCTTTTTCCCTTCCAGTGAAAAATTGATTCTGGTTATGACTTATGCAGGACAAAGTGCTTATTGCTGGTTTCGGCTGAAAAGGGCATGCTGTTGCAGATATTTTTGGAGTTAGGTTCAATGTTGTGAAGGTTCAATCCGATGTATATCCATTCCAAGATGTCATCTACGATGAAGATGTTTACGAAATTCTTTTCCAATTATGCTTGATTCTTGTTAACTTATGTCGATTTATTAATCCTTACCTCTTGTGGTAGATGATATCTAATTATTTACGTAAGTTGTTGTCGTGGGTAGCAATGTTTTAGTGTAACACGTGAAACTAAGGTTCATCAACAGGAACTTCTAATTCCAAGTTTGAATAACTGATATAATTATTATCTTACATAAGACAATTTCAAAGACAGAATATGGTATTAGTCTTCTCAGGATTCTTTGTTGTGGTTGTTGTCTCATTTTAAAAGAATATACTAATAATATTATCAAACCAGGAACAACTTACGTGCTGATCTGGCCAGTGACTCTCAAGTGCTGATATAAGTTTTACAGGTATAAAATATTTGACACCACTTTTACCCAAAATCTTAAGACAATGATATTATGAACCTTTATTCTTATATAGCGTTTGACTTCATCTATTTTATACAATGTGTGACTTTTGACTCATATTTAAATTTGGACTGTTCCAACAATCTCCCCTCAAAAATGAATCATTTTTTTCTGATATACTTTTTCTCGAATCAATCACTATATGCGAGATATTATTATTTTAAAAGTAAAATTTCATCACAATTTTAACCTCAAAAAACATCTTAAAGAATTGAAAGAGGAATCTTCCTTTAGATTAACGTTGATTTCGACTTCTCGGCATAATGAGATATTAGTTATACAAGAAAAGAAGGGGTTTTTATAACCTTCCACCAATCACAGTTTGAATGATGTGGTACTGAAGTGATTTTAAGCGGAAAAGTACCAAAATCCCTTCTTTTAAAAGATACCAAATAATAGTCTTAATTTAATTGAGGTTAAGAAACTTAGGAAAAGATTTAGAGAGAATAATATAGTATGATGTTTGTGGCATGTGGTTTGTCAGATAAGCAAAGAGATAGTGCTAGTTGAAGACTTTGACTAGATGTACTTGCTCCACTCCTTCTCATTTGAAACTCCAACCAAAGTAGGTCCAGTACTTGTTGCTCTTTGAGGTGAATGAATGTGACGGTCAATTTTAAAAAATTCAGTCCCTTTACTTCTATAATAATAATTTCTCATATCACAATCACCTAATTAAATATCACCATCACTTCCCACCAATCTCTCTACCCTTAATTCAGGACACAACACTAATCACTTCTTCAATGCTATACAGCTGCACATAGAGACTCTCTATTTTCATGTTTTCATACCCAAAACAAACCATTTCTCAAACAAATCAGATTCTCCCTCTGACTCCATTCAATTTTTTATGCCACATTTCAAACCATGGTCATTTGATTAAGCCACTTCAAACAATTTTCAAACTTATTACTGACCATTTCCTCACGCCAAAATCCTGTGTTGGATTTGGTCTGCCAAGTGCCTAAGAGAGAGACAAAATCCTCACCGAACTTGGCGCTGATGCTTCACTGAAATCTCTATTCTAAAATTCTTATCACCTCATTCACCTCCACTATCATGTCATAACATATATACAATGGAACTACGGTAACCACTTTAATTTAATTTAATGCTGCATTTCAGTAATAGCAGTCAGTATAGTCAGAACAAACATGTTCTAAGAATCTACCTGGTGAGAATAAGATGCAATCGTAGAAGAATATCTCGAAACTATCACTAATTATAAATTCAAAGCTCCTGAAAGAAAATGATTCTAACTGTTCAGAGAGTAGTTCTGCATTAAACCATGAAACATCACTCTCATGCTCGCTCTTTCTCACTCTCTCACTCTCTCATCTGTCAAATAAGGAAATGATGATTGATGCTCTATATCTACTTCTCTCCAACTTCATTGACTTGGTTAGCAAACAACCTCTGAAATTTTCATTAGACTATTCACCAATTAAAGGATAGTAGTACAAAAAATTTGACAATTTAAGGAGCAAAAAGAGAAAAAGAAAAAGAAAACAACAAGAAAGTAAAAGAAGATGATTCAAGGGAATCAACCAAACCCCTATTAACCTCAGCACTCGAGAGGATTGAAAATCCTAATTAGACTGTTTTTTTGTTTTTGTTTTTGTTTTTGTTTTTCATCAAACACTTGTGGAAATAATCATCAGTGCCTTAGCTTGACGATTGTGTCTACATTAGAGGACTATTGAGAAGTCCATGCCAAGATGAAGTGAGGCCATTCCAATTAGCTCTTCCTGAGTCAAGTTCAGCCATGTTGGTGTCTCCATTGAGTTGCCATGGGAAACCCCACAGCACCCTACTACTCTCACTTTGCTCCCTTGCATTGCAAAGTTCTTGTTTCATGGTGGTCACTGTGACTGCTTGTGTTGTTGCAACACTCATTTCTTGATCATAAGGCAGCATCATCTCTCCACTAACCCCACCACCAGCACCAGCACAAGCATTGCCATTGTCCACCTCCCCCATGTCCCCATTCCCATATCCATAGTACAGATTCTGAACATTGCTTTGTGTTCCGAGGAACCCACTTCTGAGAGAATCCAAGAACCCTGGGTTTGTGGAAGAGTGGTGCATGCCAGGGTTCCCAAGGATATCACAAGGGGTGCTTGTGGGGTTCCCCAGAATTGAAAAGTCATGTTCATCATAACCCAATTGCCCACATGACTGCTTTTGCAGCCTTGCCAGTGCAAGAGTGAGGTCGCTGGAGTCATAAGACAACGAAGGAAGACCAGTGAGAGGGTTGTTTGGATTGGGTGTGAATCCTTGATCTTGGATTCTCTTTGAAGATGAAGATGATGATGACGATGATGACCTCTTGTTCTTCCTGCACCCTCCTCCCACCGGAACATTCCTCAGTGTTCCTCCTTTGGTCCAATATCTTCTGCAGGATTTGCAGAAGTACCTCGGCTGGGAAAGACTGTAATTGTTGTAGTAACAAAATTTGGTGTTGGTTGAGTCACATCTGGGACACTTCAGAGCTTGTTCTGGCTGAGGCCTTGGCTTCCTCTCTTGCTGTGCTTTTGAACATGCCAACATGTTCTCCAATGACTGGTTCGACATTTGCTGCAACAAACAAAAACACAAAAAACACATCCAAATTAACCAATTTGACTCCATGTTATAACATGCATACAAAAGGGTTAATTTAAACTTCCAGATTTTGTACTTTATTGCATTCAAGGGGAATTTTCCCCTTACTTTTCAGCTTGAGAGACATATCAATTACATGGAAAACACCATGAATAGTAAAGTATATGGTTTAGAATAACGAGGGAGGACAGAAGTTTCCTATAAAAATGTTAAATATAAAACAAAACCAAGATATATTACTTCTCTGTTCTAAACTGATCTCATGAACTAAAAATTGAAAACACAAAACCAGACAATAAGAATCCACGAAAGACACAATTAAAATACGTTGTTTTGTTTTATATTTACCTGGTGTTGTCCGGTGGAAGGATCCATCCATACAAAAGAAAATATATGCACTTCTGATCTAAGTGATAACTTAAGAACTCGAAAGGTAAGAGCTTTTGGTAGATTGTGTATGTGGGTATGGAGTTTGGTGTGTTTGTGTGTGTAGGAGAGTACTTGAGAGAGAAGGGAAAGTGGAGAAAGATGAGTATAGAAGAGAGACCATGCAAAGTGAGGTAATAGAAACCTGTGTAGGACTAGTTATATATAAAGCACCCCACAAGCAATCCCAAGAGAGAGAAAGAGAAGAGAGAGAAGGGAGTGTAATGCAATGATGTTTTTTGCCGTACACGATGATGGATGAGGTTGGCTTGCACGCAGAGAAAGCATTAAGAAAGAAAGAAAATTCTAGTGCATTCTCACTTCCTTACTTACCCAATTCCGTTCTGCAACGGTTTCATACGAACCAAAAAAAACACAAAAACAAAAAGAAACATAAACATAAACCCAACACACAAGGTCCCTCTCTCGCGTGGATGCAACTATTAATGGACCCCACCTCACCATAGGTCCCCACACATCCACCACTCTCTCTCTCTCTCTCTCCACTTCACCACCTTAACAAAATCCAAACATCAAAAACAAAATAAAAAAACCAAAACCTCTGCGATCTTCTCAGCCCCCAAACACAAAACCTCGTCCTCTCGTGTCCCTATGTTCGTCTCTTCTTCTTTTTTTTAAATTTTAATCATTCCCTCCATCTAATCTAATCTAAACCCAATTCTTCTTTTCAAGTAAAGAAAAGAGAGCAATAAATAAATAAAACGAAGAAGGGTTTGCTGCAATGGAAAAAAAAAAAAGGATTTTGTTTGGTATGTGTGTAAGTATGATGAAGTGGGACCAAGAGGGTGTAGCAGGAAGAAGATATTATTAATTGAAATTGATGGAAGGGAAGGATTGTCGTCGTTTGTTGAATGTCCGGGTGATGTGGATTTGTAATGATGTTGGTGACAGGCAAGGGGACACTAATGACAGTGACAGAGGATCTCCATTTTCATCTTCATCCTTGCTTCGTCTTTTTCCTCTCTTCATTCCCTTCTTTTCCATTTCCTCTTCAAACCCCAAAATTCTTCACATTCCAACCCTCTTCTTCAATCCCCACATCACAAAATTTCATCTTTTTAACTCATTATCCATCAACCATACTTCAAACATTCTGTATCTGTGTGATCTGCATAATGTTTTTTTGTTTGAAGAAAACTATGTATATATGTGTATATAGTATATACATATATACATATAACAGTAACGTAAAGACAGAGAGATGGAAGGGAATTAACACGTTATATTGGTGGCTGAGAGTTATTGGTTGATTCTTCACACCTAACAAGTACTACTGTCACCACTCACTCACTCATTCACTCACTAACTCACTCACTCACTCCATATTCATGAGTCAATTTTTGCTTTACCTGTTTTGGGGTCACTTGGGCCTTCAATTTTGGTGCTGGTGGTCCCTCTTACTGATGATGATCAATAATAATCTGAAACACAGTCACTGACTTGTCTTACTCAACTCCCACTTATTGGATTGATGCAATTCCTCCTGCATGCCCTTTCTTTTCCTTCTCACTCCACACGCATTTCCCATTATTTCCTATTATAACACTTCGATACTTTACCAAAATTAATTAATACTCTTCTTCTTCTTCTTAGTATAACATGTTTTTAACATAATCGATATACTAAATTCACGGTTTTTATTTGACATAGAACAACACTTTTGCTGTTAATGATTTGAGAAAAATAAACACCATGCAATATTTGAGGTATAACTTTTTACATTGCTAACCACTGTCATCATGTCTTATCCCGTTTGTGCGGTTGTTGGAATATCTATCCATGTGGATTCTTAGACCACATTCACTCATCGATTCATCTTGTTGGGATCGTGACATTCACTGTAGAATCGTGCTCAATCTGAATCCACATTTTGCATCCATACATCTCTGATTAAACATATCAGTAAGTAAAAGAAAATAAAATAAAGGTTGCTTTTCACACTGTCTTAACAACTTCATCTTCAATAATTTTATAAAAAAAAAAAAAAAAAAAAAAAATCACGTGTTAGTTTAGTTCCACAGCTGATTAGGGTTTATGTACGTTATAGGATTTCCCCTTAAGTAAGATTATCCTTAACTGACCGACATGAAATATTAATTAGATAATTAGACAGTGATTATGAAGTTAAAAGATTGTTCAATTATTATTCTATTTGTTACAAATTCCGACAGACACTGACTTGAACATCAGAATTTTTTTGTAGGTTTATACCCAATCGTAGGTACATACCCTTGTAAGTACAGTTTAGATGATACAATACCTAAAGATTCTAATTATTTGAGCAAAGTTTGAAATGTAAATTTGATGCATATGCTCAGTTATACAACATTTCTTTACTTTATTTAGGGCAAATTCTTGCAACTGTAAGGAACACGATTGATTTAGAAAAACAACAGACTCGAAGATTCATCTGAAGCCAAATATACAGGGAATGATTGAATAATAGTTACCAATATTTGACAATGCAGAAGAGAATGATTATTTTCGTCTTCTTGTTTTCTTTAATCAATCTAAAGATTAATTAATCAGATTCATTTCCTCACACATGGCGTTTTGTCGCTTAGCTGGTGAAAAAAAGAGCCACTTCCTTTTTTTTTTTTTTCCACAACCGTTCCAAAAATGATTAGAGAAAAGTTAACGATCATCATTGCATTTTATAAATATTTAATCACTGGTTTACATGAATCATGGGTCATACTATTTCTTTCTCTTTAGTTCCAACAATTAAGACCAACATGAACTGATTGCTAACCTAACAATCATAGCTATTCTGTCGATATCCCGCATAATAGTTAAAAGAGAAATAAATATAACCATATATAAGTTTTGTTTGATCTTAATTATTCCAAGTTAATTACAATCAGAATTGTTTTAATACAACCACTAGTTTCAAAGACAACTTAAATACTTTTTTATGTTCAATCTTCTGATATATCTTTTAAAGATAATACAATAAAGAAGTTTTAGGTTTCAAAACGGATAATATTATATATAATGATCGAACATAACAATGTTATCTCAACCATCTTAAGATCTGAACAACAATAATATAACTATAATGTTTAAAATTTAACTAAATTATATATGAGTATCAAGGTTCAAAATTGTAATAAAAATTTGTTACATTCCTTCATATAATTTAAACTTGAAACACCCAAAAGCCTTGATGCTAATATACAAAACTGAACTAGCACACCGTTTTCAAAACTTTGCTACACAACATAAGAATCTATAGATTATCCCCACTCAAAAGAGGAAAGAAAAAAGTAGAAGAATGGTCCAATTATGTGATGGTAGTACGTTGTATACTGTGTGATTTGTTGCTAAATTGGGTGTAATGTCCCCGTAGCCATTGGTATCATCAGATTCTTTGGAGAGGCTGGTGGGAAAATAGTATAATATATATATACTAACTATAATTCATAGTGTCATTATCGCTTTGTGGAAAAAAATTAGCAAACAATGATTGATCCCACTTTCACACATATCCTTTGGATCCCATAGAAATTTAGCTTTGAGTGCACCCTATGTAACCTTACAAGAAGAGTCCCTTGCTAGCTAGTATTCAAAGTAACCATAGATTGAAAGGAAAAGAGAGAAGAATAGATATATAGTAATAATATAAGTTATCATGTGGTGATTGAAATGAACATGTGTGTGTTGAGCAATGGATATTTGAGAAAAATAATGCAAAAAAAATAAAAAAAAATAAAAAAAAAAAATTTGTGGTGGGCCATGGATTGTAGGTGGGGCAATGAGGCATGAACATCATAGGGATCAGTCATGTTTGTTGACTGGTCAAATTTATACAGTCAAAGGAAACACTGAGAGCAAAAAAAAAGTAAAAGTGAGTGATGGGAAACTGTGCCCAAACACCCCCTTGGCACACAACACATACGGTAACGTTGTTTGTATTAGCATTTCTGTGAAGAAAAGAATCTGGTTGGTGTTCCCACTTCTTTCTTCCGCGCAGAATCTTTGTCTCTATGGTTGAGGTTGATATGTCATCTCATTTTGTGTGCTCCTTCGTGTTTAATAAACATAAACCACTCTCATTATTAACAACTATAGGATGTGATGGGTTCGTTAGATACTTTGCAACAAAATTTTAAACAAATAAATGGATCAACACAATCACATAAAGAAAAGAAAAGCAAGATTGTTGTGAAGACTTCAAATTGGAAAGTGGGATAATATTTTTGTGGCATACAATTTCGTTGAACTAGCCTAGCCAATGAACCAGAAAAGACAAAAATGTTTGCCAATTACAACGCGTTCTTGCTTCGTAACAACTTCGAGATAACAATGATAATAATGATGTTGGGATATTAGTCATCGACGTTAAAAGTCGTTAATTTGCATCGACAACGCTTTTTAACTACGGTTCTGACGAACCCTCGTTGTTACTCAAACGCCGAAACTCTGTTTTTTTATTTTGGTGGGAAAATTTAACAGTAATATAGTGTTATGTTTGGTGATGTCTATTAAATGTTTCATTATGTAGTAAGCGTTACATCAAATCTTAATATGTTGGTTTTCTATCTATGATGTATAGTACTTGTGATGTTTCCTTATTCTATCACTTTGTTGAATAAAAGAATGAATAATGTTAGAGTTTTTTAAAGAAGGAACGGAAAAAATGAGTTCCGTTTCCGATGTTTTGTTGAAGAGGGAATACTATTTGAAATTTACTTTAAGTCATTGCGCCTCATTTTTGGAAATACCGAGCATGTTGGAAATAGTACACACTATTTCTTGTTCTGCACAGAATGCCAAAGAAACATTCTAGAAATTCGATATGCATGAAACTTTCTTTTGAATATAAACTAATTTTTGTAAACTTGCATCAAGAAAAACTCTATTTTGTGATAATTAAGCTATGATAATAAAATTACTATTCTAATCATGTTTGCGAGAACAAATGTTTTTAACTAGTTACTAATTTTAATAATTATACTTTTGAAATATAAATAGTATAAAAGGAATTTATCCTTCTTCCATTAATATCATACTTCTTACCTAACATCAAATCCAGAGAATGAACAATAACTTGTGGATTAAGATTGTTCTGACTATGTTGACACGTGTTAGTTTTGCAGCATAAGTTTTGTTTCCCATATTCTCGCTTTTTTTGGTTAATGTTTTAATCATTACAGTAATTTATGATTGGTTTGGTGATTATTACAACAATTTCTGCTTCCCAAGTGAATAGTCAAGTAAATTTACTTCCTAAAAGAGCAATCATACATAAGATTTATATATTTAATTTACACTTTTCAGTTTTTTAGTTTTTAGTTTTTACCATTTTAATATATGTTCTTCCTTTATTTATCTGGAATATCTTTCAAAAACAAAATTACGGTGAAGTTTCGAATTTACAATATCTATAAATTATAAAACTATGATAAAATTTTAAACTTAAAAAAATATTTTAAATACAATGACCGATATTAATTAATCTGAAATCAGAATTTTTTACATTCATCCTTTTATTTCATTTTTCTCTATTTCTTTTAGGTGTCAAGAGTTGATGCACAAAATTAATCCCTCCACGAGTTCAGATCTTCTGCTATTCATACTCAATTTTATAAAATTCACATAAAAATGGGAGCATAAATAATATGAAATATTGTATACATATACATTGTTTTGACATAGATGATGTGTGTGAACTAAGAATAATGGCGTGTTTGAAACCAAATTACGCGCGGCGAGGAAAGTGATTTTTAAGGTTATGGTCGGTGTGAGGTGGGACCCGGCGAATGTGACAGGAGTGTGTGATTGGAACACGTGGCATGGGAAATGCGGCTTGAAAGAAGAATATTGCAGTTTACGAGGAAGAAGCAAAGAACAGTGAAGTAGTGTGCAGTGAATAATAGATAGATAGATAGATAGTAGTAATGTGCATTATAGAGAAAGAAAAAAAGAAAGTGTGAAATGCACTAATTTTAGATGAATGAGTAAACAAACACCATAGCATAGAATAATAGAGTATAGAACAGAGTAGAATAGAATATAGCACTGTCAAATCTTGGACCCTGTTGCTGGGACCCACACTCACTTCTCCTCTCTTCTCAAGCAAAGAATCTCAATCTCACACTCCAATTCCAACAACCCTATGTCTATAGTTCTTCTTTTCTTTTCTTTTTTGCATTTTGGTACATGTAATTTAAAAATGGATTAAATATCTTTTTTTTTTCTCTGAAACATTTTAGAATTAATTTATTTTAAAATTTTATACCAATTTAGTTTTTTATTCTTAGAAATATATAGATTTAATCATTCTTACCAAATTTTGTTAAATTTATTTGATATTTTAAACACATTTTATGATAATATTTGAATTAATATTGAAGTGAAAATGTGTCAAAAAAATGTAAACAATTCAAATACTATTATGAGATGTGTTTGAAACGTTAGATAAACTTAACAAAATTTAGTTAAAAAAATTAAATTCACGTACTTTTAAAAATAAAGAACTAAATTGGTCAAAAATTTTAAAATATAAATAATTACAAATTTCACTAAAACTTGAGAAACCAAAAACATATTTATCTTTTTAAAAATAAATAAATTATCCAGACATCTTTTATTTTATTACAATAAAGTCCTTAAAAGATCAATACTGTGAAGAAGGTGGTTGGGAAGAGAGTGGTAGTGTTTGGTAACGAATTGATCGTAGTCTCTCAAGTGGGAAATGATGAACAATGAACACAATTGTTATGATGTCCATTGGTCTCCGTTTTTTTTTTCTTTCTAATCTATAAACATGTCCAATTATGATTTTTTTTTAATGTGTGTTTTTTTAATCTGGAAAAGCTAAATTTTAATTAAATTTGTTACTAGAGAGATTTTACCATTTTGTGGGGTTTGGGTACACCTCAAAAGATCACACGTGATTTAAAATTTTAAACCAGAGTTAGTTTTTGTATACATGCCTTTTCTCTTAATCCAAAAATTACACGACTTAAGAGTCTATCTCACTCACTATATGATAAAACATGATTAAATAAAAATAAGATAAACTTACTTTTTGAGTTTTTATTTAAGTTTCTAAACCTTTATTATTATTATTATTATTATTATGCTAAAATCCTTACTTGTATCTAATTTTTGTTTCAATTGTTAAATCTGGACTTTTTTTAAATTAAATTTTAATTTTTGTTAAAATAATTTAATTAACGTCATGTATCAATTCTTAGTATTTTTAATTTATTTATTTACTTGATTTATTTTTTAAGATTTTTTTTTGTCGTATATCATATCATTGTTATTTCATATAATAGTGTTAGTGTCTAGAATATCACATAGGGTTTTATATTAAATTTAGTCTTTATATTTGAAATTTTGATTAAATTGAGTTTTAATTTTTCTTTTTAGAATAGAATTATCTTCTTCATAGACCAAATTATTATTATTATTATTATGGAAGAAAAAACAAATTTGAATTTCTTAAAATTAATAAGATATTTTCAAAGCAACATAATACATTATTGTAATAAATCGTTATTGATATGCCTTTTTATTTCTTCCAAACAAACATTTTCAATATGATACGGTGATGGTGCAAATTCAATGGATTCAGCCTCTTTTTTTCTTTGAATCTCATCCTTTTCAGATTTCACCTTATCAGTCGGTCAATTTAACGCTCTACGTTTTTCATGTTTCAAATTGGATTTCTAATGCATCTTTTGATTTCTTCAATTATCGTATGATAAGATTAAATGTTATTTTAAGAAAATTTCACTTACCTTTTTTATATATTTTTTGATAAATCGTGAAATGTTCTTAAATGAAGTGTTGTAGTTTCAAAACCTTTAATAAAGTTTTTTGTTTGAAATATTTCCCCCCTTCCAATCCTTATATAAAAAATAAATAAAAATTATATATATATAACAATAGTCGGCGTTTTTAAATGACTCTTAACCTTTCATTTCATCTTTAATAAAGATTTTTAGTTGAAATGTATTTTTTTTTTTCAAGCAAAAGTTAAAGAATAGATAACACTGTTAAGATTTGTTGTTATAGTGTATCTTAACCTTCTGCTACACTATGATTAGGTATTATATATTTAAGTATAGAGAAGTAGTAGTTAATTACTCTTTTGGTTAAAAGATATGATGACTTCTTTTGTTAAAGTATTATAGAGAGTGTTATTTTCTCTTACTTTTATTAATCTTATTTATAATCAAGTAAGACAAATTTGTAATCAAGTATCATTTTGAACTTGTAATTTTTTTCCCCTAAAGTTAATGTTTGTATATATTTTATTTTTGTCTCATTTTATTATTTCTTTCTTCAACTAATGATTACTTGATTATAGTTATTTGTATTAGCACTTGTTATATTATTTAGCATATTTGCTTCGGATCTCTTACTTCTAGTTTGTTAGTGATAAAATCTTTTATATTTATTCGAGATATTTCAACTTATTTATCAATTTTTACATCTTCATATCTCTAATTAGTGAAGGATAAAACTTGTTTAAGATAAATTGGAATAGTACTAATTACTACATACATTTAAAGTGAATTGAACTCTTACATATTATTGAGTATATACTTAATAATGATAAAAAAAAATAAAAAGACTTCTCTTGCAACTATAAAATTTACATACTCAAGTTGGAAGTGTCTTTGTTCAATTTTAAGGGTGAACTTTGTTAAAATCACCCTTAATATTGATTTTAAACACCTAAAATGTTATTAAAAAAAGATTTATTAAAAATTAAATCTTGTATGCATGTATATATTCTCTATTACATGCATAAGTGAATATATGTGTATACGAGTACAGTAGACATTCCCTTAAGTTTGCACTCATTTAAGTTTGCATCTCATATAAATCTGCATTTGAAAAGAAAAAATTTTCGGATCAATAATTGTGACTTTATTTTCAGAAAAAAAATCACATACAGTACTTTGATGACTATTTTTATTTGTTCACGTGTAATTGTCGATTGATCATTTTGTAAAATGTGACGAAGGGTGAAGAAGATACCTTATCTTGATTTAATTGATCAAATGATAGATAAGGAAATCTTTCAACTCACTCATATTAACATCAAAGTTGATAACACTCTGTAATGATTTGAAGATAACATTGTGTTGCTTAATTTCAACTTCGTCCATACCAATTACTTATATTTTATATTATGTTACATTTTGTTATATAGAGAAAGTATGTGAATAAAATAAAATAACAAGTTCTTCAACATGTCTTTTATATCTATCATATATCTCATATTTTCACATTCTTTACAAATTTCAAACACTTATAATATTTCATATTGTAATTATATTATTCTTAATATTCCACATCGTAATATGACTATTAAAATTTGATAAATCCGCAAGCTAATTAAGTCAACATCAAACTCTCAAGATCATAATGAGTACTTAAGTGAATGTTTACTGGTACGGATGAATGTACCACTTGATTGTTTAAAATAATTATCAAATATCTTAAAAGAATTTATTTTGTTTCTCTCTTGTTATATGTTTTTTTATCTTTAATTCTTTATTTTTATTTTTATTTTAAAATGTTTTTAATTAAGATCTAAATAATTTTTAATTATTTCTACTAACTTAGAGTTTAAATATGTTAAATATGTTATTGATTACATGGTACCAAATTGGTTAAGCAGAAAGAAACCAAAAAGGACAAGTCTTCATGATTAAGTATTGTTTCCCAATCCCTTTGGTAGTAGTTATTAAAGCCGCAAATCCAAAAATTACATGCACCAATAATAGTTCCTCATGCCACATTATAAAACTGGATTCTTAATACCAACAAAAGATTGCTACTATTATTGTTATAGGTGAAGTGTCTCTATTATAAAAATGAACATTGCATATATCTGTCGGTCTAAGCTGTGTTGTTTATTTGTTGTGTTGTGGTTTTTGTTTCGTTGGTGTCACACTTCAAATTTTGTGAGCTGAGCATGCTTGTGTTGTTTGTTTTGTCCATTTGGTAATTGTTTTTTATTGGAGGATATTTTCAAAGAATATCCATTCAAATCTATACAAAACATTCACGTATCTTTATAGGTTCCCATTTTTCTAAATGCTCCACTTTCTCTCTTCTCTCATTCTTTACGACATAAATTAATTTATGATATGATATTCTAATGATGATCACGTTTCAGCTGCTTCTCATTGACGCTTCCACTGCTTCTATTTCGACAACGCATTGGACTAGCATTTTTTTTTTCGTATTAACTTTAGGTTTATAGTTTAATTAAAGGCATGTGTTGTGTACTTGCATTAAATATTAAAAGGAAAAACTCGTGAAATTTTAATATGCTTTTTAGTATCTAAACCTTTCAAAATTGAAATCCATTCATGTTTTAAATTTTTATACATTTTGATTTTAAAACTTAAAAAATTAATAGATATAATAATTTTAAGGGTTAAATATGTTTTTAGTCCCTTAAGTTTTAGTGAAATTTGGAATTAGTCCATCTTCAAAATGTTTTACCAATTTAATCCTTCATATTTATAAATATGTGAATTTAGTCATTTTAATCAAATTTTGTTAAGTTTATTTGACATTTCAAATACGTTTTACGATAATATTTGAGTTAACATTAAAGAAAAAAATGTGTTAAATGGGGTAAACAATTTTAATACTATCATGAAATGCGCTTGAAACATTAGATAAACTTAACAAAATTTGGTTAAAATGACTAACCACACATTTTTAAAGATGAATGACTAAATTGGTCAAAAATTTCAGAAATGGACTAATTCCAAATCATACTAAAACTTGAAGGACCAAAAACATATTTAATCTGAATTTTAATACAATTATTTTAATTTTTTTGTGTCAAACACATTTTAAATTAGCGTTTAATTGTTTATATCCGTTTGAAATGTTGTTTAGGTCTTAACAAATTAATATTTTTGGATTAAAATAATTATATTTATATATTTTAAATTTTAAGAAGTAGAATGTATATTAAAATTTAAATATAAATAAGTTTTAATTTTTCTTTTAAATTTAATAATTAAAAAAATATTTAATCCATAATATTTAAGTGGCCTCACTAATAAACTTGGAATGTATTACTGATTTAATGTACGTATAAAATTAAAAATTAAATTAATTTTAAGTTGATTTTATTAATTTATTTTCAAATCAATGTTTGCGTTATACACACAAAAGAAAGATCGAATATGAACTGAATTCAGTAAAATTTCAAATAAGTGAAAAACAATGAAAAAAAAATGAAAAATGATTTTTTGACTACTAAATTTTAACAACTTTTTCTTACAACCTTAGGTGACATCTTCTTCTAAGTGGTTCTCCATTCTTCTATTTTTTCATTCTCAATATTTCAAAACCATTTAAAAAATGACACATCAAGTTATAAAATAAAGTTGTCAAAATTTAGTAGTCAAAATATCATCTTCCAAAAAAAAATACATACTTCTGTTTAGTATGATGGACAAATATATGGTTATTTGCTTACCGGTTTTGTGGGTTCCTGGTGTCCGTAGTAAAGGCCCATTGGGTACTTCATGGGCTTTCGTTTTCCATTCTTATGGGCTTTTTCCTGGTCCGAAGAAGATTAATGGGCCCAATAATTGCAGTTTGCAACTTTTCCTGCCTCGAGTGTTTTTTATTTATTCAAAACCTAAAAAAATGAGGGGCAAACTATTAAAAACAATTCATAAAAAAGCTAGTATGTACGTTTAAGAGGAGCAATTACTATTTATTTTTATATATAAATTGCACTATTTGTAATCAATTTGGATAAGAATAACTTGAACAATGACGTTTCCCCTAGCTAGATTTTAATATAATTTATATGATCAAGCCTAAAAGTGTTTTTAGAAAATAATTAAACTCAAAATTACTTATTAATCTTCAGTAATCTTTTGTCAATTAATTGATCTATATATGTTTGGTGGTAATTATTAACGGGTGTTTGAATTACATGTTCTATTTTTATAATATATTATTTATTTTAATTAACGATGCAATATTATTTGTTCTAATTGATTATTTTTTTCTTCCATGAAACAATTTTGTATTTTCAGCAACCAGAATTGGCGAAGTATCATAAATAAAAATGTCATTGCTTATTTCATCATGAACATTTAAAAGCGTCCTTAGTTAAGTTTTAATATTATGAGGCATATTTTAAAATTTTGAAATGATTAAAAGAAAGTTAAAATCGAGTTATGATTCTCACAATAAAACATTTCCATGAGAATACGAGAGAACATATACTTCATGGAATGTATTATATATCTAAGACTATTATAAAAAAATGATATTCCTGTAAAGATTTAAAAAATTATTTTATTTTTTACAAATGTAAAAATTTTCAAAGTGTAAAAAAGTATGAAGGTAAAAATGTAAAACATAAAATGATTTGAGTATTTAGGTGAAGTGATTTGATGTATATATTAAAATAATTATTATAACATATATATATATATATATATATATATATAAGTTGTAATTAACTTTATTTACTAATTTGGTCTCAAATTGGAAATGACAAGATTGGACCGTTTTAAAAAATAGATACTAAATTGAACAAAAAATTTTAAATAGAAAATTAAATTGAAAACAAGTTTTACTATTGTCACGTCATATGTCATGACTGTAAACTGCCACATGGCACGACAGTAACTTGACATGTGATAGATTATAAATTTTTAGAAAAAATAAATAAAAATAAAAAAATTCACAGGCTTAACACATGTCTTGTACTAATTGGAACATGATGTTAACTCTAACCTAAGAAAGATGACCAAATTGAACCCTTCTAATTAATTAGGGCACTAAATTAAACAAAAAAAAATTATGGAAAACAAGTTGAACTAAACAAAAAGGCATAGAACCAAAGGCATAGAACCAAATAAGTAATTATACCTGATTTTAAATAAAAACTGTTTGGAAAACTAAATTTATAAGAAAAAGTATATTTTTGGTTTTGTCAAACTCGTTTTGTCTATGTAGCCTTAAATGATTAAATTACTTGTTCAAATTATAAAAAACATGAAATTTTATTTTGTTTTTATCATCATAATGTTTTAAAAAGAAGTAAATCCATTATTTTTTTTAGAAAAAATGAGAACTATTTCATCAATTTGAAACTACAGACACTAAAATCAAAAGTAACATAAAAGTACATCGAATAACTTTTTTTCCAAAATTATTATTCATATTAATAATAATTATCATAGAAATTATATCATTATTAATTTCTGTTTGGTTAACCACTTAACAACCGTTGAACTCGCAAACAGATACAAAAACGTTAGTATTCAAATTGATATTCTAGAAAAGACGGTTTTGATTTGTTTAAGCACAATATTAATTAAATATTAAATATGGTTAGACAAAATCACTTGTACATGGAAGTAATATGTAGATATTTTTTCTCGACTCAAATATAAAAAGTATTACTTGGAATAATTTTATAATTAAATTTTAATAAATATGATGAAAGATAATTCATGACTTTAATATTTTTCTTCTAAAAATATTAATAGGAAATGATAAAAAGACTATATAAGATATTCTAAAAAACTATGAATTCAATAAAAAAAAACATATTAAAAGTGGTCATAAATAATCCTTTATTATTAACGGAAATATAAAATATTTGTTTCTCCGACATGTTATCCTTTCCTGTTAGTAATATAATATGTATGTTATTTATTTTTTTAATAAAACTTGTACAAAATAATATTATCAATACAAATAAAATATATAAATATTTCTCAGTTGTCCTTATCTTTTAACTGATTTTATACTATTTTTTTAAAATGTACACTGCAAGACATCACTTCTTCATCTTCTACGACAACGAGTTACTTCTAAGACAGTTTAGTGAATTTGATTACTTGCAAACTAAAAAATGAATAATCGTAATTTTAATATTTATTAAAAATAAAAATATATTAAATGTGCATATTATATATTGTTTTAAAATGAAAAAAAAAGAAGAAAAATGCAGCATTTTCAACTAACATTCTTAACTCTGGAGTGAGGGTTGTCAAACAAAGCTTAGAAAAAAAGTAAATAAATAAATAAACAAACGGACTTTGGAGTCCATACTCTGCAAAACCAAACGCTGTCTCTGACTGTGTCTCGATGGCAGCGTCGCGAATCGTAGCCCACCCTCCGCCCTATCTCCACCGCCAATGTTCGCCGTCAGACGCCGTGCCGTTCCTCAACCTTACGCTTCACGCAAAACGGTACCGTAACCTCAGCATTCGCGCTTCTCTTCACGAGGGAAAGCAGAAGAAGAACGATCTCGCTGATAAACCTCACTCAGTCGAATTGCGAACCAGCCCCAACGACGTCGTTTCCCGCGATCCGCTCATTCTTCCGCGTACCTATTTACATCCTATTCCATGCTTTCTCCTTTTCTTTTTTTCTATCTTTCTGGTAGCTATTACAATTGACGATTTTCGCGATTCAATTTTCAGGACCTTTATCTGCTTCAGTTTCTGACGGTTCTGGACTTCGTGTTGCATATCAGGTGTTTGCTTGCTTGTCACATTGCATGATTATTAGTGGAATCGTTTTTTCTTGTTGTCTGTGTACGCTAACTAGCAATTCTTACATAATTCACTGTATACAAGCACAATCATCAAAATAGCGATAAAATAGACCGTGGATCTTGTTTTAAAACAATTAATTGACATTACTTTCTTGAGGTTTATTACTAGGTGTGGCTGTGCTCATGCATGAACTACTCTATACTCTCATTTGATTCTTTTTTTTCTTTTATTTATCAATTGTATGAGTGACTGAGCTAATTGTATATAGAGTTTATAGATTGTTTTTCAGTATAATTATCGTTGGAGAGTCGACAATCGTACTGTAGATGGTAATTTATGTTGAATGAGGGTGTAAATCGGTGTTTTGCAATTGAAGTTTAACACCCATTGTTTATGATTTCATATAGCTAAATACTGCATTTTCAGGGGGTTCATGGTGCGTACAGTGAATCAGCAGCACATAAGGCCTACCCAAATTGTGAAGCTGTGCCGTGTGAACAATTTGAAACCGCTTTTGATGTAAAGTATTGTTACCCTTTCTTCTTGATCTGTAATCTCTTTTTTATGTTTCTTTATTGGTTTCCCCTGTTTTTCTTCATGGAATTCATCTTAATCTGTATAGTTTTTGTCCAGAGAACTTTATCTCTTATTTTTTCATTACTGCCCGAACACCTTAAATTCAAAATCAAACATTCCAGTTCTTAGCTCTTAGTCTTAGATTCTTGTTGTTTTTTTCTTATTGTGGTAACCTTTTTGTATAGACATTTTCCAAGAGGTGTAATCTCATTGTTTCTCTCATTTTTGGTTTTCTGTTTTAGGCTGTTGAAAGGTGGATTGTGGACAGAGCAGTTTTGCCAATTGAGAATTCTTTAGGAGGGAGTATCCACAGAAATTATGACCTTTTACTTCGGCATAGTTTACATATAGTAGGAGAAGTGAAATATGCTGTTCGTCACTGTTTGATGGCAAACCATGGTGTTAAACTTGAGGATTTGAACCGGGTTCTAAGTCATCCACAGGTGTGATTCTAACGTTTTAAGTCTTACCTTCTCCCAGTGACAAACATGTCCCAGACTGACACTTTTTTTCAGGCTCTTGCTCAATGTGAGAACACACTGACAAAATTGGGATTGGTACGAGAAGCAGTTGATGATACAGCTGGTGCCGCTAAGGTAAGTGTAGAACTATTGAAAGATGTTGAAAGACAAAAAAATACATTCAAGGGACCTCGAAACCACGAGTCTGAACTACTACACCAGATTGATATCAATGGCAATAAATACAAATAATTTAAGGATTTGCTCTTATATTCTTGATATGATATTCACATTGTATCATGTAATTAAAATTACTGTTACATTGAATTTCTCTCTATTATTTTCACATTGTATCATGTAATTAAACATTTGTTTATTTAATTTGTGATGTTAAGTCTTTTTTTAATTTGAGCTGCATACAAAATTAAAATAGTAGCCCTACAAAATATTGAAAATACAATAAATAATTAATTGTGTCTATAAGACTGAAATAAGTAATAATAGTTAAAATGATCTTAAAAATAATAAGGAAGTGTATTAAGATGCAAGAGAGTACGGGAAGAAAATTAATTAAGCTAAAAAATGGAAGCTTGCTGGGTAGCTTATAAGAAACTCTTAAAATAAGCTAATTTGAGGATTTCCCAACACTTAGTCGGTCAAACTAGTCTATAATCTAGTAGCTAGCTTATTCGTCTTAACAAACGCACCCTAAGAGATCAATTAGGATGCTCTACCAATAAAAAAATTGATATATAAGATATTTATCATATGTTGTAATAAAAGATAGGTAGCTGACATAATTTCTGGTGTTTCTGTTGAGCAATGGTTATTATTAAATTTTTGTACTGCAAAGAATTTGGCATCATTAGAACAATTCCCACTTTTTCTAGGAAACATGCTTCTTTCCTTTATATTTGAGAGCATTTTGTATATTTAGACCCTATCCAAACATGTAGAACCTTTTCTCCCAAGATTTCACTGAAAAACGACTTGTTAAGATCCTTAATAAGTGATACTGTGGTGTGATATTCTTAGGTTATTGTGTAAGGGACCACCATAAAATTAAAAAAGAGAAGTAAAATAAAATCTTTTTGCATTGTTTTGGAAACTAAGGATAAGAGTGATTTAAAATCACGTAAAAAAAAACCAGTTAAACTTTATTTTGTCTGAAGATGTTTTGTTTTAAATTTGCATTTAAAACTAAAAACCAAAAACTTGCAACCATCCCAAACAGAGGCCTTAGTTATAAGTAGGTCCATCCTTGGTCAAATTCTAATCTGCTGAGAATTTTGGCATATTCTTGTCATCTTCTGACGACATGATTAGATGTTGTACCTTGGGGTATTCGATTGAGATTCAATTTGTATTGCTACTGCCTACTTGTTTTTTAGTATCACTTATCCTATTGTTACAAATTGTAGCAAGTTGCCTTGCTCGGACTACAAGATGCAGGAGCAGTCGCTAGTTATTCTGCTGCAAAGATCTATGGCTTGAATATACTTGCTGAAGACATTCAGGTCTGGGTTGATGGCATCAGTTTGACCTGTTATTGGAAGTTTCGGTTCGCAGTAGATTTCATTGCTAATAGGTTTGCATTTGCAGGATGATAGTGATAATGTCACTCGATTTTTAATGTTAGCCCGAGAACCTATAATTCCAGGCACTGATAGGCCATTTAAGGTACTCAGAATAAATAGAAGAAATTATTGAACAGAAAACATCATATTTCTCCGGATTCCTACATTGATTGGTTTTTATGCTTACTAATCAATATTAAATATTGCTATTGATTTGTCAGACAAGCATAGTTTTTTCTTTAGAAGAAGGTCCTGGGGTTCTTTTCAAGGCTCTTGCTGTTTTTGCATTGCGTCAGGTTAACCTTACAAAGGTTTGTTGTCTCTCTTGGCATCACCTGTTATATCTTTTGAGGAGGTTAGCAAGCATGCTTTTTAGGCCTTTCTAGTTATATAATTCATTTGTTTTTTGAACAGATTGAAAGCCGTCCTCTGCGAAACCAACCTCTGCGAGCAGCAGATGATAGCAGCAATTCCAAGTATATTTGCTGAAAGTCATAGCTATCTTTTTCTAAACTCTAACACATTCATCATTTAAACTAATTAATTAAAAACTTAAAATCATTATGAGTGTTGTCTTAAAGAAAAAGGTATATTGCTAGTGATTGTTATGACCGTAGTTCTTATCTTATACAGGTACTTTGATTATCTTTTTTATGTTGATTTTGAAGAATCAATGGCTAATCAGAATGCACAAAATGCCCTAAGGCATCTAAAGGTTGGTTTTAATTTAACCCTTTAAAGCACATTGAAAGTTTTACTGGTGAGTACATATTCTAAAACCGATACACATAACAGGAGTTTGCTACATTCTTGCGAGTGCTAGGGAGCTATCCAGTGGACACTAGCTCGACGTGAATAATTTCCAAAAGAGGTGAGGGTCATGTATGGTCATGTATCGGAACAATTTTGAGATTAGATTAGTTTACCGAATGTAAATAACCTCCAATTTTGAAACTTTTGGTATACCTTATCTTTTATTGCAAAACAACTAATCTTGTAGTTAAAGATGTCATGCATCCTCCGTCTTGCCAGAAAAAGAGAAGATATCCTATGTAAAAATTATATTTTTTTTCTGATAGATGTTTCTCATTGTTAAAATTGAATGAGTAACATGTTGCCAATAGATTACTGCTTTTGTTGGGAATAAAATCTAGATATTTTTTATTGGGTTTAGCATGTTTGTGGACTCAAATGTATAGTTTATGATGGGCATTTTATTCTGTACCTTTCATTAAATTAATTTTGTACGCTTTTGGTGATGCAGGAATGCAGAATAGGATTGCTTTTGCGTGCGACGTGGTACTTCCAGTGGTTAAATCATGTTGATGGATATACAGAGTTTAGATTGCTTCATACAGAACAGGAAATTGTATCAAATGTAAAAGCTTCTTAACATTTTGACACCCTGCCCGCTATCTATGTTTTCAGATCTAGCTACAATGAATAGCCATGTCTTTTTTTTTTATTATTATTACGTTTTAAATGTTAGTTAAAATATTTTTTTTCTTTACCAATTGTCCCACTCTGAAATGTTTGCACATGTTCTGCCCCTCTGTGTACAAAAGTACTCTTCACTAATCAAATTTAAAATTCGGTTTGATTGCTTTTCTTTATCAGATATAACTCATTATCATAATTTGATAAATAATTAGATGAGGATCAATAACTAATATTACTAATATTGAATGGTATATCAATACTCGTAAGAGACATATGACTGTAGGTTATAAGAATAAATAACATATTTTTCATGTTGAAAAATATTGTAAATAAGACTTACAAATGACATGATCTCACTAATGTTGAATGTTAAATAATCAATATTGTGAATAAGACTTAAAAATGATATGATCTCACTAACGATGAATGTTAAATAATCGGACATAATCGGACATCACTGTTCCTATGCATTGCTTCAAATGGGTCAAATAGACCCAACAGTGTTGAAATTTTTAAGTTCAAATTTGTGGTTCATACTTCTCATAAATGAAGATATAGAAAAGCTCAAACTTAACTTTAAGACTCCAAATACAAAATAAGACAGATTTTAAGCTGGAACATGCCATTCTCAATGTCTTGCCATTAGATCTCTGATCAAGGCCAGGATCTCACCTCGCATGCTGGCAACCGCAGAAGAAGTAACCTGATCCTTCACAGCAGAAAACCACAAATCATTCATATCCGCATTCTTATGATTTGCATGCCAGTTGCATATTGTTCTTGCTGTGGCTGTCACATATAAACCACAGTCATAACCATTATCTTGCATGGGTGAATTAGTGCATTCCTGAAAGCTAGCCTCAGAAGCTGATCCAGAGGATCCCATGTATCCAGCAACAGCTTTATAGAGTTTCTTGGCAGGTGCTGCATTCATACCTCTGCAACTATCATGGTGAACAAACACATTAGCATTGCGGCAATATGCAACTAAGCTCCAATGAGAACCACCTTCAGCTCTGTCAACATCATCATTGTCATTGATGGGGAACATAACCAGTGCCTTATCAGACAAATGCAGGGGTTCTATGAAATCACCGAGAGACTCAACCACAGGACATTGCATTATCCAAAATGCAATGGATGGTGGAACCAGCAGTATATCCTCAGAGGAATGGCTTGAACAAAGATAACTGAAATAAAACTCAATAATCCTATCATTCAAATAATATGGACCACTAAGGATTTCAAGATCTGATTGTCTAAGCACCACATCATTGTAGCCGAGAATCTTCTCATCTGCTCGTGATTTCTTCATCCTAGTAAGAAGGCTAGCATGGTGAAAACAAATTAGGACAAATCTAAACCAAATTATCACCTACAATCTCCAAAGGAAAAGAAAAGGGAAAGGCACATAGAGCTAGCAATTGTGCTATTTCATGTTCTAATAGCTAAAGTACAACATGCAATACCTTAAAAGTGTGAGAAAAATAAACAAACAATCTATTATTGCTTGGGGTTCTTCTACACATCCGCAAAGACATTACAGTTCTCAATATGTTATTTAGTATAAATCCAAATTGTCAAATTTTTGTTTAAGTTGGAAGATGTTTCTCCAGACATCAGAATTTCTGATGGTAAAACTAAATTACCTTCAATCATCAACAGCAGAAAATAAAAATCAAGAACAACTTCATAAGAGAAGAAATAATTCAGAAAATCAAATAGATGTGTTTAGGTTTAAACTTTCATTCTATAGGGATTTGGTCGAATGAATAATGGTTGCAACCGTTTATACATCGATTGGGTCAAGAGATGAGTAATCTTGTTTCTACCTATTAAAACTTATGTTAATTTATTTTCATCAGAAATGGTCTCCGGAGAAAGAAGTTTGGGGGCAAACTATTAAACTCCAACTTCAAATAATGGAAAAAAAAAAAAAAACCTTGTTTGTTTTGTTATATATCAAACCTAATCTTGCAGTATCTTGGAATTTAAATTGGAACACATTGGTATATGTGAAAATAATGAAAAGAAAGAGAAAATGCAAGAATCAATCAAAGCTATACCAGATAATGACGCACAGTTACAGAGATTGCGCAAGTAGAGGTGAACAATTGCGATGCCACTGCGTCAGAGAAAATTGAAGATGAAAGTACTATTTATAGCATGTGATGTGTCAAACAGTGCTGCTTTTGACATGAAAGGTTAATTTTCTTCTTCATTCTCTTTACATTCATGGTTGCAAGATTTTAACATGAACCAAGATTTATAAAATAAAATTTTATAAATTAGAAATTAATATTTGCAACTTAAAAACTTAAATGATAAAATTTATTAAATATAAGTTTATTTTAGTTATATATATTTAAATTATGGTAAAGATGAAAAGCACTACTTGTATTCTATACTTACACTGTTTAAGAAAAATAACAACAGACTCATTTCTCTACCATTTTATATAATTTTCTACCCATTTGTACTTCTTCTTTTTTCTGTCTATTTTTCCTTGTTTTTCATCTTTTTTTCTAACTAATTTTCATATATTTTCTATTTATTTTTACCCTTTAGTTTTTTAAACTAAATTTATTTTTTCTATAAATTTTCTTATTCATTTGTCTTTATTCCTTCAAATATTTTTTTTAATTTCTTTTGTATTTGCTCAATTTCTTTCACAATCATTAACTTGATCTTTCAATAGTTAATTTAAATGAATTTTATAAATCACTTTTTGTTTATTTAGTTAGTATGTATAATTTTTTTAAAAATGTTTTCAAATTTGAAGTTATATTTAAACATGATGCTTGATGATTATCACGAAATTCATGGTCTCACACTTCTTTGAATCTTATGCATTGAACAAACTCAAACTCTTAACAACTATGAAACCCATATTTAAGATTAAGTGAAAGCTCAAAATTCAATACAAGAGTTAAAAAATCCATGACAACAATAAAAATTAAATTGACCTAGGAACTTCATAAAAGATGATAATTAATATATATATAATAGAGATGCAGGGTTTAACATATGAAGGTTAATGGGAGGGAGATGCTAATCAATGTATTGTTTGTTTGGAATAGAAGAGAAGGACCAATTGTTAGACTTTGAATAAAATATCCACAAATTTGATTATCATTTGAGATGAGAGAGATGTTTTGTTAAGATTTTTTCCTCAATTGTTTTAATTTTATCAAGAATTTTCTATTTGTTGTGATAATTCTTAAAGGTTATAAAACTTTATTGTTTGTGATGTCTATTTTTATGTCTTTTTCAATCTAATGGTAATTTTGTATGTCAAAATTTTCATTTTCCAATTCTACAAGTTTTAGACTTCATAATTGATAACATCATTATCTAAATTTCATATATGTTCATATAATTTCATTATAAATTACATCTACATTTTGATTAGGTTCAAAATTCATTGAAACTAAAAATAATATTCATCATTAATAAGTCTTTCATTTCGATGTTTGAGTAACTTCACTTATAATCTCTATTGCTAGAGTTTCAAGTTATCATTTGATTTAAGCATCACGCAATTTTTGAATAAAATTACGCATATATTAAATACTCACTGCTTAAACTACAATAATTACAAAAAAAAAAACTATTTTTACTTACACCATCACAGACTTTCATAAATTTCACATATATTAACAAACACAAATTCTTAATAATCACATGTCAATATTGTAATCTAATTCATCATACATATGATGTACTAATGCAACTAATATGTTTTTTCCACATCTAAATAACTTCTTTTACCTAAAAGTAACATGTGTGTACAAGTAAAATCTTTCTTATACAATGTATAAAAAAATTATATACAAGACTTTATAGTAATCTTAGTGTCAAATCTTTTACCAACATCCTTTTTACCGAAACGAACAAGAAAGGAAACTAAATCTCTGTAAGAAACGAACTACTTGTCAAATCAATAATTAGATTGTCTCAATTTAACACTCACATTACTACCTCCTCATGGTTGTATTATGTCAGATCAACAATATAACAATCATCCTTTTAACTTAAAGAGCATTTAGAGATAATAGAGCTTAGGAGATAAAATCTCCAATGAAACAAATGATGAATACTTATAACCTACTTATAGGCTTTTTTATATATTTATCTACTTACAAATTACCTTTATTAAAATCTCAAGTCTTATTTTTCCAATAACAAAATTTCTTGTCCTTTGAAACCATTTTTATAAGATCATGCTAAGAAATCATGTAACAACCTCAATATATATATATATATATATATATCACATTATTGATATAGAACAATCTTGACCGGATGAACATCGAAAATATAATGTAGTTACAGTTCTTGGTATAAAAGTTTGTTCAAAATAAGTACATACATTTACTTATAATTTCTAAATGAAAATAGTACCACTACACTATACATAATGTTCATATACATTTAAACACAATGCAAAACACTCCGGACGCTACTACCTCTCTTATGGCTTAACTTCACCATTACCTGCAACTCTATCTGCTCACGCCATAATAACCATAATAATGATTATTGCAAAAGAAAATACACGACCAACAAAGTGAGAAGGGTAAGCTAATGTTAACTTTGACTATGCATAAATAAACTTTCATATAACATGTTCTCAAATGATAAAATTATCAAGCCAAATGAATACTCAGTTTTGCACACTCCATTCAATACAACTCATGTATATACACATTTTATACTGAATATCTAGATTTATGCATTGACTTGGGCCCCTAAAAGGCTTGCTCTTGTCATGTAAAATGAAATATTTAAATCCTAAAATATTACAATCTAGTAATGGTACATGGTTCCTCATCCTTCAGGACAGTGTAAGTTCACTTATAAAACAAAAAGGGGTCCCTGAATCCAAATCCAACTATAGGAACCTCCTCTACTTTTCACTACTTAGACTTTATCCTCTATATGAGTTTGTGAGTCTAGTAGAGTAAGGACGAATTCACAAAGAGGATCCCTGTCCAATGCATAACATTACAATAGCCATCAGACATTCCTTCCTAGTAATCTTATAACATCACAACACATAAAATTCAATCCATTTCCAAATCATATTGATATTCCCCCTCTTGAAACCATAACCAAACTCCATTATTGTTGGAAGTCCCACATAGACTAGAGATAAGACAATTTCATAGTATATAATTGGGTGCAAACCTCACCTTACAAGTTGGTTTTGTGAGGTTGACTTAAGCTTAAAACCTACTTAACTTGTATTTTTAAAAAAGGCCAACATATTGCAACTAATATGATCAAATTCCATTCTTACATCCAAACTCATATCTCAAAAAGCTTTTATAAACTCTAACTTTTTATTTATCATATAAAACATATCATTTAAGACATATCACCTTCTTTTTAGCATGTTTAACTCTTTCTAATTAAACAAATACTTCAAACTCTTGCAATCACTTAACATATTAAATCTAGCACAACACAAATAACATCTTCAAAGTAAAAGCATTTAAATTTAACACTACAAAAATAACGATTTCATATCTTTAAAGTAAGTACCACAACAATCAACTATACTTAATAAGTAAATACTTTTTCTCATGAATTTTAATTGTTAAAAAGCATAAAAGACGATTTTTTTTCTTACATAAATACAGATCCCAAACTCTATTTCAACTCTAAGAAAATCATACTTCTCTATTCAAACAAAATGTTAATATATATGGTTACTGAGTTAGAGGATTTATTATCTTGGAGAATCTTTATCTGAATCTCTTGTAATATCTAGTCAACTTAACAAAATTTTTATATTTGAAATCGTCTTAGGACTCTTTTACTAAAGAACTACTTCAACTTTAGAATGAGCTATAAAAATCTCTTTGGTTGAGTTAAAATACTACCAAAACTGAACTTTTGACATCCAAAATTCACACTTCAACAATTTTGCAAAAAAAATATTTTCTCTTTCAAAATGCTTGACATGGTTCTCAAATGTGGTTCATTTTTATTATGAGCATAAAAGTAAATCAATATATCATCAATAAACACACATTCATAATAATTACATTTGATCCCAAAAGTTATTTTCACTTTTAGACTTTGATCTAATACAAAAATATATAGATTTCAAATCAATCTTAGCACATACCATTGTGAAATTGTAATGTAACAAATCATGAACATAAATAAAGGATGAACATGTCAAAGTGAACCAAAATCTATGTTACGTGAGATTTGTACCCAAGTTATATACTAGGAGATTGTCTTATCTTTAATCGATATGAGACTTACAACAACTCATGAGTTAACCCGACTCATCACATATTCGAATTAGACTGAATTAAAAAAAAAACTTTTACCAATCATGAGTCATAATGAATTCAACTTATTTAACTCACAAGTTTATGAGGGTTTGAGTCAGCTTATAGTAAACTGAACCACAACGTACATATATTTCAAAAGAACCCACACCTTAAAATTAGGGTATAATTGCTGATTTGATACCCCAATTTTTTGGTTAAGTTCAATTTAGTCCTTATACTTTTGGTTTGTTCAATTTAATACTCCAATCATCTAAAAAGATTCAATTTGGTCATCTCCGTTAAGTTGGACCAAATTGAATCTTTTTAAATAATTGGGATACTAAATTGAATAAACAAAAAATATAGAAACCAAATTCAACTTAACAAAAATTAGGTACCAATTATACTTAAAATTAAACATGTAACTTCAAATAATTTAATTTCCCTCTTCTTCATATTTCTACAACCAAAACAAACTCTAACTTCCCTCAGCCTCGTACACGCCACACATAGCTTCATCTCCAACATCATGTTTTGTTCGTTGGTATGCATGGATGCTGTCCCACATCGGTGATCATCGGCGTCAGTACTCCTCTGCATCGGTGCTCCTGGCGTCGATGCTAAGATCTTGGTGTACGAAGCTTTATCCTTTTCTTCCCTCTCGTATTTGGATTCTTTGCTCCATATCATAGACTGTGAATCAAACAATAACAATCATTTTCTGGTTTCAGGGTCTGTGCAAGAAAATTTGGAGATTTCATCAGCAGTGATGGGGTTGAAATTTTGATTAGCACTTTTTAAATTTTATGTTTTCAATGTTTGAATTTTTTTAATTTTTTATTCTGATTTCGGATCGATAATTTATGAGTTTTACTTCTAAATCGATCTTGCAAATTTGAATATTTAGAAATGATAAAAGAAATTATTTTTTATTTTTACATGAATTAATGAGACAAATCTTAAAAATTATGACTTATTACATACAAAATAAGTTGTGTTTGAATCACTTATTTTTAATTCAAGTGAGTAATCTTGTAAACGGAGTTGACTCACCTTGAATATTTATATTATTTTAAAAGTTATAACTATAATGTGAAAAACTTAAAATGTATAAAGTATTTTTTAATGAATGAGTAATTTATATTTGTTATTATTTTCTAGTTTTTAATGAGTGAGTAGTTTATATTCACTATTTTTTTTTCTTCACCATTGTAAAATGTAATATTTTAAAACGTAATTAATAATAAAACAGGAAATATGTGCACAAAATGAGTGAATTCATATTCAGTATAGATTTCAACTTGAAAAACTTATAGATAAAATGAAATAGAAAAAATAATGACCTTCAAAAGTTTTGTAACCATTGTCATTGTTCTTGATTTTTTTTTTCTGAAACATGACAAAAAATAATGCTAAAAAGGTTAAATAAACATTATGCCTTTGAAAATAACAAAATTATGAATAAATGAGATACAAATTACACTGATTACATGATTTTGAGTAAGTAAATTATATATTAATTATTGTAACAAAAGTATAAATAAAAAGTATATCTTGAAATATTTCTTAACTACTATCACTTGATTTAGTTCATTTGATACCTCACATAATACAAAATATTTGAGGACATAGATTAATTAAAGCTTAAATATATAAGTTTAATCTAAAAGATTAATGAGTTTTATTTTAGTTTCAGTAAAAAAATGTTTTCATCTTTCTATAACTAAAATTCATTATTTTTATGTTTAAACTCACTTTTAATGTTTTTCTTAGTTTGTGAATATATAATCTTAATTAATATTAGTGTAATTGTAAGTTCGGTCTTTCAATTTTCCAAATTTAAAAGAATCATAGTTGGTAATATATTATTTAATTTTAAGTTTAATTAATTTTTGAGTCTCTTAAATTTAGATATATTTCTTATTATAATTTTAATTTAGATTTAATTAAGTTTTAAATCTTTCTTAGATTTAGATATTTTTAATTAGGTCTTTATTAAATCTTTTAAGTACTATATTTTTTAAAGTGAGTTCCCATCTCATTAAGCTTTTTTTGTTAAGTGGTGACGTGAGATTTATTATTATTTTCTTGTATCTTATATTAAGAAATATTAAGAAATGTAGGATGATTTTGTGAGTAATAAAATAATATTATAATTAATATAAAATTATAAGTAATTTTTATTGTTTCGATATTATTTTATATTAATTACAAAAATCGTACTTTTAACAAGTGGTTAAAATAATTACATTTACCAAATTGACATTTAACAAGAATTCAAAATTTAATTGAACATTAATTTTACATATTCATGCAAATAATAGTGGTACAAGTATATTCAATAAGATATTTTTATCAATAGAAATAACATTTTAATATAAATTTCACAAATATAGGTATCTTAAAAAAATTATATCTATAGTATCATATTATTTCCTTTGTTCATAAGAAAAAATATAAGCAATTTTCGTTATATATACTGTTATGTTATAGGTAGACTTTGTTACATCAACTTTCCCTCTCTTCATTCTTTTTTTAAAACAAAAATAATCTGATTGTGGTCATAATAAGCCTTAAATGTTTGCCAGAACTTCCAAACTGTTAGGTCTTTCCTAATAAGTTTTATCTAACTTTAATAATGACTAATTGATTATATTATATATTGAATAGGTTAATATTAGAATTAATAATAATATAATTTTATTGCGTGTATGGGAAGTAAACATTCCTTACGCTTGAAGTTCAATTAAAGTTAAACAATGTTTTCAATATATTTTAGACAAAAATAAAAATAAATGCTTGTTTAGTAAGATATACACAAAATCAGAAAAATTAATTAACATTGCTTTAAAAAATTCATCCATTGTAATTAGTTTACTAAACAGTTATAAATTTAAAACTAAAGAAGGAAATGTAATATTTTTTATTTTCAAGTAATTTCACAAAATCATCAAATTGTATTATTTAACGTGCTCCTTTGTAAAATTTTATTAGGTGGATGCAACTGAATTGAATTATTTGTTGAAATGACCCAAAAACATCAATGTTGGAAAGCATTCAAAACAAATAACATGACACAAATGTAAGACAGATTGATAAATACATTTTTTTTTTGTCCTTAAATTGACACGCATTTTAAAACAATGGTCCTTTTTGAAGTATGATTTTGAATCTTGTATAGAACTATACTTAATTGTACTTAATACAATTATATGGACTTTGAATTTTTATATTATTTTGACTTCTATCAATTCATTAGAATAATAGCAGAAAGTGTTTCTATTGATAAGAAACATAAAATCAGTGTTCGTAGATAAATTAATAGGGATTTACATAAGGTAAAACAATTTTTTTTTTTTTAAAGTGAAAGTGTAATTATCATATTTATTATGTATATAGACAGGTGAAGTGTAAGGTCCATTAAAAATCTGCTTTCCCTTTTCTGCCCTAATGTCTAAAGGCTGGCCTTAATCTGTTGAGCCTAAAGGCTGGCCCATAGGGTGCAGAGGCCCTAAAGCTGTTAGGGTTTCCCTTTCAGCCTCACTTTGCAATCTGAATCTAAACACTGCCTCCCTTTCCATTCCAGAGCTCTGCTAGGGTTAGCCGTCAACCCCCAAGGGAACTCCGACCAGAACTCCACTTCACGTAAGTCTGTTCTAACTCGTACCTTAGTTCCATCTAGCTTCTTCTTCGTGGTTCCAACTAGGGTCAATCAGGGTGAACTCGTTTTAATCTAGTTACACTGTTTTCCAGCTCACTAATCCACTCTAGGCGTCGTTGCGTTCGCTGTTGGTGCCTAGGGATCCAACTACTAGCTGGTTTTCCAGGTAAGGGAAGCTAGAACCCTCTTGCTTGTTTGGTACGAGTCTGTTATTCGATGTTGGTTGTGATTATTTGAGTTTGCTTGCTGTTATGGGTGTGTGATATGGTGGGAATGTTGTTTGGGGTACGCTCACGAGTCTGCTGCAGGTGAAAACAGTGGCGGGCACTGATAAACTCGCCCAGGTGACTTGGTCTCGCCTAGGCGAGGTTAACAGGGGCTCGCCTAAGCTAATTTTCCACGAATGGTCGCCCAGGCGACCCGCTGTTCTTTTTGAGCGAGCGAGCGTCTCGCTTAGGCGAAGAGGGTCTTGCCTAAGCGAGATCGTGCAGGGGCTATTGTTCTCTTCGTCGAGCTCTCGCCTAGGCGGAGGGGAGCTCGCCTGAGCGAGAGTCATTCTCGCTTGAGCGAGACCCTCCAGCCTGAGCGAGGAGCTGGGCGAGGATACGTCCCGAGATGTTGTTTCCTCTATGCTTGGATGTTTAAATTGTGCTATATGGGTTATTGTGTGATGGCTTATTGAGAATGAGTATGCATGTTTGGGAAGGGATTATATGTGGGGGATTGTGAGCTTGGCATGATTTTTATATGAGTTGTACATGAGAAGTTGGATACATATGTATGTGCGTGTGGTCACGAATTTGGCATGAGTTACAATGGATCTGATGGTTGGTAGACCAGTGGCGTGGTTTTGGCATGAGGAGAAACACATTACTCATGGTTGGGAATAGCGAGTTGGTATTGATTCAATGTATGAGAAACGAGGATTGGTTATGGATGTTGGTATGATATTTCATGTGTAATGTATGTGGAAATTCTTGGCTGTTATATATGTTGGTCCGTGTCAGTGCGTAATTCCTTGGAGTCTCTAGGTGAGACTTTCAGGCTCGCGCTTCAGTAGTCAGGACGTAATTTCATGGCACCTGTTAGTGGGTGTCCATGGTGGTGCCCCATTTGTATAACTAGGTAAAGATTCAAGGTAAGGTTGCATCCTGACATCTGAGGAGTCAGTTAGTCTCACCTAGAGCGGACTGACTCCTGTGGTGAGAGTAGCAGGAGGCCTAAAATTCATTAAGGGCTAACCTTGTGGTGAGGGAAAATTGATCCATCGTAACACTTGTAACATATAGCTCGGGGGTTAGTAGCTCGGGGGTGAGCAGAGGTATCCACCACAAGTGCGGGCATCCGCTGAATCCGACCAAGTTATACGTATCCAGATGAGTCGAGTTGGGTCGTAGTGTATTGATTGAAAAGTCTTGACATGCTTGGATGTTGTATTGATATTGGATGATGAAAGTATATTTAACTGTATGATAAAAATGTTGATTGGCTCTAGCTTACCCTTTTCTTGTTGGTTGCTTTGTATGTCGTGTTTCTATCTTTGCGGTGATCATCAATTTATTGATGGGAGCAGATGCGAGGGACAATCGTGGTCATCAGGCAAGAGGCGATTCTGCAGCTTAGCTTTCTTGGAATATCTTGAGGGCTACGACCTATGTATTTGTCAGTCTTTTCTTATGCTTGTGTTTCCAACAGACTATTTATGATGCTCTTTTATTTTCGGTGGCACTGTGGTGTGCCTTAGTTGTAAGGTCTTATGTTTAAACTCCAGAAATGCGCTGTTATATTATAATCATGTGACGTTTTCTTTTAATTACGCTCATTAATTAATTGGGAAGTTACACTGAGTTAGTAAATTATTGTTTTAATTTTGTAATAAAGCAATCATTTTTACAGCTACATTGGTTGAATCACTAATTGTGTGAATTATAAAAAAATAAATATAATTTCACGATTATTACAATATTTGTATAAAAAAATATATTATCATTTGTTTTTATTGAAACACTACTTTATAAAATATAATTTAAACAAAATCTAAAGTATGCTAATTTCACATTTAACATGTTTTTAAATATTTTAAAAATTGATTTAATTTCAAAAGCTTTAATAATAAAATAAAACCATAATAGAGATAAACATGAGTAAAATATAACCCTTAAATTACAAAATAATTTATATTTATAGAACAACTTTCGAGCAAAGTTACTTATCTATTACTAATAAGACAATACAAATTAGTAAATTGATCAATTATTTTATAAGTTAATAATGCTTAGTGATTATAATTTGTATTAAACTTGAAAATTTATAATATGATATAAAAATATGATATAAAAAACTGAAAATTTAACATCTCAAAAGGATATATTATCTATATAAATAAATTATTTATAGTTCTTATAAATAAATAATTATGTATATTATCACGCTAAATTTAGTTATTTATATTAAATTTAATGTAATAAAATATAAATTTGAAAATAAAAGTCAAACTAAACAAGAATTTAAGACATGTAATTATTGATTTAGTGTCTCAAACTAAACAATTTGCAACTGATGTTGGTCAATAGTAACTGATACACCAGTTTGTTGATGTTCACCATCATACAATATAAAAAATTGTTTATAGCATTCAAAATTTTGTGAGTAAAATATATAAATACATGAAACTCACCAACAATAGTTAGTTTCACTGAAATTAATTTTAATCCTTTTAATCAAGATATTTAAAAATAGACTTCAATAGTGCCCGAACAATGTTGCGCCTATGGTTAAAAAACAATGTTTACTTTTCCATGTTAAAAGTACATTTATTTCTACTTAGTTCTCCCAAATAAAAACAAAATTATAGTAATTTTATATTCATTTTAATCTGTCTATATATATATATATATATAATATTACTCTGTTCATTAATTAAAAATCCTTTTAGATATAAAATTTTTAAAAAATTATTACAACAGTGAACTATAACACTATGTAAGAGAAGCTATTGTCAAATGATGGCTTAAAAAATGCTATACTGTTAATATAGTTAAATTAAATTAAATTGTTTTATTATAATAAACACTTATCATTGAGCTGAATAAAATAAAATAAAATAAAATAATCACTTGAATAAAGTAAAATAAAATAAACACTTGTCATGAGGATAGAAAGAGATTCAACTATAGAAAAGCACCTGCACTTTTTATCTTTCTTTGTGCTTAACAGACGAAAAAGGCACTTGCACTTGGGAATTATATGCCAAAAGCTTAGTTTTTTATTTTTGCGAATAAGATTCAGTGGGACTAATGTGAATTTTCCATTTCTAAAGCAATGGCAGTTGCCAAAGGGAAACTGAAGCAGAGTGGTACGGTCTAACAAACCAACACAGCACGCTTCAAATTCAAACAAACAAAGCGAAACACACAACAAAACGGTTTTCTCAGATCCAACGCCGAACTTCCATTGCCGGGAAAATGAATCGGTTCGTAGACAACTTGCCGCCAATGGATCTGATGCGTTCGGAGAAGATGACCTTCGTTCAGCTCATCATCCCCGCAGAGTCCTCGCACCGCGCCATCACCTATTTAGGCGAACTCGGCCTCGTCCAATTTCGAGACGTAACTCTCTGAGATCCAACCTTCTTTCATTTCTTTCAATTTTATTTTCTCCTTTTGTTTTTGTTCTGCGAAAACATGTTTCTCTGCATTAGTCCAGTTCTCAAGGCATTATTTTCGCATGATGAGTTCTTGGAATCTGGAACTGCTGGACGGATATGTTAGAACGTTTTGTGTTCTCTTTTTGTTTGTTGTGTGGTTGAGTTGGATATGGATGCATGCACACATAGTTTAGATGGAATATGATTTAACATTGGAGTGTAGATTTCGTATTTTGTCGAATCAAATTATGGTTTGAGAGATTGGTTGATGAAAAGTTTAGTTGCTTTATTAGTTATGTTTAATTTTGTGTTTAAAATTTAGGCATCTATGATTGGATTCCTATAAGGATGATTTGGATAAATTGAACTACGTAAGTGATGGAAAATAGAAAATAGTTTGTTTGTCTGGTATTGGCAAGGATGATGGTTTGTTTTGTTTTTATTTCTTCATTCCAAATAAGATTGCTGCTCTCTGTGTCTTGCATTGTTCTGTGCTGCATATAAATTTATGTTCAGAAGGCTAGATTTAGAAACTTGATTTTGTGGTTTCTTTTTATAGGCCGCTGAGGGTAATTTTGTGAATTCTATTAATGAATGGTTCACTATGTCCGTAGTAGTGATAGATAACTATAAACGGTGACCTAGTGCACGAGGCTCTTACCTAATAGGGTTTAGGGTATAAGCAGGCAGATCATAAACTGAGAGGCTACTCCCGTGATCTTCAAGTCACAGACAAAAGTCTTACTGTTGCACCGAGGCTTACTCTTGTGTTAAAGAGCCATACTGTTTAAAATTTTTATTCATTACTATTTAAGTATTTTGTTGTATAAGAGGACTCTCCTTAGAAGTTGTTTCTTTATGTCTGATCATATGAGTAAAAATTGGTGGCGAACCATACACGAAACATGGGAGAATCTCTGTAAGTGTAGAGAATTGTTGCTCTTTCAGGTCAAGGGTCCTGGTGGGTCTGAGTATTTCTGGATATGTGAAAACTTTGATATTAATGTTCAATTATGGTCTATTTTCCATGCATTTTTGTATGGACAAACTAAAAGTGGTGAAGTTATTTAGATTTTCAGTAATGTATCTTCTTCGCAATATCATATATATTCCTGTGTCCTATTACAAATGATATTTTGGGTGGAAATTTTCAGGTGTGTGTGTGCTAGGAAATCTTCAAAGTTGATTTTACTTTTTCCTTTGCAGCCATGTATTCTAAAATTTCTGTTTTAGAATTCTTCTGATATTAATCATTGCATTTCTTATGGATTTTTGTTTTCTCATTTGTAGTTAAATGCTGAAAAAAGCCCCTTCCAGAGAACATTTGTTAACCAGGTAGTCTACACTGCGCTAATTATTAGAAATTCTATTGCATTTTGAATTTCCTTAATTTTGTCAACTTTTGGAGTGGTAACTCATTAGTATAATTTTTTGAGGTTAGGACTTTGTATGCAGTTCGGTTATGAGGTTCTCCTATGGGAACAGATATTATGACGCTATGCTTTCCATTTTCTAGTTAGAAAAGAAAGGATTCTATTAATTACCTAGTTTATTTCATGTTAATCAGAGTATTATTTCCAAAATATCGACATTCATATTAAAATAAGGTAGAAACTGGTTCAAACTTTAGGAAATAATTTATTTTTTGTTTTCCCTTTATTTTTCTAGAACTAAACTGAATTTGGCTTATAAAATCTTGTCATTGTTTAAATTATTGGGATTATAGTAAGAGATATAAAAGAGAGTACGGAATATATTTTCCAATGTATATTGATGTGATATGTGACTCAAAAGACAAGGTACTAATCTTTATATACTTGACTCATAATCCTTATTAAATACGGAAACAGATAATGAAATATGGAACCACTCTAAGAGATCATCAATGATATTTTAAAATATTCAAAGGTCTTTGAAAAAATATTATGAGATTTGTAGATATTCTAACAGACAGATTAGCTTTTCATAGATTCTTTTCATATTGTTATCTATCTGCAGACGTTCGGATTGCGGTAATATTCTCCAAATATATATTTTTTATTTACCAATATTAACTGCATTTTGCTTGACAGGTAAAGCGATGTGCAGAAATGTCAAGAAAGCTACGATTCTTCAAGGATCAAATCAATAAAGCTGGTCTAATGTCTTCTCCTTCGGTCTTGCAATCAGATATTCATCTGGAGGATTTAGAGGTCCTTCTCCATTTCATTGGTTTTCCTCCATCGTATGTGATCACTGTCTTTAGGGTGTTCTCGATATATGCATATTGTCTGGCTGCCATCAATAACATGATGAAACCTAAGTTGGTTGTCTGCAATTTTAAAACTTCTGGTGGGTGGTTATCACTTATCACTATTTAATCTGACATTGTGAGTTCTGTTGGATTTCTCTTTAAACAGATACAACTTGCTGAGCATGAACATGAGCTAATTGAAATGAACTCTAACAGTGAGAAACTTCGGCAATCATATAATGAACTGCTGGAGTTCAAGATTGTATTAGAAAAGGTATCATGGATATTTCTATAAGCACATTCTCTTTTAAAGTACTGGAAGTTTCGATACACTAATTGTGATTTTTGGTTACAAAGTCTTTCCTGCTTGAATGTAACTCAGAACTAGTGTGTTGTTGGAGATATTTTTTATTGATCTGTTTTTCTATTATACTTCTGATTTTAATGTATTCTGTCAAATGTCAATGATATTTTACTCTTAACTATGGATGTAATTCTGTTCTTTTTATTAGTGAATACTTCCTACATACTTTTTCTCATTTATATAAGATATATAATACCGTGCCCATGTTTCAGGCATGTAGTTTTCTTGTTTCAAGCCATGGTGCTGTCATTTCAGAAGAGCGAGAATTGAAGGAGAATGTTTTCTCAATTGGAAACTATGTCGAGACGCCATTTTTATATGAACAGGTTCCTTGTAACATTTCTTATTACTGTGGATATCTTTTACTAGTTAGTGTAAATTCTTTTACTAGTTTCTTTTTTTTTTTTTTTTTTTTTTTTTTTCTATTTTGTCTTGTGATGTAAGTGAGCTATAAATGGTTTATTTTACAGGAAATGACGCCTGCACCATCAAATCATTCTGGTTTAAGATTTATCAGTGGGATAATTTGTAAATCCAAGGTTCTTAGATTTGAAAGGATGTTGTTTCGAGCGACAAGAGGGAATATGCTTTTCAATCAAGCACCAGCTGATGAACAAATCATAGATCCTATTTCAAATGAGATGGTTATCTTCCTTATTGATTTAGAGATATTTATCATTAGGCTGTAGTTTTGTTAATATGTACTTAACATGTTATTACTTTCACCAATCCCTTGGCTAGTTTTTTTATTTCCTAATAATTTATTATCAGTCCTCCTGATGACTAGACTGATTCCTGTCCTTTCCAGGTTGAGAAAATTGTCTTTGTTGTGTTCTTCTCTGGGGAGCAAGCAAGAACAAAGATCCTGAAAATTTGTGAAGCATTTGGTGCAAATTGTTACCCTGTCCCTGAAGATATAAGTAAGCAGAGGCAAATAACATCAGAGGTATGTATCAGATTAAGAACATTTTTCCTCTCTGAACTATTCTTACAATTGTATCACAGTATAGGAGCCAGGTGTATCTAGTTTCTAGACAAAACTTAACTTTTTGCTGTTACAGTTTCTGTGGGAGAAAATTGTCTGAAATTCAAGATTATAATATTGTTCTGATCCCACATCAACTACAAATGTATCGTATATTATGACTAATGTATTCCTTATAAGGCTTGGACACTCCTTACCATATAAGCCAATTTTTGTGTGGTGAGTTAAGCCCTAATTACAAATTCTGAAATTGTATTTGAGTCTATCTCAGATTCGTTACATTACTCATGTTTGTCTGCAATAGATGTTTATTCCTAGGCATGAGGAAATGTTGTTATTGGGTGACCCATGTTTGTCGATGGTTTTGATATACAGTTTTGGGCATGAGGGAATGTGTTTAAATATTTCATTAAACCAGAGATATGACTATTGTAGTTATTATAAACCTTATGTGGATTCTCCCTACAAAATGGTTTTGTGGATAAAGATAGCCAATAAGCCAAATTTCTATGAAGAAATATCAATCTTTACCCTAATATCTATCTAAAGAACTTGTTTCCCAATCCAAGGAGAGGCTTTGTTTTGGCAAGGTAGTTAAAATTGAGATTATGACTAGAATTATGAAGGGTTTACAAAATTGTAAGTTACAAGTGCCTTAATTGGGTTTTATTTTATTTGAAACTCATTCAACCAAGAAGGTGAACGGGCCAGTAAAAAACACCCTTAATTCTTAATTAGGTTTCGATTTCTTTTAATTGAAACTCCTATTCACCAAGAAAGTGAACAGGTGTTGTGGATGCAAAAAAACGTGAATTCTAAATGCATTAACTTTTAATTGGGTGGTTTTGCTGTTGTGGCTGAAAAAAAAACGTGAATTCTAATTGCATTAACTTTTAATTGGGTAGTTTTGCTGCTAACAACACAAATAACAGGTTGAATTTTTAATCGAATTAACTTTTAATTTAGTTTAGGTTTTAATTGAATCGAATCCATTCACCTAAGACGGTGAACAGAGTGGAATGAACAATATCGAAAAAAATGGTGGTTTATGCAATTTCACAATTTTGTTCGACAATCCGTGCGATTTTATTGTGCCATGATCATGCGGGATAATTGAATCGGAAATACTATGCAAAATCGTGGATAGCACGATTTTACAAGTTAAATCTTGATTTGAACTACATAGTCTTTTGGTGTTCTTTAATACTTCCATTCTTTAAATGTAAACCATAGTGCTTTGTTCTTCAAGTTCTTAATGTTCCTTTATATAATTACAAGTTATCATTGTTGACTGAAAAATGGGAAGTAGGAAACTGTTCAAATTATTGGGTTTAGGTGTAGGAAGAAGAGAAAAAAGAGACTAAATAATGTGAAATTGATGGATTTGATGTGATACTATTGATAAAACGTTAACCCAAATTTAGTGATTACTAGATTTCATATACTAATTAATTAAAGAAAGAAATTATGAAACATAAGAAGTATGGAAACCATTCATAAGGGATTATGTAAAACACTCCAAATTAGTATGAGATATAATAATGATATTATTAGATATTCTAACACTCCTCTTAGAGCATGAGTATATCGAACTTTAAGGTTCTTACAATTGAAGTCACAGATGAGACTAAATGAGAGGTATAACAACGTAGACAGCAGGTCAACAATGTCTACAAATAGAGCCATACTATGTTTTGGATTAGAGTTTGGGGCAAAAGATAGCATCAAACTGCTCTTGGAAGCAATGTTGGGGCTAGAATGCTGGGGACAAATATGTAGTTGATGTGAGATACAGTAAAAAAAAAAGTCGATTTGGAATGATCATGGGAGAAAAGTTACAATTGGTATGGTCATTAGTGGACTGTTGGACAATATCAATAGGAAAAAAAGGTAACTTTACATTGAGAATAATAACGCTGAAAAAGATGCACTTAAACCAAGAGAAAAATAGTCAAATGTGTATAGAGATAGCAGTAGAACATGGCAGGAGATATGACAAATTGAAAGAAGAAAATAATCGTGGAAATAAAGGTGGAGCTCCATATTTAAGGAAATGCAGGAGCTGAACAGTGTGCCATGGTGAAATTACTCCTTCATTATCATGTTTAGATAGTGTTAAAAAGGAAGGGTGAAAATGGAGATTGAATAATCTGAATTTAATATTGTGATAGACAAATATTAAGATGAATGCTATGTTCCTTAGTTTAATTGAATAAAGAATCAATATAAAAGAGATATATAAGATATTATGATAGGGAACTCGGTATTATTGGATGCCTAGGTCTAACATCAAGTAGTAGAATGGAGTATTTGAGTGTTTGGTTTTCTAATCATATTCGAAAGTATTATAAGATGCACTAGTGATACCAAGGATATTTGTTTAGATATTATAATAGAGATTGTGTGATTCTAATAGAAAATATAGTTTATGGCTACAGGTTTCGGCTCGCCTTGCAGACTTAGAGACAACTCTAGAAGCTGGAATTAGGCATCGGAACAAGGCTCTAGCTTCTGTTGGAGGCCCTTTAACAATATGGATGGAGATGGTAAGAATTAGCTTCTGAATACATTTATGTTCCTTGTGATGGATCTGCAAGGCATTACTAATACCTTATCAGCCTTTGCAAGGAATGGACATTTATTATGAACCAACAGCTCTCATTCTTATCATCTTGTGCTAGGTAAGAAGAGAGAAGTCTGTGTATGATACACTGAACATGTTAAACTTTGATGTCACAAAAAAATGTCTTGTTGGAGAGGGCTGGTGCCCTGTATTTGCAAAAACGCAGGTATCCCCCTCCCCCTCCCTCAATTTTGTTTGATCCTCACCAATTTCTTTTCCCTTTGATTTTTGAGGAGTTGAAAACATCTTTTATTCATATTATCTATTAAAGAGATTACATCTTTCAATTTACCAGATTCAGGAGGCACTGCAACGTGCAACTTTTGACAGCAATTCTGAGGTTGACATAATCTTTCATTCAATGGATGCACTGGAATCACCACCTACATATTTTAGGACCAACAATTTCACAGGTCCATATCAGGAAATTGTTGATGCATATGGGTGAGACTAATATTTAATATATTTATTAGTGGCAACACAATATGTTAATGTATTGAATCGAATTACTTTCTTTGAAGTAATAAATGATGGCAATGTGCTAGCTCATGTAAATAGATCATTGAATGTCTTATTAATGTACCAAGATTTGGATAAAGTCAGTTTAGTATGGAACCCTTATTTTGCAATTTTGCTATAAAAACTGAAAAGACTCCTAGTCCTAATGATCTCTGGTACTCGGCAGTGTTGCAAGATATCAAGAAGCAAATCCTGCAGTTTATACAGTTATTACATTCCCTTTTCTTTTTGCGGTGATGTTTGGCGACTGGGGTCATGGAATTTGCCTGTTGCTGGGAGCATTGGTTCTTATAGCACGTGAGAGCAAGCTCAGCACCCAGGTTATTTCATTCTAACTTTGGCATAAATAAAGTTGCTGTGCCAAAAAATGAGTGACATCTGTTAATCTTTGTGAAAAAAAAATTAAATTGAGTTATATCAAATTTGATCAATAGTTTATCAATTTGATTATAGTAGGATCGTCATTGTCCAATGTTTTCTAGTTGGTAAACACCACAATAATTAAGTTACCTTTTTTTTATGATTATTGTGATTTTATGGCCTTAATCTCGAAATGAAGTATGGTAATAATTCTATTGTACTGCATACAAGTGCAAAAGGAGTTGCACAATTTCCTTTACTTTTGTTCTGCTCTTGGAATTGGAATTGAAGTGTGCGTAACAGCTCTTCAATTTGATTTCTTCCAGCGACTTGGAAGCTTTATGGAGATGCTATTTGGTGGGCGCTATGTGCTACTTTTGATGTCACTATTTTCTATTTATTGTGGGTTAATATACAATGAATTCTTCTCTGTTCCTTATCACATATTTGGTGCCTCTGCTTACAAATGCCGAGATAATACATGCAGGTGTCTTTTATTTCTTACTTTCCATTGCCAGTTTCATTTCTTTCTCGTTTTTTGGGTGCCATAATGTGGATCCACAATGCATTAGTTTCTGGTGTTTTAGGTTATCTTTTTTTTTTTAATAATTAAATAATATTTTTTGTTTTTTGTTTTTTTTTTTTTTTTTTAAAAAAAAAAAAGACTTGAAACATATAATCAACCATTCAATTCCTGGTAATGACTCCTTGATTACGAAGATTCTTTTTTTTTTTTTAATTTACAAATCTTTCTGCTACTCATAACTTATGCACTTGCATCCTAGTTCTAAGATATTATCTCCAAATCTACATCATGACTGATATTATGACTCTTACGTTGGAAAACAAAGTTCTTAAATTGATTCTCATTTTACTTAAAAATGTTTCCTTCAAATTCGCATTATTAGGAATAATTTGATTTATATCACTTCCACAATTGCCCTCTTTGGTTATGCTCTTGGTCACTCCATCCTCCTTCAAAACTTTATATTGTCAGAGCTTGCAAAATATTGCAAAGTTGTTTTCTAAGAAGGCTTTTACGTGATGTGTATTGTTTTATCACTTTCCATCCCAGGGATGCACGTACTACTGGCTTAGTAAAATATCGAGAACCATATCCATTTGGTGTGGATCCCAGCTGGCGAGGAAGTCGATCAGAATTGCCTTTTCTAAACTCTCTCAAGATGAAGATGTCCATTCTGTTTGGTGTGGTGCACATGAACTTGGGAATTATATTAAGTTATTTCAATGCTCATTTCTTTGGCAGCTCACTGGATATAAGGTGCTCACTTTTCTTCTAACTTCTTCCCACAGTTAATGTTTTTGCTTTCCTTTGAGTAATAATGCTGTAATTTACTCTTCTTGATGTTTTTAGGTACCAGTTTGTGCCACAGATGATTTTCCTTAATTGTTTATTTGGGTATCTTTCCCTTCTCATCATTGTGAAGTGGTGCACTGGCTCTCAGGCAGATCTTTATCATGTAATGATTTACATGTTTTTAAGCCCTTTCGACAATCTTGGTGAGAATCAATTGTTCTGGGGCCAAAGACCACTTCAAGTATGATTCATTTCTTTGCTTCTTTATTGCTTAATAATTGTTCCTTTTCCTGTTTTACATCATTCTGAGTGACTGTTCATGATATGCAGGTTGTGTTGTTGCTTTTGTCTGTAATTGCAGTTCCGTGGATGCTCTTTCCAAAACCTTTTATGCTAAAGAAGCTTCATAATGAGGTGCCACTTTTGCCTCCCATGTGTGTGATTTTATTTCTTGGAAATTGAGAACGTTGTTCACCAATTTTTTTGTTTACGTGTTAATATTTTCACATTGCACATATCTTTGTTGGTTTGATTTTCCCCTTTTGATAAAATTTGTCAAGTTAATTCTCTCTGAGGTCCATCATAAGATAATTTTTATAAAGACTAAAATATGCAACTTTCAAATCACTTACAACCTCTAATGGCTATACAGACAATATTTAGCTACACAGTTGCCCCTGTCCTATACTTCTGTTAGCAGCTACTTATTAAAGAAGTGCCAGGAGTTTATTTATGAAGATTACTAATCTTATACCTTTATGATAATCTAGAGATTTCAAGGACGCACTTACGGTGTGCTTAATTCCTTTGAGGTTGATCTTGAGATGGAACCAGGTTCTACCAGACAACATGACGATGAGTTCAATTTCACAGAAGTCTTCGTTCACCAAATGATTCACTCCATTGAGTTTGTTCTAGGTTCAGTTTCAAATACGGCCTCATATCTACGACTTTGGGCATTAAGGTTTGGTCAGCTATGATTTACTCATTTGTCTTGGGTCCTTATTTTATCAAAAATATTAATCCTTGGTTGATATTTTTTACCACGGTGCAGCTTGGCTCACTCAGAACTTTCTACTGTTTTTTATGAGAAAGTCCTGCTACTTGCTTGGGGGTGAGTTTGATTCACACTATTTCGTTAATATGACATACTATCTCCTGTTAAAGAAAAAATTGTAATTTATAATTAAAGCTTTCTGAATGGTTATCATGAAAAGCAAATAAAGGAAGGTTTTCATAGTCCACAAAACCAAACTTGAATTTTTGAGCAGAGAAGACTCAAAGTACAACATCGGGAAGATGTGATTTTTTTGGTGTGAACACGGAGGAAGTACTGTTTTTATTTTATTTTTTTGTATGTAAATAGCATCATTTATATTTATCAAAAAATTGCTTGATTTTGTTATTTTGAATTGCTGTTTTATGTTTGATCTATGATGGCAATAGCATGCATTAGTTTTGATGTATTTTCTTGATATTGTGCAAGTAACATCTATAGATTTTAATTAGTATTCGTAGATTGAGATCATGGTATGGAATGAGCAACATTGTTGAACAGATCATGTGCATATGGCTGACAGAATTATCTTAATTAAACCAGTCGAGCCTTCTATGTAATGTATTTTGCACGAGCCATTTGCAAAGTCTGATAAGTTTGCATTTCCTTTTTGGCATTTATCGCTTTTAGTATCAGTTTTTAATATTCAATTGTTGATATCATCGCTGGCTGCAATTATAACAGGTATGACAATCTTATCATTCGGTTACTGGGACTAGCTGTCTTTTCCTTTGCAACTGCTTTTATACTATTAATGATGGAGAGTCTCAGTGCTTTTCTTCACGCCTTGCGTCTTCACTGGGTGGAATTTCAGAACAAATTTTACCATGGTGATGGATATAAGTTCAGGCCTTTTTCCTTTGCTTCCTTAACAGAGGATGAAAATTGATCCATTCTTGTCTGTCTTGGATCACTGTTGGCAAAATATGTGCAAAGTATATATACAAAAGTAGAAGAAGGAACACAATGAGAAATTGTGGGATCCAATTCTACAAGTTCCGGATTTGCTTGATAATTTGTCTTCAGCAACAATATCCTGCTCATTTTCCCATGGCTATGCTGGTGTGACAGATTTATAGCAACAGTAATGAACGGCATCTGTAACAGAATATTTACTTTCTAATTTTTCTTTTTCTTTCTTAGAGTAGAAAAATGGGAAGAGATTAGGGAAAGGAATGGTTAGACTAATTTTGTAAAAAGAAATCCATCATAGTTTTATCTATTGGTTATTTGGGGTTACACATACACACATAATGTAGCGCGGGCCTTCCTAGGATGCAGTCATGTAGGCATTTACTCTGATTTTTTTCTTGTAATGATTAATGATTAATCACGTTATAGAACCATCTCTGTGATCTGGTTTGGTATCTGTGGCAATAAAATAAAGTGATGTTCCAAATATCCTTTTTAGGGGCACCTACCGACAGGTTTAATTTATTTATTCATCGTGCTTTATTTTTTTTTTCCACAAAAAATATATAAGCATAGGTTATTTATCACTTTTATTCACAGTTCTCTCTGGTTTGGTATTACCTGAGTGATTTCATTAGATTAATTTATGAGAAATAGTTATTAGTTAGTTTAGTCATTTACATTATGGAGAGAGAAACAATTGTCCGACACACCGAAACTAAAATAACTAGCATTTCGATCATTTTTGCCGATTTGAGGTAAAAGATTGAAATAGGTGCGTCTGTAAATTAGAATTACACGAGTATTTCGAAGAACCTTTCTCTTTTCTCCTTTTAAGTATGTTTTAAAATAATTTGTAAGTTATCATGGTAGTTTGAAGATTTTTAAAAATATTTTTATTAATAAGATTCTGTAATTTAAATTTAAAAAATTATTAAATATGAAGTTATAAGATTTAAAAGGATTTTATGGATATAAAATAATTCAAAGAATTTCATGTATTTAAAAATAAATAAAAAATAGTTTATATTTTTACTGTAAAATACATCTTTATGCATTATTATGTTCTAGAAAATTGCATTTTAGTTGTAGACCAATATTATGGTAAACCATCCAAGATTTAAACATTTAGGTCATTATCAAAAAGGGTAACAATATTACTATTTGTCAATCATTATTTCAAGTAAATAAATGTTAAATATTTAGTGATGAAAATAATTAGAATAGAAGGGTTTAATGATTCATTATTTCAAACAAAAATAAATTGAATTTCTGCACACTAATTTTCAAAAGAACAACCACAATTAATGAGAAAGACAACAAATAAATAATAAGTTTAGATCGAAAAGAATTTAAATCAATACAACTAATCAATTGACTCCCTTTATATGCACATATATAAAGTTATAGCAGTTTTTCATTGTTGGTATTCTCCTCTTTCTACCCTTAGGTTTGAAAAATAAATTCAAAATTATAATGTTCTTTTTGAAAATTCTACTAATTATTGTATAGTAATTGCAAACATTAGTAATCGTTACTATTGTGATATATATTATGCAAGAGTAACCAATATAAATGGATAAAAATGCACATAATATATATATATATATATATATATATATATATATATATATAATTCTTATTAATATGAGATATATATAAAATTATATATGTATATGTTTTATGATTTACCTTTTTTCCCATCCTGTAGTTTATTTATGAGATTTAGGTACATTCTTTTCACTATAGGACAAACATAAAGTAAGTTAACGATTAAAAAAATAACAAATCATAACTAATAATATTATTTTGTAAGTACATAGTTGTATCATTTATATCCATATTTATCACATACTAGAGAAAAAAAATCAATACTTTATGATTTTTTTTTAAGTTCTAAATACACTTAAGCATAAAGATATTATGACTTAATACATAATAAATCATGAGAGATACAAGTGCTTTGTAAGAGATGATACAACACTGTACATACGGTCTTATTTTACATCTAATAAAACATAAATTATTTCAAAACCATAAATACATAAGATGAGTTAATCTTAAACCGAATGGAAAATACCTAAATATTTATTTCGTGTTGTAGAAATGTTTATTATTTTTGTCGATAAAAGAGATGTAATAACAAAGGAAGCACACAAATATATAAAATAAATTAAAAAAAAACAAATAACAATCCATTTAATCCATTAATGATAAATTAAATTAATTACAAAATTTCTGAATCATCAAAATGTAATTCCATTGAAGTACAAAATTTCTGAAACATCAAAGTATAAGATTGAACTACAAAATTTATGAGTCATCAAAATGTATCTCGATAGAACCGACTATATTTTATTAAATCCGTGGTGAATAACCGGATTAGCTCGTTCTAGCACTCTACACGAGGCAAAATAGAGGTAGTTTTAAAAATAAGGGGAGTGCAGGAAGTAAATATGGAGTTTCAGAAAGTAATTGCCCAAACCAAACCCATGTGACCCAATTACATTTGTTATTACCCACTCTACCGTTGGAACACTCCCGCTCGCTGTAGTTTGAAATTGCGAACAAATTTGCAGAAGCAGACACAGTAATCGATTCATTCCAAATCCAATTACCAATTCGTGAAAACACAAAACTACAACTAACAGAAAAGGAGTGATAATATCGTATTATCATGGATTCTGTTTCTAACATTCCTCTTCTAGACGAAGACGATTCGTTGCTCTTCGATGATTCTGCACCGGCCACCGCCGAGGTCTTCTCTTGCTCCCCTCTCATACCTCTCAGATCGATTCCTCTTCAAACCGGTTAGTTTTTTTCTTCTATTGAATCCTCTCTTTTTGTTTTCCATTTCTGGATGATTTTTTATGGATAATTGTTGATTTAATACTGATTTACCCAACGCATCTGCAGAAAGTGGAGCTGCGGATTCTGAAAATCGAAATTCCTCGGTGAATGACAGTGCGAACAAAGAGAACGCGGATTGGAACAAACCGCAGAAGCTCAGCTTGGAGCCTCATCAAATGAAGAGGAAGAAGAAAGGAGGCGGTTACAATTTGCGCAAGAGCTTGGCGTGGAATCGAGCTTTCTTTACTGAAGAAGGCACTCTCTTCCCTCCATTATCCGTTAATTAACTATGAAAATCTATCACTCTAATTGTTCTATTATTTGATTGATTAATTAATTATTTAATTGGTTGATTTGTTCTGAATCTTACTTTTCAGGTGTTTTGAATCCGGAGGAGCTTTCTATGATTAGTGGCACTGCCTCTTCTAATTCAGGGTTGGATTTGGAAGTGATCCACGAAGAAGAGTACGTAGGAAGTTCGATAAATTTGCAGGAGATTGAAGAAAATTTGTTTATGCATTCATCCGATGCTCTTCCTCTTGAAGATAGAAAGGTCGGTGCTGCATCTCGGTTTTCTCCAAAGCGGTTTTCTCCAAAGCCTGCGGCATTAGCCAAAGCTTCTACAGCCCCGGTTTCCTTGGTCAGTCTTTATACTCTTTGTGCGAAAGATGATAGTGTATAGAAATTGAACTCTTCTGATGTGTGTCACTTGTTACTTTGGATACTTGTTTGTTAGGCTAAGAGGAAAATACTTACTGTCAATGACTCCGTTGGCAACAGACCTAAACGCAATGCGTGTCCTCCGCGGCTGCCAGTAGCTTCGTCCTCATATCCTTGCCATTTCTTGTTTAGGATAGATATTAAGTGGAGTGTCTTACATACTGTGATTCTGCAATGGAATTGAGTTGTCTTTTCTTTCTTATTTGTCGAATTATGGAAGTGTTTACCTTGACCCCTTTGCAAACTCAAAAGACCTAGCACAGTGAAAGCGCCTAGTAAAGAAGTGAAAGTCGCTAGGACACCTGGTCCTAAATTGGATGTTTCTGCAAGGACAACAACCCCTAGGAGTGGAATCTTGACCCCAGGTTTCTCTAAGAGAAATCAGAATGCACACCCTGGTATACTGTGCAACTCGCGTTTGTTTCTTCTTGTTATCCTATGAAAAAACTGCTAGTACTTTTATTGTACAGTTGCATAATACAATGTGAAAATAGATCATCTAATTAATTTATTTTTGATTGAGGTTGTGATCTCAATGAACTTCACAAATGCAGGTTTCTCTTGAGTAACCAAACATCAAATTCTAACTTTTACATGACATGAATTTACTGGTAATATTGAGTTAATTTTGTTTCTGTTATGCAGCCACTAATCCTCCGAAGCATGCTGGAGTAAGAGCCTTGTCAAAAAATCCTAAAATCACCCCAAGTAACCCAAAAGTTGTTCATGCTGATAAAGGTTCAGTTACACTAGCCACGCGACCTGGGAAACATTTAGTAGGAACTTTAAACTTTTAGAGGCTGTGATTTTTTAACATTTATCAAGTTTTCAATTCCTTTTACTTAGCTACTAGTCTCATGATTCGTCTCTTGAAACTGTTTGTCTGAACAGAATAACTCAGTTGAAACACATCCACCACCCAGAAAGCTTCAGTCAGGAACGGAAGCAAATAAGGTGTCAGAAACTTGTCTCCCACGAGGCGTCTCTGACGTTAGTGAGAAAAAGCAAGAGACACAGCTTCAAACAACAAAATTATCAGGCCTTCGGATGCCATCTCCCTCATTGGGATTCTTTTCTATAGTATGTGATTTTATTTGGTTCTTTTTTTATATTTAGGTAGATTTGTCATGAGTAATATAATGCTCATGTGACGATTTCAAATTCATGTTTATTACTTATTTGCAGGCCAAAGCTCCCAGTTCACATAGCCAATTACAGAAAACTTCTAAACCTTGCAAGCCAGCTCAGAGTAACACTCTTAAATTACAGAATTTAGAAACAAATTCTGTCAATGAGGCAAGACTACAACATGCACCTGTTATGATGTCTGAAATTGTCAAAGGGGAGAATTGCACTAAGGAGTTAAGCCTTTTAGATGTGAAGTCAGAACTGAGCATGCAAGTGGATAATAAGCAGATGGCTTGTGTAGAAGTGAAATATAATTCTGTGGGCTCTGGAAAAATAAGCAAGCAAGAAAAGGTTGAAAACATTCTTGGTCATGTCAACGTAACATATGAGGAACACGGAGAACTACGTAGAAATAATAATGCTTCTAGAGTGGAGGATGCGGTATTCCCTAGACACGAAAAGAAGCTTCTTTCAGAGAGTCACACTCAAGTGCAGTTGGAGAAAGAAACTGGTCAGCATGATGTTTCGTTAAAAGGGTATCAATCTGTATTGCAGGAACCACCATCGATTCACTATCATGGTGGTGCTGCTGATCATGTTAAAAATGGAGGAGATGCTCAAAAACATTTATTGAATGGGAATCTTTCAGTCAATTGTAGCGAAACCACTGGAAGTAATTTAGAGGCAGTTAATCAACAGTTACAAGGGGAACAACTTAAGACTACAAGTGTTGTTACGGTGGGAGAAATCATGTCAACAAGGGAAAGTGAATCTCATGTAAATAGTTGTCAGGTTTCATTCAAATGTTTTGCAGCAAGTGAACCAAAAATAGCAAAAATTGAAGGCTGTCAGTTATCAGTAGATGATCAGTCAGGTTTCATTCAGACAATACCAGTGTTAGAACAATGTGATAAGGTTATCGCCTCAAAAGCAATGGATCATAGTACTCAAGTCTTTGAATTGGACAGGTCGAGTGAAGATTGCAGAACCGTTTCTGCAACAACTTGCAACATTGAGTTAAACAATGTTTCACAGGAAGGCAGACCTTTTCGTGAGGATAATGTACAGAATCTTCTCCTTACATCCCAAGTATGTCCAATGGTAAAATCTGATTTTGTTTCTGGTGAAAATGAAATGTCAACCAATAACCACTGTACAATTTCCAAGTTGCAACATAGGGATGAGGGTTCTTCTTGGGATGCTTCTATCCACTATGATGTTCCGTGTTATCTCCCTGGAAACTTTGAGCAACAAACTAGCAACATTACATATTCTAAAGTTAACAAAATGCTCTGTGAAGATGTGAGTTTAGTGTTAAATCATGGTGACTTGCTTGATCAGAGTGAATTTTCTCAAGTGTCTGCAAACATCAATTCAAACACCAAAGATTTTATAGGTTCTGAAGCTGAAAAGTCCTCTAGCTTCTTACAGCATACAATATTGACTCGGTTAGGCCGAGAAGTTGATCACTCTAACACAGAGATTAAAGGATCACATGTGGAAGCACAAATGCGGTTGCTTAATGAAAATCCAGCGCCATACAAAAGCAATAGTAAGCATTTAAATGTTTTTATTACCGATAAGTTTCCCTTGGCAGATAACAATAGTATGAATGAAAATTCTAGTCTTCCTGATATTCAAAGCCTCGGTGCTGCTGTTCGTGCAGATCCTGAGAACGGTAATAACATACTACACTCTGACAGTGACTGGGCGCCCACAAATATTGCTTCTTCTGAAGAAGTCAATAAATCAATGGAAGATGTGCATGCGCGTTCGTTTAATGAAAACCCAGCCCCATTCAACTGCAACAGTAAACACTGCCTTGTTACAAATGATACTGATTTTCAAAGGTCTGGTGCTGTTGGTACTGCAGATTTAGATAATGTTAATAGCATACTACTAGACTTGAATGGTGATATGTCCACACATGTTGCTCCTTCTGAAGAGATCGAGAAAACAATTTTATTTGAGGGTGCATTATGCGATATCTATACAAGTGAAAACAATGATTCCCATAATCATAGTCAAGCTATGCCTGAAAACAAAGATGGAAATATTAGTACGGATGATTTGCCAATCGATGATGCAAAAGAAGGTTATTCTAACATATTGCCTTTAGTTGAATTTGAACTCAATGGCAACATTCAGAAAATGACTGAAAACAAAGATGGAAATCTTGATATGGATGATATTAAAGACGGTTCTTCTGACATGTTTCCTTCAGTTCAAGTTCAAGTCAATGACAACATTCAGGATATGTCTGAAAACAATGATGGAAACGTTGATATGGATGATTCAGAAGAATGTTATTCTAACATATCGTCTTTGGTTGAAGTTCAACTCATTGACAACATTCAGGCTATTTCTGGAAACAATGATGAAAATCTTGACATGGACTATGCAAAAGAAGGTTCTTCTGACACATTGCCTCTAGTTGAAGTTCAACTCGATGACAATATTCAGGCCATGTATGAAAACAGTGAAAGAAATCTTTATATGGATGATTTGCAAATGGATTATGCTAAAGGTTCTTCTGACATGTTGCCTTTAGTTGAAGTTCAAGTCAATGACAATATTCAGGATGTGTCTCAAAACAATGACGGAAATCTTGATATGGATGATTCAAAAGAATGTTCTTCTGACATATTGCCTTTAGTTGAAGTTCAAGCCAATGACAACATTATATCTTCTGAACGCATTTTTTCTTCAGCAGTGAACAAAGATTCTTTTGCAGATGTAGTTGCCTGGAAACCCGAGGAGCGTTGTTCTTTAAGTGAAAGTTCAAATTTACCAGCTTCAGATCATCTAACCTTCAATCTAGATGAATTTTCCGATACTGACATGCTATATCAGTCCAAAGGTGGCATTTACTTTGCAGAAGACAACAGAAAAATAATTGACTTGTAAGTATCTTAGTTTGTGATATTATTTGGTCTATTACGCTTTGACACCCCTTCCATTTCTACATCTAAGACATCGTTTGAATGACAGACATGACTCTGCTCTTAAAAGCAATCAGGAAGTTCTTACAGGGAAGCTTCCAACAAATGCTGCTCCCTTTTCTGATGAATGGTTTACTGCAACCGATTCCGCTGAACAGGTGACTTAGATTTATCGATTGCACGTGCATGTTCTTAATGATAGCTTTTTGCATATCGTAGTGTTTCATGCCACTTTAGCGTTGTTTTTCTGCTTTCAATTCTTACGATGCTTTTTTTTGGGCTTTAAACGTTTTTATAATAATAATTTTTTCGTATTCTGTGTTGAATTATGGTCTTCTTTTTTTTTTTGCGAATGTAGAAGTTGAATCAAAATCCCCCCCGTGGAGATATGCCGGAAACTGTTGCTTGTGATACTGAGGTAAGCAATGTTTTTTGTGGAAAGCAGACCTTTTAGTGAGAATGGAGTAAATCTACACTTTATAGCCCAACTATTTCCAATGGTGAAAGCAGATTTAGATTCGAGGGTAAACGATGTATCAACTAATAACTGCTGTACCATTTTTGAGTTGCAGCTTCGGGATGCTGGTTCTTCCAGGGATGCTTCTATTCAGCATCATGTTAACTGTGATGCTTCTAAAGCTGAAGAAATGCTTTGTGAGTACAAGGGTTTGGAGCCAAATCATGATCACGTGGGTGATCAGAATGAATTTTCTGAAGTATCTGCAGATTTCATTTCAAACACCAAAGATTCTATTGGTAGTGGAGCAGAAAAACCTTCTGGCCATATACAACATTCCCTTCTGGGTCAGTTTGTCGAGGAATTTATTCAGACTAACAGAGAAATTGAGGAATCACATTTGACCACACAAGTGCAGACACTTGCTGAACATCCAGTATTATACAACTGCAACAGTAAACAATGTCTTGCTGTTTCTGATAGTAAGTTTCCATTGGCCGACAGTGACAATATAAATGAAAATTCTCAACTTCCTGATTTTCAAGGGCCTTGTGCTGTTGTTGGTGTAGATTCCCAGAATGTTGATAACATACAGTTACACTTGGATGGTAATTGGCTGTCCACAAATATAGTTTCTTCTGAAGAAATCGAGAAAACAAATTTGTCTGAAAATGCAGTAAAAGGATGTGATGTCCGTACAGGTGAGTACAATGCTTCCAATGACCATATTCAAACGAATGATGGAAATCTTTACGCGGATGAGAGAGCAGAGCATTTGCAAACGAATAATGTGAAGAAAGGTTCTTCAGACATATTGCCAGTAGTTGAAGTTCAACTCAAAGACAACGTTGTATCTTCTGAATGCAATTCTTTTATAGAAGAGATCAAAGACTCCTTTACAGATGAAGTTGCTTGGAAACCTGAAGAGCATAGTTCAAGTGAAAGTTCAAGCTGTGAAATTAGTTTGTTGAACTCTACAACCTTTTCAGAAGAAGCTGGAACTAATATTTTTGAGAAAGACGAGTCTCCTAATACCGGCATGGAGCACAAGTCAAAAGGTGATATTTATTATGCAGAAGACAGCAACAAAATAATTCATTTGTAAGTTTCTTAGTTCGTGATAATATTTCATAATCACAGTTTGGCAATCCTTTCGTTTCTACTTCTGAGATACGGTTTTGATACTTTGAAAAGTTGAGTGATGCAAATTATTTTTTTGAATGGCAGGCAGGAATCTGCAACTAAAAGCAAGCTGGAAGTTCCTACATTGAAGCCTCCGCCAAATGCGGCTCCGTTTTCTGAAGAATGGTTAGCTGCAATTGAAGCCGCCGGAGAGGTGAGAGATTTCTTGACGGAACTGGATATTTTTTATGACTGATTAATAGATTTTTGCATGGCGCGATTTTTCATGTCACGTAGTGTTGTTTTCCTATTTTCAATTAGCATCACGGCATTATATAAAGTCTGTTCTTTGCCATGTTAGATTCATTTTTACACCTGGTGTTGACAGGAGATCTTAACGATGAAAGGCGGTGCTGTGCAAAATTCTCCCACTGAGAAGACTCAGCACGAACCTGGTCCTTGGTCCCCGGTAGGTTCATACTTCGCCCTCTAAACCTGACTCAAGTTTTAAACGTAGTGATCTAGCATGACAATTTACTTTTTTTTTTAATCGGATAATAAAGTAAACTCACATACCTATGGATTCTCTAACTGAATTGTGTATAATAAAGTAAATTCAATCCCTTTTCATTAGCTTTACGTAATGTAACATAAAAAATCTGCGCAATCGTAAAGTATGGAGTCTTTAAAACTTTCGAGAAATTCTACTGAAGTTGCTCGAGTTTCGTCCTAGATGATATCGGACAAGCGCTACCAGCTCAGAGCAGTTTGTAAAGATGAGAAAAAAAAACTGGCGAAACGTCTGGAAATCAAACCGTGAGCATGATATTGCAGGAAAATGGGAAAAAAGTGAATCCTATGGGTTACAGTCAAATGATTGCTATTTTTGAATTGGACTCAACTTTTTAAATATATATAAAAATGATTTTTTTAAATTAACAATATTTAAATAATTGTTAAATGTAAAAGTGGAAAATCAATGTGTGGAGAAAAAGAACTCGTAATATTATTATGTACCAAATGGTAATCTTCTTACCCAGAAAAGATTCAAGAAACATATATGCACACCATTTTTACAACTATAGGGTTCATGTATCTCTTTTCATCTCTATCATTGCTTTGTATTTTGACATTATTGTGTGTAACTTTAATTTCTTTTATTTTTTAATTTTATTTTTTGCAGGTGAGACGTAAGAATCAATCGATTGGACCCTTTGATTGTACCAAACACAATACCCAGCCATCCAGTTCATAATAAAACCGAGATTCAGTTCCTTATTAATTACTAACCATTTTTTCTCCTACGCATATAGAATTGCCGGTTACCAGAATTATGCCACACTCTGAAGATGCACAATAAATAAATAGTATTCTGATTCAGATTGTACTCGAATTGTAAATGATACTTGTTTTCTACTTACTATTACATAGAACTTTTGTTCTTGAAGTTTCCCACGAGCTATATAATAAGGCTAATCTCCACTTTTTTTGCATTCATTTTGGTCTTCTTTTGCATGATGTTTTCATTGATAGGGAAAGGTTATCCAAACAAGCATGTGAATTTTATTCTTAAGTATATTTTTTTTTTATTAAGAATGGATACCGCATCTATGTTTTGGGGGAACTTAGATGAACCGAAATTGAGAATTATAAAAGCTTTCATCATGTCCATGAGATAAAAGAGGAGGTTCTAAATAGATGTTAAGTCATCCTCAATCTGATTACTTGCATACACCCTTTTCGTTGACTTAAAAACTCGGCCAGATGTCTGGAAAGTTATAATTAAGTAGTGATGATGAAAAGGTGGAATAAACGTAGACATAATATTTTGAGACTATTTGTCACAGAAACATGGCAATGTAAATCTATATATCATCACACGTTAAACTTGGAATTAGAAAAGTCAGACGAAGTTTCATCCATTCAATTTTCTGAACCATTACAGGAACTACTCTAAAGGGTTTGCTCACTGAATTCAAATCCACTATACATATAATATAGCAGAAAATAGATAAAATTAAGATACAAGAAGTTACAATGCAAATAACTTAGGCAGGATACATGATGAGTTACCCAAGCCCAAAAGAAAATAAAAATAATAATAATAATAATAACCCATCAGGGTTAAAAAAATTTGTGGAGCTTAATATCGTTGCATGACACTTTACAACAAAAGGGCACTCACCAAAACGTGGTTGAACCTAACTAGTCACACAGATTGAATAAAATACCTAAGGAGCTTGGTTGGGAACAAGGTTGAATTTTCATTCAACTTGATACTTTCCTGCTTGTAAGAAGCGAACTTAGTGATGAAAAAATTACGAATTTTTTTTATTTTTCCTTCTAAAGATACAACTTACAAGTCCTTGAGTCTTTCTGCTTTATGCATGCTCAGGATTGAGTGCTAATGCTTCCCTGTATATCATCTCTTTTATTTGCTCTTCATCCAATGGCTGTTGCTCAAACTCAAATGAGAATGGCTCCATGCAGATTGGTTCATCAGCTACATCATGCAGTTTTTCAAGGTATGGATGGGCAAGCGCTTCTTCAACTGCCAATGTTTGAACAGAAATATATAAAAAAATTTGCCCATTTTCATTCAATATGTAGCTTTGCAGATATTATCAATGTTCAAAATGAAACTACATGTGCCTTCATCCAGATACAAAATTATAAAATAAAAAATGACAGCAATGGGAAAGGTACCTGTAATTCTTTTGGTGGGATCAATTGTCAACATTTTATCAATAAGATCAATGGCTGCGGGATGAACATGGGGGAAGACCTGAGCTAAAGGTTGGCGAGGATATTGAGGAAGCTGTCTAATATATCTTCTTGCGTCTTCATTTTTCACCAACCCAAGGTCAGCATCAGTTGGGGTACCAAGAAGCTGTGGATAAGACAAGAAGCATAAGCATGGAAATAAAATTACCTTTTAAAATTGAACTATTGACTATATCCATGGTATTAAATAACTTGAAACATGTTATTCTTATTATACTCAATAGTACATATCACTTAAAAATCGAGACCTAAGATAAAAAGAAGAAAGGATATTAAACCTGGTCTCGACTTTTTTGGGTGTAGTAATGTAGTAATAACACATGTTATCGTAGTATTTTAAGAGAGGCTATGGCAAGCATTGTATGCAATTTTTTAGGTCATTGTTTTTTCAATCTCACCTCTGTCAATAGGCGCATCTGATGCACATGGTCTTTGCCTGGGAAGAGAGGCTTTTTATTCATAAGCTCCATGAAGATGCAACCAACAGACCAAACATCTATCGCAGAGGTGTAATCTGAGGAGTTCAACAACAATTCGGGAGCCCTGTACCATCTTGTGACTACGTATTCTGTCATGAAGTCACTTTCCATAGTTGGTCGGGCAAGACCAAAGTCAATAATCTTCAAGTCACAATTAGAATTCAGCAACAGGTTGCTCGGTTTTAAATCTCTATGGATTATGTTTGCAGAATGTATGTACTTTAGCCCACGAAGAATCTGATACAAAAAGTACTGCAAGTACAAGAGCATCCAATCATCAGAAAAACAAAAGGTTCCAATTTGAAAACATAGTAATTATGATACATAGAAATTAAAAAACAACAGCTTGAGAGCACTCACTTGGCAGTGCTCCTCCGACAAACTTTGATTAGAGCGAATGATATGATGAAGATCAGTGTCCATGAGTTCCATGGCTATGTAGACATCATTAAACTCTCTACGCAATGGTGGAGGAATAACATCTCTCAAACCAATTACCTGATATCCAAACAGACAATTAGTCACAACTGGTTAGACACGGCTTTTGTATTCTATTAATCGAGACTTCGATGATTTTCACTATAGTCAAACCTTAAAGGCTTACCAACACAACCAACTTGTTTCATAAGTTAAATTAAATTCAATGTTATGAATAGAAAAGTTTATAACCAAATCCCAGTTACATGTCATCATGTGTTCCCCAAATTAAGATATCATGGTCAATCTCGGACTTGATTCTATTAAATCCCAACAAACAAGTCGCCACGCCACTCGTATTTTACTGGCATTTTATGCTTCTACAACTTTTCGTAAAAAAAGTTATACGAAATCTCATAAGAATTTAGGTTTTAATTTCTTCACTACTCTATAAAAATGTCAACTAATGGTATAATTTTGAAGATACTTACGTAAAATTCAAGAAGTTTATCATATAAGTTGTAATTAGCATAATTTTAATGGGTTGAATTTCTATGTACTTTTATTTTGTACGAAAAATGTCAACTACTCAGAAAACACGACTGATAGGATTGTTAATTATGATAAATATATTGTAAAGTGAAATAATATCATGTTAATTTGTTACTGTATATCAGGATACTTCTGAGTCCATACTCCATTTATTCAATTTTAATTGATTAAAAAGTGAAAATTTCAGTTAAATACGTGTCACAATAAAAACAGTTTAAGAAAATAATTTCTCCAACCAAAACCAAGCATGTATTACATTTGTATCATTCGATGATACGATATATCTGAAAGTCAAATTCCACACAGAAGAGATCACTCACATTTTCATGATCCAGATGTTTAAGAAGCTTAATCTCACGGAGCGTTCGCTTAGCGTCCATGTGATTGTCGAAAGCGTTCGCTATCTTCTTAACAGCCACCAGCTCATTCGTCTCCGTATTCAACAGCGAGCTTCAAAAATCACATCAACAAACTATTCAGATTTCATAATCTCAAAATCATAAAAAAAATAAAAAAACGCACGAGCTGACGTTCCATCACAACAGAATCCGATTCATACAATCAGAGAACCACACAATCTCTCAATTAAACCAATCGCGTTTCCAAAACCACAATAACTCGAAGAAAACGAAGCAGTACCAAACGATTCCATACGCGCCGCGTCCAATAGGCATGATTGGAGGACGGTACTTCGCCGTAACCTCGAAGAGGTTGCCGAATATGTTGTATTGAATGAACTGTCCGCCGTGCGTCGAAACCGCCGGAAAATCAGCTACGCCATTCGGATTAACTCCGGCCATCACTTTCTCTCTCAATGAAACTTTCTCCCTCTAGAAACCGTTCAGAGAAGAGCTTTCTCTCTCTTCTCGCTCGCGAACCGCACCACCGCACTTTCTCCCTCTAACAAACTTTCTCTTTCTAGAAACGGTCAAAGAAGAAAAGGATGAAGATGGAGAGTAGAAGAGGCGAGTGGAGCGGTTTTAACTTAAATAGTATCCATCCAACGAGTGAGTCACCGAGTCAGTGTGTGCGTGCGTGCGTACGTGTAACTACTTTCGCTCGGTCAACTCGGCCTGGTAAGCACGTTGAGTCTTCACACTCTTTCGGAGCAGGTGCCAGGAAGACGGGGCGAAAACGCGCCATGAGAAGAAAAATAACTGAACGAACCACACACGCACACGTGCGACGCGTTTGGGACTCCATCGGACGGCTCAGATTTCAGCCGCCTCTCATCTACGGCCACCCTTTGTTCAATTATTTCAACAGCCATCAACCTTTCTTTCCTCTTCTATTATTACGTGATTTGTATTGTATGCTCGTCAAAGCCACCTCGTGGATTTTATATTCAAGATTTAAATCAATAAATAAATCTATAACATTAAATATCAAATGTTATCCTTAGCCTGAAGAAACTGAATAATTGAGTCAGAAGCGTGTAACTATTTGTGCAAATTTTGACTCGTGCCTATTTCCATATATTTAATGTATAACAAATAAAATTATTTGATTCTCTAGTTTGGGCTTTTTGGACCCTTTCATTTCACTGCAAATAAATATTTATTTTTAGTATGTGCAAATAATTGATTAGGCTAATAAACAAATCCATTATTTGTTAATCTATCACTAAACGACTACATTAGATAAAGCTGTGCCAGTGACAATGCCAAAAAGTCCACTGCTTTAGGTCTCGTTTAAGTTCATTATTTTTTGTTTTCTATTGAAATATTTTGAAGCTGAATTATTACATAATATGTCTTATTATATTGTTTTATCGTTATGTGTACCCCAAAAAGATGTATTATTACTGAAAGTTTAAACTCAAAAGACAAAATTAATTTTTCAGTACTCCAACTCTTCTATGAAGAGGTTGTTTTTCGGTATTTAAGAAATTTTAAGTATAAACTTCAAGAGAAATTCCTCTACAAATATGAACATAATCTTATTTTTTTTATTGCGTGTCTTTAGTTTGAAAGAAGGATAAAATTCCAAAATTAAATTTTATTGAATGATAGTGTGAATTTCTTTTACATTATTTGTATCTTTTTATTTAAATCCGTATACACTTAACAGTATTTTTATAGCCGTGATGCCTTACCTATACTTAAAATCTAAATTTAAATTTTTGTCCATAATTAGAAATAAGAGTTTAATAGTAATTATTCTTTATTTGTAAATAAAAAAAAAAAACACTCTTTGATTTTATTCTTAAAGCAGTGATTGAATAATAACTGAAGTTATTATTGGTCAACCTTTTCAATCTACATCAATGAAGAATCTTCCCCAAATCCCCTTCTATACTTCTGGGCCCTCGGCATGATATTTAAATTAACACTAATCTCGGGTTTAATAAATAATTAATAAAAGGTACAACTATTTATGAACCTTTTATGCTTAAATAAAAAGACTTAAATTTTTTTCTCGTGTTAAAATTATAAATTGACCATATCCTAAAGAAAACATAAGAAAATGACTTGAATAGAATGTAGTATGATGAAAAACACTTAAGCAAGTTTAGACCATATCCTAAATTACTTTTTCTTAAATGAAACATTTGTAAACTTAGTCAAATTTACTTGTCATATATTTTTAATCATCTTTTATTGTATTAAATAAGTAAATGTTTATGAAAATAAAATATAATCAATAATTTTAATTTAATAAGAAATCAAAAACTTTCCGATATTTTATCAATTATATTAATAAGACTTAAGAAGAGAAAACCTGTTTTATTCTTTTAAGTTCCTGGAAGAATTGAATATTCCTAATAGCCGTTTTGTTTTAGAAAGTATAATAGTTCAACGAAATTGGTTTATAAAAAATGTGAAGTGAAAAATAAATGTAAAATATAAAAAATCCAAAAAATATATTTCATTTTAACAATAAAATACATTTCTTTAAAATAATATAGTAAAAAACTAAATTTCACATTATTTAAAGAATTAGTTAAATATTTTTAGAATGAATTAAAACCTATGAAATATTTAAATTTTATTTCTCGTTTTCAAATATACACTATTATTTCTTCAAGAATAGAAACAAGTTACACTTCACTATTTTTGGTAGAAAATTGCATAAGAATCCCTAACATTTTCTCAAATTACAAGTATACCTCGTACACAATGGCTTTCCCCACGGTGGTGCAGATGTGGGCCATTTTAAATTATTTCCGAAATCAAAATTGGGCTAAAGCTTTCTGCACCCCATCAAATTTCACCTTCCATTCCACCAATAGCTTCCAAAAAAATGTTTTTCGTAAAAGGAGAGGGTAATTGATTTCTTGAAAATAAAAATTCCTGAACTCATAAAAGAAATAATAAGGTATAGGAAAAAAACGTTAAATATATTTTTTGTTCTTGAAAATTAGAATTAATGTTAAATATATTTTTGATTCTTAATTTTAAGGAAAAATTGCTGAAACTAATTTGTATTTTGTCTATTTGCTATGTTACATTTGAATAAAGATAGTACATATAGAAGTGTTGAAGAAAAGTTAGTCTGCATAGAAGCTTGTAGGAAGCATAAATTATACTAAACCCTTATGTATCAATTAAATTTTTTCTGCAATAATTATTTTAACAAATTGCTTTTACAAGACTTTTGAGGGAAAAATAGTTATGCCAATATTTCTCTCTTCAAACACTAATATACTCTATCTTTGTTTAGACATCTTTGTTACTAATATACACATAACGAGAAATCGAAATCATTGGCAAACCCCAGACAAAGTAAATAAATATCCAATCATTAACCACACTACCATCAACAAAATAACGATATCGATACCTTTAATGTTTTATTCTAAGTTGTTTCCTCTTGTGTGTGTTACTTTATATACTAACAAAAAACAAAATGAAGGTTGGACCAATATAGTATAACATATATCATAAATTTACTAATACCACATTAAAATATAATTTCAAGAAATAAGATGTAACATGGAGAGCATCACCAGTGCTATTAAATTTTGGTTTTAAAAAAATACAACTCAATTTCTGTTTCCTTCAAAATTTGTAAGTATCATAACGGTCAGTGCTCATTATTTATTTGCCTAAGCAAATCTAAAATTCACAACATACTTGTCCAAGATTTTTTCAAGTTAAATTATAATTTCTTATTATAATTTATAGACACGTTTAAGAATTATAACTACTTTAAATTTAGAGTCAATAGATTGTAAAGTTCTGTGGACTTCTTAAGTTGGAGCAGAGTCCCGTGGCGAATTGAGATGCGTATTAATCTCTTAATCGTAAAACAAACGAGTGGCAAGAGTACACAAACAGAGAATAGAACATACTTTTTTTCACTTAGCATGATATTTCCAGATTCAAAATGCATAAAATTGTCGAATGGTAACTCTACAAAAGGTCACCTAATAAAGAAACAATAATTAAATAGATATGTAATTAGCTAAACAACAATTACTATTACCGTGTGGAACTTTTGGAAAATACAAAAAGTCCACATAATAAACATAATAAAGATATGATTATTAATCAAAAATCGCACTTCCTATACGAACACTAAGAACGGTCTAATTATAACAATTCGCAAACGCAAAAAGGCACATAGTAAGAACGCAAACAACGAAACATCGCACGAGCCATAAGACGTAAGAATGACGTGAGGTCCCAATGAGTTCAACCATTAACTCTTAGAAATGTTATTTAACAAAAGGATCAACCACAATAAAGGAAAAAAACAATCCAACTTGCCAATGGTGAAATAAAGGCTGGGCAAAACACATCCTCACATCGACATTAAAAACCACATTCCTTAGATCTCTAAATCTCCAACCGCCTATATGTGGATTACGCATCAGCAAACCTGAGGTAAATTTCATTAAACATATCAGAACATAATTGATAGTTCAGGAACTTAACAACTCAAGTAAAGTTTGACAAAGAAGTTTTAAATAAGAATAACGCTGTATATCAAGACTCACCCAAGCTCGGAAAGCTTTTGGTGAGCAACAGCGTAATCAGCGAAGAAGGCATCTTCGTCCTGAAATCATCAGAAAACCAAGATTAGATGCACTTGATTCATCAATCATATCACCAATGTTAAGATAATTGTGAAATATACACACCGCTGCATATTTTTCAACAAGAGGGCGGAATACAGGATCAGACAAAAGTGCCTTGTCAGAAGGCAACTGAAGGAGGCCTTCCTTTTCACCACTCAACAACTCCCTAAAACATTTTTGGACATCAATAAAGAGTTATGGAAGAATTTTAAAACGGAAAGAGAAGGCTTGTCTACATAAAAGGCGATGCGAGAAACATAAAGTACTCACTTAAAGTATGAGTTGTCAAAAATAAGAGGGTTTGAGGTCCATGGGCCCTCAAATCCTGAACGCTCCTTGTGTGCCGCACCCTGAAAAATACATAGTTAGAATTGCACCAGCAATGATACAAATTTAAGTGTGCTAGTGTCATTTACAATATGACTCGGACAACACTCAAAATAACACAAATTAAAAATCATAACATACAATGGTGTGGCCACCAGATAGAGCAACAATATCCTGATCACTAAGTCCCATAGCCTTGCCGAACACATCCCTTAGGTGATCAGACCCTGCAACAATCAGTGAGCGCCAACCGTAAGCAACACAAACACTGGATGGCAAAGATTTTTTGACAACAGAGTACTAACCCTTGGTTGCATCGGGCAAGCGACCCTCTGGAGGTGGTTCTGGCTTGTCCTGTTCAGAAAGAAAATAGAACCATTAACCACGTATTTGATCATAAAAATCATCATAAAAATCATTCACAGAATAATACCATTTCTAAATAATTCATTTAAAATTCGTGTGCACAACAGTACAAAAAACATTGTGAACATAGTCCCCTAAGTAACCATCTAAGAAATAAAAATTGATAAATTATCAAAGCAAAATTTGGTGAAATAAATTGTGAAATTTGCTAATAAAATAAAATATATGAAAAAGCATGTTCGAGTCTGGAACCTTAATCAAGATTAGAATAGCTCAATCCATCAATCACAAACATGGAATTATAGAAATTTAAGAAAACAATTTCAGCGACTAGAAAGCCAACAACACACGATTGAATGAAAAATCGATGGATCATATTTTTGGATCATATTTTTGAAATGTGCACTAAGTTTGAATCAAACAAAATATGAACAGCGGAAATGAACAGAAACTCAATGAAACTGATAAAAATTACACACTACAATCATGATCTAGCACAACTAATATCATTTTACCAAATAAGGGTGTTAACGTAACATAAATAATAAACAGGCATAAAACAATTAAAACATGCAAAATTGTACCTCTCTGCCCGGGTGGAAGGGAACTTCAGGTCCACCAGTGACCTCAACTGCGACAACGCCAGCCAACTGCGTTTTACACAAGTACCATTAACAATCTCCAAAAATAAAAAAACACTTCTCAGATCTAAAAATTGAACTAAATATAATCAAGCAATGAAATCTCACCTGGTAGACATCTGCGTAGCTCAAGATAGGAAACTCCGCTTTAATTGGCTCCAATAGCCTAACAGCGATATCAAGACCGTTGTTGGCACCGTGAGCGAGTTCGGCAGGGTGCTTGATGGTTCCAAAAGGACCACCGGTCTTCGTGCTGACGTCAAAGGTACCAGCAGAGTGCCATCTACACACAAAACGCACAAAAACGAGTCAAAACGATAACACAAAAAGTCAGAGTGCTGCCTAACGTTGATCTAACTCAAAACGAGAGAACGTACGCCAAACGGAGCATCAAAGGAGCGCATCTCTTCTCAGCGATGAAGCCTCTGAGCTTCTTCTTTGCCTTCTCAATGGCCTTCTGGTAATCGGCGCTGACGGTTGGGTAAGATTTTCCCATGGCTTGCGATTCTAAACAAAACGAAAAATCAATCACATAAAACGCGAGGAATTATGCAAGAGAAAGACCAATCAGTTAGAATGTGGATCATGAACAGAATCGTCGATTCGTGCAAGTTTTCGAAAAAGATTCCGACGAACGAACCTAGGAACTGGTGGAGAGATGAAGAAATGAAACGTTAACCCTAGTGACACGAGCAGACCACAAGCCTCAGTGAGTATTGCAGCTGAGAGGAGCAAGGTAGATATAATGGGGAGAAGTGGAGAAAGTTCTAGTAGGTGGTTGTGAACCGTATGATTTTTTTGATGTGCTGTTTTTGTTGATTTAAGAAATCAACGGCCGAGATGGATTTGCACGTGTAAATTACACAGTGCAGGTCGTGGGGTAGGTGAGGAAAGCTTTTATGACTGACCAGTACAGTGCAAGAGAAATAAAAGAGAAAGAAACAAATTGTCATGGATTGGATTTTGATCCTGTGTAGTCGCAACTGGGATTGCATTAATCAGGTCCATCCAAATAGTCATTACACAATAAAATGATATGTATGTGGGATTGCAACGGTTGGATTTGTATGTGGACGGTGTGCTGTTTGCTTTGGAAACCGTAGAGGATGACATTCTGGATTGGAGTATTGTTTCGGAAAAAGTGAGAACGGATTTCCTGGCGTTATGCTTTGACCATTAAATTTGGTGTGTAAATGACGAAGGTACCCTCGTTACCGGGTTAAAAGGCAAGTTTTGCATCTGGCTAAACCTAGTTCTAGAAAAAAAAAGAAAAAAAGAAATGTAGACGTCATTCTGCGTTAAATTGTCTTAATACAAATTTAATACCAAAAAATTTGAAAAACAGTAAAAATACTTATTGATAAATGATATAATTTATAACTAAACTTTTCAAACAATTATCTGTAAATTATTATTTTTACAGTAACTGATAGTAAACAACTTAATGGTCAAACATTTTTTTTAATATCAAATATTGCTAAATCTTTACTTAGTACCTAATTTTACACTAAATTAATTATACCTAATCTCAGAAGCAACATATAATTTAAAATTTGTGTTCAGCGCGAGTCTCCATGCAAGGGTATTTTCGCAATTTGATATCATATGTATAAAACGGAGCGGGTAGGTTTGCGTGGCTGAACTAAAATAAATGTTCAAAGTGCAAGTGTGAACGCGTTCCACTCCGGAAGATTCCATTTTGGGCAATATTAATGTCACCTGTGAGGTATAGTCACTTCCACACTCCTTCTTTGCTGATGCAATAGAATCGCTCTCCAACGTAGATATTTTGGCTTTTTGTGCTGTCCAAGCTATTTGTATGCATTAATGTAATTATAATATATAGTTAATGTAATTATAATATCAAATTAATGTAATTATAAATATCAAATTAATTTCATTATAAATATCAAATTAATGTAATTATAAATATCCAATTAATGTAATGATGATCCTGAAACTAGAGGAAAGGTGACGTTGAAATAATTATATGCTTTATAAAATTCAGTATTTCATAAAGATCTATCACAATTGTGATTGATATTCTACGATTTCTGCATTAACTTTTTTTATATTATAACATCTAAGTAAAGTATCATTGGGGTACCCGGTGAAAATAGTGGTGATCCTGAAATAACTCTTTATTTTAATGGACTACATAATTTCATAATATATATATATATATATATATATATATATATATATATATATATATATATATATATAAAAGTACTTATCATTGATATTCAATAAATTCTGCGAAAGATATTTTTACTATTATAAAACTAAGAAGGGTAAACTATAATTAAGGATGCCACATGCGAAGCGTGGATCCTGAAATCATTTTCTATCTTAATAGAAATTCTGCATTTCATACTTAATCTATATTAAGAATGACCATTGATTAAATATAAAATAAACCATATTATAAACATTAATACATAAAATAATTAATTATATGAACTCAATAAATAATTTTAGGATAGAAACACAAAAGAAATATAACAAAAGAAATGAACTATCACAAGACAAAAGTAACCCAAAGTTATATAAATATGGATTTGTACAATTATTAAGCATATGGTGATTTATCTAGCTGTTAATTTTTAGCCCACTTGTTCAGAAAAATCTTTTAGCTTTTCCACTTTATTTTATTCTCCCATTTTTTTTTACTTTTCATTATTGTTGTCTTTTTCCTCTATCATTTTCTCTAACTCAGTCGCAATTATTTTATGAAGCAGAAATTGAAACTGGAACTTTCGTGGAGTTCTCGTCGAAACAAACCAAACGTTTATTTCCTTCAGGTAAGTCAATCCCAGTTTCGTTCTCTTTCATTTTCAGTCTCTGAAGTCTTGTCTCTGTCTGAGTTCGATAAAGTCTCATTTTTCTTTTCCTGTGTTCTTGTATGTTAGCTTCTTAAGCTATATCTGAGTTTTCTAATGCTCTTCCACTTAGGACTTTCTTCTCCTCAAACTTTAACATGTGTCAAGGTAAAGGAAGCAAGAGTTTAAAAACTTTTTTGAGTGTCTTGCTTGTTTTTGGTCTTGAATCGTACTTGAAATGTTGGTTGAATGTTTACTATTGTGTGAAAATGAACTGAGAGTTGTTTTGGTTTGGATTTTAGGTTTGCATGCGTGAGCAGGTGAGAAATCTATCATTCTCGCCCAAGCGAGCAACCCTCGCCTAAGCGAGAATAGCAGAAAATCCACTCTTGCTTCTGCTCGAGTTGTCATTCAGGCGATGAGCTTCAATTTTAAGTGAACAGCAATCTCGCTTAAGCGAGAACTCGCATAAACCTTGCAATACCACCGTTCGAACTCTCGCTCAGGCGAGAAGGGTTTGCTTGAGCAGAAGAATCCCTTTCACCTATGCGAGGACTTCTGGCTTAAGCAAGATTCGTGCAGGAAGTGTTTAATTGCTTGATTCCTTCCATGATTGGTTGTTTCACTTCTCAAGAGCACGTTGTATAATGTTGTGCATGTATGACGAGGTGTTTTGGGACTATATTTGATGGGGTTAACATAAGATGATTATTATTATGAGATAACATGTGGACTTGGTGTGGGAATTTCATGGAGAAATCCCTTTAATGATAAATTAGTGTGTGGAATGACTTAAGTAACCAGTAGAGGTCACCACAAATATAAGCAACCAGTAGAGGTCACCAACCAGTGAATCTCATTCCATTACATGTATCCGAATAATTGGGTTAGAGGGTATTTTATTGGTTGCTATCACATGTTGTTTGTGCTCAATAACTTGCTCATAATCTGCTTATTTACCTATTCAAATTATGTCACTAGCTTACCCTTTCTCTCTGTTCCTGTTTCTTGTTTGGTTGTTCTTTTTGTGATGATCACCAATATTGGTGGTAGCATGTAAGAAAGTACATGTTGAGGTATAACATGTGGACGAAGATGTTGTAGTCTATAGTAGATTGCTTTAGTTGGTCTTTACTCTTGTCTTTCTTTTTGAAAAACTTTGTATTGTTATGGTTACAATTTGATCTTTGGCGTATTGATGCCCTTAGTTCTTTTTTAGTATTACAGTAAACTCATGGGTGACTGTAATAGTTAATTTGAACATCCATCTTGTTGCTCTATATTATTAAATTATGTGATGTTTTATTTATTAAAATATTTTATTAATTGGGATGTCACATTTAGGGTATGTTTGAAATTTAAAATGGATAAAAGGGAGCAAATTTTAGTATATTCGAGGGGGGAAAGAAAATAAAGTTGGGGTAGTCTGCATTAAGAAAAAGATGTGTGATTGAGTAGATCGCTTGGCGGGGGACCCATACCGCCAGGCGCGTAGCGCCTCGTAGCCTACTGTTTTATAGCTATCGCCTTAGCTATCGCCTGGCGAAAAGCTCCCTGCCGCTAGGCACCATGAGTGAAGGTTGCCCTCACTAACATTGTTATCGCCTGGCGGTTCTCATACTGTCGTCAGGCGCCACACCAGTACTTGCGCAGTACTAGTTATAGTTTGGATTCAAGCACCATCTATTAGCATCCTCATTCACATAGCCACTCGCAGACCCAACTACCATATCTTTGTCCCATAAAAGTGCCTAAACACATGGCTACCATCATAATTAAAATCTCGAGAATTTGCTCAATCAAAATCATGTCATTAAGATTCTTAGTCTCACATATCCTTAAATTAATGTTGTACTTTCACCACTAACATATAACCCAACACCACATTTATTTCATAGCACTATTATTACCACTCAGGTCATAATATAATCTAATTTATATCAGACTTGGCATATTCCATAGCTTACAATTTAAAGCTTATCTAACTAATCTATAAGATATATTGTATTTATGACCTTTACTTCTCACATCATCAGTACTTTACAATGATTTACCTATAGATCATCTAACTAATCCCATATAGTTACCATTCCTCATTACTCACAGTTCTTAAATTACCAATTTATCACAATTAACATTAGTAACGTCTACCCCAAGTGTTCCCACTTAGACCAATCCCTATAACAACCCCCAAGTTCCAAAACTTATACTTCACAAGATCTTGATCAATTTCCCAACCACCACTATCTGCCAAAGTGCACAAAAACCACTCTGTTCTGGTATAACGCCTGGCGATAACCATAGTATCGTCAGGCGACGCACACAGATTATGGGAAGTCTCCAGAGTTTCCAGCACCTTGCAGTTCGAAGCTCGTCTTCCTCCTCCTTTGGCCATTTCGTCAATATTGTGCATTTAATGAGACTTAGACGATAACATCCCATACAATAATTCACTTCTCAAATCAATTCCCTATGAAATTGATTTCCTAACAAAAGTCCCTAATTCCCAAACCCTAAACCATGTTCATGCATTCTTCACCCAATTTGAACATTCAATTACCTATAATTCAAAGAATTCTGACTTCAAATCACTTCCAAACAATTAGTATTGTCTTTTCTCCCGATTAGAAACAACCTAGAACCTTAAAATCATCAAAATCAAGTCGAATTGACTTTCGTCGCCTGGCGATTATTCATCACCGCCAGGCAGTGCATAAAGAAAAACCTATAAATGTGTTTCAGCATTGCGTCACCTAGCGGTCGGGACTCTGCCGCCAGGCGGTTCTTCTCCAGGAACCCATAATTAGCTTGGCAAGGATGAGTCACCTAATGGACATTCATCTCCCGTCAGGCAGTTTCTGGAAAAAGTCCAGAAACCCAGAAAATTAACGCAAACAACAATGTATCCCTTTGGTTCTCTTCCAATTCAGTTTTCCTCTCCTCACTTGATCCTCATAGAAACTCTCAATTTTCGCACTCCTCTCCCTATGCAGCAATGTCAAATGCAGTGTTAATTACCATTCAAGCACACTTATGAAACGGTTTCCAGCCCCCTTGGCTACTAGGGTTTCATCTGCCCTTTCATATTCATGCCAAAACTAAGTTTAGCAAAAATAAAGTTTAATTTGGGTTCTCTAAGGTTTGAACCCACAACTATGTCAATGCCAAAGCAATGCTCAACCAATTCATATTTCATGATGACAACAATTAGATACTCTCAACCATTTGAGCTAGTACTTTTTCACATCACATCAATCAATATTTAATGTCATAAAGATTCCACTACCCGCATTTATTAATTAATTAATTAATTAAATTTCACGGGTCTTACAAGTTGTAAGGGGAATGACATATCATCTCCCAATAGAGGGCTTAAGGACCGATGGTTCATCTTAGAACCTAGTTTTCGACCTCACGGTGGATGTCAATGTTTTGCACTCAAGTCTGATGATAGAATCATTGTCAATCACTATGCATCTAATGTATTGTATGCTTTTGATCGTGTGCTCCATCATGGTTTTGTCATTAAAAATGTGTTTCAGATGGTAGAAGGAGGAATGTGTATTTAAACCGCCTTAGACTTCGACTTCTAAACAATGTAGGACAATTGAGTGTAGTATGAACATATTTTTTTTTTTTACATTATATATTTAATACTATTATATTTTATTTATTATAATTTTTGTTTTGATATAAAATATATTTAATTAATATTTTGAATAATTGGGTGCTCTCGCGGTACAAATATACTTGTTTTCTAATAGGAATAAGATGAAAAAAATTATACTCTTTAAATATAAAGATTAGAATATGAATAAATTTATATTTTGAGATGAAAAATAAAATATTTAAACTCGTAACGCACCATCTCTATGTTGTCATTCATATTTTTATCAACGAAAGATAAATAAATACAGATATAGATAAAGTTTTATAAATATTTAAATTACAAAAAATATTATAACAATTGTCTAATTTTGATGTTTTAAGTCTAAAAACTTTTAAATTATTAAGTAATGGAATTTTTTTGATGAATGTAAATGTTAACAAAACGTGGAATTATATGAAGTGTTAATTAATGTCATATACAAGTCCTACTTGTATATGAATAATGGATTTTAAATGTTGAGTACAAATTAAATTTAAGTATTTTTTATGTGATGTAATCTGAAAAAAACTTGTTAAAAACTTCATGTTTATTTTTAATATATATATATATATATATCCTTTAATCACAATCTCATGTAAAAAAATATTCACTGTTTTATTTTAGTAACATTAAAAAAAAAATTGAAAACTGAAAAGCCTAATGTTATAAAATAGCTAGTAAATATATCTAAAAGGTTGAAAACTTAAACCATATCAAAAGAAACTTAAACTACTGAACCAAGGATAAAATCACAACTCAATATATTGTGCTTAGGCTTAAACAACGAAAATGGTCACTTCTAAAATTATAATTTTAGAAGAAATTTGACCTATATATGTGATATCATTTTAGGGTTGTGCATTCTACGACACCTTTGTCATATAGTACAGTTTGGGTTCAGGAAGAAAATCCATATTTGTTCAATCTTATTATAAGTTTTGGGCTATTGCTTCCTACACCCCCAACGTTACTAATTACACGCTATTAATATTAGAAAAAGACTAAAACATTCATCACCACCACTACACCACACCGCACCATCACTTTATCACTTTTACCACTGTCAGCACCGCTACTGCAGAGGAAGAATGCTGCATAGAAAAAGAAGAGAGAAAATGAAAAAAGAAACTCATTCGGAAAACTCTTTTTTATAATATATTACATGTATTCCAATTTTTTTTTTTCAAAACATACTTCGTGTGTGATAGGTATTATTGAAAACTCATTTCAGAGCATTTTATGAGTTCTACAGTTTTTTTTTTCCAAAATTCACATTGTAGAAAAATTTATTTCTGAACACATTTCGGAAATTCTGTTCCGAAATCACATTCTGAAATTTTATACCAAAAATTATGTTCCAGAAATGTGGCTCTCGAAAGCTTGTTAAGAAAAATTTTCAAAATATGTAATAAAAGGTAAAATGGCCATTTTGAAAGTTAGAAGAAGTAAGTGAAAAAATTGTGGGGTACAGGAGATAAAAACCTGAGTTTCCGCCAGTTATCAGACTTTTTCTCCCTGCACCTCGAGCAATCTCTTTAGCATCCCCAAATTTTACAAAACTATCTAAAATATTATTTTAACTTTCAGCATCTATGCACCTAAAAATAACATTACCGAATGTCCAAATCCGATTAAAAAAACTACAAGATTGAGTGATATTCAAATTTTTTCCTTTGATATATATCTATATATATATATATATGACTAAATCTAACAAAATTTAATTAAAATTACTAAATTTATGTATTTTAAAAAATAAAAAACAAAAGTGATTCAAAATTGACTAATTTAAAAATTCACTCAAAGTTAAAACAATATCACATTATAAATTTTAAGATGTTACATAAATTATAGCGGTAACATATGCATAAATATTAAAAAAAAAATGTTATAATTACCGTGCAAGTGGTCGAGGGGTAGTTTTTATCATCATTAGTGCATAGTTATTTTTCTTATAGTTTGGTAGAAATAAAATATATTATACTCTAACAGAATTTTTTTTTTCCTAATTTTATACAATTATTTGTCAATAGAGTGTTAATATACGACTTAACTAAAATATTTTTTAAAGAAAGTTCAATAAAAAAATAATATCTTAACTTAATTGTAGAATGATAATCAACGTAAGTCCAATAAAATATGTTATTGAAGAATACAAAATGTCTTATAACAAGTAGTATTGTATAATTCAGTTAATTAATTGGAGAGTGAGAATATGTGAATAGGTAATAAAACAAATAAGATAACTTTTTCAGAAAAGTGAAGTGAAATAAAAAGATTGCCCTGCATATTAATATTATAAATTTATATTAACACATGATTAACAATTTATATTATTATACATATTTGGCTAAGTGTTAAATTTAATACACTTGTTCTTATTTTTATTATTATAATAAGTTTTAGAAAACTTTTTAAAGACTATATTAATTTTTACCTTTGATAGTTTATATTCAAAATTTTCAAACCATGTGTTTACTTTAAAAATTATTATATATAATTGTTCATTACCACTGGTGGCTTTAGTATAAATTAATAATCCATCATTTTCTAGTAGTTTTTTTTTTTATTAATTCTCATAATATGTATGAGACAATGGTAACATGTTGTCTCTTTGCAAGTTTGAACAACTATGAAGATTGAAAATGAGAGATAGAACATCATAGAAATGTAGTTCATATTGGTAATTTTCTTTTCAACCCCGATTTTTACTTCAATTAGATTATTTGTTACTTTAGTAACGATCAATATAATAATATAGCATAACCATATATAACACGATATAAATTTCTTGATAATATTATGAGTGTTTAAATCTTTAATTTGATTTTGTGACGGAAAAAACTAAATATTGACAAAGATTTGAGAAATTAATTTACAATTATCTCAAACGTTCAACTATAAGTAGTTTCTTGTTTGTCACATAAAAGTAATGAAATTAAATGTGGTAATGAAAATACATGAATCAACAATAAAATATAATCACTATTTTAATTAAAAATCTCATGATTGAGATCATAATGGTTTTAAACATACAAAATAATATTTTTATATCATTATATAAATCATTATACGCGTTTTTAACAGCTTTATTATGTCTTCCAAGTTAATTTTTTTTTTTTTTAAATACAGGAATGCCAACAGAAGCACTCTCATAATTTAGTTTTTGGTTTTCTTCTCATTTCCAAAAAATCAACTATGAATTGAAGCATTGCTAAAAATAAATTAAAATGTAAATTTTAACGTTCATTAATTTAATTAGAAAAAAAAAGCGCAATGTTACGATCTTCTTTTATATAAACTTAATGTTAGACTGCAATAGGTTTTGTAAAAGCTAGAAGTTAATAACAGAATGATAAAACACTTTACACTATCTAAATATAATCTTAATAGAAAAAGTGATATAACACTTTTTTCTTTTACATATATATTTACGCACGTTATTTTCATTATTAGTTATTAGCGTAAACACAGTTATTTTGCTCTACGTAATTTTTAAATATATATAATATTATAGTAATAGATAATAATATTATAATATTATTAAATTAATATATGAGATTAATGGAATAAAAAAAAAGTAACTATTAATAAATAAATAAAAAGGAAAAAAAATTATTTAACTATTTTTTAAAATAAATAAATAAAATTATTTAAAAACAAATAAAAATGATCTATAATCAAATTATAAAAGTTATTTATATTTGTTTTTATAATTATAAAAAAAACACACATTCGATGTATTTTCATAATTTTTTAAATAAAACAATTGAAATATTTTTAGTTAAATCTACATGTATTTTCTCACAATTTATGTCCACACACTATTACTCTTGACATTATACCATTTGTGTTCTCTGCTTTCTCACATTTCATTTGTTTTCTGTCCAAAAGAATGGCTTCAAAATCATTTGTCTTAAATTTAATTCACTTAACACTTTAAAAGTATTGTTAGTTAAATTTAAGCTCATGAGATATTATGGAATTATTTAATCAGTGAGACACATTATCTTTTAAGTAATGGAAGTTAATAAAATAACATCTATTTATTTTATATTGAATTCTTCTGAGATTATATATATATATATATATATATATATATATATATATATATATATATATATATATATAATAAAGTAACATCAGTACAATAAAAATTGTGTTAGGCAACAACACAAAATTGTAAGTTAAACAATAAAAAACATGGGTTAAGTTTATACAATAATTTTTTAGGTGTAGTCTATGTGAGTATAGTCGTAGGTGTCACGATTTTCAGTACAACAATAATTTTAAAATCGTTGCTTAAAATCTTCATAAAAGGTAATAATTTTAATAAACATGTTTTTCAAAACTTCACATTTTCAACACTGTGAGTTCTTGGCGTTTTCAATCTAAAATCAAAGGGAGGAAATAAATTCAAATTTTTGCGTTTTTTGAACTAAGTTTTACATTTTTAGTCAAACGAGAGGGATAGAATATATATATATATATATATATATATATATATATATATATATGTGTGTGTGTGTGTGTGTATATAATCTTAAAGCTTTAATTTTAGTGTATTTTATACCACGTTTTTCTGGATTAGTCCACACATTTTACAAGCAACATTTATATAAATGTTGTTTAAAATAGTTTTAAGTCACGTCTAAATAAACGTTGCCTTTACTATGTTTAGACCACATCTTTATGTTCGTGGTCTCGTTTAATGTTGTCTTTTTTTTTTTTTGTAGTGCATGATTCTTCATTTTAATCATTGAAATCATCAATTAGAGGTTTGTGGTTAGAATATTTGTTGTTTTGATGTACTTAATGAAAATATTGTATTTAAAAATGCTAATGCAGTAGAAACTAAATGATGAATTATTAATATTTAAAATAACAGGTTATTAATTTTATGAAATGTGTTTGGATTAAGGTAAATTACATATTATAACATTCTATGACGAGTTAAGATTATGTGAAAATATGATGAATTATATATATGTAAAGTTATGTCCGTAATGGAGTTATGATGAAAGTGGATTGACTTTCATAGAAGGAAGTTTTTCACTCTTACGTATTGTGGTGAATTTAATAAGGATTTTATGTTGGATTATCAAACTCTACTAAGTATACCCACTCAAATATAGAGATACTCAGGTGCTCTGCGTCGATGGAGGTTCCTATGGCAAAAAATGTTTTTGAAACAAAACTTTTATAGCGTGTAATAATGAATTAACCTTGTCATATGGAATGGACTTTGGTCCTACTGTGGGGCTAGGTAGCCCTAGTATCACAAAACAAAACTTATTGGGATCCATATGACAAGTGCAAAATCACTAAAAATGTGTTATTTTGTGAGGAATGATTTGAGGGAAAGAGAGAGATGATTGATTTTGGTGGATTTAATAATGAAGCTTATATTGTTTTTTTAAAACGGAATTTTAGGTGATGGTGAAGTTAATTTGAAAGTAAATTTTATGAAAGTTTGTGAACAATTTTACTCACGTGACTAATAAAAATAAAATTGAGTGTATAACAAAGTAAGATTGCCAAATTGTCTTTGATCTTAAAAGTAATATAAAATTATATATATATATATATATATATATATATATATATATATATATATATAAGTTGTAATTAATTTTGAATTTTTTTAATGATGAAAAAATATTATTAAAATAAAATAAATATTATAATACAACTGATTTGAAAAATTAGTTATTTTTTTTTCTTTATTAATGCAAAAAATACATTTGTAATAATAATATTTATTATTTGAATAAAATAAATATTATGATATAATTGATTTCAAAAATTAATTATTTGAAGTTTTTTTCTTTATTAAAGCAAAAAAAAAAATTAAACATTTGTGATCATGAATTTGGAATCAGATACAACGAAAATGGGATCGGGTAAATGCATCAAAGTTTTTTTCTTTTTGGAATGGGATACAACAAAAATGGAACCAAGTAAATGTACCAAAGCTTTGGAAGTTGGAATCAGATTCAACTAAAATTTATCAAGTTCCATTCACTTCTTTAAAAACACGTATGATTTCAGCAAACTAATTCAACTTTCGTGTTGCTATCTTCGTGGTTCTTTGTCACTGACCAACAATGGTGGAAAAGGAGGGAAGTGTTATGGAACATCAAAATCAAAGGGAAGAAGTGTTAGGGCACATAAAAAAAATTAAGAATAACCATATGGTCTCACCACGTACATAAAACTCAGTCACAAGAGTGCAATGTTGCATTTTGTAACATAACAACGAGGGGTATATTGGTAAATGGCAAAGGTCACTCTCAAATTTCTTCAAAATAGCATGATGCAAAGTGTTGAGGTATCTCGCAGATTAGTGTTTTTCATTTATTTGCATTCATCGAAAATAAACATGAAATTCTATACGATCATCGTTCTCCAACACCTTCCAAAAATAATTCATCTAAAAAAGAACGCGCCTTAAGTCCTATTCAACTTACATAAATCCTTCGGAGCCAAAAATAACAGTTCTTGTAAATCTATGTGTTAAGAATGTTAATGTTTGATTTGTAAAATCCATATTTAAATGATTGTGTATTTATTATTTTTTGAAATATACAAACTTAGTGTGGTTTGCTATTGTGTTTCTTTTTACAATAATCGTATAATTTAACGGGAGCACAAAATAATGTAGAAGAAGGTTTTTATTTGTGAGTGAGTTTGTAGTAGTTTAGGTCTTTTTGAAATATACCTATATGTATAATTTGTTTTGAAATGCATTTTTTTCCTCTTTCTTTTGATTCAGAATTATGGCTTGAAAAAACTGTTTATGTAAATATATGGAGGAAACTGTAATACATATTGTATGTTTAAATATATATTTTTTAATGTCAATTATGAAATGCTTCAAATTAGTAGATTAATTCTACTAATCCGTGTGGGGGTGTTACAGTGAGAAAATTCATGGATATGTTACAATTTCTTTACATGATTTCACAATTGTAAGAAATGATTTTGGCCGTTTGAAACAAATGATTCCACAATTATAAATACTAAAATTTTAAGTTGCGTTTTAAATATAAATTAAAATTTAACTATTTGATTATTTATCTTTAAAAGTCCATATCTTTAAAAAGAAACTCTATAATTTTCCTTAACATTTTTTTTTTAATTTTTTAAAGTCATTTTTCATCTTTTTTCTAATTAGATTTTAGTTGTTAGAAGGTAATTAAATATATCTCACCTATATATATATATATATATATATATATATATATATATATATATATATATATATATATATATATTTTTTTTTTTTATTATTTATATATATATATATTTTTTTTT
>Ga0214544_1000244_pt1 | contig 90270 bp, 45 predicted proteins | sample CNSS3metaG_FD_160074 | JGI IMG/M metagenome (GOLD analysis project Ga0214544, IMG submission 160074) | Root nodule microbial communities from cowpea collected in UCLA plant growth center, Los Angeles, California, USA - CNSS3 | ecosystem: Host-associated > Plants > Roots > Nodule | place: USA...
TATATATATATATATATATATATATATATATATATATATATATATATATATATATATATATATAATATATTTCAAATAGTTATCATGTAGGTACTACAAAAAATCTTGCTTCTTCTGAGGGGACCATCCAATGAGGGGTCACATTTTGTGTGTGCACACTCCAAATTTGAGTTAAGAATAGCCATTTTCTCTTATAATTTGAAAGGCATACTACATAGTAAGTATATGAATAAATTTCAAGAAGTCTTTTTTGTTTGAGAAATCAAAGGTAAAAGTGAAAATCTTGTGTTTGTAACGTAGGATCAAAGAGCGTAGGAAGCTTACCCGGGTACCAGTGGATAAAAGGACTGACCCCATTCACTCTTAATGTTGTGGAGGTCAGTGTGGCATATTCCACAGAATAACACTTTGATTGCCACATCTTTGTCTCCTGTTTCCCTGCACCATTAGAAAACAGAACATGAGAAGCATGAAGTAGTTCTAAGGTTGAGGAATTGAAGAGGTTTGAAATGCATACCTTCTGGTGAAGTCGAAGGGGGAGAGAACCCCAGATTTGTCTCTAGCAGCCCATCCGAAAGCCTTCCTAGAATGCTCTAGTCCTGGTGTAGCAGCCATCTCAGTGTGTTGGTCTCAAGAATTGTGAAGGGTGTGAAGCAGCATGGGTGTAATTAAAGGCACCTACGCCCAGAGATATGTGGTTCATAATGCTTCACGTACGCAAACAATAATTATGAGGCCCACGTGGGTGGGGACACTGCTTACTTTTCTTTTCGCGCTTTCTCTTTTTTTACTGTATTTACACACGTAGCAACGTATAATAAAAAGGCACAAATAATCAAATTCATTATTCAAAAATGTGTACGGTTGAGATTGTGAACATTATACACGTTGGTATTAATCAACCAAAGATGTAGGTACAACAGAACAAATATGATTAATTTTAAAATAAAGCAAATATGAATGTCTCTAATGATTCATTAATAAAATATTTAGTAGAAGCGAGATTGTTCTAGGAAAGGAGAGGCCAGATTGTTCTAGGGAAGGAGAGGCCAGATTGTTCTAAGGTGTCTTGCGTGGAAAAACCTTCTTTTGGGATAAAATCCTATATTGAGTCTAACATAGAGCAAAGAATAAAGAATAAAACTTTTTATATTATTTTCAAAAAAATTATAAAAGTTTATACGCCATAAAAAACATTAGAATGTTCAATGTTAGGAAGAACAGGATAAGAGATATCATTGTCAAAGTGTAGAAAAACTTAACTTTTGAATGGAAAAACATTTTTATAGAACTTGATCCCAAGAAGTGAAAGTTATGTTAGTAAACAGATCAAGTAATTTATATCCTTTGTGTCCAATGGGGTAATCAATCACAATCACAATAAAAAAATTCTTCATTAATAACCAATTTTAGTATTTTAGTGATAAAAAATTGTTAATCATTATAATCAATCTAGATACTAATTTATAAAATAAAAAATTATTGGTTATTAAAATAGTTTACTATAACAAATAAAAAATTATAATTGGTCTTTAATCATTCAAGTGGTATTGGAGGCAAAACATTTCATATTTGGTAGAGAAAATCGAAAAGATTTCATCTTTGACAAAAGTGAAAAGCAAGGTATCTAGTTTGTTTTCTCCACAACATTCGATGGTTTTTTAGTGTGGTTTTGCTATCGTTCCCTTCCTGCAATCATGGACAACTCTTCCATTCTTGGTTCATACTCTTTGTTGGTCTTCATTCAGATATCCTAGGGCATTTACGCATTTGTACGTCTGCATTTAGTTTTTGTTTTGTTTGTCAAGAGGAGTAGAAGAATGGGGAGTAAAGGTGGGGAAATTAGTCAATGTAGTGAGGAGAAGAAGTATGTGCGTTTGTACATCTGCACTTTCTTTTTCACTTTTAAGGACCTAACTTCAAAATTGTTTATACAAATTTGTTTCCGTCATTCTTGCAAAACGAAGTATTTTGGTGTTGTGAATGAAAGATTAAGTGTGGAACATAAATAATATATTGCAGACACACCGTTTTGGTGGTTCACAGTGTTAAACGAATTGGTAAAGATAAGTGGGAATCTGTTATCTCAATTATGTAATAAATGACTTGAAAGGAGGGGTGATTTCGATCTTGGTGGCAAAGTAGTGGAATTTAATTTATTAGATGTGTGTTTAGGGTTAGGGCTGAGGGTATTGGGAGAAAAACATTTTATTTAAATGACGAGGTTGTGGACACTAAATGTAGGAAGTTTTTTTTTTTTTTTTTGCCATGGAAAAGTTCATGTTAAATTGATATATAAGTTTCTTTTGAAATTTGATAACGATGTTGCTGCTATAGAAGTATTTTGCAACCTTTACATTTTGTTCGCATATCTTAGTTCTTGTTGGCAAATAGAAATGGAATTGTTTTCTCCATCATTTTTAAGATTGTGGATAACTTAGAAAATATTGTGATAAGTGTCTAGAACGCGTAAAATTTTCATATAAACCTATCATACTTTAATACTTTAATTGATAATATTTTGTAAGTAAACTACCCATTTTAGCTTATAATTACAGAATGAGATACTAAAAAGAAGAAAAATAAGAAATTAATGAATTTTAGTGATTTTGCAGCAATTATTCGAAGAATTAAAAATGATGCAGTTGAGCTCCAAAATTCATTATCGAGCTATAGTAAGGCGGTCAAGGAAGGATCCATAACATGACTTTTGGAGCTGAGCCACAACAAAATGGTGCTCAACACTTAAGGCGGTGCATGACTGAGCCATGAGAGATATGTGCTCAGCACGTAAGGCGGTTCATGGCTGAGCCACAAGAGAATGTCTCAGCACTTAAGGCGGTGCATGACGGAGCGCCAAAAGTTGGGTTGAGCACCGCCCAAACACTTTTACAAGAAAGACCTTGGGTTCTCATTTCAAGCATTGAGTGAAGGCTCCAGAATGTAGCAGTAGAATAGAATAAGGTCTTTGAGGCACGAGGGAGGTGCTCTTAGTGTAAATCTTATGTGTAGATGATGCTGAAATTGCATTGTAATATTCTATAAGTAGTTGAACTCCTTTGTGTCCAGGTTTGATGTAATCAATTTTGATTATATTCACTTCTACTCATTGGGTATTTATCTCTGCTTTCATTCAATTGTTTGTGGTTTGATTTATGCTTGATGATGATTGATCACTCATCTATTTAACAAGTTTGAATTGATTTGGGAAACCAATGTCAAATTATGGTCTAATCAAATCATCATACATGTACTGATGCTCCATGGCATACCAGAGTGAACGTTGGAGAAAAGAGTCTTGCACATTAAAGCAAGGACTCATTCTACCAAGAGTTAAGGAATCACACTGGGTTTGGAGTCCTTAGGTTCTAGTGTATCAGAGATGAACCTAGATCTACATAGAAAGAGTACTCCCAGGACACTAAATGATTTGCATAGTAAGTAACCAAGATGGTAGTAGTATAGTAGAAGAAGGTGAAATCAATTCATAGCTCCTACTTCACTCAATCTATCTAATTTCTACTATTTTTATTTACTTGCACTCTTTATCAATCAAAAAACCCAAAAATTCAACTATCAATTTATTTACTAAATCCTTATAGATACGACATTTGTTAGTACTACTATAGTACTACTATGTACAACTACACTTATTGAGAAATGATTTCAATTCTTTAGTTATTGAAAAGCTCAACTTTTTAATTTTTATGAACTAAAAGGAAGTTATTGAATATAAGTTAAAGATGCCATAGATATATACGTACCCTCTGTTCTTGAAGTTACTGCGACCTTCAAGCATATTGTTTATTCCATTATATGATATTCCAAGGATAGGGACCTCCGGATTTGAGAAAGTTACACGAATGATGCCATTTTGCACTGTGATCTTAGGACATACCCAATCGAAGATAAATTCATGAAAGTGGCCAAATTTGGATACAATCCATGTTAAAATTTGAAATTTAATACCTGCTTCTTTTCTATGTGAAGTTTAACTTCAGGATCATTAAATGCTACATCAGAACTTTCGAACTCACTTAAACCCCCTGAAATTGGAAAGACAATGTTGAGTGAACAATAAGTTATCATGATTATTTTGTATGTGTAAGGTTATTTTCAAAAGAAGAATCAATTGCATATAGTTGATAATATCAAAATTATCAAAATAAAAGTATTTTTTTAAGTCTATTTACAACTTAGGACAATTTTGAATATATATAAATAAAATTTTAAATAAATTGTTCTTAATATAAAATTATATGCAACATTAGAGTATAATTAGTAACACTATTTTATATATATATATATATATATATATATATATATATATATATATAATATTCATATAATAATAATAATAATAATAACTGAAAGTTTATTTATAACTATTATAACTAATATATTACTTATTAATATTACTATTATTATGCTATTATATCTTTATAAAGATTATTATTTTATCATTTTTATTTTTACTACACTTAATTATTATTATTATTTTCTTTAGTAAAAAAACATCATCTTTAATTATCTTATATATATATATATATATATATTATTGTAAAATAATAAAATATATAATATAACTCTAATGTATTTTATAAGAAAAGTATTGTATTTTCAGACTTTGGGTGCTCAGGCGAGAGCCACTTACCTAGGCGAAAATACCAAATTACGCACCTATTCCCACATGCAGAAGCTCAAATTCTTCACACAATTTCAAACACACCCAATTATGCAGTTCAAACATCAATTCAACACTCAAACACGCAATCCAGAGCCAACAGAACATATTTCCATACGAATTTTAAGAAAAAGGTTAGCTTCCCTTACCTTTTGAAATTACCACTTGTAAGTTCAGCTCTCAATAGGGAGATACCTCAATTTCAGAACCTAAGGAGCTGGATTTACAGATACCAAGAGTAAGAATGGGACCCTAACTCGACTCAGAAAGATTGAAGCATCCAAAATTCAAAAATTTGAAGACAAAGAAGAAATTGGAGTTAACTTACACGTGGGAGGAGATGTACAACTTGAGGAAGAGATTTTGCACTAGCCTCAGGCTTGATTGCTATTACAGGAAGGGAGGAAGTGATCAGAATTTGGACTAGAGCTCAAGCCCTTTTTGTTAGAGAAAAATTGGAGGAAACATGGAGAGAATGAATGATATAGAGTGAGGGTGAGAGAGTATTGTTCTGTGAGTTGTAGAAGAGAGAAAGAAGGAGTAGTAAAAATGGGCCTCACATAAATATTACCAAAAGTCAATTTTTAAAGAATATATATTATATATATATACATATATATATATATATATATTAATGTTTATTTTTATTTTTTAAATATATATTAAAAATACTTAAGAAATAAATTAAATTAAAATACTTAAATTTTAATTTTTTTAATTTTATTTAAAGTTTATGTTTTTTAAATTTTAAACAACTTTTTCTTTTTATTTATTTTTTATGTTTTCATAGTTCTTAATATATATTTTAAAAATAAAATAAAATATTAATTTTAATTTTATGTATAATTGAAGAAAATAAACTTTAAATTAAAAAAGTAATATATATATATATATTATATATATATATATATATATATATATATATATATATATATGTGTGTGTGTGTGTGGAAGTTGACTTCCAATATATTTGACTTCTGATATATATTTTTATATTTAGAAGTTAAAATTCTTCGTTGGATGTGGATATCCGAAAATACTTTTATCAAAAGTCGACATTCAATAGTAAATTTGAAAGTATGATCTGCGTAACTTTTCTTAAATGGTTAAAAGATATTTTTGGATTTTAAAAAGAAATCTCGAAGATGTAGGAATAAATTCCCGAAAATACATTGCATGTCACTAGTTTGGACCGAGAAGGTAGGGTGGCTAAATGGCAAGAAACATTTTCCTATGGAGAACGTTACATTACCAAGCCTAAGTCAGGTTTTTTGGGGTCCCACGAATCCATGACGAAGGCTATCTCACTACAATGGAGTTCTCCCTTCCACCCCGACCGAAGACTACATTCAACACAACCACACTATCATAAGCACAAGGAGAACGACTTTGCTGACATAAGTTTCCATATGCCCTTCATCATGGACTATTCTTCTCCCTCCAACCAACACACTAGCATTCATCACAACACTCCATTACATCAAGTTTTTCATTTCATCACCTTCATCCTCCATTCCTTCCGCCACCATTCTTTCTGCACAAAAATTCACAAGCTCACAGATAGAGCACACCTCTCCTCCTTCATTGATCATCTTCAACAAGCACTATTCATAACACATAACTAGAAACAGAACCTGATTTCAACCATCAGGGGGACCACCATTCTCTATTAGTCACGGCCAACACACTTCACGAACCCCACTACAATTCCCAACCTTGATTCCTTTTCTTTAGCCCCTCCATTGTCATGTTTATTTTATATAATTTTATTATATAAAATTATTATTCTCTATTTTATTATTATTATAGAATAATATTAATTAATAAATTATATTATTTGTAAATAACAATTATAGTGCACAATTGTTATTAATTCATAGATAATACATATTGGATTTCTGATTAACAGTTCGTGATAGGTTAGATTATTCAATGAACGGTATGTGATATACTTAAGTATTCATGAACTTGTTAAAAGGTTCATGATCTCTACCGGTAAAGATATCAAACTAAGGGTTAAGTATGTTTTTAGTCTCCGAACTTTGACTCAAAATTGAAATTCGTCCATGTCAGAAATTTCTTGGGTATTGAGGTGGCACAGTCCAATGATGATATTGTTATATCTCAAAGAAAGTATGCCATGGATATTCTGGAGGAAACTGTTTGACACATTATTGGCTCAATATCTACTGAGAAATATGTTCGACACTTCAAAAAAAAATTAATTTAATTGAGTTAAAAGGACTATATTTATTCATTTTTAAAGTTTAGGGCCAAAATATATTAAAGTTTTGGACAAAGAAGAATTCCAATTTTGGGTCCAAGTTCAGGAACTAAAAATATACTTAACCATAAAACTAATGTCCCATTAGTTAGTCTTATAAAAAGACATAAAAATACATCTTGTAAGATATGTTATAAAAAAAGTTATCACATAAAGAGAATAATATTGTCTCATAAGTAAACAATTTTAATCTTTAATTAATTTTATTTGAAAAATCAGGTACCAATCTCCATTTTTAGACATGTCAAAGTGAGCCAACCCGGCTCACACAGGTTGGCTCACCACGAGTTGGATTGAAAATGAGTGAACCTAACCCGGCTCACTTTCTGGTGAGCCAGAAATTTTGTAACCCAGCTCAACCCACCACGGGTTGGTGGTGGGTTAAGTGGGTTGGCTCACCAACCCACCTAATTTTTTTATTTTTTTTTAGTATTCAAATATTTAAATAAATTTTTAAGTAACCCATGAAATGACAATCATAATAAAATCAAGAACCAATGTTTTGATCATGTTCACCACCAATATATAAAGAATTATTTCCAAGAAAGTATCCATTAGTCTAAGGAAGCATGGCTAATATTACAAATTTTCTGTCATGCTATTCAACAAAATATAAATAAAAAAACTATACATTTTTTTCATGCTAATTTAGAAAAAAAATTTTATAAGACGATTACTTGAGTAATTTACTATAAAGATTATAGTTAAAGATTAAAGTATCAACATATATATATATATATATATATATATATATATATATATATATAACTTGACAATCAAATTAATTAAACATTCAAACTATTCAAATATAATTAAACAACATTCTAACATTTAAAAATATGAAATTGTGAACAAATATAATAGGGATAGTAAATAATTATTAAAAAAATAAAAGAAAATTAAAAGAAAATTTTAAAAAATTATAAAAAAATTATAAAAAATGTTGGTGGGTTAAGTAGCCCAACCTACTTTCAACCCGGCTCAAACTCGTTTAATCCATGAATTAAATGAATCGAATTGAGTTCAACTCACTTTTAAAAAAATTGAATTTTAAAAAGTTGAATTTTTCTCGACGACATGATAGGTCACGGGTCGAAATATTTTCACATTTCTAATTTATATTGTTTTTGATTACTGAAGAGCTACATTTCGCATACTACTATTATATCGTTTTCGCACACTACTATTTGATGCTTTATAATCTATTTTGAATTCATAATCAAACCCATCATCCAGCCCTCAACACAGAGAGAATCACCTTCCCACCATCACAAAACCCACACGTTATCACCATCCCCTCTATTTTGCCATCATTTATCTTCTCCCTTACCAAAACTCATTGCAGCATCATCTTCGTTCATTCGAACCAACACAATCATTCATCCCCAACCATTCCAACACCCAACAGGAAACAGAAGAAGGAGGAGAGCCAATATCCGGCGACATTGCCGCCGGCGAATCTGAGCTTCGAACGCAGGTCGCACAGTGGCGGTGGAGTGGCTGCCAAGCCCCAATCCCGATTTCGAATGGATGAGAAGGAGTGTTGGAAAGACTACAGCGAAGAGGGGGAATGCCGCCGGCGGTGCACGCGGTATCTTTGGCCGCGAGCGCGGTGACAAACGGAGGCTCTGGCCGGACTTGGAGCGACCGCGACGGCGCCTCTGGTGGCTCCTCCGGCCACGAGAAGCGTTGCCAGCAACAGTCCTAACGACGGCGGTTTGGCTGAACGGAAGTAGTTGGCATGGTGGAGAAGGTCCTGCGAGGTAACCTGGTGCCACTCCCTTGGTGCCGCGCGTTGGAGAAGAGAACGGGGGAAGGAACCCCACGTTCCACGAAAGAAGAAGAAACCCCTTAAGGATTTTCTGCAAAAGACAGAAGAAGGGCTTCGGGCCTGAATCCACCATTTCTTCGTCCACCCCGGTTTTCACCTTTCATACACCTCCTTTACATAACATTGTCAGGCTTGCTGTCTTATTTCCTTCGTGAACCTCCATATTCTGTTAACCCACGGCCCTTATGTTTGAACTTGTTTTATTTTACATTATGTAACCCATGTGATAATCTCGCGCCCCCTACGGCTTGTTTATTGTTGTTGGACTTGTTTCCTGTGTTTACTCGATACACCTCTATATTCACTACAAATACCTCTCACTTGTTGCTCACTGCACCACACATTTATTATTTTGCATCTTGGTGGTAAAATAGTAAAATATTGGAGTTACTTTTGCTTCCACGCAAGAATACGATTGGATGTTGATGGGTTTATGGCATTAATGTTGGCCCTAATGATGAAATTTATTAGTTTTTAGCATGTTTAGTTGTCAAAGCATACACTTATATAAGTGGTCTTAATTGCAATGTTATTTTTTTTCTCCAATGACTATTGTTGGTCCTTTTTTGTTCATTGACAGGTAGTCATCGATGATCACTTCATTAATTGGATATTAAAAATGTTTTTCTTAATGACAATATCAGGGATGTCAAAAAAATTCGTACCCGCGGGTATCTGCGGATAAAACTCGCAACAGGTAGAAAATGGATATTAAAAATGGATACCCGCTACCTGTGGGTACGGGTATCATAATATCCGTACCCGTGGATACCTGTACCCGTTAAACTTTAATTCAGAAAAATACCCATATATATATATATATATATATATATATATATATATATATATTAGTAAAAAACATTATGAGTCTTTATTCAATAATGTGCTCAGATTCTTACCCAACAACGGAATAAATTACTTCCAAATACTGTGGAGGCATTGATGTGTCTCCAAAACTGGTTATGGACCAACATGAAAGGTAATGAAATTAACACTTTTACTTAGATATTTTAATTAAGTGATTGTTGGAAATTTTTAATGAACTTCTTATGTTTTCAGGTTCTTCTAAATTAAAATTGGACAACATGAAACTGTATAGAATGTTGCAAGAGGTGGACATGGATGAAGTTAGTAATTTTTTTAATATTTTATTCAAAAATAAACTACAATATAAATTGATAGTGATTTTTTATTTGTTTGTTTTTCACAGAGAAAGAAGACTTGTTGATCCAAACACTAATTATGGTTAAACATTTATTTTTTAAAATATTTTTGTAAATACTCGCGGGTACCAGTGGATACCCGCGGATATGAACAAAATAGACGGGCCGCATAACGGATATCCGACGGATATAGATACGGGTATGGGGCGAATATTTATCCAGCAGGGAGCTACTATCCATACCCTACCGCCCGTTGACATCCCTAAACAATATATAAGAAAAATGTGGAGAAACTTCTTGCGTTCGTTACTTCAAAGAAGTCCAATTTGGTTTATAAGTTTCACCACTTTCTCTATGATCCCAACAATATTTAAGTGTTTGGTTTAGAAAATAGCTACATTGTTCAAACATTTTGGCTAAAACACAGTGAACGAGATCGTCTTGCTTTTACTATTATACATTTATACATCTCTTAGAAAATGTGTTCACTTAACAGTTCATGTTGACAATAAAGTTATTATAAGGAATGTTGTTCTAATATCTTAGTTAAAGGGACACTTGTGCAAACATTTTCAAACTATAGATCTTGGAAGCCTTACACACAGGTTGGTATTGAAATAGCTCGAACAAAACATAATGTTGTGATTCAAAGACAATATGTTATAGATATCCAAAAAAAACATGTATGATTGATTATATATCACTGGATAATCCTAAGACAATAATGTTGTGAACCTAAATAAAAAAAATAATGAAACTTTATTATCCATATTTTAAAAACAAATATGAGATTGTAACATTTATTATTAGTAAACTTTTATAAGTAAAATAATTTCTTCAAAAACTTAATTTTTGGAAAATTAATTCAATACAAATATATTATAATACCCAAGCTCTTTTCCGTTACTTGTAATTGAATGTTTCAAAAGAGAACTAAAATTGGTAATTTTTCATTTGAAAAAAGTTGCCTAAGAATATCTAAACTAAATTTGTCAGATCCAACTTATACGCAATTTGAATTTGTATTAACAAAATATTTAATTGAATCTCAAATCAAATTTATTTCTTTCAAACTCCGTCATTACAAATGTCTCTGGCCCAAGAAAAGTGGTAGAAGAATATTAAAATGGATAATGATATCGTAAAAATCAAATTTTGACAACAAATTTGACAACCTTACGTGACAGCTTATCTAGCTTTTACTTTTTTATATTTGAAATATTTTTAGTAAAACACGGTGGCATTGATGGAGAGATAAAGAAAGACGTGATTTTCGAAAACATTTATTCTCCTTACACAACCATTCTTCAACCTCCCTCTTTCCAAGGGTTTCATTTGCTTCAACCTAGTCCATTCTCCACAATCCGTTCAACCCGTTAATCGAAAGCAGAGAAAGGCGATGTGCTTTGTGTTCCCTTCAACCTGTTAGGCGATGTACGCTTATTATATTAGTTTCCTTGGCCGTTTATAAAATTTTTAGTTAAAGAAAATTTCTCCTCAGTTTTTCCTTAGCAGTATAAGAAAAAGATAAATATTAATCCCATAATATTAAAGTTAAAGATAATGATAGCAACTACATCATTTCATTCACTGCTAAAATCCAAAAGCACACAGTAAAACTTCCAATCAAACTACACATTCACTAGCGACAACATGGGTAAATTCCTTTATTTAAAGCAACAACCATATCTTCCTCCAATTTCTTCCTTCCTCAGTCAGCTACATAGATGATGAAAATTTAAGAGCTGGGCTTCATTGTCTTCCCGATGTCGATAACGAATCGATATTTCACATCTGCTTTGCGGAGACGCTCCATTGCCGTGTTTACATAATCAACAGGAATAATCTCGATGTCAGGATGTATATTGTGTTTGGCAGCATAATTAATCATCTCTTGAGTCTCCTTTATTCCTCCAATGTTACTGCCAGCTACACTCTTTCTCGCTGCAACCCAAACACAATATTTATCATCAACGTTATGAAAAAAACTGTACGTCTTTAAGAAAAACAAAATGTATTTTATCATGAACTATATACAAGTTAATTTTACATCTAGTTTATATAGCGGGAAGGTTGTTTATACAAGTGTAATAATTTTTGATGTGCATATACATACGTAGTATAGGAAAGACGGGTAGCTCCAAAGGAAGATCAGGTAGACCAACCATCACAAGTTTCCCACCAGTCTTCAACAAATTGATGAGAGGGACCAGAGAATGGTGTGCAGATACGGAGTCTATTATACCATCCAGGGTGCCCTTTGCAGCCTGAACAGAAAAATGGCAATTACAATAGTTAAACAATGACTTTGCCTCACAGACACACAAACTAAACCATACTAAAAAACTCAATAATATACAAAGCAGATTTTACACCATACTACTTTCATAAAATAGTTGTAGAAAGGTTCAGAAAGAGAAAGGGAAAGTACCTCCAACTCATCTTGATTACGACTGACCAAAAATGAGTCAGCTCCAAGACGCTCGATAGCTTCCTTCTTTTTGTTTGGAGATGTGCTGATTACAGTGACCTTAGCCCCAAAAGCTTTGGCAAACTTAACAGCCATATGACCAAGGCCACCAAGACCAACCACACCCACATGCAGGCCTGGTTTGTCAATTCCAAAAAATATGAGAGGGCTATAAACTGTGATCCCAGCACATAAGAGAGGACCAGCAGCCTCAAGAGGTAGGTTATCAGGAATACTGATCACAAAGTGTTCATCTACAACCACCAGATCGGAGTAGCCTCCTTGTGTGATGCTCCCATCAATATCCTTCGCCCCATACGTCGGAATTGATTTTGGACAGTAATTCTCAAGATCCTCATCGCAGCTATTGCACGACCTGCAGGAATTAACCATGCAACCCACACCCACCCTATCTCCCACCTTGTACTTCTGTACCTTGCTTCCAACCTCAATCACTTCACCTGCAATCTCGTGCCTGCGTTTTGTTGCTTAAATCAGAATTCAATCTATCATTAACACTAATAACTTGTCAATGATAAACAACTAATAACATCTTTTATTGAAAAGGTAGCTAACAATTTATCAAATAAATTGTCTGCATCAAAGGTATTTGTCCACTAAGGTCAACTCTGTTCCATGCACACGGTGGTACCTCACCCTCTCTTTACTTTCCAACTTACCGTTTAGCAGATCTACATCTAAACAACAGATGTAATGTCTTACGTGTTCTATATTTATATAACTTACTTCGAATGGTTATCTCGCAGTGACTACAAAAAATCTTGTTTCTTCTTTCTGTGCGTGCGCACCCTCCAAATTTGAGTTAAAGCTTAGTCATTTTAATTCATATTTTGAATGTCATACTACAAATTCATTATATCAACAAACTTTCAGAACTCTTTCTTGTTTCAGCTATCCAAGGTAAAAGTTAAGACAAGATCTTGTGTTTGAAAAATAGGTGAGAAAGAGTAGGAGGCTTACCCGGGTATCAGTGGATAAGTGGACTCACTCCATTCACTCTTAATAATATGGAGGTCAGTGTGGCATATACCACAGAATAAGACTTTGATTGCAACATCTTTTTCTCCAGTTTCCCTGCTCCATTAGAAAACAGAACATGAGAAGCATGAAGTAGTTCTAAGGTTGAGGAATTGAAGAGGTTGAAATGAATACCTTCTGGTGAAGTCGAAGGGGGAGAGAACCCCAGATTTGTCTCTAGCAGCCCATCCCAAAGCCTTCCTAGAATGCTCGAGTCCTGGTGTAGCAGCCATCTCAATGTGTTGGACTCAGAATTGTGATGTGAAGGAGGTGAAGCAGCATGGAGTAATTAAAGGCCCAGCGCCCAGAGAGACGTAGTTCATAGTTTTTCTTGTAAAAAATTATTATTGTGAGGCCCACGTGGGTGGGACACTGCGTACTTTTCTTTCACGCTTTCTCTTTTTTACTGTATTTTCACATGTAGCAATGTATAAAAATGCACGAATACTAAATTAATTATGGAAATATAAGTGTACGGCAGAGATTGTGAATATTATACACGTTGGTATTAATAAGCAAACATTTAGGAACTGCGCGGGGTACAGAACAAATGGTGCGGTATATATGGCTATAAAATATAAAATATCTTATTTTGTGGAATATTAAATTTGGTCACATTGAATAAGATACTACACTCAAATTGGATATCACTGTCGATTACATTATCTGTCCGAGAATCCAATTAGAAGAGTCTGGAACGGAACAACTATTGGTTGTTCCTCATACACGTGTGAGACATTGTGTCAGAACATTATACCTTTATCTTTAAAAAAACATAGTACCTATAAATAATTTTAAAATAAAAATATTTATCAGATTTACAATAGATACAAGAGCCGGTCAACCGACTTACATGTTGGTCACGGGTTAATCTAAGGCAGTGTTCGTATGCGCAGATGTTATAAATTTGTAGATTTGTGATGATGTTCTCACTTTTCACATGTTCTCACAAATAGATTTGAGGCGATGGGTCTGTGATTGAATAGCCAAATCTCATTCCTTCTCAAATATAGATTTAGAGTGATTTCCACTAAATTTATTTTTATGATCTTATTAATATTTAATTACTATTGTAAAGTCCTGGTAATTCTTTCTTCTATTTGTATGATAAATGTATCTTCAACTATATATATATATATATATATATATATATATATATATATATATATATATATATATATATATATAATAATACTTATTTTTAATGTTTTTTATATAATAATTAAAATATTGTTATAAATATTATGATTAATACATTAATGTATAAATTAATACTATACGTATATAATAATTAATAATAATTAAAATACCATTAAAAATATAATTATGTACATACAATTAATTTTAGGGTTAAATATGTTTTTGCTCCCTCAAGTTTCAGCGAAATTTAGAATTAGTCATTCATCAAAACTTTTGACCAATTTAGTCTTTCATCTTTCAAAATGCATCGATTTAGTCTTTTTAACCAAATTTTGTTAAGTTTATCTGACGTTTCAAGCGCATTTCATGATAGTATTTAAATTATTTACACTGTTTGACACATTTTTGTTTCAATGTTAACTTAAATACTATCATGAAATGTGTTTGAAACGTCAAATAAACTTAACAAAATTTGGTTAAAAGGACTAAATTCACGCATTTTAAAATATGAAGGACTAAATTGGTATAAAGTTTTGATGAGGGACTAATTCCAAAAATCACTGAAACTTGAGGGACCAAAAACATATTTAACCCTTAATTTTATTATTATTAATATATGTATATAATAATTAAAAATAATAAAAATATATAAATTTTTATAATAATTAAAATATTAATAAACTTTAATATTTTTAACTGATTTATTAATCATTTTATTTTTTTTATCATCAAGGATATTTTAGTAATTTTCAAATTTTATTTATTAAAAGTTTTTTTTAATCTATCACATCATTCAAATCATTCACTAACTTACACAAAATTTATCTTCAAATTTACTCACTTTACACTCTACATCTAGGGTTGACAAACGGGCCAGTCCGGCCCGTTTTGGCCCGGCCCGTATGTGGCCTGTCAAAAAACGGGTCGGGCCGGGCCTGACCCGTCAAACAGAAACAGGCCAATAGTCACAACCCGTCCCGTATAGGACGGGCTAACGGGCCGGGCCAGGCTGGCCCGTCTAGTTTTTTTATTTTTAATTAGTTTTCAAATTTTTTAATTTTTTTATTTTTTAAATTTGTTTATATATACATATAAATTATTATTAAAGTCATATTTAATCAAATAAAATATTATTTTAACTTTAATTGATTAGTTAATGTTTTTAATTAGATAAGTTAAAATTATTATTAAATTTACATATTAAATTATTCAATTATAACTAATAATTCAAACTTAATTTGTAGGTGTTAATGATTTAAATTACAATATTATTATATATTTATACATTTAAAATATATAATCTAAAAATTAATCTTTTTAATTATTTTTATTTTATTTTACTTTTTTAAAACGGACCAACGGGTCAGGACGGGCTGGCCCGTACTTTGGCCCGTCAAGTTGACGGGCTGGACGGGACGGGCCAGAATGGGCTGACGGATTGAAATCTTCAACCCAGCCCGTTCCTTTTAGCACGGGCTGACGGCTGGCCCGTTGGGCCCAGCCCGTTTTGCCACCCCTATCTACATCAACTCAAAAAAACACACATATTCATTCACTCAAATTAACACAAATTCATCTTCACACTCTCTCTCACATCTATCTTTATAAACGAACACAACCTAAGAAAGGATTGCTTCAATCCGGTTTATTTTTTATGACTTAAAAATTTTGTAATTTGATTTAATTTATTTTAGATAGATGGATTAGTTTATTTATAATTTTTTAATTTATTTTATATATTTATTGTATTAAAGATAAATTAACTTAATTTGTTTTTTTATAATGATGAGATTAAAATGTTTATTTAATCTTCAAAATATTATTATAAAAATAATAATTAAAAATCAAAGTATTAATATATATAATTTAATAAATAAATAAATTAAACATTTAAATATTATTAGATAAAATTTTAGTATTTGAAAATATTATAATTCGTTTTTACGTTTAATTACCAATGTTCACGTATTTTATTGTATTTCATTGAGATGTCAATAAAAATACTAAAATAAAAAACAATAAAAATAAAAGACAGACGAATAAAGTAAAAGAAAATATAATTATTTATATTAAAAAAATAAGAATGAAAATCAATAAAAGTTTGTAAATAATTATTTGATATAATAAAATAAAAATTTATTATAATTTGATAATTTAAACAATTATTATAGTATTTTTACATTGAAATTTAAATATAATTAAATATAAATATTTAAATATCTGAAGCATGTATCCATAAATTTAAAAATAGTTTTGATATTCCAAAAATAATACATATTGGTCTGATACTTTTGTTTCTCTTTCAATAGGTCAAGTTTTAAAGAAAAACCTTTAAAATTCAAATTAAGACAGATAAAAGCTGAAAAGCAACGAGTAAATAATGCTTTGCACGGGTGTCGAGATATGCTTGTATTAAAGAATGAAAATAAAATAAAATAAATTATTGCAATTGATAAAAAACAAAAAGATATAAATGTCGAGATATGCTGATAATTTTCTTTAAGTGTTGCTATATAATACTTAAAAAAATGTAATGATGACTTTTCAAAGATTTAATGTATTTAATAAAAATTATTTTAAAGTAAATTATTATTATAAAATTAAAAGATAAAAAGATATATAAAATATAAAATTAGATAATAATAAATATGAAATTATTAAATATAAAATAAAAAATATAATTTTTTAGATTTAATTTCATGTCTTAACCACATAATTTTATATTTTTCGAATTTCGTAATTTCATAATGTCACTATATCATTATTTTAAAATTTCATTTTTTAATCTTATAATTTCGTATTTTTATTGTTTTTTGTAATTTTATAATTTTATAATTATATTATATAATTATATATTTTTATAAATTTATAATAACTTAATTATAAAATATAAAAATATTAACTACATAATTAAATAATTAAAAAGTTATGAAATTAAAATTATAAGATTATATTTTTATTTAATATTTAATAATTTTATTATGATATAATTATCTAATTTTATATTTTTAATTTTATAATTTTTATTTGTTTTTTAAGATTAATTTTTGTTAAATATCATGAGATCTTCCTCAAAGTCTCTTTTCTCTTGCAATAAAGTATTATGTGAACTAGATTGTGTTTCCTTGTAGGAATTTACTGTTTATAAAAGGATGGGTGAATCTTATTTGCTTCCATGGATCAGACACAATTTACACAAATGGATTTGAAGGATAATGAAATATTCTCATTTTTTACATGAATGGAGAGATGATTGAGGAAAAAACACCTGAGCACATACACATTTACGTAAATATCCATAAGTTTCTTTTAAATTTAAACTTAACAAATATTATGCTTTTACTTAAATATTGTTTGAATTATTATTTTTTTTTCGATCTCATACTATGTACTTATGCAAATGTAACATCTCAAATTAAGCAGCCTAAAAACTTAAACAACTTAATACAATAGGATGTCTCACTCTAGTGTTCACACAAATACTCCAATGTATAAAGCATATTGATAAGTCTTATAAACGATAGGACTATAAGAATATAACCTTTATACAAACCAACTAAAACTCAAATCTAGCTCTATACATAAATTAACCACTTACAATAGCTCCTCGCTACCTTCCACTAAACTAACTCATGACTCCTCATCCTCCAGACGTGCCTCTAAACCTGCAACCACCTCTACTCCCACTGAAAGTTGATCATCGCAAAAGAAAAACAAACAACACAAGACAAAATCACAGAAGAAGGGTAACCTAATTTACAAAAGATTTAAAAGATCAAATAATTTAGTAATACAGTTATATCGATCATACAAAATCCATCACTATATTTCATATAAAGAATTAAGATTACGACTCAATTATCCAGATACGAGCATTGATGTCGAGTCTTGGTAAGTTATGCACTTGTGGTGACATCTAGTGCTCTATAGAGCGGTAGACAATATCACACAAAAGGTTAGTCCGTTAACATCTTTAGTCAAGGTAAAACCCCTAGGATCCTCTCACCATGTGCCTCATCCTTCTCTACTTGAGAAATTGATGGTCATTAGAGCGTCAGGATAACTTCCAAATGAACTCTCACATCAATGCTTACACTACAATAACCACTACTAATTCTCCTTGAATTAGTATAAACCAATCTCAACTGAGTTTCATATAAACAATCTCATATACATCTTATCTTTCTAAATCAATCATTCATAAAATTTACAAAGTTTCTTAAAATAGATCAATTAGCATTTGCTCAGGTTCTGATTCACTCACTCAACGAGCACATCTTCTCGTTGGGCAAGAAGTGCAAAATTTTCCTTTTTGACCAGAGACTAAATGGCTTGTTCAATGAGGTTATCATTGGAATTGTAGGGAAAATCTTTCAAATAATTCGTCCAACGAGAATTGCTCGCATAGCGTTTCCCAATTCAGAAAGCTACTAACTTTGAAACTTGCCAAGAGGAGTAGCCTCGCCCAACGACTTCAAAAGTCTGGGATCTTCTGACTTGAAAACTCGCCCAATGAGTCTGCATAAATATGCATAACATGTTTTCGGCATAATTCTACATTACGAAACCAGGCCAAACAGTGGCAGAAAAAGTGTCAGGGGGAGCCACGACTCCCCCAAATTTTTTGAAATTTATTTTTTATATATCTTTATATTTTTTAAAATTATATTTATATATTATTCATATTAAGTTTATATTATGGAAAATAATAATAAAAATTAAACCAAAGATAAAATAAAAAATTTAATGGAGACATTGATTTATAAAAGAGACTAGGGTTTTTTTTTTGTTATAAGATCTTTCTACCATGTAAGTTATCACAAAAGTGTGTGAGGAGAAAGAAACACAAAGAGATAGATTGGAAAACAGAGGTTAAAAAACAATTGAGATTGAAATATACATTCTCACATGATCTCTCACAGATCAAGGTTAGTATCTTATTATGATCAAGTTTATCCAAAATTAGTATAAATCCTAATTATGATTTTATGGATTATTTTATGAAATTGGTATGAACCCTAATTATAATTTTTCCCAAATTAGTATAACCCTTAATTGTGAAACTTAGGGATTTTGTGTTTTCCGCTGCCTATGGTAAATTTTTGAAATTTTTGAATTTATACAATGTTGTTGCTTATTTAATTAAGGTGGTATGAGTTTTGTTAGGTTTTGCAATATAAATGTGATAATTGTGATTTGTGAATATAAATTTTATCTTTTTCTAAATAGGTGAGAGGTGATAAATTTATAATAGAAAGATTATGATAAAGAGTAAAATAATTGATTTTTTTTAAAGAGAAAGATTTGTGATAAAGATGAGAAATAATACAACTAAACTTGAGAAATTTCATGAGAACCAAGAATTCAAGACAATGAAAAACATATCTCTAAAATTCGTAAAGTTACATTACATATAATGAATTTAAAAATTCATTAGAACATGATTCATGAAAAGCGTCCTCATATTTGACAATATTCACCAAATCAAATTGATGAGGTCTCTAAAATAGTATTCATGGTTTTGTATGATGATATAATAGCAAATGATAGTTTTTTTTTTTTGAATTCTACTATTATGTGTGATTGTTTTAAATAGAGAAAATGAAAATTTTTTTTTTTTTTTTTTAACTAAACAAAATTTATATATAAAAAATCTAATTTGGCACCCCTAAATTTTTTGTCCAAGTTCTGCCACTTAGGTCAAACTTCCCAAAAACCTTAATAAATACCAGCCAAATACCAAAACACAAATTCATCATGAATACCAATATCAATTTATCTCAGATGCACAACTAAAACATTAAAACATCAATTATTCTCAAGTAAGTAGATAAAAATCTAATTTTCATAGCTTTCACATAACATTTCACATCTCAGATACAACATCAAATTCTCAGTACAAATCATATAATATTTCAGAAATCTCATCATACAACCAATCGTGCCAACAAATCATAATACAACCATACAATTTATAATTTATAACTTAAAAAAATAATGCAATCAACTTCCCTTACCTTTTATGTTTTTATGTTGCTTAAACGTCTCTAACTCTATATGATGCTCTATCTACAAATAAAACATCACAAGAACAATCAATACATACCATTATGATCATTGATCAGCAAATACTCATATTTACGATTAAAACGACGCATGCAAGTGGAATAAGACTCACATGCAACAGAAAATAGAAAAAATATACAAAAAAGAAGCAGAAACTTAAATTACGTGGACAAAGAAACTTATTGGTCCAGATTAAAGAGCTCATCACGAGAATCAATCCAACGGTTTCGGTTCTTCAATCAGATAACCAGAGAGACCATACTCTTAGAGAGAATTCAGAGCACTCTTAAAGAAGTGGTTTTGGTTTAAAATAATGACACACTTTTATAATGATTCTATTGATATTAAAATCATTTAATATTGAAATAATTAAGTCTCACTATCTTTAAACCACTATCACGTCTAAAATACAATTTTCTATAATTTTACTGCAAAATTTTCTTTAGTTATAAAAATGTTGTTACTTAATTATAACGAGTGGCGGAACATCGTTTGGACCAAGGGGGCCATGGCCCCCCCAAATTTTTTTTACATTTATATAATTTAATATATGATTTTAAATAATTTTTTTTTCAAATTTAATATTTTAATATATTTTATATATTTAATATTCTAATAAATTTTTACACATTTATATTTATATATAGGAAAAAGTTTTTTTTTCACATTTATTTTCAATTTAATCTTTTAAACATTTTTTAAATAAAAATAATTATTTTATTAATATTATTTTTTAAATGATTATTTGTTTAATTTAATCATTTTTTATTTTTTAAAATTGAACCATTATAAATGAAAATTAATTATACTAAAATTATAAAAATTATTTATATCTAATTTTATAATTATAATAATAACAATAATTGTAGTTTTATTATTTTTTACTATAATAAAAAAAGTAAATACAATGTTTTGACTAGTTTATATAAAAATTTTAGGGTTACTCTTTTGGTTCCCATTTTCGTTCAAAAATATTAAGTTGGTCCTCTAGTTTTTTTTAATCTCAATTTGGTCCGAATTTTAAAAAATTATGTAATTTTGTCATTTTTTTCGTTAAATTTATTGAATCAAATCAAGAACTTTACATCAAAATTGAAGTTGTGATTGATTTGCTTTGTTGGTGTAATTGACATAATCGTAGTATCAATTTTGATGAAAAATTCTTGTTCCGCTTCAAGAAATTTAACGAAAAAGATAAAATTGTATTAATTTTTATAAAATTAAGACCAAATTGAAACAAAAAAAACTAGAAGATCAACATGATATTTTTAGACAAAAATGGATCAAAGAGTAATTCGACCAGAATTTTGGCAGCCTCAACATATTACCTGAAGGTCCGCTATTGATTATAACATGCACAAACTAATAATTAAAATTATTTAAAAAATTAATATTAATAATAATTATTACTAAACCTTGTGGATAATTAATAATAATAATATGAATTAGATTAATAATAATATTATTATTACTAATATAATAATAATAATAATAATAATGTTTAAACTAATATAATAATAATAATAAACTAATAATAATTATTATATTTTATTTTATACTAATTTTAAATATAAGGATGAATTTGTAATCTAATAATTTTATATATGAAAATATTATTTTATATTTGTCATATCCATCAAATAATTCACACGCTTTCACAAATTATACCTTCAAATCCCTTCACTTGCACCTCTTCATCCTTTGAAACAAACAACCTCACTTTCCTATCTGCATCCCCTCAAATTCATCTACTCACTCTCTTTCTCAAATCCATCATTGAAAGCAAACACAACTTTAAGCAGAATGATAATGTAAGGTAACTACGAGTACTCCACGTCATAAAATTAACAATAAAATCTAACACGAAAAGTTTTAAAATTATAAGAACTCAAAAAACTACAAAAATTTAATAGAGACTTAATTAAAAATTTCCAAATTTATCAAGAACTCAAACATAATTAAGCCTTTATATTTTTACTTTTCTACCTATATATATATATATATATATATATATATATATATATATATATATATATATATATATATATATATATTTTCTACTAAAAATTGAAAAATTATAAGTTTGGAAAAGTTGTAAAATTTTGAGAATGAATACATAATTAAAAGTTTGTATACTTTTAAGAATGATTTAAATAATATGACATGTTTTAAACAATTATAAAATAGTTTTAATTAAAGAAAATTATATTATGTAAATAATTGTATATAATCAACAAAACCTAAAATATTTAATATAATCGATTATGTAATACAATCAATTATCGATTATAAAATTTGTAATAATTGAGAAATAGTACGAGTTTCTTCTTAAATTTTCACAATTATACGAAAAAGATAATTACAAAAACTTTACTTCATTTTCCAATTTTTAATATTTTTTCTCTTCGTTTATTTGTTTAAGTTCTTCCAGATACAGTCCTTTGAAAGAAAAAAAAATATAATAAATTTTTTATTATAATAATTAATGATTTCTAATATAATGAATTATTATTATTTTTAACATTTTATTAATAATTATATTTTTATTATAATAAAATAATAAATTAAATATTAAATTAATTTAAACTATATTATTTATGTTAGTTAATTAATTTTAATAAATTTTCATTTTATAATATATATTTTTTATCTATTAAAATTTTATAATAACTTTTCACTTAAAAGCTTAAATTTTATTTTAAATCTATTTCTTCAACTAATCTTTAATTTTTAATTATTTTTAAAATATTAATTTAAAAATTATTTTCTAAATATATTATAAAAAAAATTCTGTTACATTAGTTAAATTAGTTACCATTTTTTATTGTCTTTATTTAATGTAAATGATGTTTTTTTCTCTCTTCCATTTTCTAGGGTCATCGGACTGGGTCTACACGTATGTGTCATCGAGTCAACCAGATTGTTGGGATCGTCGGGTCGAGTCAGACTGGTTTATTTGGGTTTTCGGGCCGGGTTGAGCCGTCTAGGTGTTTGGGCCGAACCGTTTGGGTTGGGTCGAGATGTCTGGATCGTCAGACCAGGCTGGTCCAACCTGTTTGGGTCGTCGGAACCAACTGGATCATTTGGGTCGTCGGAACCAACTGGATCATTTGGGTCGTTGCTCTTGGTCGTGGATCCAACCCGTTTTGTCTCCATGTTTTGGCCTAACTTAACTATTCAATCTTGATCTTCAGTTATGACTAACATGAGATGACTCTAGTTAATCTTTTACTTTGATCTGATCATTATTTTTGGGACCTTAACTCATCTTAATCTTGATCTTAACCCATTTGAGATGAAGCTTTAAGGATTGGAACTTTTATTTGATCCCTTCGTTTGGAGCATTTTAAAAGAGACTTAATAAAAGGTAGAACATGATTAACTCATGAGTCATTGATCAAGTTAATACCTTTTCTTTGTGAAAACAAGTATACAAACCAACTATTCGCGGGGAAAAAGGAAAAGAGAGAAAAAAAAAGCTACAAATTTGTCATTTATGTAAAGATCGAAAAGTATGTTCATCCAAGTCCCCATCTTTTGCCGTTTTGACGTCAAATCATTTATATTATCCACAATAATAGTGATTAAATAATTAAATAGCTGGAGGGTGATTAGTTCTTTCTCCAGATTTCCATGGATTGCTTTGGTAGGAAGGAATGTCATTATGAATTCCATTTAGCAAAAACCTATCATTTAAAACCTACTAGATCAAAATTAACAATGTTATTTAAAATATTACACAAAATCATTTTCCGTTTAGGAATATTTTTCACTTGTTCACAAACTAATATTTTAAATTAAATGCTTAGGTAAAAATCATATATTTGGTTTTAATTTAATGAAAATATAATGATACTTCCTCTCGTTTTTGTAACATTATAAAATCGCATACTTAGCTGTGGATAATACATGTAAAATTAATATATATATATATATATATATATATATATATATATATATATATATATATATATATATATAAAACAATAAGGGGTCTTCAAATTAATTTATAAAATATCTTTTATAATTATAAAAAAGTAGAAAAACTATAACTTTTTTCCGGAATTTTTTTCTATTACTTATTCTCTTATGAGTTATTGACAAAAAAAAGTTTACATAAACATAAACCTAAAGTACTGAACTAGATATTTAAACAACTAATATAAATGGTATATTACATAAATATATTAGTTACATATCCTATATTTTCTTAAAAAGTAGTATTATGAGTTATACCTGAATCACTTTTATATAAAATTTATATAAATTTATAATATACATAATCACTTTTATATAACTCATTTCAAATGCTTAAAGTGATACATAATATATATGGATATTAAGTGATATGAAAAGAGAAAAAATAGGTATAACTCATTATAATATATCACTTATATTAGTTTAAATCACTTAATATTTTAGTTTATGTAATTTAAACTAATATGAAGTTAGTTTTGAGTTCCTTCGGTGAATATAAAAACAAGTTTATACCTGGAAGATGCAAATTTGATGAGTTGTGAGCCAAAAATATATATATATATATATATATATATATATATATATATATATATATATATAATATTGACAACATTTTTCGACCAAAATCTTAAGGCATTAGATTTTTGAAATTTTTTTCTTATATATTGCTCATCTAACTCATCTCTACTCAATGTGTGGAGAATATTCATATTTTAGAGAATTATGAAGAATTTAAGTATGGAATCAATAATTCCATATTGTGTGAAAATGAGTCACGTGAACAATATATAAGGAAAAAGATTCACAAACCTAAGATTTTTTATTGAAGGGGGTGTCAATGTCTCTAGTATATAGATTGGATTATGACTTGAGACTCATCTTATCCACATATCTCATGTTAGTTATCCGATCTCTTCGTTATGTCCATTGAGAAACTACAAGAGAAAGAAAGAAAAGAAGTTGAGGACATGACCACTAAGCTTGAGATTGAAAAGTTTTTTTTAAGAGAACAACTTTAAACAAGATGGAGTTAAGTGAAACAAGATGAATGTCCCTTTTATACAACAACTTTGACCACCAAATTTGGATTCTAGAGAAACAAGATGAAGGTCTTTTTTATACAACAAGGTTGCACTAGTACTCTAAGGGGTGAAATGAACATGCTAAACAAATATTCACATAGGGCAATGCTACAATTGTGACAAGAAAGTTCGCTTCAAGTTGAATTTTCTAGACACTGAAAGAAACAAGAAAGATAACGACTCTACTAGGGTGGTAGTGACATATGTGTTTGATACATAGAAAAGTTAGAACATGGACTTAAGATGCACTTATCACATGTCTTGTGAAAGAGTTCCTTGAGACCTTGGAACTAAAAGAAGGTGAACTAATACTTTTGGGAAGAATGAAGCTTGTAAGGTGAGATAAGAATAAACTAGAAGCATTGACTAAGAGATGTATCTTTATTTGATACAAAGAAGGTGTGAAGGGGTATAAGCATGAGATTAGAGCTTGGAGATGCTAGATGCTTTATCCGATGAGACTTGGATGGTTATAATGTGATAAGATTAATGTTAAAGTCCTAAACAGTCTAATTTTTATTACTAATTAGATGGTCCAACACGAGTAAAATATTGATTAGTTTTGATGATAATAAACACATTAAGTGTATGTTTTTGTGATAGTTAAAAGAATCTTTGTCTATCTAAAGTGTCTTAGAATAGATGGTCTAATAGTTCAATAGACAATCTAGTGGACCTTGTCCAGTGACTTTTATGATTGATCTAAGTAATGAACAAGACGTAATGATTTTCTATTAAAACAGGTATGTCTAATAGCTTAACCCAGAAAGGGATCTGAATTGATTAATGAGTCTTTCACTTGGTTAAGTTGGATCTTGAAAGTATCTTTAAATCTTATAACCCAATTAACCAATTTCGTAGTTCTGTGTTAATGAATTGTTTAAAGAAATCAAGAAAGATTGTAAGAGAAGAGAGAAACCAAGACACAACAGTTTATACTGGTTCGATTCAAGATGAATCTACGTCAAGTCTTCTCCTAAGTAAACCCACTTAGGAGGATTCCACTAACTCAATAAAGATCCAAGAATTACAAGAGCATCTATATAATTCAAGAACCTAAAGACTAAGGAGCTTGATCTACCAATCAAGAACTCCCCCTAGGAGCAATGCATCCACATAATTGCACCCAGGCCTTCACTTCACACAGTGAATCAACTGTAATCAGAAATACAATCAGAAAGAATCAAGACACGAATACACCTATTATTGTGCAGATTTGACAATTTGCTCCTAGATTCAAGCTAGACCCATCAAGGTTGAATCAACCATCAATCTCCTTGAATCTTTACTTGAATGATCTTCAAGAATGCTTAAGAACTTTGTGAATCTCAAAGGGTAGTTTCTCAGAAATATTTCTCAGGGATTTTGTAATTGTTCCACACTTGAAACTGATTTCAGAAACAACTTTTATACAAAGTTCTCTGTTGTCATTAATGGATTAGGAATTTACCTAATAGATTATCGTGAGTGTGTTTTAACTGCCTCTGCCTTAGTGCAGTACTCTCAGTTAATCTATTAGTTAAATAGTCAATTGATTTATGAATGCACAAGCAAGAGTTTGATGGTTAATACATCGTAATGTAAGCTTGTTTTACATAGGATATTTTCACTCTAACACCCTAGTACACAACCTAACAAAGACAAGACTAATTCTATATTGGTAGACATCATCAAAACCATCTTTATATAGGTTGAAATAGCTCCCCCTTTCAACATTTTCTAGACAAAACTAAGAGTTTGGAAAAATTTGGTCAAAAGATATATTATATATGCTTAAATCATTTTTATGAAACAACAAGTTCAAATGAGCTTTCAAGAAGAATAAGAGAATACTAGGTGTGGAAGACAGAGATTCAAGGCAAGAGTGATGATACCAGATTTTTTACACAAGTGGAATCAGTCGACTATAATAACATCTTCTCACCTATAATAAACATTGTTCAATAAGAATTTTAATGTCAATTATTAACTAATACAATCTAATGTTAAAACAATTGAATATGAATATGAATATATATATATATATATATATATATATATATATATATATATATATATATATATATATATATATTGCATGGAAATATGGAAAAAATTGTTTACATACAATGTCCCAAAGGGTTTATTAGAGGGAAAGGATATGATATGAATTGCATCATAACTCAAATGAAGAAGGACTAATGCACCACTTTGTTGCAATTATTTTTATTTTTTATTTTTTAAAAGTTATTAGTTTGTTTAAATATGACCCAATTCATTGTAAAATTGGCTTAGCAAATTATGTTTTGGTTTAATCAATTAATGAGCTTTGGTTTAGTTTTATTTCATGTTGTAATAATGGTCCAATTGCAACTTACTCATCAGCATTTGGGAGACCAAGAGGATGCTTAGCTGAATTATTTTGGGTGACTTTTGGGTTGCCATAATTTCAGTTACAATCAGCCATTAAGTAGTAGGATCATTAATAGTTTTAAGTGATATGTAATTTCAATTTATGTATCTTTTGTAATTCTAGTGGTTAAAGTTTTTATATAAGCTGGACCATTTTCATCAATGAAACAAGTTGAGTTTTATTCAAAAAATATTAGAGTTTTATCTCTTCTATCTTAGTGAGAGTGATTCACCTAAGTTCTTGAGTGATTCAAAAATCCTTGAGTTTTATCAAAGGTCTTTTTTCTCTTTGTGTGTTTAAACTCTTAGACTTATCTTTCATTCTTGGAAGTGTGACGTCTATCAATTTTCGCTCCATCTTCTTATCTATTTTTATTTTCTCGTTTAAATAATTTCTCAAATTTCTTGCTTATTAACATTCCAACCTAGATAGATCTATAAAACAAATCCACCCATGTGGATTCACATCAAAAGGTATGTATCTTGAAAAAAAATCATTGTATGAGATTTATAATATAATCTAAGGTAGTGGTATAAAAAACTTGATGATTTTCTTAAAAGAATAGGATTTTAGAGGACTAGTTATGATAGTTTACTCTTATAAGTAGATGGTATTCTTATTTCCAACCAATATAAAAATGAATTGAAAGAGGTCCAGAAAAAATTAAACTTGAAGTTTTAAATGAAGGATCTTGATTCCACAAGGTGAACATTGGGGATGGGCATATACAAAGGTCAGCCAGTTTGGGATATTACATCTATTTTAGCATGGATATTTGAAAAAAGGTGGTTGAGAGGTTTAACATACATGGATATAAACTTGTGGAAACACCTTAAGGATATAACACAAAAATCTTAGTTACCTAAGCTCCTAATTCAAAGAAAGATAGGACAAACCTCTTGAGATTTCTTTTGCATCTCAATGTTATTTCCACTTTCTTAATCAACATCTTTGGGCCATCTTTACGCTCTTCTTTTGGGTATTTTCTTGAGGTTTTAGTTAATGTTCTTCATATAGGTGTAGCATACTATAAGTATCATAATGTCGATTGAGTCAACCAAACAAGGCAGCCAAAAGTTTCAGGTTAATCATCTATCAACATGGTATGAAACCAAAAATGACCCACAAAATTATCTTTATCTGTGGTAGTGTCATATGTCCACCTACTATCAAGAACTTTATCCATATGTGAATACCAAATTGGTGATCCTCTATCTAACTTTGATAATGTTATGTATGTAGTGAGTTCCATACTCTTTCTCAAGTCACACCGAAGACCTTATGGTTGGTTGCATATACATCATATTATTCATTACTACAAGATCTAATTGCAATACCTATCTTTATCATCAAATTATTCACATATTTGCTTGTGTTCTTAACTTATCATATCTCAATCTCATTGTGAATGGATTTTCCAAAACTAGATAGACTTACTTTATTTAAGTTAGATGATTACTGGGAATATAACCTTTCCTCATTATTTAGATGCACCCTCACTAATTGATGATGATTTGTATTTAATGTTGGGGTTTCCAAACTTTTTATGTTATCTTTAATCATCACTCGGTGTCATACCCCAAGGTTATGTTCATTTCTTACTTTTCAGAATTAATTCCTCAATGACATAATTCTCTCAATAACATTAGTCTTCTAGGACACATATGGGTTCCTTATTTAAACGATATCAAACACGTAAAATAATTTCACAATATGGAGACATCTTTCTCGTTACGTAGACTTTCACAATAATCACACAACTAGAACCATTACATTCATGTTCTTTTCCATCATCATTTCATTACTCTAAACAATCACTTAAGTTCGTATTTTGATCTAAGGAGTTTGGTGCAAACTTAACTGGGATGTAGACTTATAAAATATTAAGGGTCATATAATGATAGAATATTATCGATCATATAATTATAGAATATTAGGGACCGTATAATTATGAAATATTAAGGATTATATAATTATGGAATATTAGGGATCATATAAATATGGAATATAAGGATCATATAATAAACCCTATAATTATTGAAGAAACAATTAACCTCATTGCGAAAGATGGGCAATCAGGGAGGCACGAAACACAAAAGTTAAGGTTTATGCCTGAATGATTGTCAAAGCTTAGATTATTGCTTTATTGAAGCAATCTAAACTGCAATACATGTGAAGTATTGCTCGACAAAACATAATTGATGAAAAAGTCATTCGAAACTTGATTCGAGAATTTTTTCTTTTCAAATATAAATTTAGGCGTAATGCAGATTTAAATGATAATGGACTTACATAAGTATATATATTGTAAGTGTTATATATTTTTTTTTCGAATATTCATGCATAACATAGTCCATCACCTTCAAGCTTACGCCTAAGGAAGTTTGAGGTTTATTATGTCTTTCAATAATAATAATCACACAAGGTTACCATTTTAAACTGTAACGTGTTAAAATACATTCCGATTTATTTATTCAAGTATATATTGAATATTTTTCTTCAATAAATATTTTGAGAATCCAATCTATTTAGAGTCAAGTCATAGTTAGATGAATAAAGATAAAGATGTGATGTATCACTTAGTCTATCATTTACCTAGAGTCTTAAGTATTATGATCATTCAATTAATTTCATAATTTTTTATGCATATAATATTATATATAAATTATTAAATAGACTCATCATATAATCAATTTAAACATGATTGATAATCAATTAGATGATAAAAACACAAAACCACATATTATATTAAAAATTACCACTTATAATAATTAAATATTACTCATAATAATTGATTCTCTTTTAGTATAATTGATTATTTATGTATAATTGACCTCTAAATAAAATTCAGAAACATACAGTAATTGATTATCTATATAAATAATCAATTATTTTTCTTTACGTGTTATTCTTAATGTTTTATGAAAGTGAACTCAACCATATAACATCTAACATTTCAAAACACTTAACATACATTTATACATTTTAAAAACAACAAATATAAAATATACTCACTGTCAAATTAAGTCGTGATAGAATATTCAAATTAGCGAAAACTAAGAAAAGAAGCTCTATCTTATCTCCAACCCCCTTTAATCTTAAATCTTGACAGGTAAGCATTAGATAGATACTAACATAAATCTTGCAAGGTAAGCATTAGATACCGACTTAAAGCGTATTATAGTACAAATAGTACATTTTTATGATTGAAATTTTCGGGTATTACATCACGATATTTTTATAAATATAATGAACTATTAAAGAAGTATGTGACGTGAATTAAGAGTATGCTTGGATAGAGTATTTTAATGAAATAATTTATTTTTTTAAGAATTTAGATTTCTTTATATTGAAATGCTTTGTTTGGATACAAAAATTAAAAATCATTTCAAATGCAAGCATTTTTTTGAGGGATTTCAATTAGCTAAATTAGTAGAAATTCAAATACCCTCAAAATAGGTGGAATTTGAAATTCTTCTCACTCAACCTCACATTCTAGACTCTTTGGTAGGCCCGATGACAAAAGGGGGCCGACAATTCAGAAGGGTCCGACGACCCAGACGGGTCCAACGACCCAAATGGGCTCGACAACTTGGATGGGTCTGACGACCCAAACAGGCCCGACGACCCAAACGGGCTTGACGACCCAGACGGGTTCGACGACCTGAATGGGCTCGATGATCCAAACGGGTCCGATGACCCAGACAGGCCTGACGACCCAAACGGGTCCAATGACCCAAATGGGCTCGATGATCAAGACGGGCCCGACGACCCAGACGGGTCCGACAACCTGAATGTGCTCGATGATCCGGACGGGCCCGTCCGTCGACCCGGACGAGCACAACGACCCGGACGGGCCTGACGACCCGAACGAGCCTTACGACCAGAACGGGCCCGACAACCTAGAATGGCCCGGCGACTCGGACGGGGCAGACTATCTGGACAAGACCAATGATTTGACGGGCCCGACAATCCAGACGGGTTCGACGACCCGAACGGGCCGACGATCTAGATGGGCCCAACGACCCGGATGAGCTTGATGACCCGGACGGGCCCTACGACACGGACTGCCCGACGACCCGAACGGGCCCTTCCAAACCTTCGGGCCCGACGACCCGGATGGGCCCAACAACCTGGACGGGTCCAATGACCTGGACGGGCCCGATAACCCGGACATACCCTTCCAAACCGTCAAGCCCGACAATCCAGACAGGCCTGACGACTCGGACGGGTCAAACTATCCGAACAAGCCCGACGACCCAGATGAGCCTGACGGTTTGGAAGGCTCGTCTGAGTCGTCGGACCCGTCCGTGTCGTCGGGCCCTTCTTGATTGTCGGGTTTCCAAATTTATCATGAATTCAAAACATAATTAAGCCTAAAATAAATATTGTTAAAATAAAATTTTATCTCACAATAAATTTAAAATTTTTTTCCAAACAAAAAATTGAAATATAAGGTATTTTAATTTCCTTATCCAAACAAATTATTTAAAAAATGAATAGAATTTAATTGCAAGCAATTCAAATGTAAAACATTTCAATTTTTAAGCATTGTTGAAATGCTCCATTCAAACACAAGTAAAGCTTGAGATATAATTTTGGAGGCATCATAGTTTTAAGTTATAATAAAAATTAGCTATTTTTTTCATCTGATTATTTTGTAAATAAAACTATACATCTATCTATTCTTTGCATTTTCATGTAAATTATCAGTTACAATTTGTAATTGTCAATGACTTTCCAAGGGATCCTATTATTGCCCGATAATCTCCAACCAAGGAATGGAAGAAATATCTAACAAAAAAGATGACATGAAAGGAACCCTTGAATAGAGAAAAATGACAACATCACAAATTGGCTCAATCCTAGCGACAGTTATCAAACAAAAGAGAAACTCATAATTATCATCAACCAGAAAAATTATACGACACAAGATTTCCCTTTTTGTCTGGTACATGGTTTGACAATTCAAATATTCAACAACACCCACTAAAAGCAATGAGAGCGCCAACATTCAGATATTTTTTTCACCACTAGTATTACTTTAATTAAAAGTTTTCAAATAACTGCTTGCAAATTTATTTTTCAGAATAACATCTACGCGTGAGAATTTCACGTTTCGAAAATCGAATTTTCAGTCTTTTTTTTTCATTTAGTGAGGAAGGTTCCTTAGAATTCAATTTTTGGATTCGAATTTTTGGAGGATTTGATATTTTCTTTTTCATTTGTTTTGATGGAGCTTCATCAAAATATTTCACGAATGCAGGTCAAAATTTAAATGAAAGGAATAAAATTCTAACTTTTTTATGATGATTGAATAAGGATGACAAACAAATTCGTTTTGTAGATATTGTTTAAATTCGTATCTTTATTTTGATGAAGAATTCTCATATTGATTGATGGGTATATATACGAGAAATACCTATTTTTTCTAATTAGATATGAGATACATATGAAAATATATATATTTTTAAATTTTATTAGATAACATTTGTAAATTTAATAAATATTTTGATTTTGATAAAATTTTATTTAATATTTCAATTTAAAATGTATATAATTATAAATTCGTTCTAAAAATTAATATTTAAAAAATAAAAATATCATATTTTAAATATTAAATATTTAATAATATTATGTTTTCTTTATATAATTTATTATTATTTTATAAATTTTAATTAATTAATATTAAAATAATAAAAAAATGATACAAATAAAAAAGTGGGTACGACTGGTAAGATTTACTCGTTATCCGATTAAGATGAAATGAGTCAGAAATTTAATAGTCATTATATTTGAAATCTGAGAATGGAATATCAAAACGTAAAGTTAAGAGTTTGAATCTCCTCCTTTTCAAAGTATACGGCAGAGGTGGGGCCAACCCAGAAATTGATATAGTCATCAGGATGATGGGAGGAAAAAATCCAGGAAGAACGTTATCGTCATCTGCAATGAAATGCGCATGTACAGGAACAACTTGCAATAGACAAATGTAAGATTTTGTGAATGTTGTCGGAGTAAAACCAAAGTATTCCCATTTCGTTACGAAAACAACTACAGTAATTTATATTTGATTGACGGAGATGAACAATTTATTTGAAATAATGTTAATAACGTGAAATTTCTCCATAAAAATTGCTAATATGGTGAAATTAATTTTTTAGTTCATTATTATAATAGTAATTCAATTTATTAATATTATGATATAAACTTGTACATAAATAAAATCGATGTATAATACCAATTAATTTAGACAGATTATGATTATCTCTTGCATATTATCTTATCATTAATGTAAATTATTTTAAATTATCCTTTACTTTGATAATTTCAAATTTTATTTTATATGTTGATGTAATATGTAAAATTATTAGTTTATTATCATAAAAGTACATTAATTATAGTATATAAATATTAAGGTTGTTTTCACATTTAAAGAAAACTTTCTTTATCAGAATTACAATTATATATTTTTTTAACTTGAGGGAATTTTTAGATTTTATTCTGTTCCTAAACCATGTCGGTCTATATTTTTATCTATCTAATCTCTCAAACTTTTATTAATAACACTTAGAAACACTTCATATATTCACAATAAAAACATAATTTTTTCTTTACATATTCAAAATGATAATAAAGCTATTTTTTTATCATGTCCTTAATCTTTTGATCACGAAAAAAAAAGTCAACGATTTATAATAAGTTCCATAATATATTTATAAGAAAAACTAATATTTACAAGAAATTGACCTAGTTTGGTTAAACTCAAAACAAGATGACAACCCGGTTTGGATAAATTTAAAATAAGTGCTTTTAAAGCAATCATATATTTAAGAGTAGATTATATTTGTTCATTGAAATAAGTAAAAGAAATATATACATCTAAAAATGAACAGATTATAGAAACACATAAAGAAAAGCTAAGATTTGCTGATTTTATTAAAACAAACACCTTTGTTAAAGTAAGCTTATACAGACTCATATAATAAATACACACATGGCGTACTAAGGGGGTGCTTCATAGCAACACCTCTTTCGGTCTAAGGTACAAGAAAAGACACATTGTGTGTGTTAATAAAACAACGTTGAATTGAGTTTAACTAGATCTTCGGTTCCATTAAGTCCTTTTATGTTTCTGGTCTTTCCAAACGGATGTAGTCATACATAATGCCTTGAAAAGGACTCGTACATTTTGCTTGCCTCAGATACATGATGTTGCTTCCTTCCACCAACACATTGCTTTCTACTTCAATACTATAAGCCCAATACAATCCATGGATGCCATGTCTCGCTACTGCATTATCTTGACCAATTACTCCCGTAGAAAAGTGTGGAGGACGAGCCACAGGGTTGTTAAACCTAACCTATTAAAACACGAAGTGAAATCATAGGTCATACCAAACTCAACAACTATATATAAACACACTCATATCTCAACTTACCATCAAGTTAGAACGTGTAGCTGAGGCCAATGCAAGTCGCAGAGTGTAGATGCCTCTCATGACAAATGGGAGATGGAATTTAATCTCCCATACTGTTGGATGAAATGTGTTGTTTCCTATGTTCCTGCATTTAGATTCAAAATAATGAATCAAATTTCAACAATCAGTAGCTATATACAGTTATTAGATCAATAAGATTAATTACATTAATCACCTGGGAACCTGGGCATAAAACCAGTCTTTACTATAATCACTCACACCAACAGTGTAAGTGAGGTCCTCATTTGGATATAACTCGTTGTAACGCTTCCATATTCCATATTGTCTAAAACTGTTAGTGGGAAAATCAATGTTAAGAGAAACTGAAAAATGGTGTATATATGCAGGTGAAAAGCTTAAGCAGTTGTTGATTGAGTTTTGGACTAACTTGTGTAATGGTTTTCCAATGTATAATCGGTTTATGAGGTTAGGATAAGGATTTGGAACGTGGAACTCTGCAGCAGAGCGATCTGGGATTCCAATTTCCCATACGGTTGGTCCATTTCTCGGAGGATTGTATATGAGTGAACCCAATTGGATGATAGATCCTGTAATACACACAACAAAAACATGTTAGTGACAATAATCTGTCACACAATAATCATAGGTGAAATTCGAGGAAAATTACGTACCTGGTGTTATGGTTATGGTAGTGTTATATTTATAGTCTCCAAAAATACCAGGAATCCATGCATATAAATTGTAGTCCCCTGGAACAATATTTGCAATTGTGAAGTGGCCAAGTTTATCAGCTCGAGTCCAGAATTGGTAACCCTGAAAGAAATGGTTAGTAAAAGGAAGACGTTTCTTTAGGGTTTCATTGGCTAGTTTTTATTTTTTGTGTTCAATGATCGGAACGTAATAGAAACTATAAATAGATACCTTGCTTTGTCTCTGCCATGATCCCACATCTCCAGGAAGAGCCAAACCAATGTAGGCATTTTGGCCATACAAAAATTTCCCTCCTTTAATGTGTCTGGTGGTAAAGGCAAGCAACATTAATATTTCTTATCAGAAATAAATGAACATGTATGGACAAAATGAAATAAATGAACATGTATGGACCTGTCTTGAACGAGTAATTCTCCTTCCACTCTCCCCCTTTTATTTGTAGGGACAAAATCCTCTGATTTAGGGAAATCATAAGGCCATCTAGTGATTTCCTCTGATAGCTACGTGAATGAAAAAAACTCATCAATCACATTAAAGTCTGATATAAGTTGATTTTTAAGGTGGTATTGAAGTGTTGTTAGTTGTGGTACCTGTTGTACGGCATCACTCCAGAGGACTTTTTCTGAATCATGAACCCTAGAAACCGAGTTGAGATATACAAAAACGGGACCATAAACTTTCTTGAAGGGGTCCCCTTCGTGCAATGTCATGGTTACTTCCTTCCCAGAGTAGTGAGTGGTATGGAGTATCTAGACATAAATAAAATCATCAAATTATATATGAAAGCTAATAACATACATTTTTATTTCTCTCAAGAAATTAAGATAAAATATATTGTCAAACTCAAATTTATGCCATAGGACACAGGGATAATGATAAAAATGTTTTGTTTAAAAACAATAATGAATTATTTTTTAAACAAGATAGTGACAACTTCTTCCCACAGCCATAATTTTCTTCCTGCACTTTCGTATAAAAACAATTCCGCCTTTATTTTTTTTATTGTATAATTAGAAAATTGTATTTTTGTTTCAAAACAATTAAATTATAAAATTCAGAATTCCAATTTTTGAGAAAAAAAAAAGTTTTAAATTAATCCATTACTCGTTGAGAAGTTGTGAACTTACATTAAGGGTGACAGGGCCAACGTGAGAAGTAAGGCCTTGCCTAGTTGGGCCACCACTACGAAACTCATTAGTTGGTGTGATCATCCAGAAGCCCACTGACTTATTGGTCTTGGAGTCCAAGTTAATCCACCCATGAACTTTATTGTCTTTGTTCTCACAAGAGTACTGATATTTGTCATCAACCTGATCGTGGTCCAATCACACACAACATCACTAATTTTTGTATAAAAAATGTGAAAAGGTTTTCTAGAAAAAAGTAGAAAGGAGTACCTCTCCTTGAAGTTGAGGGTTACTAGGATTGGTGATCAGAGCAGCTTCATCGTAATCAAGGCGTTGCCCTGTAGATCTATCTTCTGCTGTTGGCATCAGTCGCTGCCTATCATCTGCTATAGCCATGTACCGGAACCTGTGAATTTTACTATTAATCAGTGTCATCATATTTTTTTATTATCATTTAATATTATCTTTCGTTATTATTTATAAAGTTGGTTTAATAAAATTTGAAAAGAAACAAGAAAGGTCATGAATTTAACTCTACACATATTAACAATTAATTGATGAAAAAAATAACTATTTTTCAATTTACCTGTCCTTCTGCAGCTTGAAAACAATCCTAATGTGATCAATCTCCATTGCAGGAAAATCTTCAGGATGCTCAAATATAGCGTATATGTATAATCCTGAACTACCTCTTCGTAAAATGTATCTGCAAAATTGGACCATTTCATAAATTGTTGTTCATGTCTTAAGTTACTTATAAATAAAACATGTAGTTGAGCAAAACCTTAAACAAAACTACCTTTTGTCTATGTTTAAGGGTGGACTTGAGTCGTCCTTGTTCCACGTTCTGGAAAACGAAAGTTCTATTTCATTCTCGTTGGCCTCTATAACTGAAAATCTATTCCCTTGAATTCTGCGGATCCAACATATGCTTAAATACTCATGATTCATTATGTTATTGGCAAATTTATGATGACATCATGAACCCATAAATTTTATTTTTTTTATTTTTTTTATAGATATGAATATGGAGAAAGGCTTACCCCCAAAGTTTTGAAGGGGCTCCTGGTGAATTCCAGACAATGTCAAAATACCTGCAAATTTGTGGGTAAAATATTAGCTTCATTTGATTCTTTCTTTAGTTTTTAAAAAAAGCTCAGCTTTTTAATTTGTTTGAGAAGGGATGAACTAAAAGGAAGTTATATAAGTTAAAGACGATAAAGGTATATACGGATACCCTCTGTTATTGAAGTTATTGCGACCTTCAAGCACATTGTTTATTCCATTATATGATATTCCAAGGATAGTGCCCTCTGGATTTGAGAAAGTTACACGAATGATGCCATTTTGCACTGTGATCTGAGGACATACCCAATCGAAGATAAATTAATGAAAGTGGCCAAATTTGGATAAAATTCATGTTAAAATTGGAAATTTAATACCTGCTTCTTTTCTATATGCAGTTTAACTTCAGGGTCATTAAATGTTACGCCAGAACTTTCGAACTCACTTAAATTCCTGCAATTGGAAAGATAACTTGAGTGAACAATAAGTTATGATTTTTTGTATCTGTAAGGTTATATTTTAAAAGAAGAATCAATTGCATAGTTGATAATGGTATATGAAAATTATAAAAACTAAACGTAATTTTTTTATAATTTTTAGTCTTATATATTATGTCAACATATATATATATATATATATATAATTTTAAATAAATTGTTATTAATATAAAATCATATATAAATTTTTGTTTAATATATGAAAAACAAAATCTTGTTGAAGAAAAGATGGTAAATTTTTATTGGAAAACATGTTAATAATTACTGTTTTAAATTGAATGTAGACGCGGACAGACAAAGAAACATAGATCTTATTGGGTTAAGAAAAAAAATTACAGTAAGAGAAAAACCTTGAGGCACAGCGAATGAGTAAGAAGCTGCAGAAGTGTATTATTCCCCATAATAGGAGAAAACCAGTTTTCTTTGTGAAAACCATAATTTTTATCTTAATCTCTGTTTGTTCAAGCAAACCTTCAAATTCAACCTAGTCGTGAGATGCTCCAATTTGTTAAAGAAAGAACTATGTAAAAAAGTTGGACTAGCGTTCGAAATATATACTGTAGTAGAGATAAGTTAAGATTTTCTTTCCCACAAAAGATATTTATCATATAGATATATCAATTTTCTTAAGATAATAATTAATTGAACAGTTCTTTATATCTCTAATGTATTTTCATCAATTTATTAAAAAATATAATCTTATAGAAACAAGATAATCATTCAAATTGTATTGCATTTAGGCCTGAATATTGATTGGTCGAGTCGGATTCGAACCTAATATGATTAATTCAATATAATTGAAAATTAATATTTTATAATTTATATTTGATTATTTAACTTATCGAATTAGACGAATTGTTCGGAATTAAATTGATTCGATTATTCAGATTATAGGCGATCAATTTTAAAAAAACTGAATAAATAAAATAAATATACAGAATAGTCAGCAAAAAAAATTCAATTATGTGATATTAATAATTACTTTTATAATAGACTATAACTTTATCTAGTTTATTATTAAATTTTATTCAAAAAATATCATATCAAAAATAAAAGTTAAAATATACTTCCAAATTTATAAACATTAAAATATCACCATCAAATTAGGTTAAATACTTACAAAATTATAACCAGTATCCAAATCTGACCATTTTATTTATTTATATAATATTATCTCTTCACCACACCCTGGGCCAAACTTTGCTTTGAGTTTTTTAAGATACGTTTAACAAAAATTGCGTTTTATTTGTTCATGCCTAGTTGCATTCAACAGGATACAAATAATTAACTACCTTTCATATTTTTTAAACTTAAGATATTATTGGATAGTTAGTTAAAATACTTGTAGTGATGTGATCAACGTAGAAATAACTAATAACGCCAACTGTGGAATTTACAAATACTATTAAACTAACTTGTCATCCTTATTATAATTAATTAATTTCTTTTAATTGCCTACTTAATATGAATTTAATAATTTGATTAGTCTATTTTTGATACCTCCTTTTTTCGATGTATTTTTGAAGTACTTATATTTAATGCATAATTGCTTCTGCATTTATATTAGTATAGAAGGAAAAAACTATTTTAACACTGATTACATTTGACATTTTTATTCTTATTTTTTCATTAAGAAAAAAAAAATGTGTGAAGTGAATGTTATTGATATCAGCATCACCTCCTTTAGGTCATATATGGTCCGACATTGAACATTTTTTTTTCAAATATATGTTCTAATTTGATAAGCTATTATATATATATATATATATATATATATATATATATATATATATATATATATATATATATATATATATATATATAATTTATCTCTTTTAATATATATTTTCAAATAGAATTCATTTTTTTACATAAATATCTTAGTACTATATCTATAAATAGAAGATATGCAAAAGAGAAAATCTGTGATATTTTTAAAAATATATTACATATTTTATACACATTTGGTCTTTATTTTCGTGGTTTTTGTTCAATTTAGTCCTCATTTTAGTTCACTATTCAATTAGATTTTAATTTTCGTCATTTTTTGGTCAATTTGATATTTTTTGCTGACCGTGTTTAAATAGTTAATGATGTTAGTATAGAGTAAAAGTGAGACTAAATTAAACAAAAATAACGAACATAAAGACTTAATTGAACAAAAATATTGAATATGAGACTAAATTGAACAAAAGCAAATAACACAACAAAAAACTGACATGTGATACTAACATTAACACTAGCACAATTAGGGATGTCAAAAAAATCCATAGCCGCGAGTATCCGTGAATAAAACCCGCAATGGATAGAAAATGAATATTGCAAATGGATACCCGCAGGTAAATAGTACGGGTATTTTTAATACCCGAATGTTAACGGGGCGGGTACGGGTATCATGGTATCTGTACCTGTGGATACATGTACCCGTTATACTCTAATTTAAATAAAAAAATAAAAAAATGTTACATCCCGTTTTCATAGTTTTTACGCTATCAAACAAAACATTATATTATGATAATTCAAAGCAGATGATAGGAATAGGCTGGTATAAAGTATCAATACAGTCATCCCAAAATAGTCCTACATGTACTGTACATAATCACAGCCTACACTAAGAAAGGGGTTACAAAACACCTAACGTCTAAGCAAAACAAGGAGTAAATACTACTGCTGGAAACGCTCATGCCACAACTCAACTCCTATCCAGGAGGGGTGTGTCTGCACCTGCACTTTTATCTGCTCACACCAAATGTAGGCGATCATTGCAAAAGAGAAAAGACACAAAAATAACAAACATATGCAAGAAGGGTAAGCTAACTTAATTAAGAGAAATCATGCAGCTTATTAATTAGACATCAATCAAGGCTTATCACATTTATCAGAATTATTCAAACCACCACAACCACAACACATATTCATGACTCTAGACTCGATATCCGGATTATGTAAGAGACATTGGAGCTCTTGGTGGCTTGCACCTGTGACGGTTCCCGAACTCTGTAGAGTTTTGGGCACAAGGGGTTATCACCCAACCACTCCCAGGGTAAGTCCCCTCTACGTCTATGACAGATCGGGTCCATAGACTAGGACCTCCTATTACTTCTCCCAACATAATCCATTATACTCTATACGAGTCTTAATGGTTATTGGAGCGTCATGATACCACCAAACCGAGTCCTCATGTCCTTACTGTAACATCCCAACCGGATATTATGGATTTATATAATAAAATAAAGAAAAAAGTAATTAAGCCGTAATTAATAGAACCTCATTTCCCAAAGACGCGGGAAATTTAAAACATTTTATTAATTCCAATTAAAAACCAAAAACCATAGTTTATAAAACTGAACATAATAATATAACCTCTCATAAGAGTTTACAAGATATTTCAAATCAAAATGATACAAAACTCCCAGGCTTTCCCCCACTCCGCGGCTAAGTCTCACCAGCTCCACCTGCAATATCATCTGCTCAAGGCGCCTTACTGCCACACCCATCAACCATAACCGATAGAGCACGTGCGAAAACCATGCTACAGATCACACACTGTAACACCAGGTGGAGTTCCCAAATACGAACATAGTCCATAACGTCCCAAGACTACCAAACTCGTCAGCTAAATACTGAGGAGGGCAATCCATCTAGACTCATTCGTACTGGCCACAACCAGCACACTCACACCAGCAACACTCGCTAACCCGAGCCACAACTCAAGAGTTCCTCGTGTTCATCCGCTATTCCGAGCCACAACTCAAGGGAAGTCATTCTGGGCCACAACCTATAGAATGCCACGTGCTTAACCCCTATCTTGAGCCACAACTCAAGGATACGTTCCGGGCCACAACCCAAGGAACACCAGCAAGCCCACCATTAAGATATCTTTAGAAGCCTTATAGACCACGCATCACCATTCAAACACCAATCAATCCAATACCGCAAAATTGATTGCCTTTAAACCCATCATCCATTCATCCTTTGCTTAAACTTCAAGCTCTCGCCTAAGCACTCCAGTTTATCTTGCTTAGGCTAGGTTACCTCACTTGAGCGAGCACCACGCATAAAATAAACCTGGCATTCTCGCTTGAGCAAGCCTTGCTCGCCTGGGCGAGACCACTTTTCGCCTAGAGGCCAAAATCTCTCGTCTAGGCGACAAGTTAAACTTAACAGCAAGACCTTCCTCCATTTCTCGCCTAGGCGAGAGACTCTCGCTTGAGCGAGATACTCTATCGCCCAACACTTTAACTTCGTGCCTGGGCGAGAGAGACCCCTAATTCAAACTTGACACTCACGGATTCTCGCCTGAGCGAGAACCAATCGCCTAAGCGAAATGGTCTATCGCCCAGAACCAAAGTTCTTCGCCTGAGTGAAAAGCTCGATCAGCAATAGTATTCGAGTCCCTGCTAATCTCGCCTAGGCGAGTCCGACTCGCTTGGGCGAGAATTGCAGACTCTGGCATTGTTTCACGCACGCAAACACCAGCACCACATACCAAACCACATCCAATTCATGCCAAGCAATCTAGAATAATGCACCAAACATGTACACATAATTCAGACCCAAAATAATCCCCAAAAACCAAGTTTAACGCATAAGTCGCAATTACAGTACCCAAACCCTCATTAATTCCATACAATTGCATACTGAATTTCACTCATACAACATCCCAAAAATAATCAATGAACCTTCAAGTCATATCATATATGCATAGCACGAAATTCCATGGCTTATAAGCATACGCATACAATCAGTTCATAAACCAAAAGAAATCAAACACAGAAGCTCCCCTAACCTGTGATTTCCCTCTTGCAAAAGTGTAATGCTACACTTCTTCTTCTTGCCCAATACAAAATCCCTTAGTGCTCCCACAATTTGCCTTAGGTAGTCTCTCAATCCTCTCCAATTCGCTCCCCACTCAAAAGGTACAAAATTAGGGTTTCCTTGCCTTTTCACATTCAAGCCACAACTAATGGTTAGCAAAAAGAGAGTCAATTTTAGGTTCACCAAAGTTCGAACCCATACCATGCTTATCATCAAATCAATGCACAACCACTCAAGCAATTTATGTTTCGTGAAAAATTACATAATCTTATAAGTATGTTATCACCCAATACGATTATGCTTATTATTAAAATTAATAATAATCAAACAACATAAAATGACATACATAGGACTCGAACCCAAGTCCTCTCACACAATCAAAGTACTCTCAACCAATTGAGCTAGTACTTTTCCACATCACACCAATAAATATTTAATGTCATAAAGGCTCTCACTACCCGCATTTATTAATTAATTAATTTTCACAGTTCTTACACTTACATTCACTAAAACCTTCTTTTTTAGAATTTCCCTTGAAATCCTAATTCAATCACATTCTCTAATGAACCAAATCCACACAATTCCATCACGTATACTATCATTCATAAAAACTCAAGCATAGAATGGACAAATATCACATCAATTCACTTAGTATAGCTTCATTTAATCTAAAACAAAGAAGTAACTAAGTTCTGCAGTGAAACTCGCTTAAGCTAGAGGATCTCGCCTAAGCTAGAGAGTTGTCTCGCTTAGGCGAGTCACTCTCGCCTGGGCGAGACCCCAAACAGAGAGCAACCCCAAATTTGAGCGAATTCTCGCTCAGGCTAAGTTTTTTCGCTTAGACGATAGTGACTTTCGCTCAAGCGAAACCAGCTCGCCTAGGCGAGACCTCGCGCAACAACAAGGGTGAATTTTTAGTATTTTCGCTCAGGCGAGAGCTGCTCGCCTGGGCGAAACTATAACATCCCTAAAGAATATTACTATTTTTTTTTTATAAATAAAATAGGAAATGAAAATAAACTTCATTTAATATACTACCATTTCCCAAACACGGGAAATTAAAAACTTTATTATAACATAATTCATATGCTCATAAATACATTGTTCCAAAATCCACCAAAATTCAACATAATAAATTTTACATCAAAAGTCTAAATACGAAAACTCTTTCAAAAGCCCAGGTAGCCCCTGCACTCCGCCTCTAAGCATCTCCTGGCTCACCTGTCAAATCATCTGCTCCCGGGTAACAAGTTATCTGATCATCGCCACAAGATAGGGTGAGCTATGCACAATATATAAACATATATACATGAAATAAATATGCCACTCATCCCAAAAGAAAACATCACTACATATTTCATCGTTTCCAAATTTCCCATCCATGATCTCATAGTCCTTCATGAGTCATATGAATGCACTAGGTCTTGGGACTTCACTGTGCTCCCACGAAACTAACCCATTCGTGGTCCAACTCTATGAGCCTATCCTGCTCATAGTCCTGCCCTACAGACTCCTCGTCTGTAGTAAAACATCCAAGCCTCCCTCGCTCGGACCATGGCACGCACGCAATCACCATACTATGGACTCCTCGCCCAATAGTAGCCGACGGGAACCAAAAGTTCCTTGTCCATCGTGCGTCCGACACATGTAATCACCATACTAAGGACTCCTCGCCACTTAGCAGCCGACGGGAACTACACAGTTTCATGCCCATCATGCGTCCCACCATTAAGCACATCCTAGACCCGTACTGGACTTAGTCCTTCAAGCCCAAACCCCACACATGCAAGCATATAATTTCCTATATTTTGGAAAAGTAACCAAACCATCTCATAAGGCACACACAACCATTCCTCTTGACCTCGCTTAGGCGAACCCCACTCGCCTGAGCGAGTGAACGTGTCGCTCAAACCCAACCCTCGTCGCTTGAGCGAGAGCGAGAAATGCAGACTCCTACACTAAACCACAACTAATATTTAGCAAAAATAAAGATTAATTCCTATCTATCAAGGTTTGAACCCGTGACCTTCCACTCATAAGGCCTAAGCACCACCACTATGCCAATTCACATTTAGTGATAACCATTATAATCCTATAATTATGATATCACTCAGTACTCACAATTATATTAACAAAAGGATAATAAATTAAATAACACACAACAGGCATATATAGGACTCGAACCCAAGTCCTCTCACACAATCAAAGTACCCTCAAACACTTAAGCTAGTACTTTTCCACGTCACATCAAACAATAATTAATTGCATAAAGGCTCTTTCTACCCGCATTTATTAATTAATTAATTAATTTTCACGGGTCTTACAGAAACCATCAGAATTTCAACCTGTTTTCACATGCAAAACCACAATTCATGCCAAAATCGCAATTTACCACACACAATTGATCCCACTCATCAATCAAACACCAAAGCATTCAATCCTAGCTTTAATTAACAATTTTTATGCGAAATTTGAGTAAAAGGTTAGCTTCCCTTACCTCAAATGATCACCAACTAGCAAATATGATTTCTCACAGTGAGGCACCCCAACTCACAACCTAAAGAACTAGAATAGAGGTTCACATAGTGAGAATAGGACCCTAATTTCGGTTTAGCCAGAAAGGAACTTCCAGAATTCGAAAATGAAGAGAATTGGAGTATTGAAATTGACTTACATGGGTGGGAAGGAGACTTAGTTAGGGAGAGAAGTTCTGTATTGATTTTCAGACCTGCTTGCTGCAACAGGAAGAAAATGTGGATCAAAAGGGTTCCAATTCTCTGGTTGAAGAGAGTGAGGGAGATCAGTGAAGAGAGAAAGAGAGGAATGTTAAGCTGGTGAGTGGTTCAATGTATATGGAATGAGAAGAGAAGGGGAAGAATAAAAGGGGTATCACAAAAAACATGATTAAAATATTAACATAGTGATTTGGAATGAATTCTTTTTTTATCAATTAGTTTTAAAAAAAATTCATTTATTTGTAAATTGTCATTTAATAATATTTAAATGGATTATTTGGACTATGTTTAAAATTTATGAATGTTATGTATTGTATTTATTTGAATTTACGATTAAAAGATGTTGTTAAATATTTAATTTTATTTTTTTGTAAATATTCACGAGTACCTGTGGATATCCTTGGATATTAAAATATTATGCGGGTACCCGCATAATGGATACCGACGGATATGGGTACGGGTACAAAGCATATATTTATCCAGCGGATAAGGTACGAGGGAGCTACTACCCGTACCCTACCTGCCCATTGACATTCCTAAAGCACAATGGTGTCTTGACACATGTCAATTTTTCAAAATTTTAAAATTTTGTAGAATTTTTTTTATTGTTTTAAAAAAAATAAAAAACCAAAAAGTGACACGTGACATGTACCGTTAACTATTTAAATACCATTAGCAAAAATAACCAAAATAACAACAAATAAACAAAAATTAGGACCTAATTAAACCCTGAATCAAAATATGATAACCAAATTAAAAAAAACAACGAAAATATAGACTATTTAAGCCTTTATAAAATAATAATATTGTTATATTAAAATTTAAAAGTATCTACCTTATTTATTACGTAAAACATAGGTACTTTTGATATTTGAAATAAATAGTTTTCGTGTTTAACAAATTATCTATAAAACACTTTTTTATTACTTTATCATATCGTCGCGTATTGTTTTTTTAATGTACTAACAGGAGCACAACCCATTCATTATATATATATATATATATATATATATATATATATATATATATATATATAAAGAAAATTATTAGATTCTTAAAAAGAAAATAAATATCAAATTATAACTTATTTTGATAATATGATAATATATATCAGTATTTTGAATTAAAATATTGAAAAATGAAATTAAAATATTCTTGTAATGATTGTTAGGGTGAAATAAAACCTACATTGAAAAAAATCTCTCATCAAAGAAGTCTACAGGACCAAAAACCTCACAAAAGCCCTGTGGGTCAGGACCAATCCATGAACATTAATCTTCAACATCAAAAATATATTTTAAACATTTTGGCGACCTAAACGTGTCCGACGAGCCGGATTGGCCAAGCGGGCCCAACAACTCGGACAAGTTGGGCGAGGTCGACGACTTGGACAAGCTTGACGATTTAGACTGACCGATAATAAAGACAATACCGACGACTCGGATGGACCCAATGACTTGGACAAGTTAGACGACTCGAACGGGTCCAACGACTCGGACGAGCCCGACGACTCGGACGGGCCCAACGACTCGAACTGGACCAACGATACAGACGAGCCTGACGAATCGGACAATCCCAGATGACCTGAACGACCCATACGAGACTGACGATCCGGACAACTTGGACGGGCTCGACGACCCATACAACGTGGACGGACTTGATGACCAAAACAACCCAAACAGTCTCAACAACCCGAACGAGCCATACGACCTTGACGGAGCCTACGACGTGAACGGGCCCATCCGAACTGTAATGCTTCTCCGGGTCGTTTGGCTCCTCCGGTCGATTTGAATAGTTTGGCTCATCTTGATCGTCGGGCTCGTCCAGGTCGTCGGGCCCATCCGGGTCGTTGGGTCCATTAGGGTTGTAATTCTTGTTTAGGTCATTAATCTTGTCCGAATTGTAGGCTCGTCTGTCTCGTTGTGTTCGTCAGGCCCGTCCGCCTCGTCGGTACCGTTTGGGTGATTCGGGTCGTCTGACCCGTTTAGATAGTCATTCTTATCAGAGTTGTCAGACCCGTCCAGATCATTAGGCCTGTTTTGGTTGTTAAGCCCGTCCATGTCGTCGTGGTCGTTTGTATCATCGGGTTGTCGAGTCCGTCCGTGTTGTCGGGCTCGTTTGGGTCGCCAAGTACATCTAGGTCTTTGGGCCCATCCGATTTGTTGTGTTGGTTCGAGTCTTAGGGCTCGTCCTGGTCGTCGGGATTGTCCTTATCGTCAGAGTCGTTCGAGTTTTTGGGTTTGTTCTGTCTTAGGGCTCGTCCGGCTCATCGGGCCTATCTGGGTCTGCGGACCTGTCTAGGTCGCTCGTCTTGATCTTTACTCTAGCTTAATGTAATATTATTTATAGGGCCTAACCCACCTTAGCCATGGCCCTAACCCACTAGAGAAAGGGCTTTGGGGGCTGAGACTTTTTTTTGCCCCCTAAAAGGGGCTTAATGAAGAGTGTGCCAAGAGCCCAATTAACACCTTTATGTGGTGGATTCATTGTTTTAGGAAGTGGCGGTGGCATTTTTTTTAACCATAAAAGAAAACAATTTTTAATTATAGATTAAATAACTTTTGTAATTCCTAAAAAAATTAGAATCTGTATATGTTTTAAATTTAGGTATATTTTTGTTTATAAACTTACAAAATAATGAATATAGTCATTTTAACATAAAAATATTTGACTTTGAACATATCAAATAGTGTAATTGGCTCAAACACACTACAAGAAAAAGTAACTATAGTGATACTAATATTCATCACTAAAAATTATAAATATGTCACTAATATCATCTTGTGACAATAATTAAGATGTCACTATTATCTTTGTCATTATTGTACTTGTGACAATAATTTTAAATGTCACTAAAATCAAAGTTTATTGTGACAAAAGTAATTATCACTAATAATTTTATGCAATAGTGACAATAATAAAATATCACAAATATATAAGACAATAGTGATACATTTATTGTCACTAGAGTATTATATGTAATAGTGATAATAACTAGATATCACAAATATAAAAGAAAATAAAAATAAATTGGTTGTAACTATTATTAATTATAATAATAATAATAATAGTTATTCTTAATATTATTATATTTTAAAATTTTATATGATAATTATTTTTAATTATTAATAGTTTATCATTTATTATTATTATTAAAAATGATAATATCAATTAAATAAAAATTAGGTATCAATTAAAATAAAATAATATAAAATGTAATTACAAAGTATCCATTACATTTAAAATAATAAACTAAAATGTTGAACAATAAATCTAAATAATACGTGAAATAAGATCTAATTGCAATTAAACTAAATAGCTACTTAAAAATAACAATAAATATATATATATATATATATATATATATATATATATATATATATATATATATATATATTGTCTTCAAAGATTTTGATCTTGTCTCCAAGGATATTGATCCTGCAAAATAAAACAAAGTAAACCATTAATATCAATAAAAGAATTAATTAATAATACTTTAGAAATATATAAAGATGAAATTATAGACACATTAATTAAAAAAATTAAATATTAATAATACAATTTACTTCATTTTGAGGAAACATTTGATCCACTAAATGATAGGTTTCCTAATAAATTAGCCATTTGACGTTTCATCTCTAGTTCGATATCTTGCTTCATTTGATCACGTTGAGTTCTCAAAGTAAGTTCTTGATCTTCAATTAATTGTCGTTGAGATTGCAATTCATTATGAAGTTGAGTGTTGGTTTCTTCTTGATTTTGAATGATGCTATTCAATTTTTGAACTTCTAACTCTAGATCACTTGCTCTTTTTTGTGCATTCTCCACTTCATTTTGTACAATTTGTCTCTCTATATTTTTCTTTGTGATTGATATAGTTCTCATACCTTGTGAATGATTTGGTGTTGTTCCTAGTACAAATGAAAAATGCTTAACCAATGGTACAGGTGCTTTCGAAATTTCTTCCTCGTACACCTCACCCACATTTTTTAAATTATCCTGTACAATATTAAGACAAAATAATTAACATTTAAAATATTTAGTAATAGTAAAATAAAAGCGTTTTGAATTTGATTAGATCAAATAAAGAAACATATTTGCACAAATTAGTAATAATAAAATATAACTTGTATATATTAAAATAAAAGTTAGAGTATTTTCTTTACTTACCATAATTTCTTCTCCATTGGGAATACACCAATTTCCATTAGATTTCATACGTGTAGCCTTCCATACTTCCACTGCACTTGGCCATTCCTCACTTTTTGATTCTTCTTTCTTTTGAAAAAATAAAAAAGAAGATAATGTGATGTTAGATTAAATAAAAGAACAAAAACAAACTTGTATATGTGACATATAAAACAAATCATATAAAACCTAGTCAAAATTTGCACAAATTAGTATATATAAAACATAATAGTAGCTTTACCATCTCAAATGCCTTTTGGACAATTGATTTTGTGCCAATAACCGATTTAATCTTTTGTTTACTTTGACTAGCTTTATTTTTCAAGCTCCTTTCCTATAAATGTAGAAATAATTTAGTATTATAATATAAAATTACAAAAAAATTAAAATTCAACTTTAACATATAGATATAAAAAGAGAATAACTTTACCTTAAACTTTTAATCATTCCACTTGTTATTTATTAACCAATTCCAATCTTGAGGATGTACGTGATTTGGTCTACCTTTATTTTGGATGTATGTTTGATACAAGTGGTGATGTCTATTCCTATATTGCTTTTGCAATTGTTTCATTGCATGTTCTTTATCCTCTTCCTTCAAACATAATGCATCCTAAATGTGATAAAAAAAATGAAAAGTTTCAAATATATCATTGCCAAAATACATCAAATACATAAATAAAAATTAATTAAATACATTCACATTAATAAAGTTATACTAACCTCCATATGTTTCCACATTATAGTTAAATCATCCTCAGGTATCTCTTTCCATGTTTTAACTTTTAAAGGGGCTTTGTGACGTATACATACAGTTGCTTCAGCCTTGAAATACTTTGCATGTTTTCCACAAAGCTTGAAGTAGGGAGGAGGAAATTGGATATCAAAAGTTTTACCCAATACCGTTAATTCTTCTCTTTTACTTGGGAGTTTTACATTAATGGTATGTCCACTTCTCTTTTTAACTACACGTTGATCTAAATTAAATTCGAAAAAAGAAATCAATACCAATATTTCTCGGTGTATAGACGTTGAAGGGGGGAAAATATATGGGATGAAATGTCATGATTGTCATGTATTTCTACATCGCTTTCTCCCTCTTTCAATTCGTGGTGTTCTTCGAAAGGAAGTTTGTGAAGCCCTAATTGAACTTAGTCTTTTTTTTAGAGAGCTATGCTCTAAAACATTAAGTCTAGACACTTTACACCTGCTAGAAAAAACTATAGTTTTAACCTTGTGCAAGCTAGAGAAAATATTCCCTCCTTCCTTTTTTGACATAATGGTCCATTTACCCATTCACTTAGCAAATGAGGCTAAGATTGCTGGCCCAGTGCAATATCGTTGGATGTATCCAGTTGAAAGGTATCTAGGCTAAAATCATATGTAAAAAATAAGGCTCGTCCAGAAGGATGTATAGTTGAGGCTTATATTGCACAGGAGTGTGTGCACTTTTGTTCGAGGTATTTGGATGGGGTTGAGACAAGATTAAATAGATGTGGAAGAAATTATGAGGGTGATGTACATAAGTTAAATAAGTCAAAGTTAAAATTTTTTCTACAAGTTGGAAAACCATTGCATGCAAAGAAGTATGTTGAGTTAACTATAGCCGAACAAGAGCAAGTAAGAAATTATGTTCTCCAAAATTGTGATGATGTTTTGCCTTTTATTGGGTAAGTAATTTTCTTATATTGCACATTTATATTATTGTGGTTTTATGTAATTCAATATAATTATGTCTTTTTGTGATCAGACTACATAAACAAGAATTGGAGAAAACAAACTCACAAAATCTGGAACAAAGATATCAAAAAGAATTTTTTCAGTGGTTCAAAAAATATGTAAGAATCAATTAAACTTGCTTAGTTGTTATTATATAACTCAACCACATTTATCATTCTTATTATTATTTTTTATCAAGTTGCACATTTGAAAAGAGAAGGCAACATAAACAATGAGTCATTGTTTCACTTGGCTTGTGGACCACATTCACGTGTTTTTCGATATACAAGTTATCTGGTAAATGGTTGGAGGTTTAATGTAAAGGATCGAGATATGTACTTGAAATCACAAAATAGTGGAGTTTTAGTTAAAGGTGACGAGAATGCAGGTAACCTAGATTATTTTGGCATCTTAACAGATATTATTGAATTAATTTACTCTGGTGGAAATAATGTCATTTTATTTAAATGTGATTGGTGGGATGTGTATTCTAAAGGGAGAGGATACAAAGAAGATAAGTATGGATTTATTCTTATTAATAGTAAGCGCAAGTTGAAGACGAATGAGCCATATGTCTTAGCTAGCCAAGTTCAATAAGTGTATTATGTTAAAGATACCAAAGACCCGAATTGGCTTGTAGTAGTGAAAACAAAGCCTCGAGATTGGTATGATATGCCAAAAGAAGCTATAAATGAAGCATGCCAAGAAAATGAAGAGATTGGCTCAATCTCATTTATATCCAATGAGTCTGATAAAGAACACGAGTTTTCTTTATATAGAAAAGACCTAACCCAATCCACAACTGATGGAAATCCAATGATGCCTATGGAAGTTATTGACAAAGACGATGAAGAAAGCAATGATGAAAATATTGATTTAACAGAGGATGAAGAAAATGATATTATTGTTGAAGATGATAATTGATTATTGTTTTATATAATTTTGTAACACAAATTTATTTTGTTATTAGTTATGTTTATTCTATTTATCTATTTATTTTTATCTATGAAAATATTATTTACTTTATATATTTATTTATATATAGAGAGACATAAAGAGATAGGGAGATAGAGAAAATAATATAGGCACCACTTTATATTTTGCATACTAAATCTAAATTTATAGTAAATATATTATTTACTAATATTAATAAAAAGTACAAGACTATATTTAAATAAGAAAAAATATCAAAATGAATATAGCAATTGTGGAGTGGTAGAGTGGTCTAACTTTGTTTATCATTATAAGGTCATGAGTTCAAATCTTAAATAAAGGGTTTTTAACAATTAATAAAAATAATTGCCATTAAATGATTATTTTTAATAAAGTTTTTATTAATTATATTTTTATCAAATAAAAAAATTTATTATATAACATTGTAGTAATGAATTTGTGATATGTATATTTGATCAATTTTAATAAAATTCATGACAAATATAAAATTTATCACTATTAACTATATTATTAAAACAATAAAAATATATCGACTAAAATAACATAAATTTAATACTTTTTTCCACTAATATCAAATTTGTAAAGTATTATTAATTTGTCAATAATAAAAAATAATTATTAATTTATAGATATTTAATATTTTTTATATTGATTGTATTTTTATTACAAAAAAACTAATTTTATAATGTAATATTTTTTTAACATGTGTTTTTATTTTTTTGAAATATAATTATTGTGACATTTTTTTATTTTATCACTATTGTGAAAAGTATTTGTGATAAATATAAAATTAGTCACAATTAATAGGTAAATATTTCACATCTAATTTCTTATACATATATAAAATAATAACTGAAAAAATATTTCACATCTAATTTCTTATTAAATATAAAATAAATTTATTACATAAATTATTCAAACAAAGATTTTAGCATTTTAATAAATAATAATTATTAATTTATAAATTAGTAAGATATATTTTAATTTTAAAGTAAACTTAATTTTAAAGTAAACTTAATGTGACATTTTTTTTTCATTTTGTCAATAGTATAAATAATATTTGTAACAAATAAAAAATTTGTCACAACTAATATATTAATAGTGACAAAATTTATCCTTAGCACTATTTATTTGTCACAAAAGGTTACATTTCTTGTAGTGACATCAGTTTAAAACATCTTGTAGATACATTTCTTGTATCTATTTCTTTTTAAAGTTTAATGACCAAATTGTATCAAATATGGAAGATGAAAGAATTATAATTTCACGTTAACATTTAAGGACTAAAAACATATTTAAATATTTAATTATTCATTGTCTGATATGGACACACAAATTTAAATTAAAATGAGCAATTTAATCTATGCTAGCATTTGCATATGTGAAAGCATATGGACCTTTTAAAAGATAAGTTATTTTTATAATTATAAATTTAAGCTTTTAAAACATTAATTAAAATTTAATATAAATATTCTATTTTATAAAATTAAATGACATTTCATGAAAAACTTTAGAAAATGATGTTTTAGAAGTAATAGTTATTTAAAAATAGTTGAAACTTGATTATTTTAATAATAAAAGGTCTTAACATAAATAGTTTTGTTATAAACGAATTTCATTATTTTAAAACAAATCATCGGTCTAGAAATCACTTTTCTATAGCTCCCTAACATCTTTATAGAAGTTCTAGTTCTCTGTTCACCTGATTGGAGATTTGAGATCGTAAGAGTGATATTCGCGACAAACTCTTTAATTTGGACCAATCAATTTCTTCTTTTGCATAAGTTAAGTTTCGACCCTTGTTTTTTGTCTCTTATATATTTTGTTGCATGTAAGTTTTTTTTTCCGCTTGCATGTGTCTTTTTAATCTTTAATATGAGTATCTGTTGATCAATAATCATGATGATATGTCTTAATCATTTGTATGATGTTTTTATGTGTAGACAATGTTGAAAATATTACGTAATATCTTTTTTTATTTAAATTAGTTTCTAGGAAATATTTCAGTTTTAGAAACATGTTTTAGTTTTAGAAATTAATTATTATTTTAGATTAAGAGTGAGATATTGTAAATATTTATATTTGATATTTTATTATATTTTACTCTATATATAGGGTATATCAATAAAATACAAAAACATGTTCCTTCGTATAACATATCCCATATATCTTTCATATATCTCATATTTCCAAAAGTCCTAAAAATCTCAACAAATAGATAACATCTTATGGATTAGAGACATTTTTAGAGCTATTTGGATACATGTTATATATATATATATATATATATATATATATATATATATATATATATATATATATATATATATATTCATTTTGTAAATTAGCTTACCCTCCCTTGTTTGTATGTGTTGTATTTTTTTTTTTGCAATGATCACTTTATTTGTGTGGGCAGATGGAGATGCATGTGTAGAAGCACCCTCTTGATGTATATGAGTGATGTTACTATAGTTTTATCTTGTAAGACTATATGATATACATTGAATTATCTATTTTCTGAATATTTATAATTAAATGTTTTATTTTAATAGTATTATGCTATTAAATACTCATTTGATCTCAATTTTCATCAAAATATATTTTAAATTGGTTCCCCAATTTTTTGAAGTCTCAATAAGGGTTCAATTTTTGAAAAAATGATGCAATTAGATCATTTTTGTTAAATTTAGTAAATCGACCTTGAGACATTAGATGCAAAACTCAAGCGTCTCTTCTTATGGTGGTGGATTGAAGATGTTGGATGTAAATTAGATATATTTTCTATTTGAATAATTATACTCGAGAATAGTTTTAAAATATATATACATATTTTTTAAAATATTAAAATATTATTTCAATAAATTAAAAATGACTAGAAACAATTTCTAATTATAATGAGATTAAAAAAGTTGTCTATGAATAAATAAATAATTTTTATTATCATTACTTACCGATAACATAAATGAATTAGAGACTAACTTAATGATTGAAATTAATTACTCTTTTATTGACTCAAATTAGTTACTAATTTATTAACTGATTATAGTGACTAAATTAATGATTGATTTAAGTAACTGAAAAATTTAGTCATTAAATTAATCACTAATTAGAAAAAATAGTCGCTCAATCGATAACTATATATTTTAATTACTTAATTTGGTCACCATTTATCACTTTTTTAATAACAGTGACAAATTTGATCACCGATTTTTTTAAGCAAAAATTCAGCTACCAAATTAGTCACTGATTTACAAAACCAAGTTTTGGTCACTAATTCTCTATACACTGCTATTTTCACCCTGTGGTGAACGACTGTTGGACAAAATCACATGACTGTCAATTGAGGTCGTTCTAAACGGATATAATCATACATTACTCCTTGAAAAGGATTCCTGGATCTTGCCTGCTTCAGATAGATCGTGTTCCTTCCTTTCAAAATTCGATCACTTCCTACACTAATGCTGAATAGCCTATGCAATCCATGCACACCATGTCTTGCTATCGCACTATCTCCTCCGATTTTCCCAGTTGCAAAGTCTGGGGGATTTGCTTCAGGGTCGTTCAAACGAATCTAATATCATCATCATCCACGAAACACATCTCATTAAAAATCATTAACTCGTTCTCTTAGCAGAAAATTGCTTAACTATGTCAGATTTCAAACCATGTACCTGCAGGTCAGCATCATTGGTACATGCCAAGGCCACTTGCAATGTGTAGTTTCCTCTTACTACTTCATTTGGATGTTCAAATATAATCTGCCATGTCGTTGGCTGGTATGTCTTGTTTCCTGCGTTTCTGCATACATCGCAATTTAGAGTCAAAACCCATCAAAGCTTGTCAATTTGTGTATCTAATAGGAAGAGTGTTTAAAAGAGTGCGTTACCTTGAAACGTGAGCGAAAAACCAATCCTTGTTATACTTGCTAACACCAACAGTGTAAACAAGATCATCATTTGGATATAAATCAGTGTAACGCTCCCACAACCCGTATTGCCTAAACCTGTCAAAAGTGGAGACCCCAATACATTAATTACTAAAGGTGAAAATTTTGAAGACTGGGAAACAGAAGAAGCAACTGTTAAGTAATAATTTAATGTGTATTGGATTACTTGTCACTGTGCCGTTCGTTGTATAATTTATTCATGAGCGTAGGGTAAGGGTCTGGTATATTGAATTCTGCAGCCGTGCGATCTGGGAACCCAATTTCCCACATGGTTGGTCCACTTCTTGGTGGAACAAACACAAGTGAATCCAATGTGATGACTCCTCCTCCTAGAAGTTCAAACAAGTAATTGTTCAGTTGGGCGAGTCATAACTAATTTTGACCTGAACCCACAAGAAAATTCGGGAAGAAAATTCTACCCATTGGGATGGTGATTGTAACATTATATCTGTAATCACCGATGAAGCCAGGAACCCATGCATACAAATTATAGTCACCGGGCACAATATTATTAATCAGGAAAAAACCCTTTGTATCAGCTTGAGTCCAGAACTGATAGCCCTGTCAGTAGCATAAAATTCAAACCCATTTTTAGTGCCTAACCAAGATAAAATAAGTTTCATTGACGCCAATTCCAAATATACCTTGCTTTCTATTTGCCATGACCCTGCTTCTCCAGGTAAAGCTAGACCAACGTAAGCGTTGTCAGCATACAGAAGTCTACCTCCTCTGAAGTAACTGGTGAAGCAAGGGAATAAAAAGAACATTAGTCTCTTTTATAGGTAGTAAGAAATCAAAGAAACAAAAAGTGGGCACAAAGCATTGGCATTATTTACCTATCTTTCACTAGTAGTCTTCCCAAAACTATCCCCCTTTGACTGGGTGGAATGAAATCCACTGATTTAGGAAATTCATACGGCCAACTTCTTTCTTCTTTGGCTTGCTGATTGGTAACAGAACAAAATCAAATGATGTGTGATGACACAAGAGCTTTAGTAATCTTTGATAAATAAGCAGAGTTGGGTGGTGTTAGGGGTAAGTGGTACCTGCTGCGCAGCGTCTGACCAGAGGGATAGTGTACCATCCTCGCGTGAAGCAGAGTTAACGTAGGCGAACACAGGGCCGAAAACTTTTTTGTAAGCCTCCCCTTCTTGAAAGGACAGGGTTACCTCCTTGCCAGCATAGTGAGTGCTCACAAACATCTACACAAAATCAAAATGGTTTTACATTTTCATCTAATCACAAACATGCATAATGTAACAGGTGAAGTTCTTTGAATATTTGATACAGCCATGTGTTTGATACTATGAAAAACTTGGATCGAAATTGATGCTATGCTTGTTTTGACTGGTTAAGACAGGAATTAGTGGGGCATACCGCGAGGGTAATGGGGCCAACGTGTGAAGTAAGGTCTTGCTTGATGGGGCCAGCATTGCGGAACTCGTTGCTTGGGGTTATCACCCAGAAACCCACGGGTGCATTGGAATCAACACTCACCCATCCATGAACAGTGTTATCCCTGTTTTCACATGAGTACTGGTATTTGTCATCCACCTGAACCCAACACAAAAACCATCATTTCTTTCATTCACGGGCATTTTCAACTTTGAACCAACCAAGGAAAAGACAGACAAACAAACGTTGCCATATACGATAACCATACAAATATGTGCCGCATAATACCTCTCCTCTGAATTCTGGATTCGCTGGTCTCGTTAATAGAACTGCTTCAGGGTATGCCAAGACTTGACCAGTTTCTCTATCTCTCCTTGTTGGCATGGTTCTTTGCCTTTCATCCGACATCGCCATATAATTGAACCTGCGCCCATCATTTTTTCACTGTTGACTTTTATAATAATCAGCATTATAAATTTAAACTAAAATAATTTTAAACTATAAAAAAAAGAGTAATTTTTTTATCTTGCATAAAACTAAAGGTATTATTAGTCATTTCATTACTTGGATTTGAGTTTGAAAACGATCCTAATTTGGTCAATCTCCACCGCAGGCCATCCTTCAGGGCGATCAAATATTGCATATGCATAAAATCCTGAATCACCACTTCGCAAAATGTATCTGCGTATAAAAGTTTGTTCGGTGTAACGTTAATTAGCTTATAAACATAGTATAACTGTCATTAACAAAGAGTTTGACCTTATGTCAATGTTCATGGGGACACTCGAGCCATTCATGGACGGTGTCCATGTTCTTGAAAATGAGAGCTCAACGGTATTGTCGTCAGCTGCTATAACTGTAAAATTTGTCCCGAAGATTCTGCAACATGATTCCAATTATCAGTTAGTCTCGTGTATCACTTCAGATTGTTACTACTACTACTAGCTTGTCATTAAGTGTACCAATAAATGAACCAATAATTTAATACACGATAATAATGAAGAAGACAAAAAATTATACCTCTGAAAATTACTAGACTTTCCTGGCGTATTCCAAACGACATCCAGGTACCTGGAAACAAATATGAAAACGTATTATTCGGTCAATTTAAGAATTAAACCATGTATTAGTCCCTTTGACTTTATGCGAAACTTGATAATTTAAAATTGATCAACTTGAAAAATTTCTTGTGAAGTAGGTAAATACCCTCGATCTTGTTCTTCGTTGTCATCTTCGAGTATATTGTCAATTCCTTTGTATGACATTCCAAGGATGTAACCCTCAGGTCTTGAAAATTTGACGGAAACAATACCATTGTCAATCACCACCTGAAAAGTGAAAGTCAAAGACAATTGTCGGAGTCAAAAACGCCGCACTCGTTTCGGACCAAACGAGAAAATCTAATAAACCTGTGAGGGAATCAAATTAACTCTTGCAATCACCTGTTGACGGTTCTGTGTAGTCAGAATGATCCCAGGATTAGAAGTTGTCTGTTGCGTGGGGCGGGTCTCCCTCAAAGGTTTTCTGGAGTTGAAAGGCAAGCATGGAAAGAAAAAATCTTTATGAAATGAAGTGAAACCATTGCTATGAAACTATAGTTTGCGTTTGCAACAGGGCAATATTAAAAGAAGGTACATGAAAACTATGTACAAATATTTTAATATGTGTGAGATTGACCTCACGTATCAATTTAGTTAAATTCATTAATGTTTATTCGTATGCTTTGACAGAATATGTCGTTATTAATGTATAGACCATTGTTATTGATGCAGAGTAAAAGTATAAGTTTTTTATGTTATTGGTTAAAAGTACAAAATATTTGAGTTGGGTTGTGAGTTATGGTCAAGAACATTGAGGAGACATGTGAAATTAAAGTCAGATGGTTCAGGGGTGATGACGTGGGTGCAAGAATCAATTCCTTTCATTACCACAAACATAAAGTAGTGCAGTCATCTCTCAGAAGGGAAAAAAGTTAGCATAAAAATAACAAATAGATTTAACTTAAAAGCTTACAGAGGACATAGAATTCTAAAAGGTTGCATGTGATAAGAAACGGGACACAAAAGACAAAGAAACCGTGACTCTTTCTGCTTATGCAACACTCTCTCTCTCTCTCCTCGTTTCTTTAGTTTAACTAGTAATGTTTTTTTTTAAGAATAAAAAAAGCATGAGATAAAGTTAGTGATGCATTCAAAAATAAAAAATAAGAAATGTGGACGGTGTTTAAAAAGTTGGAGCAGTAAAAATCGTTATTGTGGAAAAAAAAAAGAATAAATACACAAAGAGTTATAGGAGTGTGATGCTGAATATGGGTACTCTTTTAAATATACTTTTCATATATAGAAAGAATGAAAAGAACAAACAACATGAAACTTAGAATGTTTTCCTTTTAATACTTTGGTCTCAAGCTTCTCTTATCTCTCTTGCTTTCCTTTTTGTTCTCTCTGACACATGGTAGGAGATAAAATGCACCAAAATTTGAAGCAAAAGAAGAGTAGATTAGAACCTTGTTGTCTTCTCAGAACAGGCACCGAGTAAGAAAAACAAGCGCAGGGTAATTCCAAACCAGAAAAGCAAGAAAACCCTCTGGCTCCTCCAACCCGCCACCCTCCCCTTCATCTCTCAATAAGGCGAACCTGCAAAAACACATTACCTTCATTTCTAAACAACTTCATGCAAGGCCTCGTATGAACAAATTTAAAAATAAAAAAAAATTCAAAACGAACTCGTACATTGCTCTGTTAAAATTGCAGAAAACTATGCTCTCATCATTCCATGCATGTGAATGAAAGGAATTTTCAGTCGAAAGAGAAATTTGAAAGAAATGGAAGCACGAACCTTAAAGAATCAGAAATGTATTTCGTAGTGAAATACAAAACGATGGGAGATGAAGGGCGCAATATTCCGAGCGTTTTTCACCCTCGGAATACTTTGTCTAATCCTGTTATCCCCGTTCCGTTTCTAATGTTTTCCTTGGAAGCTGAAAAAAAGTACTATCATTTTCGAAATGACAAGCGAATGGCCTTATATATACATCTCAAAATCAATGGCCAACTCTAACTTCTCTTTTATGTTAAAAAAAAAATTAAATTAAATTTTTAATGCTAAAATGGGTTTGGTAAACCCCAGCCCCTCAGTTTCCACAATTTCACATTAAGCAAGTCTTCCCTTTGGGGGCATAACAGTCTTTCAAAAACCTATCATAAGGACAAATTATTGAAAGGAAGTGTCACATGAGATCATTGAAATAGTGATCAAGTATGACAACATTTACCTTCCTTATCTATATTAGGCTGAATAAGAATGAGTAATGATATCTTGATGTCTTAACAAAATTATTCTTCTTTATTTCTTTTATAATTACAAAAGTTTAGTTTTTTCTAATGATTATATACATCATCCTTAAAAATATGTTATCTATATTGGGCTGGATAAGAATGAGTAATGATAATTTGTCTTAAAGAAAATTATGTTTTCAGTTGATATCTATAATTTTTTTCTCTCTTTCCTTTATAATTATAAAAATTTATTTGTTGTAATGATTATATATATTATCCTTAAAAAGCAAGTTGTCCGATGGTTGGTAAGATTTAAAAACATTTTTTTTTCACAATAAGAATCCGAGCAGAAATGTTATCATGTTCCTAGTAACAAAAACATTGACGATTAATGACTAGCCAAAATTGACGAAAAATGTGCAGTTATTGTAAATAAAATATGTTTCGGTTAATGAAGTTGTTTGTGCCGTTATACCAAAATGTTGAAAAAAACAGAGACGTGATTGATATTAGACATGCCCCGAAGAACATTTACTCTGATCATAACCCTCGTGGTAAATTGTCGGAGTTTGGTGTGTACCTAATCCTTAATGATACAATGATAGAAAGATTAAAGGCCTAACTTACATGTATTTCTTCCCAGGTCTAGATGATGAATGGTATAGTCTAATTAAATTAGGAATTGTTTTGGAAGAGTTGATACTTGATAAGGAAAAGGGAGAGGCTTCAAAGTTTGGGAAAATATAAAAAAAATGTAAGCAAAAGTCATTCTGAAGCTGAGAAAAATGGTTATTGGAACCCCTCCCAAAGAAAGTTGGTAACCAAATCCACCTTCAAGTGATGGTGCCCTTTTACATGTGTGAATGGCACCCACTATTCCCTGTTGGACACGGTTTACCAACAAAACTTCATCCCGTGATGCCTTTTTCTTCATGCCACTGTTCAATTCTGAACTACTATATTTCTTGTTTGCGGAGATACCTAGGCTAGGACTAGGAGGTTCTGTAAAATCATTTAAACCTTTATTTAATTTTCATGTTTTTCCATTTATAGAATCAAGTCTATAATCCAAAGCTCCGTTCAAAAGATTAATGTTTGAAAATATGAGTTGAAATATGATCATGAATTGAAAGTGGGATGCTGCCATTAGTATTTGAAATTTGATAAATTGATGAAGAAAATGGTAGTTGAAATTTAAGCATTTAAACCAAGACTTGTGAACATTGTTAAAGCACATTTAGTGTTTAGAGAGATAATTAAAAGCCTACTGTATGTATATAATATATTATAGTGATTAACAGGGTTGGAATGGACTATTTAATCTGAGGAAACATAGTTGAGATGATTTGTTATTGAACCAACTACAAAAGAAATATAATAATGGGGCAGAGAGAACTTTTTGGTGTGCTCTAGAATGCTGAGCCACTTAGCGGTTAGCACACGACATGAAACTTTTTGTGTTTTTCTATTAAGAAAGTAACATTGGCCAACAGATTTGTCCTTGGTGGATTAAAGGTTCAGGTTTTGGACTAGGCACGAAGCCTTACACTATAATAAAAAAAGTGCGTAAGTATGAATGAAGGGGTCACCATTAGCTCAAAAGGTTTATCATTGGTTTCTTTGCATATCATATTTTATTGTCTGGTCCTTGCTATTCAAGACATCTTATGTAAACAAATATTCCGTTGCGTTGAAAACTTTTGCATAAATTAGAGTTGAGAAAAATAATATATATTATTTATATTTAATTTATTGATGTGCTTTAAAAAAAAATTGTAATGGAAATATACTGCTATAATTAGTAGTCAATTAAAATTGTATATGTGAAGTTTTGCTATATTATCATCGGATGGACGCTGATTTCATCATATACATAAATACCCGGTTCCAAAAACGAAAATATACAATGTTACAAACGCAAAACAAATTTATCATTTTTAGGTCTCGGTGACACTATAAGAAAAGTATATATTATTAGCAGATCTTTTGTCATTAGTAGTTCGTTAGTGAATTCGAATTATTAATATATCGTTGACGGATCTGTTGGTAAATTTGATAATTCAAGTTTATCGATAAACTATCAATAATAATAAATGTGTCGGTAAAATGATTGTTGATAAACTTTATCAATGAATAGTAAAATTTGTCAATAACTACTGACAGTCATAAATTCGTTGGTCAGTATACATTAGTAACGACTGACGGTTACTATTTCATCTTCTTTTTCCTCTCCTCCTCCTCTTCTCCTCATAGGGTCATCAGTGTCGTCATGTCCACCATTGCCACCTCTGACTCATCCTCTTCTTTCTCTTCCTCTTCCTCCTCCTTCTCCTATTTCTCTTTCTCTTTCTCTCCGTCCACCTCCTCTTTCGCCTCTTTCTGTAACTCCGATAAGTATTGTCGTCGCACCTCTATGTCATCGCCACCCCACCAACACATCACTTGCGTGTCTCCATGTCACTCATCGCCTAGCCTCCACCTTCTCATTCTCCTCCTCTTCCACCTCCACCTCTTCTTCCTCCTACTCTCTCTTCATCCTCTTCTCCTTCTCTCATTCTATTGTTCTTCTCTTCTTCTTCTCATCCATTTCTCCTTAACATCCAAAAAATTCTATCAAACTGTTAGAGCTCTAAAAATTCACTAACAAAAAAAAAACCCCAGTAATTGCTAGAGCTCTAAAAATAGAATATAACATGCGAGTTAATTCTGTCTATTATGAGTTCGGATCGGATTGAATTAAAAAAAATTACAAGTTTTTGTATAGGCAAAAAATAAACTCGATCCACTAAGAACCTAACTCACCCGAGTTGAATCCGTGGTGAGTCAGACTGACTCACCAATCCACCCATAAATTTTAAATATTAAATTAGATAAAAAAATGAAAACCCTAAAATGTTATTCTCTCTAATTCTCTAATTCTCGCTTCCCCTTCTTGACTGTTGCTTCCACAACTTCCTCTGTTAGTTCATTCCTCTCCTTTTCGCATGCTACTGTCCGCTACTTTGTTCGAAGGTGGTGGTGAAATAGTTCCTATTTAAACACTATGACTTTATCTTTCACGGTTCTATCTCTCATCTCAACCTCATTTTCTATTTTTCTTTCTCCCTCACCATAATCTTTCTGGCATCTCATATATATTCGAAGTCAAATTCGTCATTATCATATTGTAATTGTACCGTTCTGAATAAGAAATAATATAGAACACAACAAATTGTCCATCTTTTGTTTTTTTGAGAAAACCAAAGTCATTGCACCAAAATTTTTTTGACTTGGAGCTATGATAAAGCCAAACAATGCAAGGAACGAATAAGGGAAATTGAGTCCAGGTCTTCATCTTGCCTCGGCTGCTGAAGCAAGAGATTTGGTATGTGAGAAAAATACCAATATAAAGTCCAAATATAATTCTCAGTGATTATGTTGTCGGTAATTGTAATTATAAATTACTGATAAACCTTTTCAATGGATTTTTTCGACGAACTTGTTGTTAACAAAGATATATGTTAATAAAATAAATTGTGAAATCTTTCAAAAGTAATTATTGGTAAATTTGAGCTTATCAATGAATTTATTAACATCAGTTGATAATTATAAAAATTAGAGACTATAAGAAAAAGTATCCAAAAAGATAATGAAATAAACTTAGTCCTCAAAATTCTTTGGAAGCATGATAAATTTGATGATCTGGTCGTGTACAACGACTTCGTGAATTTTTTGTTGTTTTACTTCCATAAAATTCCATTGACACGTTTCTAAGTTTTAAAGTATATTTTCTTTTGACCAGAAATATGAGATTAATAAAGGTCAAATTCTTGACCATAAAAAGCCAGTTTAGACAATAAACTATTTGGTCTTTCCTGATTCGTAATAATTAGCTGTTTGTATTACGGTAATCTAATGATATTTCGAAGAATACAACTCAGAATAAATTTTATAAAAGAAAAAAGAGGACAACTTTCCACAGAAGGGTTGAAATAGAGTTGATTTTTTGTATGAAAAGAATCTGTTTAGCTAATTTAGGTAGAAAATAAAGTAATGTACAAGCATTCAATAATTAATTTAAAAAATAAAACAAAAAAAATGCTACATTTTAATCTGGAAAAATTAAAGGTTTGATTCTTGAAATAATGTAAACATGTTTTGAAAATAAACATTTTGAACTTTTTTTTTAAAAAAATAATAATTTTTTAAATATAAAAGATAAGTTGGATTAGATTTGATTCATATAATATTATAATCTGTTGGAGATCATCGATAAGATATAAGACAAAAATACAGTATATAAGTGGGTGTAATCCTCATCTTACAAAACGATCTTGTAGTGTGAGTAAGTTTAAAATCTACTTTTTAATATGGTTCAGAGTCTAAGCTTATCCTAGTGAGATTTATTTTTTGTTGGACTTATAGTGTCACCTACTATCAGGCTACTATGAGACCATTCATTAATGTCTAGTCTCACACTCGAGATATATACCTTCGTGTGAGAAAGGTGTGTTGGAAAGCCCAAATCGACTGAACATTTATAATATATAAGTAAATACAAACCTCATCTTATAAGTCAGTTTTGTGGGGTTGAATTAAGTTTAAAATTCACTCCTTAACACAATCAGATATTTATTGAATTTTAAGAAAATAGTGGATGAATAATCTATTATCATCCAAATTTAAAACCTAAATGTGATTAAAAAAAATATGAAAATGAAATGAAAGGGAGAAAGACCCTTAAAGACGTAGCAACTAAGATTAAGGTAAACGAAAATACGATTAGATCTTATATCAAGTAAAAATAAAGTTTAATAACTCAGATGGTACCCACTTTGGTAGGTGTCAATCTCAGCTCACTTTAAAAAAAGTGTCAATTGCATCTCAACTGTTGAAAAAGTGACTCAATTATATCCTTTTTGGAAAAAATGACTAATGTCGTTAACGGCGTGTCATGTATCAATCTGTGTTTTTTTATAATACTTTTTTTTTGTAAAAAAAGTTCAAATTTTTTGCCACATATCAGAGGTTCCTGATGTGACATTTGACATTGTTAGTGCCACATGGCAAGACAATGTCACCTGTCAATGTCAATGTCACTATCAAATGTCATTGGTTTTTATTTTAATTTAGTTTCCATATATGTTTTCTGGACTCATTTAGTCCCTATCTGATTCAATTTTGTTCCAATATTTTTAATCCATTTTTTATAAAATTAAAACTAATTAAGTATAAATATTTTAATACTGATATTTATATCGTCTATCTCCAATTTCAGACCAAATTTATTATTTGTCTAAATATTATACTAATATTTTTTTTATTAAAAATGACTTTTAAACATATTACATTATTGTACATTATTAACTCATGTTTTGTTAATTATTTTTTTTTTCAAAATAGAACAATATTGTCTCTTTCCAAATTGAGACCAAGTTTATTATTTGTATGAATGTTGTACTAATTTTTTTTATTAAAAATGACTTTTACAGCTAAAATTTAATATAAATATCAGTACTTAATTTTTGTAAAAATATTTATACTTAATTAGTTTTAATGTTATAAAAAAATGGATTAAAAAAATATTTTAATTATTAAAAAAATTAGGGCCAAAATGGAATTATAGACACATAAGTAGGGACTAAATTGAATCAATGAGACATGTATGAGAATTAAATTGAAATAAAGATAATGACACTGACACTGACACGTGACATTGTCTTGCCACGTGACACTAACATTGACACATGTCACACCCATTGGCGGAAGAACGTTGTGACATAGGGGAGCTGCGACTCCCCCAACATTTTTTTATTTGATTTTTTATATATTTAAAAAATAATATTTATATATTATTATTTTATTTATATTAATTGATTTTTATTTTATTTTATTTTTTATATATTTAAAAAATATATAATTATATATTATTTCTTTATTTATATATTATTGTTTTATTTATATATTATTATGTTATTTATATTAATTTAGTTTGGAATTTTTTTTAAAATTTAAAAATTATGTTTTTTTTCTATTATAATTTCATATACTTTTTTATTTGGTTTTTTTTTCTTCCGTACCTCCATCTCTTCCTCTTGTTTTATTTTCATCTCAATTTACCGTTAATTCCTTATTATTTTTAAAATCAAATTGCACTACGACAAAATTGAAGAGTTAATGAACATTTTGGACCGAACAATTTCTTCTTTTGAGTAAGTTCATTTTTTTCCCTTTTTTTTGAAGCAATTTGTTTTCCTTTTGTATGTGGTTTTTCTACGCTCTAGGCATATCTCTATCTGTTAGAGATCATAAAATCATGCTTTAATCGTTGATCAAACTCTTCTTTGTGTAGATAGAGCTATTTTAGGCTTTGAAGTTGTATAAGGAAAGACCAAGATTAAGAATCTACTCTAAGGTAAGGGAAGCTAATCATTTAGAAGTTATTAGTTTTCTTAAAATATTGAGTCTTGCTTTTAAGATTTAATTTGGGGTATTCATAATTTTATATTTTTTGTAAATAGGTGAGAGGTGAAAAATTTATATTAGAAAAATTATGATAAAGAGTAAAATAATTTATTCTTTTTTCAAGAGGAAGGCTTATGATGAAGATGAAAAAAATGCATCTACGTCATCTAAAATTGAGAAACTTCATGAGAATCCAAATATTGAAGAAAACAAAAAACAACTCTCTAAGGTTTCTAAAGTTACATGTAATGAATTTGAAAATACCTTAGAACATGATCCGGGGAAGCGTCTTCAAATTTGGCAATACCCACAAAATCAAATTGATAAGGTACGAAGGGCTTATCTAAAATGGGGTCCATATCAAATGCATCTAGAAAATTATCCGTTGTCTGGTAAAGATGATCATCCAAGAAGATTTCAGTACACATGGTTTAACTTATTTTCTTCATGGTTAAAGTATTCGCCATTAAAAGATGTTGCATATTGCTTACCATGCTATCCTTTTAGTAAAAAACCAAACAGACGACCTAGCTTAGATGTTTTCATTGTTACAAGTAATTAAGTTTATTTTCATTGAATTCTAATTAGCAATAAGTTGGTTGTCATCAACATGTTTTAACTTTTTGAATGTTTTTGTATAGGTTTTAAAAGTTGGAGGAACACTCTAACTAAAGCTAACTTTTGTTTTGTTTTTTTTATATATTATTGTTGATGATAAACTTTATGCTACTCTTTCATATATAATATTGTTATATCGTTTGGATTCTATTGTCATGAGTGTCTATTTTAAATAAAAAAATGATGTAAAGAAATTAATTTTTTTAATTAAAAAATAATAATTTATATATAATAAATATAATTTGGCCCCCCTAAGATTTTTGATCAAGTTCCGCCGCTGGTCACACGAGGGACCTAACGTGTAGCAAATTTTCTTTTCTAAAAAAATTAAAAATTAAAGAAATCACATATTGATGCATGACATATGGTTAACGACATTGGTAATTCTTGTCTAAAAAGGACATAATTGAGGTATTTTTTCAAAAATTGGGATACAATTGACACATTTTCAAAAATGAGAATGAGATTAACACACATCTACCAAAGTGGATATTATTTGAATAATTAAATATAGGAATAATATTAACCTGAAATAAAGAATGATTATATGTTGAAGGAATAAATGATGAATATACATTCAATTGTTTAAAGTTAGTTTAGATGAAGAAAGACTTCTCCCACCTTCATAGATAACTAACAGACAAAACCAAAGTCATCATAATCTAGAGTCTTAAGAACATAGAGGTGTCTATCTAGCAATTTATTGGTCGGGATTAAGATCTCAAATAACCCTTTACAATCACAAAAATGAGATTTTGTAGAAATATTAGAATGGGAAGAGAAGGACTAGATTGAAAATGATGTCTGATGGACAAATCTTGGATAACGTTGTTTTTCTAACCCATTATTATTTAAGGAAAAAACGTAATTATGGTGATGAATTATTAGGTTTTGATATTCAAGGAAAAATATGCAACATCACAAAATTATAAATATTAGAAATAAGGTTCTGATAATTGGTTAATTATAGTTTTTTTTTTAGCTTAAGATAGTCTATATTACGGGTAGAGAAGTAGTGTTAACATGATAATTACCTATAATTAATTAAACATATTATTTCTATTTTTAAATATTTGTCTCATCTTAAAAATAATTAAATCATTACTTTAAAACAATATTAATTTATATTTTATTATTTAAAAAATTGAAATTAGTTATTATTATTATTATGTAAAGTTTAATATATAAAAAATACTTATCTTTTATATTTAATTCGACTAGAGTGAACGTATGCCCTATGTATCTCCAGGTGCATAAATAATTAAAATTACATAGGTTTTATGTAAAAAATATTTGTGTGTTGATAATAGTAAATTCTTATTATTTATTTTGTTAAAAAAAATTATGAACTGGCTCATAAATTATAAATGATGAGAAGGATTAACATGAGGTGTACCACAAGTCAATTTATTATGTTATTTTCATAACAATTATTATTTTACTACTTTCAATCTCATTTTTTTTAAATATAAAGATAAGTTGTGACAATTTGCATGCTTTAAGTTTTATAATTAAGATATATTCAAATTAACTCATTTGATAATTTTAAATACTATTATATATTTTTTATTAAAACATAAAATTGATTTTAACAAATATTAAAAATATACTTGAAATTACTATATTTAAATTTTGTACATTTTCAATTTTATAGAAAAAAAATTGGATTACAAGTTGTCACAAAACTTGCATCCTTCCATTTTTAATAAAAAATAATGTGATATTCAATTTATTCATAATTTTTAATTATTATTCAAAATTATTTTTTGAATATAACTTTATTATAATAACTTTGTGTGCTTTTAGTTCAAGGACAAAAAATATAAGTTGTCTTAGTTTGCATCTTTAAAAATTTTCATTAAAGGAATATGAAATTTGAATATTCTATTTCTAATAAATTATTATTTTTAATAATTATTATTTTTATTATTAAATTTGAATTAAAATTAAAATATATTATTATTATTCTAATAAGTTCAAAAATATATTTTTTACATTCAATTTTATAAATTTGACTTTTGGTATAATATTTCAAATCATTATTGAGAAGTAATATTTATAGGTTAGTATAACCTTCATCTAGTGACTTAAGATTAACTATAACAAAACATAATAATGACAATAATAATAAGAACATCAAATCATATGTTAACATCTTATCTTATGTGGCTAAATAAAATAAATTGAATAACACAAATATACTGGAACAGTTGGAACAAATCCATAATGCTTCGATGTTTAAAGAAAATGATTTATGATAGTTGAATAAGGGATATTTGAAAATATAATATTAAACGGTATTCAACATTTAACAAGGACAATAATCTTTTTTAATTGTAAAATTATATATAATCTACTATATATTTAATAAATTCTTAGTATAGGTAAATTACTGAAATAGACATCTTAACTTATTGACAGTCGTCTTAATTTGAGGATAATTTCATCTTTTGGATTTCTTTTTTCCTAAAAGCATTAAATGATGATTGATGTTTGCTGAGAGTCAGAATTCTTTCTTCTTCTTCATACGAACGTAAGTTTTTTTTTTTGGCTGTTTATTTTTGTTGGCTGATCGTTGTTATTTTTTTTAAAACTCCTTCTTTTTGTTCTTCACAGTAGCTTAACTTTGAAATTTTTTTGTTCTTCCGTTAGCTTTGTTGAAAGACATATTTGCTTTCTTTTTTCTTCTTCTTCAACTTCATTGCATCTTCTTTCTTCTTCTTCATACCAACATAATTTTTTTTAGTTGTTTATTTTTGTTGGTTGATCATTGTTATTTTTTTTAAAGCTCCTTCTTTTTGTTCTTCACAGTAGCTTAAGTTTGAAATTTTTTTGTTCGTGTTTTTTATTTTTTGTGATTGTTGTTGTTGAAGGTTTGCAGAAGTTGTTTTCGGTGTAGTTTCTTTTTGTTGTATTTTTATCATTTTGTTGTTGTTGTTCTTCTTCTTACTCTGTTCATTTATGTCTGTTTCTTTTTTCCGGTGTTCTTCTTTTTTTTTTGTTCTTCTTCTTACTCGGTGCACAACTTTTTTTTGCTTATAAAGCTCAAATATATAATTTTTGCTATGTTTTGGGTGTCGAAGAAAATGTTGATATTTTTTATTTAGAAACGGTTGAACATTATTTATTGTTTTAGATGTTGTTATTTTGAGTGTTGTTCATGTGTTTTGTTATTTTGAAGTTGTATACTTTTTTTTCCTGTAAAACATTTGACCTATTTTATTGATATATATTAGATGACAAGGAAATTTGATATGATCAAGTATATTGATGAAAAAAGGGAGACTTTGAAACTTGTTGTCCGAATTGTGGATCTTTGGTTTGTTGAGTCATGGGATTCCAAACGAAATATGGAGATGATTCTGACAGATCAAAAGGTAATGTATCATTGTATTGTCTATGTGCATTACATCTTTGAAATTGGAGAAAAATGGATATATTTGACGTTTATGCATGATTATGCTGGTCAGGGTGATGTTATCCCTGCTATGATTAAGAAGGAAGACATTAGTATGTGGGAAGACAAGCTAAAGGAGGGAGAAAGTTATATAATGCATAACTTCAAAATCTTAAACAACAGAGCTCAATATAGAGTTTGCGAGCACCCCTTTAGGCTATTGTTTATTAGAGCAACGTCTGTATGACGACAACCAATTGCCAGTATTCCTGCAAAAGTTTGGAAGTTCAAGAGTATAAAGGATATCATTGATGGACACTATTCTGCAGATTTGTTGGTTGGTAAGTTTTTTGTCCTTCATTCATATATGTTTGCTATATTTTTGTTATGTTTATTTACTGTTTTGTTTTTCCATTTTAGATGTCATTGGTGTGGTGGATAATGTGGAGGAGAAACCAAGTTCCAAAAATGTTGTCTTTGACCTAAAGGACTTGAGGTACAATTGATTGTAATGTTATTATTTGTCATAGACTAAGTTTATTATTTCATTTTAATGCTATTTTGAAGTTGTTGTTTGTTTTTCTATAATGCAATGGTGCATCCATCTGTTGCACTCTTTGGGATTCATATTGTATGCGATTGATTAGTTATTGGAGGGAAAGTCGTGAAACACCTTATCCTGCTATTATTCTTACTCAAGCAAAGATAAAGGTTGTCTCAGGTTTCATTGTATTTCAAAATGTTTGTTATATTCTTTAGTCTGCATAATTTGTAAATTTATTTAAATTATTTTGTATAGGTCCATGGCCGGTGTCATTGTCTAATTGTTGGAATGGATCGAAGTTGATTTTGGGAGATGATATACCTGAACTGACTGAATTTAGGAAGGAATTTTCAAAGTAATAGTTTTATATTACGACTATCTTATTGTATAAATCTTTGTATTTGATAAAGTACTAACTAATGTTTATTGTGTAGAACCTCTACTCATGAAATTTTTGAGGAGGGAAGCCAATATAGTGGGTCTTCCCAGATTAGTCATGTTGATAGGTTTATGTATAAAACTGTTGTTAAAAGTGTTTCAGAGATCCTGACTGTCATAGAGGTAGTTTTGATTTTGTATACTTTTATAGTCGATTTTTGTTATTATTAACCCTTCGTTTATTGTTGTAGGAGATTTCATGTGTTACTGTTGCACATACACTTAAATTTAACTTAGGAAATGATGGATGGAGTTACTTGGTTTGTAACTTATGTGCAAAAAGAACATATGAAGTTGGTTCTTTTAAGTGTTTGAATTGTGATGGTTATAATGAGTATCCAAAAATGAGGTTAGTAATAGCTGTGTAATAAAAATATCTTACTAATTACTAATAGATGCTTAATAGATTACGTATGTTATAATCTTATTTATGATTGAATATGTGTTTTCAGATACAAGCTTGAAATTCAAGTGATTGATGGAAAAAAGGTTGCTAACTTCATGCTTTGGGACTAAGACTGCATCAATTTAATTGGTGTATCTGCTGGTGATTTGCGAAAGAAAATGATCAAGGTTGTACAACTTGACTTTTCCATTAGTAATATAATAGTGTCATAATAATACTCATATTTCATTTCATCTTTCTTTCTCAAAATATATTAGGATGGTGAGGAGGATCCTATGTGTTTTCCAGAGGATCTAGACGTTCTTTTGGGCTGTACTTTGGCTTTCAAGGTCAAGCTCCAAGGAAATAATCGACCTGCTTCAGTAATGAGAGTTTCAACTGATCGTGAAATTATAGGTCACATTAGTAGTATTCTTAGACAAACTCAGGTTGTAATTTTAATTGTTCTGTATTGATTATGTCATCTATTTTGAGATAGAACTAAAAAGATCAAATTTTGCAGGTAATCAAAATTGTTGAAGCTAAGGAAAATTGTTCTAATGAATTACAACTTCATAAGGAGAAGTCCATAGTGAGTACATTTGAAGTTGGCTGCTTTTATTAATACACATTTTAATGTATTGTATGTTTTAATGTATATTGAATAATGCAGGCAATTGAGGTTGGAAAACGTATGATTTGTATACATACTCATACTGGGAGTTCTTTTGTAAGTATTTTAAAGTCAGTCTGATTTGTGGTCTGATAAAAATTTATAATTTTGGATGTTAAATTTTTCAGGCAATGGAACTTGCTGAATGTGGTGATAATGCAACATGCGACTTATCATATAATGTAACGCTACACAATATATACATCCCTTCGTACTCACATTCATGTTAAAAGCATACTTACTCTAATCCCTTAGAAGCAAGTTCTAAATCATATGTTAAAACTCTAATTCCTTAGCCATTTTAGCATACAATTTGCATTAAGATCACAATTCTAGAATGACCAAGAGTTAATGTCTATTCCTAGATCATAACTCTTGAGATGTTTTATCCATGTCTAGTTCCAAATTCATTTTCCAATGATTTAGTAACAACAAATAACATGATATTCCTATCATACACATTAAATATCAAGATAGAACAATTGAATACGAAGGAAATTATATAGCATAGGAAAAGTCACATAGTGTCTGAATTCATTACATCCAATCCTAATGAAAATAGAGACTAGCTACTCCTAATCATCTATAACATACGGATTTGATGAATTCGCACGAGTAGATGGAAGAATTCGCTGTAATTTCATCCACAAGATGCCCTTGACCGAAGCTTTCGAGTTTTTTTGCGTTTCCACCACGAAAAGAACTGACTTCTTTCCTTTGATTCTCGAAACTTAACCAACCAAAACGGTCTGCTCGCTGGGTGAGCCCTATCTCTCGTTGGGCGAGAGATCACTAAACTGCCACAGAACTGTTGTGTCTCGCTGGGCGAGACAGACTTCTTGTTGGGCGAGTGGGGGGGGGGGGGGGGGGGGGGGGCTCTAGCTGGGCGAGATGGTCCTGACAGACAGCTTTGTAGTCTTCCATTTTCCTATACAATTACCTATACAATAATCTAAGAAAATAAAAATACTTCTAACTAAACAAAACACAAAATACTAATAAACTATCTAAGAAATAAACACCTCTCGCTGGGCGAGACAGACTTCTCGCTGGGCGAGTTGGGGGCTCTGGCTGGGTGAGATGGTTCTGGCAGACAACTTTGTAGTCTTCCATTTTCCTATACAATAACCTATACAATAATCTAAGAAAATAAAAATACTTCTAACTAAACAAAACACAAAATACTAATAAACTACCTAAGAAATAAACACCAAACACATGAAATAAAGATAAATAAGAGAGGTTAATAAGCTTAAATATCAAATATTTATCAAGCTTATCACAGTTATATAGATAAACAATATCCTTTATGAAATCGTATTAACAATAACTATACTAAGGTTTGATTATAGTTTTACTAATTATAAAATAATTGAATATTTGGTAATAATACTTTTTTATTTATTCAAAGTTTTCGTTATTCAAATATTGTACTTCAAGAAAAAACAATTTTGCTAATATCAAATTTTTATTTATTCAAATATTTAGGTTAATCAAATAATGTACATAACGAAAATTCAAATTTGGTATAGTACACACAAGACACATGTACAGAAAACACAATTAGTAGACATACTCAATATAATATTAAATAAGCAGTTCTATATAAACATATATATCAACATTCCAAAACATATTAATGTTGATATACAAAATATTTAACATCTAGAATTCATAAAAACGAAACTGAAACGAAGTGTTCATAGGTCCTACGTAATAGTTGCAGAGACAAAATATTCAGAAGACTAAAAGAAGCTAATTCTTCAATATATGGAAGACGCTCTTTTCTTCATTCTCCACAACAAATCTTATGCGATCATCGACAGCCAATCCATTTTCTTTGCAGAATTTCTTCCAACCACAGGTCAAATAACACTCATAGGCACTTCTGCCCGTCCAACAAATTTTGCAGTTCTAGAATTGAGATTGGCCATTCGTCAGCGTGTAGGTTTTGCGTCCCTTCATCAAGCATTCTTTTACAAATTTGGAATCCAGATACTACATTCAAACAAAACGTGTTAAGCCATCATAAATATGAACAAAATTATAAAAACATGACTATACATATAAATCTTACCAAAGAAGATGCTTTAACATCATAATTGCTTAATACTTTCTCAAAATTAGAAACTGCAACTGGAACTTGGGTGTTTGAAGCATTGGCCGAATTTCTGTTATAATCCATTTCTATTCCTTCGGCCGAGAAGATCCTATGAAGAAATATATTGTTTCCTACATAGTTTAAATGTAGGTAACACAGACCAGCCCTCTTGGTGAGAGGGATGTTATAAAAAAGTGCACTTTTTTGTAACATCTCTCTCCCCGAGAGCCTGTCAGGTCTGCAGCCCAATACATCCCAACCCCTCGCCCCAAGTGTCCCCCCACTTCGCAAGGCAGGTTGTTGTCAGTGGGTATCGAACCCCAAACCTAACCTTTAACACCCTCTCAACAAGAGAGATGTCACCAGTTGTGCTGCAGACCTGACAGGCTCTCGGGGAGAGAGATGTTACAGTCAACCCATAATATGTAATGTACCTACTGAAACCAAACAGAATCATCCTCAAAGACTCATCTGTATCGACGTATATTTCAAACATCTCTGACAGAGGATCATACAACTTGACCGCATAATTAAACGAAAGTTTATCCTCACAAAATATTTGGAAGTAATCCGGTAAAGTTATCAACAACTATGACAATAATCAAGAGATAAAATATATTAGCATGAATGACTATACAAATACAGTTCTAAATATAATAAAATGGATTAACATTGCATATCGTGGCTGGGATGAATTGCACCCTGAATGCTTGGAAAAACCTTATTGAGGACAAAGGGTTACATGCAAGAGAATTCTTTCTTTTACCAGGATACTCAACCTCCATCCAGTCCAAATCAAACACCCTTATACGAAAATAACAATCTCCCCAATAAAGGGTAGAGACGTAGTAAACATCGTTCAGGTTATAAAAGCACAGAATCTTCTGAACAACAAGAATCTGCCTCTGAGCCAAAAGAGCTTCTTTAAACTCTATATTTATCACATTTCCTTTCGGATCACTAAAAAAGTTGGTCCCCATCAGTAGTAATTTGCCCCATTGTTCATAAAAACCTTCTTCAAACTCGAGACACTCTTGACATATACCAAATGAGAAGGATTCATAAAAATCAAAACTTTGAACAAAAAATTTTAAAGATACTTCAAGCAGAACACCATCGTACAAAAAAATATACACTTTGGGCCAGAAAGTATGTATTCATATCGAAAAAAGCAAACTTTAACTAAATGAAAGAAGATAATCGACCAACCTCTGAGGGCTCCATCACCATGACTAAGTTCTGGTAAAAGTTTGTGAAGCTGATAGACCTGGATGAAGACATTTTCAGGTTTGGACCGTGCTGTAACTGCGAAGGATGATGCTTTGTTTCTTCCTTTCTGACCAAACACACGCACATTGATCCAACTTACCTTTTAAGGAAACCAAACGTAATGTTTGCACCAAATGAAACCTCCTAACGAAACCAATCAACGTGCTTCACAAAATCACCCCTCGATAAGACATGTAATAACTTCATATTGTCGGCATCTTTTCATATTCTGATACAAATATTATTTTTATTTTAATTATATTAAATTGGCAGAAAAAAAACGTTTATTATAGCATTTTAATGATGTGCTGTTAGGTTAAAGAATATCTGAAATCTTAATCGCAAAACATACAACATTTAACTGAAATTAACGTTAAATTGAAATTAATTGTGAAATTAATAAAGCAATAAGACAATAATATTAGAAATATAACAACATTAATATATAAGCATAATTAATTCTACAAAAATTATATGAAAATTATATTTATTTAAGGAATATAATTATTACATATTCTTAAATTAAGATAAAAAGTCTTTAGAATCATTTAATTATAAATAGTAATGGGTTTATAAACAATAACTTTGAAATCTGATTTCAAACAAGAAAATTCAAAATAAAAAAAATTAAGACATGTTTTTTACTCTGTAATTTTTACTAGAAATCTAAACTTATTATCACAAACAATGTTTTGTTATTAAACTTCTAAAAGCATCATAGTGTCATTTCTTAATCCAAACAAAATAACAATCTATCTCACCACAAATTGATGATTTCAAATTACTTAAAAACACATGACATATAACACATAATATATATCAATAATTAATTATACGTAAATATATAATTATATCATTGTTGAATAAATCTTATCATTGAATATATTTAAATTGGCAATTAAAACTTTTAAAACTTTTAATTTAAATTATTGATTTATTAATAATAATATTAAAATCTATTTTCTAAACAAAAAAATTTTAAAAACCAAAAACACAACCCGTGTGTCCGCGCGGATCTCATGCTAGTTATACAATAAAAAAATATAAATTAATTTATACTATTACTTATTTTAAAAAAATTGTCTAAAGGTGTTAACATTTTTAGTGACGATGTTGTTCAAGAATGGAAAAAGGTTTGTGACCTGCATTTTAGTTATAGAATTCGTTATTTCTATTTAAAAAAACTCAAACGGTAATAGAAACTTGGAATTTGTACTCTATTCACTTAGATGTATTTAATATTCACAGGAAAGAGAGTAATAATTTAGAGGTGATACACTTCTTTATTTTTATGGATTTGAGAGAGGAAGAAAAGAAATAATAGCAAGATTTTTTTTTTATTTTCCCATTCTTTTTCATGGGAGAAGATTTAAAAGTGATACTTGCGAGATTATAATTATACCTTCGCTTCATTTTTTTTTAATTCAATTTAATTCACGAACATTTTTTTTGTAGTGGTGCACATTTCAAATAATTAATATCCAAAATTTTAAAATTGTTATAAAAAGAATAAAAGTTGAAAAAATAATTTTTAATTGTTATTTTTTTATTAAAATATTTTTTCTAAATACTTTTTTTATTAAAATATGTTATTTTAATTTATTAATTTTAATATTTTTTATGACATAAATCTAACTCATCTAATTATAATTTTAAATTACTTTCAAAATCAAGGATAATCTTGTTTTTTTTTCATTAAAGCTAATTTTTAATCTATCACATTAATCAAATCACTCATAAACTTTTACTAACTATACTTTTAAATCCACTCACTTTCATTTCCAAATCCCTTAAAGTGAACAATACAAACTTCATCATCTAATCCATTCAAATTCATTATTTTTCTTTCCCTCAAATCAATTCAATTTTCACAAGTGAACACCATTTTTTGAGAAGATGGATTTGGGAGAGAGTGAGTATAAAGTTGGATGAATATTAGTACATTTGGAGATGAAGTTTGTATTGTTTATTTTAATGAATTTGAAGGTAAATATGAGTGAATTTGAATGTGAAATTTCTTAGTGATATAATAAATTTAAAAAAGTAATAGATAAAATAGGAAAATTACAAAAATTCCCTTGTTAATATTATTTATTATTATTATTATTATTAATACTTCTCTTATTATTTATTATTATTATTATTATTATTATTTATTTCACACCTCACACTTCATCACCAGCTCAAGCCCAAACTAAACCACTAAACAGATTAGCCACCACTACCAAAAGAACATTCATGCTTTGCAAACGGATTAAGTAAAAACATTCTATATAAGCAGTAATTACTCTTGCCTCTCCTCATTATAGCATAATCTCTTTCTTAATGCATCCCACAAATCATTATCCTTGAACGCCCCCAAACCGTTTAAAACAAACACATAACTACTCACAAATCCATCTCTATAAATAGTAAATAGGTGAAAAAGAATACAACATAACACATAGTTAATACATAAGTGTTAATTTTGTCTTATAAGAGAAGTTAAGAGTAGAGAGACCAAATTTCTACGTTAGCATCTTTTGCCTTCGAAGTTGGAAGTGAAAGGAAACATTTCTGTTGCTTCCAAAACCCATTCTTAACTCTCTTACAATGTTTTCTTCTTTGGAAGACTCACCCACTGCAAGAGGCTATCTAATTGGGAGCACAATTTTTCAAACTGCGGCCAGTAACCATCTCTCGTACGAATCTTACTGCTGTGCAACAAATTACAAAAAGAGTTATGCAAAAATGGGAATTAGTTTGATACTTAACAAATTTGTATACATATTTTACCTTTCAATCATTCTTAACACATACAAAAGATTACATTTTTTAATGATCAAAATATTCTTAAAAACGAGTTAGCAAGTGGTGTATCTGGTGAAAAAATGCATTTGCCGATATAATTTCTATAAAAATGGACAAGTAGTGTGAAAAGGTTTTGGAGCATTCTTTGTTGTTTACTTGCATTTTCTTTTTCTCCATTCCAAATACATAGTCTGCATTTGGAGTTTTGTATGTACTATATCAAGAAATTATGTGGAGTGAGAAAGTAAGTATTGTCGAGCAAGAAAACTCCAACAGATAGTAAATTGAGATGGAAAGATGGTGGCAGTTGAACTGTACAAATGGCTGAAACGAAAATGTTAGAATTGTTTGGGAAAGTGACAAATTTGTTATGCATATAGGCTGCTGGGAAATAAAATATTCCAATGCGACCGCTACGTGACATGTGGCACTCATCTGCAATCCAAACGGTGAAACATCTGAAAAGAAAAAACAGAGGAATTTGCAACTAAGTCCAAATGGAACATTGTTGGGTATACAAATGAAAATATCAAAATCTTGTTTGGATACATTATAACAAAAATAACTTTTTGTTAAGTGGGTAGACAAAATCTTCCAGAGACATACATTTTCATGTGATTAACAACAATAAAAGTTGTTTATTTTGAAAAAAAAAAAATCTTTTAATAGCAATCAAATTAATTATGATAAATCGACAAAGTTGTTATAAGTAAAATTATATTTAGTCAATTTAAGTAAAATATAATGTTTAAATGAATGAAAAAGCGTGATTAAAATCTCATGATTAAGATCTCATATTTTATATATAAAAAAAGTACGATAAAAGTTAACTTTATTACAAAAGTTACACAACGAAACAAATTTCTATGGCGTCAAGTGTTTATAATAAATATTAAAACTAAGAAAATACATTTTCATCAAAAGGTTACTTTTGGAAAAATCAGGTGAACTTAACAAGAACAAGTGTGAGAATAGGAACTTCCATACAGATTAAGTACTTCATGTTAGGCCCAAAAGATTGGTTCTTTGTCCCAGAAAACACTATGGTGCATTGTGAGGCATAATAGAGTATGTGTTTCAGATATATACATTGGAAAGTGGCATATGATAAGGGATAACAAGAGTATACGTGTCCGAGAGTAATTTTGGATAAAATTAGTGATGGACCTATTATTTTTTACGAGTAATAAATATTTTAATATTTTTTTATAAATAAATTAGGTGTGAATATCTGTTATTTGCGCAAATTAAAATTAAAATCTAATTTATATTTTATTAAGTTAAATTTATATATATATATATATATATATATTAATTTTACTTATATTTTATTTTAAAAATTTATAAAATATTTTTTTTCTAAATATTGATGGGTATCCATATATACTCATAAATTTTAAAAATTCAAGAAGATTTTTTAAATGGATATCTACATATGGGCCATTAGTAATAAACGAAAAGCAAATACTAACCTATCAAACAATAAAAAACTTCCGGAAAATATTTTTCTTAAAAGAAGGTGATTTTTAGAAAAAAAATTCTAAAATTATTTATTATATTTTGAAAATTAAATGAAAAAAAAAATGAATGAAGAAATGATGAGGCTCTAGGAAGAAAATGATAATGTGCAAAAGTAATTACCGTAAAGGAAAAAAGTCAGCTACGTTTTCAAATAAATGGGTTGACCGGGCTTCACATATAAATATAAGTTCCAAACACCAACTACGTTTTTAAGTCTCACGGTTCAATCTTCTAGCACTCAGTTTTGCGTATAACATAATGATATACATACATGGTTTGGGATTTTGATAACACATCTAAACGAAACAAGTTATGCCATTGCATTGCACAATTCAAATACATCATATCTACCAAAAATGCTACAAGGGAGACTTTCGGGACCCAGTAGAAATTGAGGAGTATGGGGAGGAATCTTTGGTTGTGGTTGTGACGGCAGATGAAGTGTAGGAGAATTGGGTTACCTCCATGGGAGGTGCATAGTACATTGGCACCGGCAACTTCGATGGAAGACTTGGCAAAGGAGCTTCAAAGTTAAGCACACTAATCACTTGCCTAATGGAGGGTCTCATGGTATGATCAGGGTGACAACACCACAACCCCACAACCATCAAGCATTCCATTTGCTCTTCTTCAAATTCCCAATTCAGTTTCTCATCAGCTGCTTCCACTACTTTCCCTTTTCCATACAGGTTCCACACCCACTCCACAAGCCTAACTTTACCAGCCTCTTCTTTCACCTCCACTGGTTTTCTACCACATGTGATCTCAAGTGCCACAACACCAAAGCTATACACATCAGATTCCTTGCTTGATTTCCCTGTGGTCACACACTCCGGGGCTAGGTACCCCATCGTGCCTGCCAAAACAGTCGTTTGTGAACCCAGTTCATGGTCTACCAGCCTCGCAAGCCCAAAGTCACCAAGCTTTGCATTGAAATTACCATCCAACATTACGTTACTTGACTTGATATCTCTATGGACCACACACTGTTCCCACTCTTCATGAAGATAAAGAAGTGCGGATGCTAAACCTAAGGCCACCTTGTATCTCACCCTCCACGAAAGCATCACTCTATTTCCAAATAGATGAGAATCAAGGCTTCCATTTGGCATGAATTCATAAACAAGAAGAAGCTCACCTTGTTCATGGCACCACCCTATGAGTTGAACCAGGTTTCTGTGTCTCAGACGGCTGATTACTGTCACTTCTGATATGTACTCCTTTTTCCCCTGCTTTGACCCTTTCGAAACCCTCTTCACTGCCACTTCAAGGTTGGAATTCACAATCAAACCTTTGTAAACTCCTCCAAACCCTCCTTGTCCCAGCTTTCCTTCTTCGGCGAAGTTGTTGGTTGCGTTGCTTAGTTCCCTGTAGGTGAACCTCTTTGGACCAGTTCCTCTCTCAAACTCATCGTCTATGGAAGCATCAACACCGTCCTCGTTTACACCCCTTGGTCTATTTCTCCTTCTCCAAAAGGTAAACCATATTAGACCTGCAGCACAAGCTAAACAACCCAAACCAACGCTTATACCAACCACTAAGCCCACCTTGACCTTTTTCCCACCATCCTCATCCAAGGTTGAACTGAATGACCAAAGCAAAATGTTGTGTATCTCAACCCATGTTCCCGTTGCTGCAGAAAAGCCTATTCTAACAAACTCTGGCAACACGTCCCTCAAATCAACAACGTAAGAAAGACTAGAACTGCCATTGAAGGTTGGATTTTGAGCATAGGTAAGGAAGACAGAGAGAGTTTTGGATGTGGAGTTGTACCATATCCAAGCATTAGCAACAGACCCGTTCTTAATGTTGCTCTTCCAAGTGACGTTTGCAACTGATTGAATGGAGTTTACATTGATCCCTACGTGGTCTGAACTCGGATCCCATGCGTTCATGAAACTGTCGAACTCAACTGCCACCATCTGGTTTTTCTTCGTGTCGAATGCGGAATCCGGGCTGAACAGGCCGAGGAACCCACCAGCGGAATTGTTGGGAATGGAAGAATCAAAGGGTGCAAGGAAGAAGGCTAAGCCATCACCAACAAATGACTGGTTCACAGCTCTCATGACAAAAGAGAAATGGGTTGTGAAATCGGTGAGCTTCTTTGTTTTTCTATCCCAAATCCTCACTGGTTGTTCATACGAGGCTCGACCAACGCTATCTGTGATGGGGCCATCGAGTTGGTTCCTCGTGAGCTGAAGAACACCGTTTGAGGGAAAGGCATCACCCGTGAAGTTTATTTGGTTGTTCAAGTTTGATTGCTGGAAGCTGGAAAAGTTGAAGGAGACTGACTCTACAGTGTTATGGAACAAAGTGAAGAAGATGATACATATGAAGAAAGATGTTTGTTTCTGGGTTTGATCAGAGCATGAAGAAGAGGAGAAGAAAGCCATGGTAGAGAGGGATAGAAGACGAGTTTGATGGTGTTGAAGTGAACAAAGAATATAGCAACTATATGCATCCACGAATTCAAAGTTTGTCGATTAAATTAATGGAATAATGATGATAACAAAACATGTTTTGAACTGTTCCTAAGTAGGTATTAGGTGAATTAAAACTATGTTGCTTTCACTAATTAATTACTAACATATGAACATACAGACTCTTACACTTACTCTGGAGGAATCGTTCTAAGCTTTTATTGTCCTGGCCATAGACAACATGTTCGGTGATGCGAAATTTCACTCCTTTGTCTTTTCCCGTGTCTAGGGATAACCTGCCATCCTTTTATATATAAATCAAAATCAAAATACTAAACAAAAACATTTTAGGAATTATTGTTAATAACAAGAGTATTTTTTTTAAGTATTCGGTGAATTTTTTCATAAATTTTTCTTACACTTTCTATAATTGAATTTTAATATTTTTAAAAATCGCAATGATTAAAAATAATCTTTATGTTATAATATAAAACATAATATAAATTTCTAAACGTAATATATTTGTATGCTTAGGTTTTTCATTACAATAAATTTTAATTAAAATATATTTTATGAATTTAATTGTATTTATTTTTATAAGTTAACATCATTGCTAATAACAGCAATCATATAAAAGAATTAAAGTGATAAGTTACGAGTAAACAAAAATCAATGTTCTTTCTTTTATCAATTTCTTATTAAATATATTGGTTCCCTAAGCCACACATATAAAGATTAAACTAATTGATTGAGGGTATGTTTATGAAATGATCAAAGATATATATATATATATATATATATATATATATATATATATATATATATATATATATATATATATATGGAGGTTATACATAGAGTTGGGTGAAAATTGCTTAGTAAAAATTGAAGGTGACATGTTGAAACGGACAAGTTCAAATTGCTTAGCATGTGTCTTCTTGTAAACTACTCCAAACGGATTTTCAATAAATAATATATAATAGACATCAATGTGTTTATTATAGTGATTGTATAATTGTTTATATTGAATTTTATTTATAATTTGTAGTGGGAAAAAATTTGTATACGAAATTCCATGCTAAAACTGAATAGAAAACGGGTTTATTTCATCAATGTTATTGATTTTATATTTAAATTTATTTTCTATTCCTGGTAATTTATTTTTCTTTCAATTTATATTTATTGTATTATTTCAATTCTCAGATTATTCTTGTTATACAGATTCTTCTAAGTTATATTTTATGATTATACTTTGTAAAAAAATTTATTGATCTCAAATTTTATTGTTTCCTTTAATTTATGTAATTTTATATAATTTCATTTTTGTTTTTGAAAATAGGTCTGGATTGTCAATCTAAACAAAAACAATCCCATAAAGTATCATTTTTCTTTTGGTTGGATTACTTCAGTTTTAATTTTTAAATTTTTTTATAGAAAACAAATTGGCATTTTTGGTAGACCCAATGTTTTCCACAATTTGTTTTTTTTAAAAAACACATAATTTGACTAGTTTTGAATGTGTAGTTAAGATTGGATTTAGAATGTAGAGTGGAAAGATAGTAATGTGTATAATGGAATGTTAGGTTTATAAGGAGGGGTATCACTGGGGAGATACAACACCAACCTGAGCTCAACTACATAAGACATTACCACCACTCTTAACCCAAAACCTTAAGGCAGTGGGTTTATAGGTCTTTATTCTTATATAGTGCTCTACTTTCTCATTTCTGATCAATGTAGGACTTAGACTCACACTTGGATTCTTAACATGAAAAGATATAGTCCAAGTGTCTCGCACAAGTGTAGGTTAAAGTAGAAATGCACAAGAAAGTGTTAATATTAATTGTGGCTAATAAGTCCATTACTAGCTAGACCTCTCCATTAAATGAGGCCAAATCAATTATTTTGTGGACGATGAACCTTATTTTGACACAAATAAGACCAATTATGACTAAAAAAAAGGATGAGAAAAACAATTAGGAATGAACCATTAAGAGATATGACCCAATTGGCATACAATGTCAAAAGAAACAAATAAATTAAATTTGGGAAAGAGATATACCATAAGTGAAGAAAGATAAAGTAGAATATTTAGAAACTCTAATGAATAATAAACAATTATGTGAAATGTACGAAGAATGATGTGTTTTACGTGGGGCATCCTTATGTACGTAATTATTACAACAAGAGGAATTTAAAGATAAAATGTTTAATCAATGCATCTAAAAGCTAATATATTTGTTATATTTTATTAAAAAATAAATAAAATAAGTTAAGTGATATCATAAACTACTTTCCTTTAGAAAAAAAGAAGAAGAAGAGGGAATGTGAAAATGTTTACGATCATTAGACTAACAATTGTATTCATTTCAAAAATATTATATAGGAAGCAATTGGACAAGGTCATCCCGATGTTTTAGATAATATCATTGAAGATTTATATGGATCCTGACTCAAGTTACTTGCAGCATTTGTACCAATGATGACTGATGTGACTCAAGTTCTCAACCTAAGCATGTGAGATTGAATTTTTAAAATGATGTAGATCAATAAATTTGGGAATTTGAACAAGAAAAAATAAATTTTCTCAAAAATTGGTTAACTACTATGTGAGTTTCTTAATAAAAAAGAAAGGTGATGAAAATCCCTGAGTGTGCATCATCATGTTTGATTTATCAACAATAAAGATCTTTGAGTTAGAGAAAGCTAAGAAAATGAATAATCACCTGTAAAACTATGATTTCAAGGGTGGAAAAAGTTAAAATGTTGATTCAATATAATTAAAAATTCATTATATAATGATATATTATGAATCACCGTAGTAAAATCATTAATTATTGAGAAGCAAAAATTTATAGATAATAATAAAAATTAGTCGATAATTTGAGTTTATTGATAATAAAAAATTTGTTTGTAGAATGTTCATCGATAAATAAAAAGAATAAAAAGATGTATCAGTAATTATTAATAACCAAAAATTCATTAGTAAATATTTATTGGCATTTATAGACAACCTAGATTTGTTGATAAATATTTTTCGATAATTACTAACAGATCAATAAAATTGATCGATAAATATCGTGATTGTGTCATTTTTTTTCTTCTACCTCCTCCTTTTCTTCTTCCTCTCTTTTGTTTCCCCTTCCTCTTCCCTTTCCTCCTTCTCCGCTTCACCTTCATTTGTCACTATTATCATGCCCACTATTGTTACTTTACCTCTATATTGTTGTCTCCACAACTGGTTTTAGCTTCTTCTCTTCCTCTTTCTCTTCTCGTTCCCTTCTTTTCACCCATCTCATTCAAGTTATAAAATAAATTTCTTCAGTCTTGGTGAAAAATTTATTATTCCTTTTATCAACGAATTTTACTAGCATATATTACATGAATTGGTAAAAATTCAAATTGGAAAGTTTGTCACTTTTTTTTTTATCCATGGAATTTACCAACAAAACATTTGTCAATAATGACAATTATAATTCGCTGACAAATACATTATCGATAAAAATTTTATCGGTAATACATATTCTAATATATTAATAGATGTTATCAACAAATCCGTTAATGATAAACATTTTCATCTATAATTAAAAGTTTTAAAAATTATCTGCAAAATTCATTAATAAATTTATATATAACTATAAATTTAGTTCCATTGATAAATTTCTGACACTAATTAAAATGTTCTTGTAATGGACAACTTTTGATCAAGTTTTAAATTTCTCAAATCTCAATGTTTAAGTTTTATGTGTGAATTTCTTTTCTAGAATAAAAGTGCTAGAGTTGGTCAACTAACTCATCATATTATTTTTTTAAAAATATATTTTTCACCTTTTATGTTTTCATTTCGCAAACACCATCCATTATTTGAATATATACGATTGACCTAATCCAAGACATCGATAAAAATTTTCCAACAAGCGGCCTGCATTTTGATTTTATATTTTGAAAAGTTTTGATGAAAACACACATCATCCTATATAGATACGCACAAGTGTGTGTGTGTATATATATATATATATATATATATATTATAACTGAATGATACATGAGTAACCGACAAATTTATATCTTTTGTCAAGTTATGAAATAACTCAATGGAACAACAACAAGAAATAAATTGTAAATGTTAAGGATGGCGATAATCAAACAAATAAATCTAGTGCCGGCAATTTTTCTCTGACATTTAAAATAATAAATATAATGAAGTTGTTTTCTAATAGAAGCAGGTTTGCAAAGTTGAATACCATTTGTAAAACTGAGAATTGACTCTCTCATCTGAATATGTTTGAGCGGTTTTTCATGATTATTTTTTTGAAAAAACAAGAAGAAAGTAAACAATTTCTTTTAGTTAAATTTTTTTTATTTTATAAGTTAATTTATGTAATTTTTCATTATAATATCATAAGTTAACTTTAGCTTATGAAAACAAATGTTTATTTTTTCTTAAGAGTTTGTTTAAATATAGCCTAGTTCATGTATGCATCCATGTGGCTAGTTACTTACATTAATGTTATTTATATAGGCCACTTATTTGAGACTATAAATATCACTTTTTTTTTTCTAGACTCTTTCGTACCTTTATTAGACCTACATGTATTTTATTTCTTCAACTGGATTCTTCTACTCAACTTTTTATTTTTTGTTATATGCCGTTTTTTTAATTTTATTAACGTGAGTAGACTAGGATTTTTTTTTTTTCAAACTAAACCTTTTCACTGTTCAAGTACAATTTATTTTTTTGCGAAAGACTAAATTTTTATCATACTTTTTATAATTTTATAGATTTGTATATTTATTTATAATAAATTGCTTTATTAAGAATTTATAATTTTTTATAAACCACAGTGAACATAAATTTAAAAAATATATTTAATTTAATATTTTCAAATTAATTGGAAATTACAAATTTGAAGAGTGATTGTAATAAAATTTTAATATAGATCTTGTAGTTTTTGGACTTCAATATATATGTTGGACAGTGATAAAAAAATTCATGTCAAATTAGATTAAATTTTTATATTATAGTAAATAAAGTTTATTTATACAATTATAGTGACAAAATTACAGTATGATTGATAATGAGTTAGAAAATAAAAAACAATTATATAAAATATATCCAAATAGTATTCTATATGATAAAAATAAACAACAAATAAAAATATTAACAAATTATTAAATGTGTCTTAGAAACAATGTGAGAGACTATTGAATAAAATCACAAAAAGAATAACAAATGTATAAGTAGAGTATGATAAGATAAAAAAATATCTTAGAGATTTAAGAAAAATTTTCAAATATCATTACAGACAATGGTTAAGAAATAACGAAAATTATTTTAACGAAACAAAAAATTTCTTCAAATGAAACAAAAACTAATAATATATTAAAGAAGATAATTTTCTATATTACCTAGTAAATGAAAGATTTATGCTATTAAACACTTAAATCAATAGTGTTAAACATTCTCATGTGAAAGGAAATTAAACAATAAATAAAAATATTAAAAAAGAATAAAAATGTGTGAGACAGAGAAAATATTTAATTGACATACATTATTTAACATAATTGCATAAAGATTATGATAAGATGAAAAATTTGGAGATGCGAATGATTTTATAACAAACCAAACAATTAAAATAAATAAAAAGTAGAAAGTGAATATATATA
>Ga0214544_1000246_pt1 | contig 90042 bp, 54 predicted proteins | sample CNSS3metaG_FD_160074 | JGI IMG/M metagenome (GOLD analysis project Ga0214544, IMG submission 160074) | Root nodule microbial communities from cowpea collected in UCLA plant growth center, Los Angeles, California, USA - CNSS3 | ecosystem: Host-associated > Plants > Roots > Nodule | place: USA...
CTTTAATTTTTATAAATATACTTTTATTTTGTTCATTAACTTAATAACATTACAATATCATCAATTATTAATATAATTCAAAAAATGCGTACATACAGACACGATAGCGCCTGTGTTTACGCTAGTATTTAATAACGTCTATATATATATATATTTACGAGTATTGTTTGCAACAGGTCTTAATTTTATAGAATTTATTTTTCCATCTATAATAACATTGAAAAAATTGTATCAGTTCATTGATAGAAATTAAAAATATCATTAAAGAATAGATATCCATCTTATAATAAGATTATCCTCTCTTTCTTTGTGCCAAGTTGTGCCAACTTGTTATGGTTCTCTAAGATCATGCTGCAGGAACATCTATTGCATAGGTATAGTTCCTGTTATTTGTGAAACATTTTTCTACATCATTACTTCTTCTTACAAATAGAAACATACAAACATGCAACATAAGTTGCCCTTATTTTTGCATAGTAAAAATTTAAATAAAATCATACAATATTGTGAACTAAAGATGTATATTTCAAAATATATATAATAAGTAAATAATTTTATTAAAATCAGTTTTACTGTTAAATATTGTTAGAAAACTTTCCGTATCGGTGTATTGCACGGTTACAAATATTAGTATAATACTAATAGAAACGTATTTAAACTTTTGTGTGAAATAAGAAATTAAAAGTTAAAAATTGTAATAATTATTGAAATTGAAACATAATACTAAAATTATTAATAGTTATAGAAGCTACAAATAATATAATATAATGTAATGTTCTTTATAGTAATATAATGTGATATTTAATAAAACGTAATATTTATAGTAATATTTATAAGAAAATGCAATATTTAGTTCTTGTATTTGATTCACCATTCCCTTGTATATGAAAGCTTCTCTCTTTCTCTTTCTCTTTCTATTGTTTTTGGTTTTTTTGGTTTTTGTTCTCTCTTTAGACCGTTAGCGGATCCTCTAGAAATTAATCCCTCATCACAAAATATCCTGGAATGGAGAAAATTCGCATTCCTTTTGTTTCGCGGAGAAGGGTAACATCTAGAAAGAAATAATATTAATATTAGAACTAATATTAATATTGATATATGGGCATATAGCAGAGCCGACCTTGAAATGATGGGTTCTCTGGGTTATGGTTGCCGTTGTTTGTGTTGTTGCTGAACTCACTGTAACTGCTCGTTCAGGGAGGCTCGGTGAGTTCTCTGATAATCACAAGGGTGTACATTGGATCAATTTTGATGTGCATTCTCTTATGGGTATTCTTGTTTTTGTACCAAAGCTTGGAAATTTTCTTTTTGATTTTGGATCCAAAGTGCTTTCAAGAACTGAGTTTTTCAAGGCCGGTTTTTGGTTTTGCTATGTTTCCAAACAACTTCTGTTGGTTTCTGTTTCCTGGGTGGGATATTTCTTTTCTTCTTAATATTTGTCACTCTATAATAATTTGTTATACGGGTGATCCTTTTCACGCTCTTAAAAAGTTGTTAGTTCAGGGTTTTGTTTTTTATTTTTTGTTTTTGATGCGCAATTTTAATTTTTTGGATTAGATATAGAGGTGGGGTTGTGTGTGATGTTGGAATTGTGATAATCTGATGGTGATACTAGAAAACTATATGCTCGCAGTCAGAACAAAACCCTGTATCTGTCTTCTTAGTCCTGCTGTATCAGTGTTCCTAAGCTAGATTTTGAATTTTACTCTTTGGGCCTGTAGGATATTCCAACTTGTATTCTCGCTGAATTTTGCATCTTTAAAGTGAGATTTGCACTTTAGAGAGAGAGCGCGATTGTACTTGTTCATTTCCAATAAAAGAGAATTTAAATAACTGTATGGATTGTTACATATGTGCATTAGGATGAGCTAAATGTAAACTACAGTTGTGTGCAAGATTACATGTCCACTGATAAAATGATAGAAAATGATAATAAGAATGCCAAGGCTTCTTTCTGGATTTATGTTAGAAAAATTAAAAGTGTAGTTAGCAAGCCATAATCCATCATTGTATGTTTGTGATGTGGTACAATGATATATGAGTTTAACATGAATGTTACATATTTATTTATGCATTATTTAACACTGATTTTTTTTTCCTCTTAGAGAAACTGGGAATTGTTCAATGGGAAAAGAGATTTCCGATTCTGATTCCCATCACAAACGTCTTGGTCTTTTAAAAGATCAAGTTCACTTGGTTAAAAGAAAAGACTGTGATCGCCATGAGATTGCTCCAATCCAAGACCAGCTATCCTTTGAGAAGGGTTTTTTCATTGTAATTCGTGCATGCCAATTGTTGGCACAAAAGAATGATGGAATAGTATTGGTAGGGGTGGCAGGTCCTTCTGGAGCAGGCAAGACTGTATTTACTGAAAAGATACTCAACTTCATGCCCAGTATTGCTGTCATTTCAATGGATAATTACAATGATTCCAGTCGAATTGTTGATGGAAACTTTGATGGTAAATCATGATCTGACCTTATGCAATGCTTTTATTATTCTTACCATGCTGCATTCTTGGAATACAGGCTGTATAGCATAATGAAACACAACTTTCGTGATTGTAGGAATGACATAGCTCATTTCGTAATAAAATATTTTTGTTGAGTGATGAGGTAGTATGTATGTCTATTAGTGTGCATCTGATACATAGATCCACAAAAATAAAATGTATGTGGTATCATATTCATGCTTTGATTATTGTGACATTTAAACTGAAACACCGGCTACAAGTTTGACACCAATCTTGTTGAACTCTGTTATTCCTTTGTCCAGATCCACGCTTAACAGATTACGACACGTTACTTCAGAATTTACATGATTTAAAGGAAGGAAAGCCTGTTCAAGTTCCCGTATATGATTTCAAGTCCAGTTCACGAATAGGATACAGGTTGAATTTTGGACCATGTTGATTAACTGTACAATTTGGCATATTTTGATGTGTTGAAAATTACTCTGTTGAAAAATTACTTTCTTGAGACATTGATCAGAGAACACTGTTTTTAGGAAAATAAAGATGAAAAATAGAAAATATGTATATTTGGTTAATAATTTTCAAGCAATGACTATGTATGAGAATATTTTGTATCAGCTTCTGTATTAACTTTCAGTTTTTTAATGTGTATTTCCTCTATGGTACTCTCAGTTAGGGAGGTGGATTAGTTCTAACTATACAACTGCTACATATGCCAAATTGTTAGTCGGTTGATGGAATGATGGACAAATCTCTTGATTCATATAAAGTTCTGAAAAACTGTAGAACACCCTTATAAGGTTCAGGGATGTAGTTTCCTACAGTTGTATCTTATTGGCATTTCATTTCAGTTTGATGTTCTGTGATCTGCAGCAATTACAATGCATATCTGAAATTTATACTTAATGTAATTCAAAGATGGTTTCAATTGGTTTGGAGTACTCCAATTTTATGTTTGCCTTCATTTTAATATTAAATATGTACCCTGGTTACAGGACAGTAGAGGCTCCAACTTCTCGTATCGTGTTTATAGAGGGCATCTATGCCTTGAGTGAAAAGTTACGACCTTTACTGGACCTTCGAGTCTCTGTTACAGGAGGAGTTCACCTTGACCTTGTAAAACGAGTTATACGTGATATTCAACGTGCTGGTCAAGAACCTGAAGAAATTATTCATCAAATATCTGAGACGGTTCATACTTTTAATATCTTTCATCTTTTTATACAGATTTAGAAAATAACATTTTCTAGAAGTGCCAATGTTTAAAACTTTTCAGGTGTATCCAATGTACAAGGCCTTTATTGAGCCAGATCTCCAAACAGCACACATAAAAATCATCAACAAATTCAATCCATTTACTGGATTCCAGAGCCCAACTTACATATTAAAGGTTAGTGCAATAATAAGTCATTATTTTAATTCCACTTGAGTAAATGAAATGAGAAGAAAGATAGTTCTGTGTTTCAATATTGATAAGAGATTATGTCTAAATAGAAACTCCATTGTATAATTGTTGTAGTCAGCAAAGAATCTAGCAGTGGATCAAATTAAAGCTGTTCTCTCTGAGGATTTTAAGGAAACAACAGAGCAAACTTATGACATATATCTTCTACCACCTGGTGAAGATCCAGAAACTTGCCAATCGTATCTGCGAATGCGAAATAAGGATGGGAAATACAGTCTCATGTTTGAGGTTTGGTTCCTGGCTATATTTCATATTCTGTACTGTAATAGTATATTGTGTATCACATGATTCCTTGATGTGAGCTTGCGCTATAAATTCAAAATTTGATTTTTCATTGGTACGAATAGGGTGTTGTTTGGAAATCCAATTAAAAATTAAATTTCTCCCAATGTTCCATGAATTGAAAAGTTACTAGATTCCTCTGCCTGAGAATTTTTTCTTTTTTTACTTTAAAATACTAACTCATAACTCAAGTTTTCCATCTCTATATAGTATCAAGTTACATTGCCAAAAGAAATGTTGTTGGTAGGATACTAAATGTATTACTAGAACTTATTAGAAGTTGTTAAAAGATTTTAGAGATCTCTTTGTAATTACTTTAGGGTTAGAGTTCTCTATATATAGAGTCTAATGTATTGTTTCAAATTAATCAATTTAATAAGAATCTTCTTCTCAAATTAATCCTTTTAAGTTGGTACCAGAGCTCTTGATCTTGGGAGTTCTGCTTCCGCTTTCTTCTTTGCCGTCTTAGTTAAGGTTCTTATTAGGTCACCTAAAGTGCAACCATTTCCTTTGATTATTTGGTTTGCCTGAAGTGTCCCCAACTTGTCGCTTTGTCATTGCTACTATCACCATCCACTGCCACTTCCAAAGTCGCACTGTTGTAGGATCGTTGTTGAAGCTATCGTTAGAGCTTTTGTTGGAGCTTTCGCTACTATGTGATTGTTGTCATCGTTGTTTCTACGTCACCGCTACCGTCACTATTGCTACCCATCACCACTACTATGTGCTGAAATTGAACACCTAAAATCTCTTATGGAGTCTATAAGCCACCTTTTGGTACTTTCTCTCTAACCATGATCGACACCAATTCTTCTTTTATTGTTTCTAAAAGTTTATGCAAGGACTCTTGAATTCTAGATTCTGGTGCGACAAACCATATAACCCCTCATTCATATCTTTTAACATCCCCTCATTCACATCTTTTTAAAATCATTTCCCTTCCTAGTAACCACATTCTTGTTGCCATCCCTCAGCCTTAAAGACATCCAATTCTTAGAGTGAGGGGTGTGTTGAAGATCCCACATCAATTAAAGATAAGGTCAAATTATAGTGTATAAGTGGGTGCAACCTCATCTTATAAGTTGGTTTCATGAGTCCTCTTACTAACTTGTTTATGACACCTATGACTTTTGGATGCTAGCATAAGTTTGATTCTTCATGTTTTAGGTTTTGGAGCTAATAGCATAAGGAACTATATGCAACCAAACATTTTTTATGTTTGAAGTTGGCGCTTTCTGAAATATCTCATTTTTACATCGTATATTTGATCTCTGGAAGAAGCAAAAAAAGTAGATTTTATAGAAAATGAGTGCACATATGCTTCAAATTATGCTTTGAAATTTACCCATTACACTTGGGAATCACTAGATTATTGTGTACAAAATTGATTACCATTATATCTTTTATTCTCTCTCCTAAACTGCTAGGTTTGTTGTTAACACTGTCTCCAATTTTGTAGTCGAAATACTTTATTATTTAGAATTTTAAAGGTTCATAGTTTGTTGGTTTGTGACTTCTTTTGATTCTTTTGGACAACAACAACACAACTCCATGATTCATAGAGAATGAAATGTCTTATCAATTTTCAGGAATGGGTGACAGATAATCCATTTGTCATATCACCAAGAATTACTTTTGAGGTCAGTGTGCGCCTTCTTGGTGGACTAATGGCCTTGGGATACACAATAGCCACTATCCTTAAGAGAAACAGCCATGTTTTTTCTGATGATAGGGTTTGTGTGAAACTCGATTGGCTTGAGCAACTCAATAGACATTATGTTCAGGTAATATTAGACTATCATGCTACTATTACATGCTATGGTGGAATAAATTTATTTAAATTCCCTTTTTCTCCAGATTTCTATAAATTTCAATTGCAGTCATTACTAAACTGATTATTGGAATAATCAATAATTTTTTATATTTTGTTTAATTTTTGTGCATATTTTTTTTTTATTTCTTTTTATCTTATTGTTGTTAGAGATATGATTTTATTATATTTGTGAAAATAGTGACAACTAGGTTTAGGGTTAATTCCCTTGTAGAGAATGAAAGTATTATATTATTATCATAATATTAAAAAAAATAGAAATTCAAATATAGAACATATATGTCTAATTAGAGAGAAACTTAATTTTAATTTACCAAAAAATGTCTTTCACATAAAATTCTATAACAATAAAAACTATACTAATTCTATGATAGTTCAAAAAAAGTGCACGTCTATATCAAAAAAACTTATTCGGAACAATTTATGGAAAAACTTATTCGGAACAATTTATGGAAAAAGAAGGGATATTTTACTGCATTAAAAGCTTTTTCATTAGGGCAATCTATCTTTATGTGGAATTTGAAAAGCTTTTTTTGTAACAAATATAAACATTAGAATAATTTCAATTAATTGGACTCAACGTCTCTTTTTTAAATACAAAAATATCAATATAAAATTTATATAGACTGTAAAATTTTTTAAATACAAAAATATTAATGTAAAATTTTATAGAACATAAGATTCAGTTATGAATTTAGGATATTTACATAATATATTTAATAGATTCTAATAGAATTCTTCAAAATTATTTTATTAAATGTTTAGTAAACAAATATTATGTTTTAATTGATTCTTTGAATCTCGACAATTGACTAAAACATAGGGTACTATATTTATAATGAAGAACATATATCTAAAATGAAGAATAATAAATGAGAATATAAGCTAAGCTCAAACACATAATATTGTAACTAACATAAGATATTGTAACTTATAATATCATAACAATATCTAACACTTCTCTTGAAACTGATGCTTATAAATCGTATGTACCAAGTTTGTTATAAATATAATCAATTCTAGGTCCATGTTAAGTCTTAGTGAAAATATCTTCTAATTGATCACTTGAGTTAACAAACGCAGTCTTGATGTCTCTAAATATAATCTTTTTTGAATAAAATGACTTTCAATGTGCTTGGTCCTTTCATGAAAGATAGGATTAGAGCTAATATGCTTGGTCCTTTCATGAAAGACAATCAATATGAATGTGCTTGGTTTTTTCATGAAAGATAGGATTACAACTAATATGAAGAACACCCTAATTGTCACATATAAATGTCATTTGAGTGACATCTCCAAATTGCAACTCTTTAAGTAATTGTTTTAAGCCAAACAAATTCATAAGTAGCAAAGGCCATAACTCTATATTATGCTTAAGCACTAGATCTTGCCACAACACTTTGTTTCTTGCTCTTCCAAGAAATGAAGTTACCTCTAATGGAAACACAATATACAGAAGTGAAGGAGTCCTACCCAGTCAACATCTGAGTAGTAGACAACTTTAGTGTTTTTAATGTAACCATATAACAAATCTTTCTAGAGGATCCTTTAATGTACTTTAATATATGAATGACTGCATTCCAATGATATGTACATGGGAAATTGAGAAATTGCTTCACCTCACTGACGGGAAAGAAAATGTCAACATGAGTAATAGTAAGATAGTTCAATTTTTCGACTAATCTTTTGTACTTCTTAGGATTTGAGAAATGCTCCTCTGTTTAGGTAGGAGTTTTGTATTGAGATCTATAGGTGTGTCAATAGATTTTGAGTTTATCAGACCACTTTCCTTTGAGATATAACAATGCCATTGTTGGATTGTGCTACCTCAATCCCTAAGAAATATTAGAGTGTGCCATGATCTTTTGTTTGAAAGTGGTGACAAATGTGTTGTTTCATCTAGGAGATGCTATTGTGATCACGATTTGTAAGGACAGTATCATCAACATATACTATTAAATAGATATACCCAACACTTGAGTGATGATAAAAGAATGAATGATCTGCCTTATTGTAAGTCATACCAAACTGTTGAACACTGCCAAATTTTCCAAACCAAGTCCTAGGAGACTGTTTTAGGTAATATAAAGATTTGCAGAGGCGATATACCAATCCAAAAGACTTCCATTGAGTAAGAAAACCTGAAAGTTACTTCATATAAATTTCTTCCTTCAAATCTCCATTAAGAAAAACATTTGAGCGCAGTTGGTAAAGAGGCCATTGTTAAAGAATAACCATGGCTTTTTCACTATTCTGAAGAGCAATTATTTCATCAAGCATAGCCTGACGCCAACCAAGATGTGCTAAGGCATCACCTACGGATTTTGGATTTGACATAGTAGAAATAGACGAAAGGTAGGTACAAAATGATGTAGATAACCTATGGTAACCCAAAACAGTGTAATGAGGAGATGGATTAAGGGTACAGTGTATACCTTTATGGAGGGCAATTAGAAAATACACATAGGGTAATATATTTATAATGAAGAATAATAAAGGGTAATATGAGTTAAGCGCAAATACACATAATATTGTAAATAACAGAAGATATTGTAATTGTAACTAACAATATCTAACCATATTAAAGATTTGATGAAATAAATATTTTTTTTAGATTTGATAGTGAAGTATCTTACGAAATATTTCCCATTATTAAATTTTTATTTTGTTCTTTATTATTCTATGAATTCTTTATTATAATCCCATTATTAGATATTGATTTTCTTTCTTATTGTTATATCTCCTCTTTATTATAAATAAAAATGTTAATGTGTATACAACACGCAAATTCATTATATTCCTTTCAACTGTTGTTTACATACTATTTTTTTTTTGCTGATTTATTTGGACTTTGGAACTAATTGATAAACAGGTACAAGGAAGAGATCGCTTGGTTTTAAAATACATAGGACAGCAGCTAGGTTTAGATGGTTCCTACATTCCTCGTACCTACATTGAGCAAATTCAAATTGAAAAGCTTGTGGACGAGGTTATGGTATGAGAGCTTACCATCTGCTAATGTTTTTTTGTTTCAGCATTTTCTGTCTAAGTGTTCCCACTTCTCCAGGCCCTACCAGAGGATTTGAAGACAAAACTCAGCCTAGATGAGGATTTGGTGTCAAGCCCCAAAGAAGCACTTTCTAGAGCCTCTGCTGACAGAGTTGCCATGAGAAATAAACATCTGAGGAGGTGAAAATTTTCCATCTAAATGCATTAAAAGAAACCACTAAACTGACCTTGCTCTAGATGGTTTTGATTTTTACTTTTGAAAACCTTTGATAGTGTTGATTAATCCTTAGCCAACCCTACCTGTTGAGACATGGCCTAATTGAATTGAAAATTGTTGGTCACATATCATAACCACCCATTAATGAAATTAAAATCGGTGAAATTATCCAGTGCTATATTGAGAGAAAATCAATGTACTTATTTGACAACATGAATGATGTTTGTTGAGGTACTTCATATAACTCCATTAGTTATGGGTCTGTTACTCAGGTACATTATTTGACAATGTTTAGTAAAGGAAACATTGTATACTTCTTGGAAAACTGCTTTACAATTACCTAATAATAGGACTACTGATTATCTTCGACAGTGGAATATCACAGTCATATACCAATCAAAGAGACAAAAACCTTGCTAAGGTTACTGGATATGATTCCAACAATAGAAGGTTTGTTGAAAGAAATTCAGAGTCCAGCACAATGGCGCTGAATCAGGTACATCGAGTCTTGTAGCAGTTTTTTTTTTTTTTTTTTTTTTTTTATTTCATGTAAAGATAGAGTTCATTTAATCACTTTTGCATTCGTCCATTTACCCACTAACTATCTAATTTATGTTTTATTTACTTAATTTACTTAATATATGGTAGGGAGCCATCAATCAACTTTCGGACCAAATTTCTGCCCTCAATGATAGAATGGATGAGTTTACAAATCGCATTGAAGAGCTGAATTCCAAATTAAACACCAAGAGAAATTCTCCAAGCCAACAGAATATGTCACTTCAAACTGAGACATGCAATGGATCAGCTCCCACCTCATACTTCATCACTAGTTTGGGCAATGGTTCCTTAACTGGATCTAAAATGGCAAATTCCTCTTCATCATCACAGTTAACTAAGGATTCTCCTTTAATGGATGAGGTATTATGAGTCTTATGTCACTTTCAGAGTATTTTATTGTTCTGACTCTTTAAGTTGATTCTTAAGAGGTGCTTCTTTTGGGAAGTAATGTCCGATGTTTTGGATATAACTTTCGAACAGAGGGTGGTTGGGAGTGAGAGAGAACAACTAGAGACATATTTTACTAACCCTCTAGATAAATTTTACTATGTTTTTTAAGTTTGATTCATATAAATCCTTTTAAGAATTAGACAAATGTAATATGGATTCACTGAACATATTTAATGGGAAACAGTGTTAGCAACTAAAAATTTAGAAGAAAAAGAAAGGAGATTTTTATTGAATAGGATGAAAAGGACAAGAAAAAGGAGAAATTCTCTACAAGGGCTCAAATGATTTCTCCTTTCTCATGTAGTCATTGCTCAATTTACAATTATACCAAATCTCCATCTCTCTATCCTTCATCCCTTATTTTCATACACATGTATATAAACATTTCATTCCTCTAAATAATTAGTAAATCACTACTGATTTTATCAACTCTAGAGAACAGTTGGCTGGCATGTTCATCAAGTCTCTTAGAGGCCCTCGGGTTGAGTACATTTTTACCAAGTTTGGTGCATATGACATATATGCTCCAAGTTGAGGGGAGTGTTAGAAATTAATCAGTTGTTATAGATTTGTAGGAAATTAACAGTTACATATCCTAGGAAACTAGGATGATTGATACCTAATATTTTGGTGGAATTTATTATAATTGATTATGAAAATTAGTATAAGTACATACTGTGTGGTGCATTAGACACACAATACATTCAACAAATATACATTTCTATATATTTACTCTCAACTGTTGTTGTAATAGAACTTCCAAAACTGCCCTTAAGTTCATGTTCTTCTTGATTGGTACTAAAAGAGAATATCATAAAAAAGTATTGAAACAAACTTTCTCGGTTTTAGCACCTCATTCATCAAATACCAGAAAGTTGAAGGAGCATTTGTCAATCCAAATGTCATTACCATGAATTCATATGTCCTTTTATGAGTTTGAAAAGTTGTTTTCTCAATATCTTTTTCCCACATTCTTATTTGATGATAGTCTGATTTCAGTTCCAACTTAGAAAAAATTTTGGCTCCCCCAATCTCATATATTAACTCTAATTGGAAGGGGAAACTTACTGGTATTGTATCTTTATGCAGTGCTCTATAATGAACACAAAATCCCATGCCCCATCTTTTCTCTTGACTAAAATAATAGGGCTAGCATAAGAAATTACGCTTGGGCAAATGATGCCTGCCCCCAACATCTCAACCACCAACTTTTCAATCTATGTTTTTTGGTAGTGGGGATATTTGTATTGGCCATTCGGTATTTGAGAATCAACTTTTAGAACAATTGCATGATTGTGCCTCTTCGAAGGAGGAAGAATACCCGTAGCTCCAAAAACCCATGAATATTCATCAACGACCCTTTGCAACCATTCTATCACTTTGGTATCTTCTGCCGAGTCAGCTATTTGCTTTCATTCCAAAATATACCCTTCTCCTTCATCTTGCAAAAGCCCCCTTAAAATTGCCTCTGCCACGTCCTTCTTTGTTAGTCTTTACCTTATTATTTGCCCTTGCCGGTTCTGGATTGGGAATAAGAATTTGTCGCTGCTACTGATCTGGTTGAAGGAAAGAGAGAGTGCTCTCCTATGTTTTGTTCTTTTCTGTTTATTCAATAAAAAACCATTCTATTATTTCTCTTTTCAATTCTTGGTTCCTAGCAGATAGACACTAGCACTTTGACAGTCCAGAATCCTACTACTATTCACTAATTTTTCAATCACCCACAATACGCTAAAACACACCTATCTATACAAGCTTGCCAACAACGTAACTATTAACAGATTCCTCAGCTAACAACATAACTACTACTAATAGATTCCTCAGCTATTTGCATTAAAACAATTAGCAGTATTTTCTCTCTCCCTTATTTCTTCTTTCGTAGACCTTTGTAATAGGAGGTCGTATCCTAACATTGTCTAATTCCTACATTTATGCCGTCTATTTATAGTCAAATGAGGAATCAATGAAATCCATAATAATAGCAGAATCTTTCCATGTTTACATGCAATAAAAACAGATCCAGCAATATATGTAATAAAAACTGCGTGATGTATTATTTTAACAATAACTGAAGAAACTTCTCTTTCATGTAGTTAATTTATTATTTTATTCTGATCTTATTCTAATGTTGGAAACTTACGATAGATTAAAAAGATGGGTGAGTGTCAAAAAGGAAATGTGATTTACTTTTTTATATGGATCCATTGAATGTTGCACGCGGTGGCTGGTAATGAACGTCATGATTTACAAAACAACAGTTCTGCATGTTTCTTGCTATTGTGTAAATTTTGGTGTACCTAGTGGCGGAAAATCTATTTATAGATATATAATGGATCTTCAATACCATGTACCCAATGTTCTTTTACTGGATTCAAGTTGTTAGTGGTGTCTAGCACTAGAATATATTATTATCAGAATTTCCTCTTTCTTGGCATAGAGTTTTCTTGTGTATGACTAAAATGGCAAATGGGAAAAATACGGTAGGCTCTTGATTATGTAAAAAAATAAAATAAAATATCTGAATCACCAAAGTGTGTATGACTAATGTTGTATAGGCTCTTGATGATATTCTTGACTGTGTCGTCAGATATCAAGCATTGCACGCAGTCAGCGTCAGATCATGCATCAATTGGACAATCTGAATAATCTTCTCAGGGGTAGCTCAGGGGAGAAGTCTCACCAAACAAGAACTAACCGGAGAAGCATAGATACGACATCAGATACCATGGGAACCTCTGTTATGGCAGTGGTGGCAGTTGGTTTTTTGGGGATCTTCTTGATGAAGGGTTTGTTGAACCGAAATTGATTTCTCTAGATATAGTAACTGATTTAGATTCAAGATGTTTTTCTTCACTATGACAACCCTTCTGATAAGGAAGGTGTTGAGGCAATCGACAGTTGAAGAATTCAGGAGGCAGTCTTTTAAGATTATTTGAGGGTCGGATAGAGAATGATGCATGCCCACTTGAAATTTTGTGACTTCGTGGGCTTACTTTTTCATTACATTTTTATGCCATTTTAAGGACAGAAAACTATATCTATGTTTTGGAATTTTCAGGTGGTATACCATGTATATTTCTTTCCTCATTCGAAAATTTAAATAAGTTGGTAATAGTGAGGAGGTCAATTTACGGAGATGTTTTATTAAAATTGTAACAAACAAATCATGCTGTTAGCAAGTGAATGCCGTGGTGCTAGTTATCCTGTTAATTTCTAGTGTTTATTTTATTTCCTTTCGCAAATGCCTCTTTACATAGTGCATTATATATTTATATATTCATATAAATGTGTGTGTACGTACGAGTGTACGGGTAATGTTTATTTCATCACAACTAGGTCCGTTTTATTTTTATGTCGGGTAAAATCGCAAACATAAAACATCAGTTATTTTGTTAATTTCTAGTGTTTATTCATTTCAAATATTCATATACATTTGTGTGTATAAGTGTTCTGGTCATGTTTATTCGATTACAATTAGGTCTGTTTTATTTAAGTGTGAGTCATTGAGATAATCTTGTTTAACCTATAACCCATGGTAGGTTGGATTTGATTTAAACTTTTTTGATTTGTTAATAAATGAGTCGAGTTAGATTGATTCATTAACTGGCTAACCTGTGATAGGTTGAGTGGATCCAGATTGGGTAATCCGTTTTAACCATTCTAGTTAGGTTGATCCATTTATATTTATGTTACATTTGTTTATATTTAATTAATTATTATGTCTTGGAAGTCCTTGTTATTTTTGTGGTGTTTTAATTAGGCTATTAATTTCACAGTGATACGAACTTTTGTCTACTTTTATAAACTTTGACGTGTTTTAAGTATATGTTATGGATGTGGAAGACATTAATAACATTCTTTCAAGTATTATATTATGTTTTTTTTTAAGAAAAGGTTGAAATGATTTTCAAGAGTTTTAATTAGGACAAAAATGGATCATTGTCATGTGCACTTAGGGTTTGGGTAGCCAAAACTTACGGCCTAATTTAAAATATAGGTTAGGTTGGGCTGTTAAAATTGTTTACCTTAGCCTGTAGACTCAGGTTGAACTAGGTCAAGCTACACGTTTTGTAATCTTATAATAAATTAATTGACTGCAACAAATATTCGTTCTACAAGTTTTGGCTTAATGAGTAGGATGACAATACTAAGTGAGTCTTGTAGTTAGCCTATAACTTGCTATAAAAGTACGAGTTAGGTTGGACATTAAACACTAAGCCTCACTAAGCCTCATACATAATCCACAGGTCATATAGCAAAGAGTCGGTCGATCCGCTTGCTCACCCACAACCTGCATTAATCTCTTCTATTTCTATTTTACTTTTGCCCAATAAAAGTTTAATAAGAATTAATTAGAAAGTTTTTAAATTTATCACCACCGAGGAATTACGAAATTTGTGTTTAACTTATGGCTTAATTCATAAGTTTGTGCTCGGTGGTGTTTAAAGAAGAAATTTATTAAAGTGTATTATGCGTACGTTTGAAAGAGCGACACGGGTTATCATCACATGCAGAAAGTGAGGAAAAACCAGCAATTGATAGCGAAAATACTGTTTAAAACAGCAGAAATTTCTCATAGGAAGAAACGCTAAAAAACAATATACTAAACATTGCATCCGTGTAATGAAACCAGTCCTTATCCGATAGATTAAGAGAACTCGGTGATACCAACATGACAAAGCAAAAATATACTAATGTTGATGTTTAAGTAACCCTCAAATATTGCTGATGGGGGGAGAAAATAACAGTAGCCCTCACTCATCGCCCAAAACATAAAGAAATACCCAATAGCTCTCATCTAGAAATTGATGTGCAGTGTATATAAATAAGTGGATTCAAAGAACTTGGCTGCTAATCATACAATTCATATTGTACTAGTTTAAATCGAGCAATTTAAAATGATGCAGAAATGAACATTAAAAAAAAAAAATCTGTACACAATTTCAATGCGATGAGGTCACAACTGTAAGGTGCACCCTACCATCACAGACTTGCTCCTCGATCTTAGTGACCATTGCAGCCCAAGAGAAAATAACTTGACAACAACCCAGTAAGAGGTGCTTGTCGTTATAGGAATAATTGACGTCTCCACATACCAAGGAATGCCAAAGACAATCCCCTTAAATCTCAAAACCTGTCATTACGAAAAGATCCATCAAGCAGTGGGGGCACAAATTCGGGAGCTTGAATTGATCTGTTCCAACAGACAATCAAGTAACCTACAAAATGAAATCTAATATCTCAGCCCCAAATATATGAAAAAGAATGCACTGTTTAGCACAACAGCAGTCCAAAACTAACGATGTCCGAATTTTCTTGCCTATATGCAGAAAGCAGAACCATGACAATGTTCGGAAGTATATCAACTTGATTTCTAAATATTGCATAAGAAATGAGGAGGAAGTATCTATTGCAACTGTTCTCTGGTGTATTTGGTTATATACACCGCAAGGAAAGATACATAAGTGTAAGAAATTCTCAAGAACTAAAGATCACAAAACCAAATTAAATTAAAGATGAGAAAAAAAACAGAAATCAACAAAACATTTAACATGGCATGCCAATCTCACCAAAGATCTGATAAAAACATCAGTAAAAGACAATGAAAAACTCAAAGAAACCAGAAAAACTAGCTGATACCAAATGAACTTTATAGAAGAATGTTGTACTCAGAAGGTTCTAGCATTTCTTTTCAAACCATATACACTAACAAAATGCAGCCTAAGAACATGGGACAAACCAGTGTTCATCAAAAGCATCAAACTAGTAATTTTAGAGAAATGAAGCTAAGGGGGACAACGCAAGAACAAGAGAATGATTTTTCAGTATGTTTCCCCTTAAGTAATCAAGAGTTTGACTAACTTGGCTGCTTCAGTAGGCGGAGGTACTGATAGGCCAAGTAATGAAATTTGGATTTCTTTTGATAAATTTCTCTATACACACTTCTAAGAAAAAAATAAAAAAGAGGAACCAAAACATTAGCCTCTCCATAATTTGTACAAGTTCTCACATATATCTTACCCAAAAATTTATTTTTTAACCTATTCATTAATTAATGTTAGCTTATAGAGGAGCTTATTTCATTTTCTGTGCTTATTTAATTTTCTGTTATTTCTTTTTTCTCATAAAAGTGCTTATGGAATAAAAGAACAAGCCATTGGTAGTTTTATAGAAAAGTGCATAAAAAAACAAAAAAGAAAAGGAACATAGACTTGAGAGGATTACAAAAGGATGACTATAAGTCTCCAAGCTCAATTTTTTTTTTCTTTCTTTCTATATTTCATGGAACTCTTAACATTAGTATTTGTTTACTTTGATTGTATTTTCTTTTAGTTGAAATTGAAATTTAGAACTTGTTGGGCCTCAATTGTGATGGTGTTTCTGGTTTCAAGAGGCAACAGTTCATCAAGTGAAGCACGAAAACACCAAGCCAAGGATTGGAAGTGTGACTTCAGGAGCGTGTCAACTCGAACATTCTAGACCATATTTTTGAAACTTGGCATGCAAGACAATTGGGCAAAAAAAGCATGTGTACCAAGGAGCATGCAAAGTGTGACTCAGGGTACGCCACTTTTAGTAGTTTCCAGGCTTATTTGAAATCTAAACTTTGGAGCCAAAATGACCAACGCATAATTGCCTATATAAGGCATCCATGTAACCTTGTTTAACATCCACATCTTTGAATAAATTGAATTTCTTTGACAAAATGTGAGACCATTGAGTTCTCTTGACAGTGTGTGATACTCTCTTGTTTAGAATCTTAAAGTCTCAGGAGTTCAAGTGGTGTTTCAACCTTTCACTTATCTTTAGTTTAGTCAAAATGGCATGATTCTTCATATGTTCTCTTCACCATCTTTAATATTCTTTTTACTAAAGTGTCTTTCATTTGAAGTTCATTGAACTTGTGTGACTCGAAAATAGAGGAGATTCATGTAATTGAGGTAATGATGTTGTTCCAATTGATTCACCAAAATTACTTAAGAACTTGATGGATTACAAGTGAGGAGGTACTAAGAAGAAGATTGGTCTTCCATACTCATAATTGTGGTTGCATCGTTTACTAGGTAATTTTTTTTTTGCATCAGTTAAAAATGTGTTATGGTGTATTTTAGAACAGTTTTAACATATTAGAATAGGTTAAGTTATCTTCTGTCTATCTCTGGGAAAGCTATAATGTTGTTTTTGTGGTACCTATTTTAATCTAGGTGTAGTCTTTTCATATCTTCCTTTTGTATGTTTGATGTAAGGACTCATAAATAAAGAGTCAGCTAAGAGCTAAGAGATGAATCAATCTCTTAAGCATTATTTGCCATGTTATCATTCTCCAGTGTCCATCCAATTTCTTTTTCATTGTCCAGTGAAAAAACTGTCACTTGATGCCGTCTACCATCACCAACTGCCACATTCATTTTCTCCGGCGAGCAACTAGTCTCTAGTTTGTTTCGTAGAGCAATAGAGAACCCATCGTACACTCCCCAACCATTGTTATTTTCTGAGGCAAGCATTGCATTTGGTGCATTGTCATTTCCTGTGTCAGGCCACCTTTGTTGGAAGTGTAACCCCTTTGTTGGTGATCATGGATTCACTTAGAGAATTACAATAAGCACCCTAAAGATTACAAACTTCTCGTGCAATAGTTAGTTTAAAGGAACCCTTTTAAGTGGGGCTGAAAGAGATAGCTAATGAAGATAAGTAACTAAACCACAATAACAGAATACATCTTCAGCTCGCTAGCCGACTTCAGCATTTGGATACTTCCAAAATATTTGAAAAAGATTACAAGGCATAAAGTCACAAATCTCCACTGCTGAAACAGGGTGTTTCTTAGACGACACCAATGCTTTATTTATATTGAGGAATTCTACCCCAGAGCTATGCTCCTACAGAGAGAATCTCTGCTCAGAAAACAACCAGATATTCTCTCCCCCTTTCCTTATTCACTCCCTAACGCCTCTATAACAGAAAGACACACTCCCACTCACATTTCCTTCTCTCTCTCTCTGGCAGTCAACATTCTTGCCTCCCTCCTATTTTTTCTCACATAAACCCTCCATACTTTGGGCCTATTCTGTTGACTTGTATTGGGCCTATCATATCTGGTTTCAAGAGCTTAGTGATCCATGCCTACAGAAAATAATCCTCCACTTTGCCCTTGCTTGCAGACTCATCTCTCTACCTGACTGTGAATATGTCCTTTTTCTTTCCTCTCCTATCTTTGTCAATATTTCTGCAAAGCTTGATTCTAGCATCTTGCTTTTCGGTTTCACAGTGAAATAGATTAAGATAGCAACAAAATTAATCCAACATATATTTCTTGGGAAAAAGATCAAATGTTGTCCATGGATACAATCCACTCTAACAAGATACTTTCTTTCTCATCCTGTTTGTATCAGTTCTTACAAGTTTGGGATAAGGTGCATATTTTCATAAACAAAAAAGTGCAAGGGCATGGCAACTTCGCAATGTACTTCAATCCATGACTCTTGATGATCCTTCAATGGTGATTTTCTTAAAATGAAAATCTTTTGTCATTATTGAAGGGCTGCCTCAAGATTATGAATGGTTTGATACTGATTTTGTCTACTAGAGCTTGAAGAACTCCATATGGACTAGCATGGTTATCAAACTCGCAAATTCACAATTCTATGGTGAATTATAGGTTAATACAGACTTGTAGAAGACAATAAAGATGTATGTAGTGCTTCAAATCCCAAATTGTATAGGGGCCAGCCCAGATAATGAAGACAGTGCAAGGGATTACATAGAATTGTGGATGTAAACCACCAATTTTGCACATTATAGAAGTATTTAAACTACCCAAACTTAAAAAGGATTAAAGTATCGGTAATGTGAATCACCTGTTTAATGGAACCACGACGAATTTAATTCTGCATGGCATAATATTGAGGAGCCAGCTCAGTTAACCATAGGTAATCAACTCTTGTTAGATTTCGGACATACTTGTTATTAGTTTGGACCAATTCGTTGAATATCACACACTCTGGTTTTTTCCGAAATAATACAGAAGAAGGGTGGATCTGCACCACCTGACCACTTGCCAAAGCCCTGCCACGTAACTAAGCAATAAGGACCTTTAATAGAAAAATAAATTACATATGCAGTCAAGGATTCCAGTTATAGTCAAAAATCCCAAAACGAATTTCAAACATAAAAGGCCAGAATTTGACCTAATACAGGAGGGAATTGAATGAAAGCCAATAATTTCTAACTTGAATTAGATACCTGTATGTCCCCTCTGGCTGCTTTACAGCTGCATTGAGGAAAAATGAAGCAGCTAGGCATCTGCGGAATTGAAGCATATCATCTCCACAAGAAGAAAGATTAAGACCCATTTGTTCAACATGTCCCTTAATCTGCCTGAAAAAAGTAATTTGCAAATGTGAAAGCATAAATGTCTGGACTAGATTACAGTAAAAAAAAATATCATTAAATCCTTGATATTTAGCTTAACATGATAAAATTACTTGTGAATGTCACGAGCATGTCTAAGAGACCGGCTATTAATATAATTGTCTTTGCACCATTTTCTAAAAACTTTTTCAGTCTTTGCTATACCCATCTCCATTGATCTCTTCTCCAAGAAATCATTAGATGCTCGATACACATTAATCAAAGTGATGTGGTCTCCCTCTGGACTTGAGAAGCATTTAGTTGCAGTCCTTGCCTGGTAAAATATGAGAGAAATCAACAAACAATAATTTTAGATAAATACTAAGAGGGAACAGAAGTATATGGAAAAATATGAAGACCAAAACCTTCACGCATCAGTCAACTTCGTATGTTCAAATCATGCAAATGATATTCATAAATATTTTGTTAAGTAGTTAATAGAGAGATACACTAGTACTATATATATAATCACTAACCATCCTTATGTTATGTTTCATCATAACATCAAAATAGAATACAATAGGAATACAGTTGGAGTTCAGTCCTCAAACCTCTTCTAACTTGTCCCGAGGACTATAAAATATGGATTCCACAGACAGCAGAGCTACAGTTATCAACATCTCCTCCAAGCAGTTAAACTCACTAGCTAAAATAAGAGCTTTGGAATAAATGGGATCCAACGGCAGTCGAGCCATTTGATGTCCTACAGGATCAGATAGTAGACATTCATCTGTTAGGGCACCCAGCAAAAATAGCTCCTCCAATGATTTTATAATAGCTGCCCTGTTCAAACAAGTGATAAGCACAAGCTTTGAGTAACATTTTGCCAGGTCAAAATACTTTTAAATATAGATACAAATATCCCCAAATAACGCTAATTTATTTCTGGAGAACAATGTAAGTGACACCATCAGAAGCATTTCGACTCACTAATGAATAATGGCCAATGCAAATATAGATCACTAGATCCCTTATACGGTATTATATTTCATCTGGTCAGAAAGAAGTGGTCGGTCAGTACTATTGTTACGTGCACAATGGAGACATCATAAGTGAAAACAAATACATGGACTAAAATTATCAATTTGATGCAGCACGACCCCAAAACTGCTATAGCAAGATAGTGGATGCATGATGGCTGCCATTCTAAAGACTACATAAACAAAATAAATACTTCAATTAACAAATTAAAATACTTAAAACTAAAACTATCCATCCAGACATATGGTTCTGTTCACCATGGTCCATGTAATGGTTTTTGGCAGATGTGGTCCCTGGATTCTTCTGCATTACTTATGTAGCGGATGAATATATTCCCAAAAGTAGAGGCAATAACATACGTAACATTTTATTAATTTTTGGTTTAAATGCCATACCTTTCATATCATTTTGGTATATGAATAGTATCTAGCTACTCCTTTAATAACTTTATTTTTCAAGATAAAGAGAAGTTATCAACCAAAACATGGAATCACATAAATATCCACACAAACTGCCAGAATAAAATTCTGGAAGGTTCTCCTACCTTGAAGGTTTCTCAATAAAATCAAACCCTAGTATGTCATCAACACCCAGAGCCTTAAGCTGCAAAATAACATTAGAAAGGTTGCACCGCATTATCTCTGGCATTGTTGAGTCCTCAAGTTTCTCAAATTCTTTTTCAGGATATAGTCGGAAGCATTTTCCAGGTCCTTCACGCCCTGCACGCCCACTAATACCCAAAAAGGCAATGTTATTAATCAATTTGTACTACTTTTCAAGTAAAATTAATCAAATATATATTAAATTCAAAAGATAATTTTAGCTGAAATTAACTATGAAAATGTACCAATGATTTCAAACAAACAAAACAAGATTTAATATGGGAAAACATAAAATAAGTCATAATTCAAGAATGAGCAATTGTATTAAATAAAAATTTTCAGAAATTAAAATATTTCAGGGAAGCGAAAATTGATACTTTACATTCACAGGTTTATTCTTTTCTTATAAGACATATTGAAAGATTCATTTTCTTCCACTTTAACCGATAACAAAAATTTAAAGCAGTCAAGCACCTGCAAGCATACTAATTTAAAATAAATAATAAATACTAGAAACATTGATGGTAGATTCAAATCTAAAAAGTCCTTGCCATGCAATACTGTGTTTCCCTCAAGAAAACCAGAGATATCAATTACAAAACTCAACTGAAAAACGAAAGGAAGTCATCCTTAGTCAAATTGAGCCAAACTTCATTTTCATTAACCGAATTAATTTACAAGTCACAATTACTCATTAAACAGACTCAAACATAATCTAGCCCCACCTTCTTTGCAGAGCCTGGGACTTGGATGTAGGCACTATAATCAAGGATTCCATGCCTTTTCCAGGGTCATAGGATCGTGCTTTAACAAATCCAGGATCAATTACATATTTGATTCCGGGAATTGTTACTGATGTCTCAGCAATATTAGTTGCCAATATCACCTTCAAAAACAACAGAGATAAGTATAATACAGCTAAAAAAGGTAATAGCCTGATAAGATATAAATCTCAAGAGTTTTTTCTAACTCTATATAAGTTCACATTACATAGGTGGAGCTCAAGTTCAAAATTACAAAGTCAGAGATACCATTCTGTTTTCAATGTCTTATCTGTAGGAATTATAGCAAGGCAATTAATTGACTTAGTTCTAAAGAAAAAGCAGTGTTTGTTGAGAGATATAAAGCATCAGTAGTAGTAGAGGTGATGACTAAGATGATAGTAGTTGCAGTGGATGCAGTTGTAAGGTGATGGGTTCAGTAATGGCATATTGTTGGTTGGTACACACAATTGCTTCACGGTAAGCATGATTGCTAGTAAAAGTGGTATTGTGGTAAAAATGAGAGAAGCAGTAAATGACAATGTTACAAGAAGATGACATTACTGCATAGTTGGGAAACAAAGGAGCTGGATCATGTTTGGAGTGCATAATGCTGTTTGCTTGCTTATGCTAATCAATAATGAATAAGATGATCAATACACAAGTCATGTGTGCGAGACAACTTCCATAAAAGTTGCATAACTAAAAAAGCAATCTGAAATCATGTGCCCATGTCCTAAACCTACTGGATCTCAAAATAATAACCAGCCTTTACTTTAAATTTGTTAACATAATCAGAGAAAATGAAGGTGTTTCAACAGGAAATGCAATTGCTTCAAAAAGAAATAAAAGTTTTAGAAATAAGTAATCAAAAACTTTTTCCCATTTTATTTAATTCTACCAGCATCATATATTAAACGCATGGCTTGTGTACCTTGCGAAACCCAGATGGAGCTGGTGCAAAGACCCGCATTTGCTGCTCAGATGGAAGAGCAGCAAAAATAGGTACAATTAGAAGCTTCTTATTTTCTTGAGGTAATTGTGGGAGTTTCTCATTGATAAGCCTTTCAACAGATTCAATCTCTTCTTGCCCAGTCAGAAATACTAGTATATCACCAGGACCCTCCTCTAAATGAATCTATAAAATCAAAGAAATAAATGAATTTAAGTTTAAGCAGCAATTATATGAACTTTATTTTCCATTCCTCATGTTAACGTTAAGCATGAACCAGAAATACCATAACCAAGAAAGAATAGAACAGGATGACCATGATATATTGAAACTGTTAATACAAAAAAATGCATACACAGAACCAATGCAGCAAGACTAATGCATTGTTTGGGATCCAAAAATCTCCATCTAAGAATAAAATAAAAGTTAAATCACATTAGATTGAAATACATGGACCAAATAAACCACAAACCTGGAATATTGTTATCAAGGAAGCATCTAAATAATCTGTCTCTGCAATGCGAGTATAAAATATATCAACAGGAAACTGTCTCCCTTGGATGTGAACAGCTTTGGCACCACCAAAGTATTCAGAGAAAGCCCGGGCATCAAGACTTGCAGACATGATGATTAACTTCAACGGAGCATACTTCTCATGGCGAGGCATTTTATGAAAACGGCCACTCTGATCATTTTCTTTCTCCGACATCATAACTTTCTTCAAATTCTTTTTTCCAAAATTGAGTCCCTGACCATCACCGACAGAACTTGACCGAGCGAGCTGTACTTTCTTTAGCAAGCCCATCAAGACATCAGTGTGAACAGTCCTCTCATGTGCCTCATCAACAATTATAACAGAATACTTAGAAAGATACGGATCTAATAATGCTTCCCTGTAAGCACAATAGAATGCATATCAACACCACAATTCTCATAAAACCATGGGAAACAACATACTTTAATTCAAAACCTTATTAGCAACTCCAAACATATAACCATATTAACTCCACAATCCCACCTCAGTAAGAGGGGGGATGGTAAACCAAATCGCAAATCCTTGAATCCCATTAACTTCACACAGATAAAAAGAAAAAAGGAAAATTTCACCTAAAAGATTCTATTTTTGATACTAGGAAGAAGAAAAATCAAAGGACTCTGTTTTTTGTTGGTCAAGTCTTATAAGTTTAAACTTAACGAGAAAGGAAAAAATATAGTCCATGCTATGCAAAATAAGTACCTCAAAAGCAAACCGTCTGTCATGTACTTGATCCTTGTTGAGCCACAAGTAGTGTCATCAAATCTAACAGAATACCCGACCTTCTGACCCAACTCAACACCACACTCCTCAGCAACTCTTTTTGCCACAGTGACAGCAGCTACACGTCTAGGTTGTGTTATCCCAATAACCCTTCCATCGCGGCAAAATCCAGCATCAAATAGAAACTGTGGAATCTCTACACAGAACAACATAGCATAGTGAAATCCACTACCCTAAAACCATTTATCCTGAAAACAAAGCTTATAAGAAACACTGTGATAAGCACTTGACAAGATAAATGTAACCTACGAGTAGTCTTTCCACTTCCAGTTTCACCAACAATAATCAACACATCATTCTTCCGAACCTCTTCAACCAGTCTTTTCTCAACTACAACAAATATAAACAAGGTCAACACTAATACTCTCCTTCTTAGTAATTATTCTAATTATTACACATTGCCACAAGTTGAAATTGAAAGTATTAACACCTAAAAGACTAAGGCAATAGATAAATACCCGAAGCAATCGGAAGGGACTTCCTTTGTTGCATTATCTTCTGCCTCCTGCATAAGAACATATTACAAATATTGAATCAAAAATTGAAAAGTTTGCATTTACTTTTTTGTTCTGAAGTGATTCTGAAACCCTAATATAGGGTCTAAGAGAATACCGAGCGGAGAATTGTGTTTGGCGATTGGAGAAGTTTCCCCGATGCACCGCAGGCATGGTGGCGGCAAGTGATACACGAAAGAAATGAAACAAGAAATAATACAACAATGTGAAAGAGCTTGAAATTATAACCACATTTATAATTTCCTTGTTTTCATGGCGGCCAAGACTCTTCTGATTCAAGCTCCAATTTTGATTTTGAAGAAAAATAAACTGCAATCTGCACAATCAAATTCAGATGAAACTTACAAATTCAAACTAAATTTATTGAAATGAATTGACATTCATTAAGCATAAGAACTTTTCCGGTAACAAGCTCAAAGAATTTGACTAAATTATCATAGAATTAAATTCAAATACTTGTACAACAATGCAGGCCGGGTCGGCCCATTTAAGCCCACCCTGCAGTTGGCCAGCAAAATGTGGGCCAGGCTAGCCCACTTGAAAAATATGGACTGAAAATTCTGGTCCCTCCCACATAGCTACTGGCCCGCGGCCAACCCGCTTTTTTTGATAGATCAAATTTGAATGAAATGAAATCTGGAAATGCAAGTGGCCAACACCAATTTTGGAGGCAATAAGGCTTGGCTAAGAAGTAAAAATCGTTCTAACAACTCAAAGCACTACACACAGCCATAACATAATCTAAGATTTTTATAATTCCTAAATTCGTCAAGATTGACTACTACTGGCATGATAAAAAAACTTGCGCAGCAATCAAGATTTATAGCCAAAGAGTACCTTGTTGCAGCAATAGATTGAGAGGGTACCTAAGTCCTTACGGTTATGGATTTAAGTTTCTTGGATAATGATTCCAGTTGATCTAAGTTCCTCTGAACAACATAAGAAAGTGGATTCAGAACCAGGGAGAAAAAAAAACTCTACATTCAATCATCAGTTATTAATTTTCTTTTTTAAGTAGTGACTAATGAGAAATTTAACTGACAGCAACCAATGTTTATCCATTATCTTGAACAAATTGAAGCTATCCTTGGTTCACAATCGAAATCCATACTCGGCCTCCAAATTGATTAGGCGGCATTGGTATGAAATTCACAAATAAGCGATGAAAATTAAATAATGAAGTGAGTTTAGTTTGGAGAGAAACCTAAAGGGAACTGAGTAGAAGGAACAGCAATATAGAAATCAGTAAAAGATGCTGGGAGGGGAGCGCCACTGGTCAGGGAAGCGCCGCTGGGAGGGTTGAGCGCCGCTGGCTGGGGAGGACGAGGACCGCGGCTGCTGCTAGGGTTGCGCCGCTGTTGGGGACCACCGCTTTAGGAGCGCCGCTGGCTGTGGACCGCAAATGGGAGGGTCGCGCCGCTGGCTGGAGACCGCCGTTGAGAGGAGCGTTGCCGTTGAAAGGACCGCCGTCGCCGAGCTTCGTTCTTCTGTGCGTTTGTTATTCTTTGACGCAGCGTTCAGAGAGAAAGAAGATGTGACGCCACTTGCTTTGCGGGTAAACAGGTTCAAAATGTTACCGCGTCTTTACCAGCGCCACTCCACTGATCTGCCCCGCTTTATCATCCGTAATCGTCTAATTGTCTAGTCGCATGAAAGATGATATATAAAGTTCAGACAAAATTTTTATATTTTCATATGTATATTTTTATTATTAAATTAAATTTGTTGGATTGTTTCTTATGTTACAAAATTAAATGATCATATGACCCCCTTAACCAATAAAAGTGATATCAAATTTATAAAAAAAATAAGACCTTAAAATTTATTTTTTTATTTTGTTTTTATGTAATGATGGGTAAATAGGTAAATAATAATACAAAAATAATTATTATATCACTTTAATTAACGATAAAATTAAATTATAAAATTCTATTAAAAAATTTAAGTATTTAATATTATAAAAAATTTTAATTAAGATTTGTAAGGTACCGTTTCCTGTCCTAAAGTTTTAAAGGTTGTCTTAAGCTATTGGGCCTAAGGGTTGGCCCAAGGGATAAAACCACCCCAAAGTCTGCCTAATTGATTCATTGTGCACTTTCAGAACCTGCTCCCTTGGTGCTTAGAGCCGCAGTCGTCACTCCGCTAGGGTTCAGTCTTGGAACTCTGTCCCTCTTGTTCGAGTCAGATTCGTTCCATGTAAGTTGACTCTCATTCCATACCTCCCTTGCTTCGCACTGTTACTTCGTGTTCTAATTAAGGTCGTTATGGGTAGCTTCGTCTTATATTGTTCCTTATGTTTTCAGCTCACTAATCTACTCTAGGAGCTGTTGTGTTCCCTGTTTGTACCCAAGGACCATTTGCTAGCTTGCCTTCCAGGTACGGGAAGCTAGGGTTCGCCCTTTCTTTTGAGTTGCGTTGTTTGTGCCACTGTTTTACCATTTTTTGATGTGTTTAGTGTTGATGTGAACCTGTGTATGAAAATATTGAGCCAGTTGTGACCTATTGAGTGTATGTGCACAAGAGAACAGTGGTGAGCACTGGTTTTCTCGCCCAAGCGAGACCAACAGAGGCTCGCCTAGGCGAGATCAGCAGAGGCTCGCCCAAGCTGCTTCACGCGAGCAGTCGCTCAGGTGACCCACGTTACTCTTGAGCGAGCGAGCATCTCGCCCAAGCGAGAGGGGTCTCGCCTAAGCGAGATCCCGTGTGAGGCTATTGTTCCCCTTTTTGAGCCCTCGCCTATGCAAAGGGGGCTCGCCTGAGCGAGAGCTTCTCGCCTGAGCGAGACCCTTCAGCCTGAGCGAGGGGCTGAGCGAGGCAGTGGGATGTGTGATTGTTTTCCTTGAATTTTGAATGGTTAATGCTTGCTTGGTTTTGAGTATTGTGTTAAATGCATGAAATAAATAAGTATGCCTGAGGGATGTGATTCATGAATTGTGAATAATGGGTTTAGCATGAACTTAACATGTGATCTTAATGAGAAGGTTGGTATTAAAGTGGCATGGTAACGAGATGAGTTGGAATGGGATATTCATGGCTGGAGTATGAGGAATTGGTATGGATTTGATCTGAAACATGAAAGGGATTGGTAGTAAAGGTTGACATAATATATGCATGATAAATCCTTTTTGATTTTATTGAGTATGATTGGTCCGTGTCAGTGCGTAATTCCTTGGGATCTCTAGACTCTCAGGGTCGCGCTTCAGTGGTCGGAACGTAATTCCATGACCCCTGATAGTGGGTGCCCATGGTGGTACCCCATCTATATGACTTGGTAAGGATTCAAGGTAAGGATTGCATCCCGACACTCTAAGGAGTCAATTAGTCTCACTTAGAGCGGACTGACTCTTCTGGTGAGAGTAGCAAGAGGCTTGAAACTCATTAAGGGCTAACCTTGTGTGTGAGGGAATTGATTCATTGGAACACTTATAACACATAGCTCGGAGGTGAGTAGCTCGGGTGTGAGCAGAGGTATCCACCACAAGTGCAAGCATCCGCTAAATCCGACCAGGTCATATGTATCTAAATGAGTCGAGTCGGGTCCTAGTATATTGATTGAACGGTCATAACATGCTTGGATGATATATGTATTTTGGACTGTGAAAGTATATTTGATTGCATGATGAAAAATCTTGTTGGCTTTAGCTTACCCTACTATTTGTTGTTGTGTTTTTTGTGGTGTGGTCTTTTCTCTTGCAATGATCATCAACTTGTTGATGGGAGCATAGGTGAGAACCCCCTGGAATAACCAGGGTGATGGAGGTTCCGCTGCATAGTCTACATGTGCTAGACTTTATTTTCTTGTTGGGCTTTCTTTAAGGCTATGGCCCATGTACCTGTTCGTCCTTGGATTTATATACTTTATGTTGAACTTTGGATTTATATACTTTATGTTGAACTCTTTGTCTAGTTTTCTTTTGGGCATCGTGGTGTGCCTTAGGTTGTAAGGAGTTAAGTTTTAAACTCCAGGACTGCACTATTATATTATCTATTATATTATCTTTATGTGACGTTTCCTTTACTAAATTAAATGGGGTGTTATAAGATCTAATTCAAAATACACAAACTTTATAGGAACTTAATTTATATCATTTTCAATATTTGTTTAATTCATTTCAAAATAATCAAATATTTTATATGAATCTCTATTATTATATATTCTATATTCATTTCTAACCCTAATTGTCTATTGAGTATGTCCATGTGTGTTATCATAATAGTAAAAATTTGTGAAAGAAAAAGAAAAGATAAATAGAGTAAATAACAAATATAATTTGTAATGGGAGGGGGATGGGTTGAGTGGTTATATTGAGAACAGATTAATTTATTAGGTTTAGAAGACAATTCCATTTCACTAAAACAAATCAATTTGCTCTCATATGCTTTTGCCAAGTCAATTCTTGTGACATGAAAAGTTCCCAACAAAGATGTTAACATGCAAGTTCAACGCACAATCAATCCGTCTTAGAGTGGAAAAGGATGTTATATAAATCATAAGAAATCCATTCAAGTCAAACCAATTCATGATTAATAGCTAGCCCTCCAGGCATTACTTGCTGGACTATGAATGTTTTGGAAACAGCATTGATTGGAAGCATCACAAATGAGATGAGTAAATTATTACCCTTATTTGGTTCCAAGCAAATGCCTTTATGTGGGCAAGGTCCATGTGAGAAACTGACAACGGCTTGCTCTAAAAAGGTTAGAGACCAGTTAAAGAAAATAATTTTTTTATTCTAGTACAATAGTCTGAGGATCCAATTTAGTTCACAGATAAATAAGTGAAAAGAGAGGAAATGACAAATAAAAGATGACAAATGTCGAACAGTATACAAGACCCTTTAGCTTCCGATGTAGTCACAGTGAAACCAGCAGTTATCCAAATGCATGCATGAGTTTGAAAGAAATTTCTCTGTTCATGTATGCTTTCTCCAAATTACTGGCCTACAAAATACGGCAACATAAGTCATCTTAGTTTCTACATCAAGTGAAACGATGCTTGCCTTTTTTCTCTATTCATTAAAGCAGTACATGGTAACTAGCCGCATAACCAAGCCAGTAATCACCAATTGTTATCAAAACTGGCCCTTCAGTTAAAGTTCTACAGCAGGCAATCATCATACAATGTTGGGACGGTTTGACAATCTGCTGCATATTGACCAGGATTAAAATCTAAGCATGCAGATATTATTTTCAAAATGCAGAAGGGCTCAAGTACGTTTGCATACAGTTTTCTTTATAAAATATCTACCAGTCAGTCACCAGAATTTAAGAGATAAAGAGCCATAAAACAGGAATTCAGAAATACATCAAGTCAGCGGCGACGAAATGAAGGGCCAGCAAAAGAGTAACGAGAAGAAACTGGGGCCCGTGAAGCTTCCAACTTGTCTCCATGATATGGCCGCCGAAGATGATCAGACAAAGCATCAGGTGCAGCATAGATTGGGTATTGCCTATCTCGTTCAGAATGCCTATCTCGTTCAGCCTCTCTCCTTGGGAAGTTATCCGTCCCAGAAAAAGGTCTTCGCCCAACCAAATAAGAGTTTTCCTCCCTACTTAAAGGTGCCAAATATGCATCCCTAGGTGAAACACCATGGTGATAGACATGATAAGGATCCCTACTGTCATTCAAAAACAGAGAATCCCTACTGTCATTCAAATAAAGATGATCAGTTCGAACGGAATCTACATGAGCAGGAACATTTCTCGTGTAGCCATGGTCTAGGTGATGGGGTTGATAGTCTCTGTCATAAGATTCCAATATAGGAGTAATATGAGATGTGGTACCCACATTCCTTCTATATCTTGGTAGACCATACGAACGATTGTTCTCCATTGGAAACAGATCATGAGCAATTTCCTCTTGTAGGTCAAATTGATGATCCCTATTAAGAGACTGCACGTTATAGTTTTCCCTCTGCAACCGGGACCATGATCCCCTAACATTGTGGGGAGATTCCCTATCTCGAATTATTACCTTTGGCTGGGAGTGGACAGGGTGCATAGCTGAACGAATTTCAACTGGTCGGAAAAGTTGAGTGAGCTTCCTCACCTGAAACAGAATATTTCAAATATCATTCATCATAAAAAACAATAGAAACAGAAATACAGAAGGGCCACCAGAGGTAACGTTTAATGCTTACTTGTCTAACAGTAAGTTCTGTTCTGAACTTGTTTTTTTCATTATAATTATCCTTGATGGCTTTTCTGAAAATGCGCTCTGGTAGTGGGAAACAATCAGCAACAATTTTGAACCGTACCTGAAGGAGTCACCCATCAGCATATAAAACAAAACAACATCAGACTAATTGGACAGGAAGATGAAAGAAAGTAACCTGAGCAGGAAATTTGCCACCAAAAGCTTTGGGTTCAAGCTTCATGCCACCGGAAGATGAAGCCTTGTAAATACCATACAGTAGCTTCAGATCAAAATCATAAAGAAAAAGTTTAAGCCCAGGTTTGATTTGTAAAACATCATCCTTTTTACCAGCTGAAACACCCATGACTCGATAGCGGAAACAATCAGGCTTTGTCTTTGCATTGCACATAAAGATGAAACCACCAAGCCTTTCAGCCTTCTTGTCATTTACTTGACTCCTTTCCGTGCCACCTCTCCTAACTTTGGTTTTTATACTCCTAGAACCCTTGCTTGAGTCCCTATGCTTCTCTTCACTCTCTAGATTTTGCTCAGTGTTATCCAATTGACTAGTCTTATCTTTACGAGCCTGCCGGATCTTCTCCCTACGACTTTTGCCATTGGTGCTCCTGTTTTGGCTTTCTGCTACTTTCTTTTCACCTTCCTGACTCTTCCCCTTCAGTGGTTCATTATCAGTTTCCTTGAGGTGGCTACTGTCTGAAATTTGTTTCTCATCTGCATTATCCAACACCATTTTGGAAATACTAATTCTTCTTTTGCCATGAATCTGCTGAGTGCCACTGTTCTTCTTAGCCTTGAGTTTACCAGCATGAGATTTCTTAATAATTTTAGATTTTGTCTTCAATGATTGTGGAGTATTCTTGTTACTCAACTCTGGTTTACTAGATCCTTCAGGAGGATCAGTAACCTTCAGTTGGCTAGTGTCTGACTCTTCCTTCGGACTTCTGTCAGCACTGCTCTTATTTTGTCTTTTTTTTATTTTATTTTCAGCCTCCTCACCCTTGCCCTCAGATGGTTCATCACTATTTTCCTTGAGCTCACTAACGTCTGAAACTTGTTTCTCACCAGCATTATGACAACTCTCAACATTATCCACCACTTTTTTAGAAGTCTTAATTTTTCTTTTCCTATTAATCTTTTGAGAAACATTGTTCTTCTTCCCCTTAAGTTTACCAGTTTGAGATTTCTTAACAATTTTAGATTTTGCCTTCAATGATTGCGGGGTATTCTTGTCACTCAAATCTGATTTACTAGTTCCTTCAGGAGAATCAATATCCTTCTTTCCATCATCTTTTCCAGAAGAAAGATCACCAAAAGTCACTTCAGAAAGATTCTCAATGGTCAATATATCATGTTTTCCTGGTGACAGAAGATTCACATTTTTTCCTGACGTTGGAGAATTAGAAGACAAATCAGGAGGATTCTCTGCACACTTCTCATAATCTTTTCCAGATAACGGAAGATTATCAGTGCTCATCATACCATTTTTTATCAAAGGCATAGGATTGGAAGACACTTCAGTAGGATTTACAGTGCCCACCGTACCATCTTTTTCTAATGACATAGAATTAGGCGATACTTCTGGAGGATTCTCATCACCCATCACATCATCTTTTCTTGAAGATGGAGGATTCTCAGTACCCAGCATATCATCCTTTCCAGATGACAAAGAATTCTCAATGCCCGTCATCTCATCTTTCCCTGATGCGGGAGGATTAGAAGAAAGTTCAGTAGGATTAACTGGGTGAATCTTGCTATCTTCTTGATCCATATTACATGGGCACTCTGCACAGGATTCCAAAGGAAAACTTTACTACATCCAGTGAAGACAAGAAAGCCAAAATGAATGATCTAAACAACCGTGTCAATGGTCACAACCGTTTGACCTAAACATTGTGGATAAATGAGGACAAAGTGTGCATCTAGAAATTATGTTAATGTGTAAAGCCCATTGGAATTGAAACAAGGAATAAGAGAAAAATTGCAATCACTTGTACTAAAGTGAAGACCATGATTGCGTTGTAATGTAAGTAATAAAATAATAGGAGCTGTTGTTGGAAAGCCACCTCAATTGCAGTCATCCTAATGCGCCATAATTGGAGCCTCAAGAAGGTACTTGGTCCTACATTGACTACAAATATGGCTTTAATAGAGCCTATAAGGTTTGGAAGTACTTACCCTATAAGTCAGTTTTATGAGATTGAAGTCAGTTTTATGAGATTGAACTAAACCAAAGGTTTGACGGGAAAATGGAGAGGCAGAGGTGCAAACTCTGAATAGTGGCACTAGCCCGCCTCCTTGATGTGGCCACATTTTGCATCACACAAAAAGCACAAAGCTATCAGTTTCCTGTAGCAACCAGTATCCATAACCACACAGCCTACTATAGTTCAATGGCAATGTCATTTGTAACAAACTGATAGTTGCTGTTTATAAGCAGTAATAAGTAGCAACCAGTGATATCATTATTCAGAAAGGATGAGGAGCTCTTTGGGTGGAGAGGGATTCTTTGCTTTGTGACAGCTTTATTTGTATTAGTTTTTTAGTTCCTTGGAAGGTAAGGATTAGATGGAAAATGTTTTAGAGTTTATTAAGGATAGTTACAGAATAGATTTCCACACCTTTTTCTAGAGGAAAACAGGTATGCAGATAGGTTAGCTGCATATGGTCTTGGAACTTTAATTTTTACTTGGTGAGATGGAGAGCCCTCTTTGTATTATCTCTGAATTTTGAAGTGATAGATTTGATCTCTCAAAACATAGATTCTCTTGAGTTTTGGTTTAGTCCCCCCACTTTGTATTTCTTTTTTCTATTAATTGTATTAAGAATGCTGCATAAAATTGGTAAGCAGTGTAGTGTTGACCTGGTTGGGATTGCAATAGCATTCTTTACTTGTGATTAAAAAAAAATCATTAACCAAAGAGAAAAGGATATTTTAATGCAAAATAAAAGAGAAAAGACAATATAGTAAATAATCGACTCAGCAAATTGCAATGCAAAATTAAGTTTGGCCAATTGTAAGACCAACCCTTAATAACTACTGCAAAATACAAAGTATAAATTTTAAACCCCAATTAAGAATGAAAATGAGTTTTTTAAAACCCTAAGAAGAACTATCAGTGCAACAAGACTGTTATGCAACAGAATAAGAAAATAAAGAAATCAAATCTTAAACTCATGTCCCGGTATATTCCTTCACCCCCAAAACAACCAGTATGTCCCGGTATATTAAGTTTAAGAAACCACAGAAGCAACATTCTTCCGAGACAACAACTAAATCAACAGATAAAAATATTAAACAGAAACAAACATTGTCCAATACGTGCCCAGGAAATATTTGATTTGATCAAAGTAAAAATTGCGATCCGTGAAATAAAATTCACCCTCTGAATAAAACTGCACAACAGGATAAATGTAAAATCAATGTTGGAATGAGAGAAATTACCTTTGAAATCGAAGTGGGCTGTTTGAAGGGTTGAGAGAGAAGAAAATTTGTGCAGAGAAAGGAGAAGAAGGACCAAAGTACCAAATGAGAATGCCTCCTGTATTTATCTTACAGAGTTGAAGGAAAGGGAGAGAATATGGAACAGAGAATTTGTCTACAAAAAAACCTGAATGGACCTTTTGTTTTGTTTTAAAACAATTGTAGTTGGTATAAGATATATGCCTCTTATTTTTTTTGTAAGTAAATAATTTAATTAGAAAAATAATTGAATTTAAGTAAATAGAATAAAATTATAAAATAATTAATTTATTTTAAAAAATAATCAATATTTAAATTAACGCATACTATTATATAAAATTTCGGTATGCATATTTTATTTTTTATTTTATTTCTTACTAATAAAATGTGTATTCACTTTTTTTATTGTAATAATTTTTTTTATTAAAAGTAATTATAAAAATAATTAATTATATTTTTTTATATAAATATTTGTATTAAATAATGATACAAACTAAAAAAAATAATTATTAAAATAATAAAATTAGAAAATAAAATTAATACGAGTAATTTTTGAATTTAAAAAGGTTGGTAAATGATAAAATTGAAAAACAAATGATTTTTTTTTATATAACAGTAAGTGCAGATATAATAATATAGATAGTGTAGATAATTTTGTTTCAAGCTAAATTAATTGTTTTACTATTTTAGAAACTTTTTTTTTAAATTTAGCTATTGTTTTCTTTGGCTATTTTTCAAAACTAAAACAATTATTTATAATAAATAAGAGCCTCTCACAATAAAATATTAAATTTATTTTTATTTATTTTTATAATTATAAAAATACTTATTATTATCATAAGAAAATTAACACATGCATACATATGTATTTTCACTGATATAAAGAGTAAAAGTAAAAATAAAATTATTATTTTAAAAAATAAAATTAAAAATATTTATTTATATGGAATATATATATATATATATACACATATTATTTATTATCCAATTTTGAAAAGATTATTATACTTATAAATATTAAATAATCGAGTAAATAATAAATATAAAAACCAAATACAATATATTTTATTATTTAATTTAGTTTAGTTGATTTTCTATCTCTTTAAGTTCGTCAAATTTAAATGAAGAAGAACTCAATTTATACTATTATTTCATAAATAAATACGATTCATTTTTTTGTGTTCAACTTTTTTATTTTAATTTTTCCCTTATTATTTTCTAAATTTAATACTTTTTATTTAACTTTTTTTTTCTTTTTAATTTAACTATTTTTAAATTAAATAAATAAAAATAATCTATAAAATTAAAAAAATTATCTATAAATAAATTATAAAAATTATTTATTTTTTATTTTTATAGTTTTAATTTAATTATTTTTTTGTTATCATAAAAAAATTGAATTTACATGTTTTTTTACTAACATTTGTCTGTTTAGAGTTTGCGGTTATTTTAGTTTAAATTTTTACTTTTAAATTGAGTTTGTTCTTTCTTTCTTTTTCAATATCTACTTATACTGATATAATAATAATAATAATAAGTGATGGATGTTTTAAAGAGTCAAAATAATATTCTCAAAATTTATATATTTTATCATTTATTACTGTTACAAACATAAATATATATTTTAATATAGTTAAAAATATATATCTAATAAATAGAGGTCTTATTCTTTTAAATTATTTGAATTTATCAATAATTTAACCAAAACGGTTATTTTCTTTTTAATATAAATAATTGTATGCATAAAGTTATCTCCCATTTTATTTTCAAATCTTGTTTTCAAAAATCATTACAGAAAAAAAAACTTAATTAAAATGTGTTTTTTTTTTCTTTCATCAGATATTGACATGATTTAAATATAACTGATGAATTTTTTAAATTTAAATGATAAAGAACATGAAAAATAAAATATTGAATATGGTATTAGTAACATAGTAACAAATTTGTTAAATAATAACCAGTAAGAAGTTGTGATATTCCATTTAAATAAAACAATTATATTATTCATAATATCTTAGAGCACAAGATAAACAATATATAAGAATCCATTGAAATATAGTCATCCATAATTATACTAAAAGAAAACTTAGGACACAAAACAAGGCCAATAACCGAATATAAAAAGGGCAACAATATAGTGCAGATTCCTCACAGAGCAATTAAAACAACCAGGCAATAGTGCCTAGAAAAGATGCTTCACTAAGCAAAAGCCAACCCAGGCTTGATTAGATTGTAGCATTCCCATCATCACTATGATCATCAAGGGTTCCCATATCTATTCAGACCAAGGAATTGGTGATCATTACAAAAAGGAAAACCACACAAAGCAGTGTTGTTCTGAGGTGGGTATTCACCAAAGTCCCACATTGACTAAAGTGAAGAAAGAAAAAGTAGAAAACTACTATAAAAGTGATGAGTTGATTTGAGATTTAACACCATAACACAATAGGTCTCTTGGGTGTATGAGGGACTTGGGTAGTTGTGTGTCATTAAACGGTTTGCAGTTTTTGCCAAAAAAATTGCACTATGAAGGGTTTGCAATTTTAGTCCACAAAAAATTTGCACTTTGAGTGATAATGCTTTTGTTGAGTGTTTGTGGATGTAGGCCTTGAGGTGCCGAACCACGTTAAATTTCTTGTGTGTTTTTATTTATATTTTTCTACTCTTATTTGTGGGTGTGCTTCCGCTTGAAGAGATTATTTTTAGTACGTGATTTCCCAACAGTGGTATCCGAGCTGAGGCTTTGATCAAGGGAGGAATAGGAACAATTTGAAGTGTTGAACAAAGGCAACTTTACGTGGGTTCCTTGGAAAAAAGGTTAGTGCTGATAATTTTCTTTAATTTGTGTAATGACTTCGTTAAAGTTAGATGTTCCTTTATTTGATGGGAGGATGGATTTCTCCTTATGGCAATGCACAATTGAAGATTATTTGGTACAACAAGGTCTAAATTGTGCTTTAGAGGGGGAAAAGTCTGTTGAGATGAAAGATGCAGAGTGGATCACAATTCAGAAAAAAGCAGTAAGCACAATTAGATTGGCATTAGCTCCTCAAATTAAAGTGACTATGTTGAGAGAGACCTCTCCAATGAATTTTTGGAATTTATTGGAAAGTAAGTTTGCATCAACAACTCTCACCAATCAATTGATGATGAAAATGGACTTGTACTCATTGAAGATGGAAGATGGAGGTAATGTGTTTGATCATATTAATAAGTTCAATGAATTAGTATCCAGACTTATGAATGCAGGAGATGAGAGTATTAAAGATGAGGAACAATCATTACTTTTGTTGGCATCATTGCCTAAGTCTTATAAGCCACTAGTGCAGTCAATTCTAGCTGGGAAGAGTACACTATGACTAGATAATGTGGTGAGATCATTGAAGGAGAGTCAACAAATGATGGGTGATGATAAAAGTTCAGAAGATAGTCAAATATTAGTAACTAAAGGTGAGTCGAGAAAGAAATATGGTTACCAACAAGGTAAATTTCAATCGAAAGATATTACTAATGTTCAATGCCATTATTGTGGAGAGTTTTGTCATGTACAAGTTAAATGTCGAGCATTCAAAGAGGACTTACAGCACATGAAGGAAATGATGTGGAAATCTAAGAGTACTCATTCTACAAATGTAGTCAATCATGAAGATGATCTTTTAATATGTGAAACTTTTGGTGAAGGAGGAATATGTTGTTTTAAGGTGGGTATTCACTAAAGTCCCACATTGACTAAAGTGAAGAAAGAAAAAGTAGGAAACTACTATAAAAGTGATGAGTTGATTTGAGAGTTAACACTACAACACAATGGGTCTCTTGGGTATATGAGGGGCTTGGGTAGTTGTGTCTCATTAGAAGGTTTGTAGTTTTTGCCAGAAAAGTTGCACGAGTTTGCAATTTTGGTCCACAAAAAATTGCACTTTGAGTGATAATACTTTTGCTGAGTGTTTGTGGATGTAGGCCTTGAGGTGCCGAACCACGTTAAATTTCCTATGTGTTTTTATTTATCTTTTTCTACTTTTATTTGTGGATGTGTTTTCGCTTGAAGAGATTATTTTTAGTACGTGATTTCCCAACAAATAGACATCAAACAAAAAGGGTATGCTAGAGTAAAAAGAAATTTTGAAACATGTTATAGCAAGCAGATAATTAAAACTGATCATAAACATGCAAAACAATAGGGATGAAATCATGTGATAGCAAACAAACAAGACTCTATGACTCAATTATCCTGATACATATAAAGAGATCGGATTCATTGGATGCTTGCACTTGTGGTGGCCTCTACTACTCTGCAGAGCCATTGCCAATGGGTTTCACCCTACCACACACAAGGTTAGCCTTCAAACATCTAAAGTCATTATCGTGCCAAAGACTAGGGCCTTCCGCTACTCTCACCACTTGAATTAGTCTATTCTACGTAAGACTAACTGATTCTTTAGAGTTTTGGGTACAATCCTTACTTGAATCCTTATCTAATTATATACACTACACACCACCATGAAATCTCACCAAGAGTTTCATAGAATTACGTCTATCTCATACCACAACCATGCTTCTCGTACCAAACCACATTGTATCTCACACATTATTATATCATACCAAGGCCCATCCAACCAATCAAAATCCATATTTCATTCATGCCAAACCCAACATGTAACAATCTCATTTAATCACCTTAAGCATATGCACATCATACTTCATACTTTTAAAACAATAAACCAACTAATCATGGGAGCATACAAGCCTTTAAACACTCTACTATCATTCTCGCTCAAGCTAAAGAGCTTTCACTCAGGCGAGAGGAACCCCTCGCTCAAGCTAACAGCTCTCACTTGGGCAAGATTTCAAATAGAAGGCACTTTGAGTTCTTGCTCAAGCTAGCCCATCTCGCTCAGGCAAGACTACTCTCGCTTAGGTGAGAGGCCTTCGCTCAGGTGACAACTCGAGACAGAGGGGAGCGAGTTATTGCTATTCTCGCTCGGGCGAGAGCTCATCGCTTAGGCGAGAGCGTCTCGTTTGGGTGAAAAACACACTCGCCTAGGCGAGTTTAACAGATCCCACCTGCTCTCACACATGCAAAACCAGATTCAATCCATATCAATAGCACAAGCAATGTATTATCACACGACCAACAACATGTATCAAGCACCAAGAACGTAAAACAGACCAAAAATAAGGCAAAATAACTTAAAACAATGAAACCCTAGCTTTCCTTGTAACATCCCAGTAGGATATTACTTAAAATAAGAACTAAAATAACAATTTTATAAATAATACCTCATTTATTATAAACTCATTCCCAAAAAATGCGGGAATTTTAAACTTTTAAACTTAGAAATTACAACGTAAAGTTCAGTGTTTACAAGTCGTCGTTACAATTCAAAAGTCGCAAAAGAAAATCAGTAAATAAATTACATGAGAATTTAATAAAAAGACTTTCTAAATTTCCATGTAATCTGCTCCCGCTCTCCGCTACTATGCATCTCCTGGCTCACCTGTACAATCATCTGCTCCCGGATAACACATTATCCAATCATCACCACACACAAACAGATAGAGTGAGCTATGCACATAGATGAAAATAAATATAAAATACACCCACCCAAATATCACATAATGTCGCAACCGTAATCGCAACCGGACGACGAACCAAAAAAGAAAACGGATTTAAAAAGAGATTTTGGAGTCACCACCATAGTTATTCTGGAAAACTATGGAAAACCATAAAGATAAGACAAGTCTGCGAAAAACTAGATTTTGGATTTGGGAGTCGGTTACGCGTAGGGAAGGTGTTAGCACCCTACAGCGCCCACCCAAAGGTGGTACCTTTAATTAAAAATGCAAAGTTGACGTGGTTTTCAAAATATTAATTTTCCCCAAAAATAATAAGACAAAAATGCTAAAAGAAACAAAATATTTTGTTTTTTATTTTTTTGGGCCCGACAAGGATTGACCTTGGTCCTACGTATTTTCATTCAAAATGAGAAATCAGGGTTACATAGTTCGTTAGAAAAACGATTTGGAAAATGTTGATATTCTGTATTTTTGAAATTTTTTGTATTTTTTTTGTGTTTTTTGAGATTATTTGAAAATGTGTGTCACACGATGCGGACGGTCGGACAGACACTGAAGGAGAGAAAGAAAATTATTTTGGTATTTATTTAGAAAATAAGTGTCACACTGTGTGAGCAACCGGACAGACAAAATAAAGTAAAAGAAAACACATTTTTTCAGATTTTTCTAGTTTTTATTTTTTTGCAATTTTTTTTAATAATTTTCAAATATTTGGTTTTCTAGGAATAATAATAAAAAATAAAATAAAATAAAAAATAATAAAAAAACGAAAATGAAAATAAGCGAAATAAAAATAAAAAAATAAATAAAAAGAGAGAAAAGAGAAAAGAAAAAAAAATGAAGTGGAAAACATAAGGGGGTACATGAATAATTAATGGAGGTACATGAAGTAAATCAGATTTATACAATAAAAATGGGGGTGTAACATGTAAAATAAAAAAAGACAATAGAACACTAATGGGTGGTGGAGTTACTGAACATGGGGTGCAGCAGGTAGCAAACTAGTCCAAAAAAAAGGGGTGTGATGCTAGCAAATAACAAGGGTGCGCAGAGAAAACAAAATACAACAGCAAAACACAAACTAAAGGAGGTGCAGAGATTAAAAAAAAAGGTGCGAGGAGAAAACAGATCCAACTCTAATACACAAGAGCGGGAGGGTGAGAATATTAAAAAAAAACGGTGTAAGAAAGGAAGTGGGCTAATCAGTCCAACATGAGATGTGTACGGTGAACTTAACCTAAACCCTAGCTATTCGAAAAAACAAGAGCCCCGCCCCTCTCTATCTCTCTCGACCCTTGCACGGCTCATTGCCTACCAACACACCGCCCACACCTCTACTTCACCACGCCACCCCACGACTGGTTGCCGGCGACGCTAATCGACGCCGGGGGCGTCGTCCTCCCTCTCAGTGGCTCAACCACCTTGTTTTCACTCACGCACCGGAACGTAACTTCGAGAGACCAACGCCGACGCAACGCCTGCAACTTCTACCGTGAACGCCGCCGCTGCCGCGACCGAAGCGTGTCGCCCACGGTGCCAATTCCCCCTTTTGCGCGAGGATTTCTTCCCGGTCGAAGCTCCGCGCGTTCCGTTGCAAGCCCGTCGCAGTCGTTTTCGTGTCGCACCACCTCGCCGCCACCGTGGAGGGAATTGCCGACGCCGCTGGTGCGAACAGGGGGTGCTTCCTCTCCTCTAATCTGCGAGGTCGAACAGAGGCCCACAACGACAATGTTGGTGAGCGAAACTAGAGCCGCTGTCGTTAAAGCTTCGACTCGCTGGCGGCAGCGCCGCCGACAATTTTCTCTCTTCTCTGTTTCGATTGGATGTGGCTGATGATGAGAAATGTGAGGGTTTGTGTGATGTTTGGGATTTAACAGAAAACGAAGAGTGGCGGTGAGGCGTGTCTGCTTGATTTTCTGACTGTAGATTGAAGGTGATGGGGGATTGGGAGATGATAAGGTTGTAGAGGATGGAGGTGAGGGCGTGATGCTGATGATGGCGAGATAGATTGAGGGTGAAGTGGTGGAATGGTGCGTGATTGGGTGATGAAGGTTGCAGTGTCTGGACTTTGTATTTTCATGTGTTTTTTGTAGGTAGAAGATGAGTGTGGAGTATGTAATAGTGGGGGAATTGGTGAATGGACAATAATCGTGAATATAAGGGTGATGGAAGCTCGTGTATTGTTGGCTGACTTTGGGGACCGGAGACGGCAGGGATAAATGGAGGTAATCTGTGGCTCTGGGGTTCGGTTGGGAAGTGACTGCGGTGGGTTAGAAGGTAAAGCTGGTCATGTTACGTGTGTACATGCGGAGGAGAATAGAATGGTGAAGGTGAAGGAGGATAGAGTGCATTACGTGATATTGATGTTAGTTGCTATGGTTGGATTCTGTTTCTTTGTTTGTTTTTTTTTATTTAGATGACACAGACACATTGTAAATGGATATCACAACGGCTTTTTACACATACATGCACATGAATCAACAAGCAGAAGAACACAAGCCACATACATTCCAGTTCATATTCACGGCAGCGATACTTACCTCTTGATGCCCCTTTCTCTTGTGATGCCCCTTTCCCATTTGATCGCAGCTTTTGTTTTGTTCTCCCCAAACCTCTGGGATCTCTCCCAACTCTCTTTTTTTCCGCTGCTCCACTACCGATTTCTATGCAGGAACTATCTTTTTTCAAAAATCTCCTTTCTCCCCCCTCTTCTCTCTCTTTTTTTGCTCTGAATATCAATTAGATATGAATTGTGTGTGAATTGTATTTGAAATTTTTTTCTCTTCCGCCTTTCTTCTTTTTTTTTCCTGAGTGTTGAGAACCCCCTTTTTGTTTAGGTCCAGAGACGTAGAAAGGTGGGAAGTGGCGGTTGCTTCCCCCTTTGCCCAATCTGCAGAGTCACTTCTCCCTTCAATCAATCCATGTAGATGCAGCCAGCCCTCACTGATGCATTTTCTTCTTTTGTTGGATAGGTAGCTGCAGCTAAGCGAGTGTGTGTTCCAGGGTGCCAAATAAGGAAAGAGTTAGGCAGCCTGTGTGCAGAGAAATTGAATGCTGCCCTTTTTCTTTACTTTTCTTTTCAAATCTCCGTTCTACCTTTTTTCATTGCACTTTTTTCTTCTTTTCTTTTTTTTTTGATCTTTCTTTCTTTTTTTTCTTTTTTTTCTTTTCACTCTTTTCTGATCCGTTTTTTTTACATAAAATAAAAATAAAATAACATAATAATAATAATAAAAAATAAAAATAAATAGTAATAAAAATGAAATAAAATAAAAATAAATATGAAGAAAATTGAAAACAAACAAAAAGAAAAAGAAAATAAAAAGAAAATAAAAAGAAAAAAAATAAATAAAAATAAAATAAGATAAAAGGACATAAAAAAATCAAAGTAAAACAAGATAAGAAAGCAAATAATAATAAATAAATAAATAAATAAAAATAATAATAACAAAAATTAATAAATAAATAAATAGATAAATAAAATATATATATTATAATTCAGACAAAATTGGGTGTTGACACATAATTATTTCACTTTTAAAACAACGAAATACCCATTTTCTCACACTTATAACCTTTATGAGCTCATGCATGTATTCTTGATCATGGGACTTTCCCGTGCTTCCACGAACCTCCCCGGTCGTAGTCCTGCTTCACGGACTCCCTCTCCCGTCTTCCGAACTCCTCGCTCGGATCCAAACACGCATACCCGCCTTTCTTACTATGAACTCCCTCACTCATAGCATTCCCAAGTTGAGCATGAATTGAACTCCTTCATTCATTCATCCCAACAAGGGTACCTCCGGTGAACTAAACCGTTCACGTTCTGCATGCGGTCCACCTGACACGAACTCCTCGCTTATGTCACCAATCAAGCACATCCCAGATCACCAAAGGACTTAGTCAATCAAATTCAACATCACAACCAAGTTTCCAACCATAGTCGTATCTGCCTGGCACTGCCACAACACCGCCAGGCAGAATCCAAGCAGACCGCCTGGTGCACCATCCTGCGCCGCCAGGCGCCACTTAAGTTCAGTGGCCACTGCCACTGTTTTAGATGTCTTCCGCTTGGCGGCTCGCCCCGCGCCGCCAGGCGCCATACCACTAGCGCAGTGCTAATGGTTTTTGGCATATAACAACCCTTATTGGACCCCTATACCACTTATACACAGACTATCATGCAATCATGTTTAAACAGACCTCAATAATACTCCCATAACAACATTTACCAAGCATTATAATTCATAATTCTACAATCCAAACCATACCTATACTTAAATATAATGCAAGTAATCTAGGATTTATTCCTTTTTCCCATTGGCACGTGTTAACTCCATTTTTAAATCAATATTCCAAGAATACATAATTACATTACCCATTTCGCAATTTACCAGATTCAGATACATAATCCCTCGATTCTTTCATGCATTCAACTTCATAAGACTCATCCTTATACACTCTAGCACTCAATTCCATAATATGTTCAATTTTCATATGTCCTTGAACAACTATCCCATTTCATGAATAAGAACCCTCGAGCCATAACCCCAAGAACGTAAGTCACAGCGCCATTTAAAATGCCTCTGTTCTAACGTGTCGCCTGGCAGCAGTCCTGGTGCCGCCAGGTGGTGTGTGACCATCTGGGTTCTGTCAGATTCCTCCCGCATCCAGTGTGACTTGCAACCCCATGGTTTCAATGTTCACCTTCAAACTGGCGTAATTTCACATGCACACCACATCCAGGGTTCATAATATAATCATGTTATCATCAATTCCACGCAAACAATGCACCACTCTTAAATGTCATTTATGTTATTCATCCACAATCCCAACATGAACCCTAAATACCAAATTCATATGAGGTTCATACAATCTTCCACCAATTAAGCAATTACAGATAATCACACAACATACCAATCATACACACATCATAGAAACCAACTCCAAATGTCCCAACATCGCTGGAACATCAAAAACCTGAGAGAACTGGGCAAGCCATATCGTGTTGCTTGGCGGACAACACCTAGTCGCCAGGCGATGCATAGAAGAAAACCCAGAAATGGGTTCTGGAGGCATGAGTCGTCTGGCGGGCCTTCAACACCGCCAGGCGGCTTCTGGAAATTTCCAGAAACGCGACAAAATTCAACACAACTCCAAAATACACAGCCCATTCATCCAGAATAGCACGAAATCATATAAATGGCATACAACACACAAAATTAAACTCCCCTAACCTGGTTTCCTTGCTTAGGATGGATACTTGAGAGTTTCCTTTGATCACCAATGGCCTCCTTTTGGCTTACTCTCCCAATTCAGCTCCCCCTTCACACCAGAACACTCGTTTCTCTCTGAATTTTTGCTCCTCACAATACCCTCTCCAATGCCAACCAACAAAACCCTCTTTCTTACCACTAACTGGCCTTATAATGGAGTCTTAATGATGGTTAAATGTCAAAAACGCAAATGAGACTTAATGGTAATGTTAATTACCATTCAATTGTCTAATACCTTCTGTTTTTCAGCCACTCTTGGCTCTGCTAGGGTTTCCTTTAACCCTTCAAATTCATGCCAAAACTAAAAATAACAAAAATAAAGTTTAATTTGGGCTCTCCAAGGCTTAAACCCACAACCATGCCAATGTCAAGTTAATGCTAAACCATCAAGCCAATTCATGTTTCTTGCTAACTAATATAATTCAATAATTATGCCATCATTCAACATGCTCAATCATATTATTAAAATAATAATAATTAAATAACACATAATTGGCATACAAAAGACTCAAACCCAAGTCCTTTCGACACAACTAAGTACTCTCAACCACTTGAGCTGATATTTTTCCACATCACCTTTATCAACATTTAATGCCATAAAGACTCCTACTATTCACATTTATTAATTAATTATTTAATTAATTAATTAAATTTCAAGGGTCTTACATTCCTTACCTGGACAAATGCTAGCAAACGAAGACAAACACCTAACAGAGAAGCACCATAACCCAGGAATCAATTAGTGAGTTGAAATGTGGATACCATAACAAAATAAAGGTATGAGGATGAACCCTAGACCAAACTAACGTACCCAAACTGGAAAGGGAAAGAAAAGATAAGGAAGTTTAAGGCTCAACTTACTTGGAGGTAGAATGAACTTTGCTAGCTCGTAGAAGAATGTGATTGAAACCCTAACACAGTTCTTGCTTCAGAAAAGGGAAGGAGAAAGGGAACAATTTTTGAAAATGAGACCAAGTGAGACTGAGTTGTTTGAGAAGTGGGAGGCAGAATGGGAAGTAAATGGGGCTGAGTGGAGGATTTCTGGAGGTCCCCTAATGGGTTGGCCTTGGACCCACGAAAAGACGAGGCCCAAACCTCTTTAGAGTAGAAAAATGGGGCTTACACAAGTAAATAGAATAAATCATTATAAATATTATTAGATTTTTAAATTTAATAATTATTTAAGTTTAGATACTCATATTTTAAAACAATAAAAATATATCATTATATATATGAATGAAAGATTTAAGAGGTCATGGTCTTATTCAACCATAAGGAAGATATGTCCTTGATAATAATTATTTATTTCTCCTATAGATGCAAACATAATAATTCAATAATAAATAAAATAGGACTAACAATTAAAAATAATTGTTTTTTCTGATGTGGTCTAGTTTTGTTTTGATCTACTAAAAATCCATTTTTTTGTTGTGGAATAAAAGGAAAATATGGCAGAGAGTAGAAGAAAAATAAAAGTTGTCGGACATTTAAATGTTTGCAAAATAATGAAAGATAATTTGAAAAAGGAAATAAAAATATGATTTGAAATAAAGATCTTGTTTGAAGGTTTGAACAAAAGGAAATATGAAGACAACATAGAAGAAAAAGGAAAGAAGAAAAACAAAAGTATGAAGAGAACAGAAAGCCGAAAAAGGAAAGAAGTGACATGATGCAGTCATGTAGCTTTTTTATATCACATAAGATAAAGGAAAGAAGTCACCTGATGTTGTCATGTACATTTTTTACTGTTTTAGTTAACTGAGGACTCCAACATAAAATATGGGAAAAGCTACATAAAATAAAAGAATAATAAGGTTAGAAATAAATTAAAAGGTTGAATAAAATAATTAAAATATAATTATTTTAAATTAATAAACAAATTATATTTCCAACATAAATTATAGAGATTGTCAAAGTATGTTGCTTTTTATCGTGATAGAAAGAGCTTTAGAAAAAAATCTAACAGATATGAAGAAGTGATATTTACTTTTTTAGACATATATACAATTTGATGTATTTGTAGTAAAATTAAATTAAATGACAATTAATGTTATTGTTGGGTACAATGATAGCATGGACATATTTTGTCTAATTCAATGTCAAGCAAATACATACTCATTTAATTTATGTTTTTCAAAACTTCTACATTATTAGTTCTCATATCCAATCCCATGGACAACAGCTTTTGTTCTTGCTTTGAGCTCGTCAAGCATGAGCATGAGCATAGCAGCTGGCCATCTTTTTTACATAAAATTGCAGCCAACATTCTCTCTTTTGCATAAAAAACATTACTTGCTTTGCCTTGAATTCCAACACTGCCTGATACAACAAATCCACCTTGGGTTCCAATCAACAAATCTGAGTAAGTCCTTTTAAAAAAATCAGAAGCAATATGAAAATCAAACATATAAAAATAAAATTGTGTGGATTTAAGTGCATAACCTGGATTTCCAGAAAAACTAAGATCACAAAAAGTAAGAACATTTTCAAACTACTTAAAAATTAATACAGTTACTTCTGATACAATACAATAACATCAGCAACCACCAACCATGAATGTGAAAAAGAAATTAATTTCAGGACAATAAAAGATGAACATAATGAATTGAAACAAAATTAAAATGATATCTTTGAATCAACAATACAACAATAAGGAAAATAATGGAAGAAGATGAAAAAAATATCAGATTATGCACACATGTATGTGGATAATGGAATACTCGCCTGAAAATTGATAATGGAATACTCGCCTGAGAATGGATAATGGAATTCTCTGTAACATAATTTAAAAATATCAATTTCCTAAAACACAAAAAAAATTAATGAAAATTATGAATATGAATGCATTTAAACAAAAGTCAATGAGTTCCAATGAGTTCCAACTTCAGACTAAACTCATCACTGTCATTTTGTGCATAATTCTGTGATGTGTTTGAGACAGAAAGGGTAAACGTGATTTCACATTAAGGTATCTTCTTCGACCTTGCATCCTGTATATCAATCTCGAAAACCTACAAATTAGGTAAAAAAAAATTGAAATCATGAATATGGTGATGAGAATAAAGTTAAAGAAATGTGAAATAATCACTCAAAATGTGAAATCATCCTGTATAACAATGTTCTTCGTCATTCTGTTCACTGAAGGCGTACCCAAAAAGCAAAAGGCAAAAAGCAAATAAAGATAAAGAAAACATAAAAGAAGTAAACTGTGAAAGCATAATCAAAACCTGATCTTTGGACTTGACGACTTCTCCGATCATCTTTGTCAGTGAAAGCATAACCAAATCATAAACAACAACGAAGATAGAAAAAACACAAAAATAATCATGTAAACAAAAAACACCCAAAACCTTACGAAGTAGTGGTCGAATATGATGGAAATCAGAAAATATAGTGTACACATTTCGTACAGGGTTTTGTTGATGATCGGAGAGTAACATATTATGAATGCCTTTATATCTTCTTCGAACTTGCATCCTGTATATGAATATGAAAAAGCTAGAAATAAACCCTAAAAAATATGAAATCATGAAAAATAAAAAACCATGGAAAGTTCTTCGTCAATCTGTTTACTGAAGGCGTACCAAAAAACGGTAAAGGGAAAACCAAATCATAAACAAAAACGATGATAGAAAAAACATAAAGGGTAAACGGTGAAGGCAAAACCAAAACCTGATCTTTGGACTTGAAGACTTCTCCGATAATTTTCTTTGTTAGTAAAGCCATAATCAAATCTATTAACAGAAGGTTAGGGTAGGGTTTCGTTGATGATCAGAGAGTAACAAAAGGTTAGGGTTTCAGATGATCGTGGAGTAAGAGAACGGTGGGGTTTCAGTGATGAATATGGAGGGTTTCGTTGATGATCGGAGAGTAACATAAGGTTAGATTTTCAATGATGATTATGGACGATTTCAGTGAGGCAGCGTAGGGTGTGGGTGAGAGCAAAGTGAAAAAATGGAGGCTGCAGATGGTGACGATAGAGAGTGAGAGAAGAGTTGAGTGTGAAAGAATTAGGGTTTAGAAAATGCGTTAACACGTATTATCACCAGACGTTGCCACTTGTCAAAAAAATAGAGTGTTTGAACTTTCTATTTTGAGTTAATTCTGTGTATTTTGCTTTTTGTGATTGATGGAAAAACTTGCATTTTGTGCTACCTTGAATTCTATTATTAATAGACAAAGACCAAACATTATCAATGTTCAAATAAAAACAAATTCTAGATAATAATTTAAAAGTTAAAATCAAAATTAAGTCATAATTTCTTTATTTACTTAATCTTCTAAATCATTGATATTAATTTATTATTAAATTACATTTATAATATTTCGACTAATATTTTTTCAAATAAGTTAAAGTAAATTACAACCGTTTCTGTCAGAAGAACAAAATAAGACTGAAAGTCTCTTAAGAAAAATATTTGTACATTTGGAAAAATAAAATGATAATGGATGTAGATGAAAAACTTTTATTTAAAATAGGTTTATTGTAGGTTTCGCAGGATTCAGTAGTTTAGATATTTTGTACTTTGGAAAATGTGCATAGGGAAGAATATATCTTCATAATTTGCACCTTTATGAAAGACAAACTCTAGATCTGTTAAGCACTAATGATAGAATAACCTTCAATTTAATTGTAATATTAATTTACAGCAAGTAAGATAACAACATAAAGACGTTCTAGGACTTGAGGGAAGCCCAACTACACAAGCACAAATTTTCTATAGCGTTCATAACTTGGCAATCATAAGCTTTTGGGAATCAAAATGTTTCCTTTGTCCAACAACCAGATGGCTAACACAGAAACCAGCGGGACAAAAAATGCTACTGAAAGAAATGTCAATTTTCTGCAGCTTGCAAGCTTATCTGCCGAAATAGATGATGCGACTCGAGTTTTTGAGCTTGCAATTTCTTCATCCACCTAATAGTTGAAACCAAAATAGAAAAAGACTTTAGGATCTGAGAAAAATTAAGTTTGTACCTGTAAATTAGCTTTTTACTCTATCAATGCAAGGTGAACTTCTTCACATTGTAATGTTTCCAAAGCAGTATGTAAAAATCCATCCAGTAAAATGATGGTAGAAAGTGTAAGATTGAAAGAAACCAATTGGTTCTGGATACATGTTGGGCATTTTGGTTCTAGACATATAATTTCAAATTCTAAAATAAGTTCTGTTATTAGCATGGCAAACAGAAAAGGCTTGAGAAGGGAAAGCAGGGTTCTGTAGACTCTTTTCATGGTAGTATTCAGGAAGAACGTAATCATGTTCAAAAAAGGAAAGATGAATTACAAGAAATAGACAAGGTACATTGTTATTACATACACTATATTCTCTTAATAACAGTGATGCTTGGTGTTAAATAGAATGAAACGATAAATGGGATAAAATCTACAGAGATGCGCAGGAAGATCAGAGTGTGATGTTTTCATCATCCAATTGTCTGATCCTCCAAGTTCAAAAACAGGCTTTAGTGAAAACCATATAAACCTAGAGACATTTTATAACATGATTCATGAACTCTTCAAGTGTAAGGTGGTTTTACCCAATAACTATTTAAATATAATAAAGAGTATATAAAAGACAAAATCTACTGAGACGCGCAGTTTGAACAATGACCAGTTTATTTCTGTATTCCCATCATATACAAAAGATTTAATTAGTCGGATGGTACCTACTTTTGTTTGGATGTGTCAGTTTAGTACCCACTTTTAAAAAGGTGTCAATTAAGTCCCAACTTTTGAAAAAATATCTCAATTAGGTCCCTTTCAGAAAAAATAAATAAATTATTAACATTGTTAACGGTATTGATATTTAAAATGACTTACAAAATTAAATATTTATATTTATATTAAAATTTAGAGTAAAAGTTATGAATAAAGTTAACGACGTTAATAATTTTTTTCTGAAAGGGACCTAATTGAAACAATTTTTCAAAAGTTGAGACTCGACTGACATATTCTTAAAAGCAAGTACCAAACTGACACGTCTGAACGAAAGTAAGTACCATCTGACTAATTAAACTTCTAAAAAAATAACATTCTTCTTTTCATTTACCACAATTTTCATATGCAGTTAAAAGTACACTTATGTATCAACATCGTACTAGTAAATAATCATATATTTTGTATATGACTAACCAGAGTACGTCATCAAAATAATAACTAGCGCATAGAACAAAAAGTTAATGTAACAATGATATGTTAACTACCACATTTCTTGTATTTAGGTTTTTCTTTCTTTGTTCTTAAAATTTGGAAGTGTTATTGTTTTGATGTATTGGTTGCTTGTAGGCCCTTGCTTATGCTTTTAATTTGACTTTCTCGTATCTGTATTTGATTTTAGTTTTGATTGAATGACTTGTGAATGTGGACTTTTACTTCTCACATTAAGAGGGTTTTCACATGTCAAAATATCGATGTCTGCTTTTGTGATTATTGTTGTCACTTTTTATTTTTGTTACTCATAGATTCTTGCAAGTTTGGAGGAATTAATTTTGCTATACACTTTGGTATTTTTGGTTGTTGTGTTGTTCTTTCCCTTGCCAAAGGAGTACCAGAGTAGTATCAGAATGAGATGGTTCTTGTATGAAGGGTACAAAAGATGACTCAAGAGATTCAAAAGACTCGGCTTCAAAAGAACTCTTCCCTTGAACTTGAGGATACATGTAAAGAGATTTAGTTTCATAAAAAGTAACATCCATGGAGGTAAAAAGCTTTCAACTTGGAGGATGGTTACAATGATATCCTTTTTTATTAGATGCATAACCAATGAATATACATTTAACAACTTTAGGATCTAACATTCCACGGAATTGACAATGAAGATGGACAAACACAACACATCCAAACACCTAACTATGAAGACTAGAAAGACAAGGAACAAATGGAGAGAAGGCATGGACTCAATGGAACTCAGACCATCTAGAACTCGAGAGGGTAACCGGTTAATAAGATAGGCAACAGTGAGGACAATCTCTCCCCAATAAGATTTAGGGACATACACTTGGAAAAGAAGTGTCTGTGTCACCTCAAGAAGATGCTTATTTTTTCTCTTAGCAACGCCATTTTGTTATGGTATGTCCACCACATATGAATTCATGAACAACACCATTCTCGAAAAGGAATGTAGACATGTCATGATTTACATATTCCCTTCCATTATCAGAACGCAAGCATTTAATCGACTTCCCAAATTGTGTTTTTATCATGAGGAAAATTCATGTAATTCGGGTACAATCATCAATAAAAGTGACAAACCATTTAACACCATATATACTAGATCTTGATACAAGCTCCCAAACATTAAAATGAACCAAATCAAAAGGATGAACACTCTTTGTATAATTAGAAGGATAAGTGACACGATGGTGCTTTGCAAATTGACATACATGACATTTAAATGACTTAACAAACTCTTTGGTAAACAAGGAAGGGAACACAGACTTCAAAACAAAAAAGGACGGATGTCCTAGACAACGGTACATAGACTTTAAAACAAAAAAGGACCGATGTCCTACACGACGGTGGAGAAGCCAAATTTAAGAAGATTCAAAAGTAGTGCAAGACTGGAAACAAGAGGTAGGTGTTTGCTTGCCGATACTTTTCTAAGTTTTCAAGTTGTTAAAGCAATACAACCCTCCCTATTCCTTAACAACTCCAATCGTCTTTCCCGTGGCAAGATCCTAAAAAACATAGTGAGTGGGAAAGAAGGTTATAGAACAATTTAGGTCATGAGAAAATAAGGTTATAAGATAGTTTGGAAACATAATGGAAATCTTTAAGGCTAAGGGATGGTAAAATAGAAACATTTCCACTTCCATTTATAGGGATATGAGTCCCAATGTCAACAACCATGTGGTTATCAAAAAGAGAAACATATGATGTTAAAAGATATGAATGAGGGGTCATATGGTCTATTGCACCAAAGTCCAAAACCCAAGAATCCTTTCATAAAGTTTTAGAAACATTAAGAGAAGAATTAGAATTCTTACCGATCATGATTAGAGAGCAAATACCAGAAGGTAGCTTACTTAGAGACTCCATAAGAGATTTTATATGTTCAATCTTGGCATGTAGTGCAAGCATTGTTTCCTCAGGTGAAGAGGAAAAAGGTATTTTGCTAGAATTTTCAGAATCTAAAGATACCTAATAAGCTTTCCTAGAGGGTTGTTCTTTTAGTTCCACTGGACAATTGAGAACTTTCTCCTTTCATGTAGCTTGAAGCAAGTGTCCTTGATGTGTCCAGATTTCTTACAATGAGAACACTTTCCTTACCTTTTAAGCTAAGTTTCATATTTGCAAGATTTGAAGTCCTGAGTTTGGAAGTCTATTCGGAGAACATGTCAGCTCCTTCAATGGAGGGCTCATTCATCATGACTATTTGACGAGCCTCCTCACCTCAGATAATAAAGAAGATTTTTGTTCTAATCTCAACTGAAGTTTTTCCTTTCCAAGCATTTGAGCCCTAATAGGGTCATATTCAGGATTCAATCCTAATAAGAAGTTAAATATCCGAGATTGTTCAACAAACTGAGCAAGTGTGATAGCATCTTTGCTATTCTCAAGCTTCAAATTTTGATATTGGTCCAACTCAATCCACATACCCTTCAACATTCCATAATATTATGAAATAGAGAGTTCTCAGCTTGACACCAAAGATCTTGGTTTCTAACTCATAACATCTAGAGATGTCTTGTCGCATAGAATAAGTAGCTGCAAGGTCCTCCCAAATTTCACGGGCATTGGAGTAGAACATATAGTTTCTACTAATTTACGTAGTCATGGATCCCCATAAGCATGTAATGACTGGTGAGTCATCATTATCCCAAATTTGAAAATTAGGATCATCCAGGGAAATGGACTTTCCTTCAATATCATTGAGTCTACATGTTCCCTTTCAGGTACATATGATAAATTGAGTCCATTAGAGATAATTCCGATCATTAAGGTGGCAGTCATCAGGCAAGTGCAGAAGATTGGCATTGCTTAGGGAGATGCCATGCCAAAATTAAATAATAGGAATTCCTTAGTCCTCTCCTAAATGAAAATAAAAGGTAAGACAGAAAGCTCCAGTGATGGCAGCAGAAATACATCGGTGACAGAAGTTGTGATGGCAGCAGCGTGATGACAGCAACAGCAGTGGTGATGCAGCAGCGATGATGACAGCAGTTATTCAGTAGCAGTGACGGTGGCAGCAGTGATACAGCAGTTATAGCCCTGGCGAAAGCTCCAACAATGGCTCCCATGACAGCTCCCGTGGGTGGCAGCAGATGGGGCAGCAGTAGTGACAAAACCACAACTTGGGAGCACTTCATGTAACCAATTTATTAAAAGAAATGGCAGCACTTCAGGCAATGCTAACGAAAACTTTAACTAAGATGGAAAAGAAGAAATGCAGAAGCAAGGCTCTTAGATCAGGAGCTCTGATACCAACTTAAAAGGATTAATTTGAAAAAAAAGAAGATTCTTATTTTTTTTTAATTTATTTGAAACAGTACATCAACTTTGATATATAGAGAACCCAAACCCTAAAGTAATAATTATTAGATATTTCTAGAGTCTTCTAACAACTTTTACTAATACATTTAATATCATACCAACAACTTGCAATATTGCATTTAATATCCGACTAACAACAAATATAATATGCTTTACTAAATTTGTCGCTCTTGCATTGTTCTGGGGCAAAATTTAACACTTAGTGCACAATAGAGCTTATAGAGAACCTTATTTTATTTTTCTTCTTATTTTCTTTCTCTACAAGTAGTTTGGAGAAAATTTCCTAAGTAGACCCTTAAATGTAACACCTACATTTCACATAATAAGCATACCTACAAATTAAAAAGATAAGGCTGACAAATAAGTACCTGCCTGAAAGGCGGCATTAAAGTGATCTATTACTTCCTCATCCGAGGACTTAGCACAGCTATCATTGCTTGAGTCAATGTTGGAATCTTGATCGTCGTTGCTGTTATTCAGTCCATAGTTGCATGTATGTAAAGATCCATCAATTTTAGTATTCTTTAACTTTAGTACCAAATGTTTATTTTGCTGTTTTAAAGCAAGTAACTGCAAGAAGAACAATGATAAGAAATCTAATGTCCCTGTTAGTGTATAATTCATAAAAAGTTGAATAATAATTCTAGAGTTATTTGGAAAAAAATTATAAATCAACAAACATAATCATAACTTCAAAATTATCATGTTACTTTTTTTCGGTTTCTTATTCTGTTCCAAGGAAAAATACTGATTTATTCTCTAATTATGCCAAACACAGTCATAATCACCTAACTCCCACTTGTTTCTTTCAGGATAAGCAACCATGAACCATAATAGATCTGGATTTGAAATTCTGATTCAGGCACACTGTAGATTATCCGCATAGGTATATTTTCTTTAATGTCCCTTGAAAAACTACGAAGGGTGGAAACAGCAACACTCTTTTGATACTTGAAATAGACATTTTTTCTTAATTGTGCTCTGCAGGTATAATTTCCAACTATTGAATCATTAAATATTTTATTTTCACATTCGGTTGTAGCAATAACAGTTAAGATGATATAATTTCATGAATTAAGTACAGAAGGATCAAACTTAGATAAATGAAGACATTGAATACTTCTCTGATGAAATCAAACTGTAGGAAACCTAATTGAGTACACGTATCTTTAAAGGACCTAAATATAAGTTTTCTCTTAAAGAAACCATTGAAATTAGAGTTCAAAACCTACAAATTTCTTAAGTCATTACCTGGTTATTGATGTGCTCCCTTTCAGCAGCTAATTGCATTACCATGTCCATGATAAGTTTGGTTTTAGTATCAATTTCTTTTGCCCTTGAAAAATTTGTATGGCTAGCTTGATCCAAAGACGTTTTCAAGCATATTGTTCTGGACCTAAGGAGATCCAATTCTTTATTAAGTTCTAAGTTTGATTGAGATAGCACAAAACATTTCTCAGCAGCACTTTCATTATTACTTTCAGCTTTTGAAACCTTTGACTTCAGCTCTTCAATTAATATTTCCATATCCCATATAGCTGTGTATAACATGTTCTGCTGTTCTTGACTTGCTTCAGAAGATGCCTTTGCAGTCTGTAGTTGGATATCTAATTCCCTTAGTTTCTTCTCAAGTGAACCAACCTTTTTCTCTGCAGTGCTAGCACTCCCTTTAAGAAAATTCATCTCTTCAGTAAGTTCCAAGTTGGTCTCGGTTAGCTGTGTCACCTTAGCTTCTGCACTCTCAGCCCTACTTAATGCAATGTCAATGTTTTCTCTCAGAGACTCAACAAAATTTTCCATTTCAATATGATGTTCATGATATGCTTCATTCTCTGCAATCGCATTATTAATCCGAAGCTCAAAATCCTTTCTCTCCTCCTCAAGAAATTTCACCTTTTCCCTCAAAGCCAACACATCAGAATTTTCCTTAGTACTCTCGATATTACATGTCTCAAGCTTATCTAAAGCAGCATCTTTAGCCTTGATTTGCTCCATCAAATTTTGAACTGTTGATCTCAACTCATTTTCTCGTTGCATAGAACTACTGAGATTGAACTCACTTACTTGAAGACGTCCCATTATACCTTTAGAAATCCCCATTAACACCTCTGCAGCATTCTCTGCCTCTAGAAATCTTCCCCAAACTACTTCTGCTGCTTCTTCCATATAAAATGCCACTTGTTCTGTGTAACGGAGTTTCAACTTTAGGTCCTCATTGTCTTTTGACTCTGCTAACTTCCTTTCAAGGTCTAGCTCCCTTGCAAGAGATTTCTCAAGCATTTGCAGAATATATCTTCGTTGTTCAACCATCTGATCATTGGATTTTGCTTTCACATCTGAAAGTTGACCATTTCCTGATAAATTCAAGGCCTTCCCCGTTTCGCCTGTTTACATGGATGACTAAGAAAGGTGAACAGTCATCCCAAACTTGGAAAAGAACTGCACGCTCAGTATAAATGTCAGAAAAAAAAAAAAAACTTTAGTAAGAATTCCAACTTACAATTCTCATTTCTATAAGCATCCATGGTTTTCTGTAACTGGGATGATTGCATTTTCAACTCCATTAACTGCTGTTGAAACTGTTTCACAGACTCTTCAGAGTCATACAATTTTTTGTCCATCATAAGGGAAACCTCAGTCAAATGTCTGCACGAAGATATTTTATGACGAGCAAATAAAATTTCTTCTTGGAGAGCGTCCATGAAACTGTCAAGCTCTCTTACCTCAGAATCCAAAATGCCAGACAATAGATCAAATGTCATTGCCTTTTCAAATAATTGTTCCAAGATGCAGTTATTCTTTGAATCCATTGCTTCAAGATCACTTTCCTCGCTTAATAGATAAATATAAAGCACATGCAAGTTCACCAGCTTCTCGGTAAAATAGGCTAGTCGATAATCTATTTCCGTTAAAGCTTGCAGGGATAACTCTTCTTGTGTGTCGTTTTCTTTTGTTGAAAAGCCCTGAAGTGCGTAGGGTTTTCCAAAAGCTGAATCTACAGCATAAAAGTCACCTTCAACTTTTTTACCAAATTCATCCATTGTGGTCTGTACTTCTTCAGCTTGTCCTGAAAGTAAGGTAGAAATGAGATCTTTGGTAGAAGAAGAACAAAACCACCACACCTATGTACTAATTCAACACACGAAAAGATAGACCACAATTGGCTAGTTAATTCACGACTTGTTTCTTTCAAGACCACAAAGTAAAAGAACAAAGGCAAAGCACGAGAAATGAGGAATAAAATAAATTAATAAAAAAATCAATTTTGCGCTAAACAATTTATAGTCCATCATTCTCAAATACATAATTACGTGTTGAATAACAAATAAAATATTTACAGCATATATTATCCCTTCAAAGTAATTAATTATATAGTAAATATTTTATTATTATTATCAATGTATATTAAAGGTTAAGTTTTTAATATAATCAATTATATATGTTAAAGAATTAATAATATTACTTTGTTTTTGTTATTTTACTTCATGCTCGACCATCCAATACAAACGAAGTGTAAGCCAATGTCTCAAAAGTACTTACACTAATAAAGTGAAGCAACAGTAGTTAGTGATTGGTAATTAGCACGCAATAGTCCAGATTTCTTCTATCAACAAAAAAGATATATTTGATATAGAAGTGCCTAAAGTGCTCCAACCCGCATACGACTTTTATATACATAAGAAAGAATTAAAAAAGAAGTTATGGAGTTTCTTCCACAGTTTTGACCCTTATAGTTTGACAGTATTTTAAACAAAATCCTTCTAAAAAAATCCTTCCATCACCACAACCTTACAACTGCAGACGGTATCCCTGAAGCGTTCCATTCATTGGTTGGCTATGATGTGATAACTCCTACCCACTTATCACACATATCCCTTACATTTCTAACAAGTTTACAGCAAAGGAATAACAAAACACATGCCATATTCCTAATCAAAATGCCCCTTCTACCAAGGTTTTTTCTCGTTGCCAACTTTTTAAGATTACCTGCCATGCAAAATGTTGCACGGAGAGCTTTATCTCCCAGAATAGGTTGAATAAGTCAACCTCTTCCCCACTAAAATTATCCTGCAATTTTGAATATGTCGACTTAACCAAACATGATTTTGTCTTCCTTTTTCCACATCCATACGTCCTCCCTTTCTTTATGTACTAAAATTCTTTGAATCTCTTGCATGAACACATCAACTTGATCTTTTTGCCACTCAAGCCATTCCCGTCTCCACTTCATACACCACTCCCATGTACTCTCATTTCATCTTCCTACCTCCTCAACTTTTTCATTTTGTTATTCAAGTTTGTATATAATCTAGGGAATCTCAACTGAAGTGCTTCCTCATCTTTCCACACACATCACATAGCTCCCTCCACCAAAATTCATGATTTGATCTAGGTCTCTCATTCAATCGTGTCCATTATCCATACTTGAAGCCTAGTATTTCCTTCCACGAACCTTGCTTTTTCACTCCTAGTCTTCACTTCCACTTTGCGAGCAGGGCACTATTTGTTTATAATTCCTGGCCCTCCTTCCTCCTTTGGTTTATACGTGTTCTCCCTTTTAATCCATGCTGTATTCCTACCTTGTGATCCCCGGCCTCAAAGAAAGTTTGATCCCCAGCTTCAAAGAATGTTCCACTAGAACCTTAGAAAAGGACAGATAGTACAAGGGAATTGTTGTAATAACAAATTTTATTAGGCACACTTGGTTCACAAAAGACACAAATCTCCCTTCACACCAAAACAGTCTTTTCTTGATTTTATTCACAACCTGCTGCCAAAAGATTTGCTTCCTAGGATTTTGCCCCCCACAATAATTCCCAAATATGTGAAGGGTACATTCATTATCTTGCAGTTTAATATTTTGGAGTACCTATCTAGCTTCCCTTTGTCTATATACCCAACTCCCCAACCTTACTCTTATGGAAGTTACCCATAGGGCCTAATGCTAATTCAAAACATGTCATCTGCAAATGCAAAATAGTCACTTCCAATTTATTTTTCCCCACCTTCAAACCTTCTAGCATAATTTTCTCAGTAGCCTGTCTATCCAGCCCAGCCAACCTTTCCACAACAATTAAGAACAAAAGAGATGCTCATTGCTCCCCTTGCCTTAATCCTTTACTTGGTTTGAACTCTTTAGATGAGTTCTTGTTTACTAGAATCAATATGGTGGATGATTCCGTACATCCCTCCATCCATGTAAGCCATTTACTACAAAAGGCTAGCCTTTCTAACATGTACCAAAGGAAATCTCAACTCAGAGAGTTGTAAACTTTTTCTTAATCCACTTTTACAATCACACATTTCTCCTTTTTACATGTAGCCTCTTCCACTTCTTCATTCTAAAGTTCACATAATTCCTGATAAATCTAAACTAATTTGATCATTTATAAAAGGCTCAGAAAGAAGAATTTGATAAAGGTACAGTGAGGAATTTGTATGCTCTCATTTATTTGCAGTATTCACTGAAAACATAAAAGGAAAGTATTGGTAAGAAGAATTTCATATAATGAGGGATTTGTCTGCTCTTATTCACTGAAAACATAAAAAGAAAGTATCGGTATCATCGTGATTCCCTTTTATTTCCCAATGGGAAATACATAAAAACTGATTTCGTTTACAAGCCTGTAAGATATCAAAGAAATGTACAAAAAGAGAAAAAGTGAAGTACAAGATGCTTCGTAGCAGAAGAGTTTCTTTTAATTAGAATGGAAGTAATTTTGAGAATCAACTAAAGTTGTTTGTTTCTTTACAAGTTGCTTTTATTCACCTCTACGTTTCATATAAATTTCAAGAACTCAAAACATGTAGCATTTCATCCTATACTAACCTCACCTTTTTCCTTTTCCTGGCATCACTGAAGATATATGGTAAAAAAAAAAAAAAGTAGAATCATCTAACGAATTTGGTTGCCTGGTTTCTTTTTCTACAACTCACTACTAGCTAGCATCTTATTCCCCTCTTGTAATTAATTAAAATATAATTACCAACAGAAACACCACAACTAAAATTACAAAAATTGAGCGTACGCAATATTTCCTCTTTACACTCTTTAAACATCCATAGCACAAGGCAAGAAAAGTTTAAACACAATAGCAGTTCAATTAAAAATACATTTCATTTCGTTTCAAACAGAGCCAATGTCAGAACCGAAACACCTATTCCAAATTCTTTCTATCTTATAACAGAAATCACAGGATAACCAGAGTAGCCTAACAAAATCAACACACAGCACAAATCCTTCATGATAAACCCCAAAACCATCAATCATAACATCAACACAAAATCGCCACAATAATACTGCACATTCAGTTCACATCAATAAGAATATAAAATTTCCAGAAACAAACCCCCACCCCAGTGACAATCCTCAACAAAGCTCCTAACTTGATTGTTCCAAAACATGAAATGCTACGGAAAGAATGAACCTTACCGCCCCATTTCCAACAATGAAGAACATAAGGCCCCAAAGTCGCACTAAATTCTTAAGTGGGAACAAAGAAATCGAGTCTTACCTTTGTCAAAACGCTTCCGGGTCTTCCTATTCCTTTGCTCCGACGATAATATTGAAGAAACTTGACTTAACAAAAGCGCACATGAAAATTCTGCTGGATGGTCTTTCTGAGCCTCTTAACTACCACTCATTTCGGAATTACCGTTATATAAGGGTCGCTTCTCCCATTCCCCCACCGCACAAACTAAATAAATAAAGGTACACTCTTTTATCTTTATCTCTCCTTCTATTCCAACCTGTGTTGATCGATGTAAGAGGAAGAACCAAAAGTGCAAAAAGCAGAGAGAGTGGTCAACCTAGTGCGTGGGAGCGCTGTTTGTTGTGATCCGTGGAAGACAAATCAAAGACTTGAATTGGGGTGCATATTAATATTGACTTTGAATAATTGAGTCTGAGGAACAACACAAAACAACGATGTACTCACAACCAACTAGATAGATAAGACACAAACAAACCAATGGCTAAGGCCAACTTAAAGCTGAAGTGTTTTTGTCTTTGTGGGTCTATCACGGTTCACGCTGTGAATTCAGACAACTTGGGTTTGTTTATGTTGATCGTTATTTCTAATGCTATATAACATGCTTCAATTCCATCTTGGATATATTTGTAGAAAATGTAATGTGTGATTAATTAAATCATGGAGGGCTTAATTAACTTTTAAGTTTGTAATAAATTTAAAAACTCTCTGTTGTTTTCTTATGGTTTTTCAAATTTTAACATTTTTTAATTGAATTTTTAAAATCTTTCTGTGTTAAATTTAAATAATGATGATGAAGATTTTCTTGAAAGATTTATTTTATGTAACAGAAATTATTTTTAAATTTAACTTAAATTATAAAATTATAAATTAAAAATTAAAAATTTATAAATTATAAAATTATAAAATTATAAAATTAGAAGATTATAAAACTGTAAACTCATAGATTATAAAGTTATAAAATTATAAAATTATATTATTTATAAAATTATAAAAGAAAATAGTTCCTATCAAATTTTTTGGTTTATTAATAATTTTATAATATTATAATATTATAAGTTTATAATTTTAATTAATTTTAAAAATAAATTTTATTAAACACAGAAAAAAGTTTGTTTATTACTTTTGTAAAAAATATTATATAACGATGTTTAGACTAAGTGACGATAACTCTTACGTCACATCTTTAAAATATAAATCTAATTATTTAGAATAAATTAATTTTTTTTTTAATTTTAAGAATTCAATAAACTACAATAATTTAAGATTACAACATTTTAATAACAATTTAATAAAAATTTGAAATTTTTTTAAATTTATTATAAATTTAAATTTAATTAAGCCATTAAAAAACTTAGTAAGGTAGTATAACTATTATTTATTCACTAAACACGACACCATTTCTTTAATTAGTTTATTCACATTTATTATAGTTAGAGATGGCAAATAAATCTGTCTCCATGGATATTGTTCGAACTCGTCTCCGTTTTGACGGAAAATCTCCATATTGACTGGGTATGGATACAGGTATGGAGAATTCCCGACTTTTTCAATTGCATATGGGGATGTACATATTTCCGCCATAATACATGTCCCCGCCACATCTCCCTCCCCATTAAAATTATTACAATATTAAGTAACCATATATATATATATATATATATATATATATATATATATATATATATATATATTATATTTTTTATTTCTTTTAATTATTTAGTTTGTCATGAAATTCATTCGCATCTCCAATATATTTTTCATCTTATCATAACCTTTATGTAATTATGTTAAAATGATATATGTCAACTAAAAAATTTTTATGTCTCACATTTAAACATTTCTATTATTTTTTAATATTTTTATTTATTATATATTTTTCTTTAACATGAGAATGTTGAATATTCTCAATTTAAGTATTTAATAGCATAAACCTTTCATTTACTAGTAATATTGGAAAAAAATGTTATTTACTTATTATTATTCATTTTTGTTCCATTTGAATAACTCTTTTGTTTCGTTAAAATAATTTTCGTTATTTCTCAACCATTGAGTATATATGATATATTGATATTCGAAAAGTTTTCTTAGATCTCCAAAGTATTTTTCATCTTATCACGCCCTTAATTGTACATTTACCTTTCTCTGTGCGATTTCTTTCAATCGTCTCTTAAATTGTTTATAAGACTCACATTTGTTAATTTTTTTTATATATTTATTTGTCGTTTATTTTCATTATGTAGAATAGTATTTTGATATATTTGATATGATTATTTTTATTTTCTAACTCCTTATCAATCATTCTGTAATTTATTTTTTCATTATAATTGTATAAATGAATTTTATTTACTACAATATAAAAATTTAATATAATTATCATGAATATTTTTTTACCACCATCCAACATATATTGGAGTTCAAAAGATACAAGATCTATGTCAAAATTTTATTATTATGTTTATTATCTTTGCGTCATTTTGATGAAGTGATGTATTATAACTTTTATTAGTGTATAAAAAAGATATTTATTATAATTTAAAAGTAAACAAACATTTAAAATATATTTTAATTTGAATATTTATTTTCCTTTTATATTTTTTTAAAAATATTTTTAAATTTTATCAACTAGGTTTCATTAATGTTTGTAAATTTAATAAATATTTTGGTTCTCATAACATTTTATTTGGTATTCTAATCTAAAATGTAATCAATTATAATTTATTTAAAAGTATTTGATATCGAAGAAACAATCATCCTCCTAATATTGAATATTTGAAAATATTATGATTCCTTTACTTAATTTTTTATTATTTTATAAAAATTAAATAAATTAATATTGAAGTATAAGAAAACGAGTAGGTACAAGATTATACTCGTTACCTGTAACGTCCCATTTAATTAATAAATCCTAATTAAATGAAGTGTCACACAGAATAATATAATAGTGCGGTCCTGGAGTATAAACATTACTCCTTACAATATCCAAGGCACACTATGATGCCCAAACAAGACAAGATACAAAGTCCAACAGAAATCAAAAAGAGATTTAAAGGACAAGTCAATACATGGGTCGTAGCCCTAAGAGAAAGTTCAATTAAACGGAATCCAGCCCAGACATGCTATGCAGCGGAATCACCATCTCCTTGTTGACCACGAGGATTTCTCACATCTGCTCACATCAATAAATTGATGATCATCGCAACAACAGAAAACCACACAAACAGAACATACATAAACAAAAGGATAAGCTAGAGCAGAAAATGATTTATCATACAGTTACATACAATTTTATAGTTTAAGATGCATAAGCTAACCAATCATGTTATGACTTGCAAACAATACACTAAGACTCGAGACACGACTCATCCGGATACATATAATTAGTCGGATTCAGCGGATGCTTGCACTTGTGGTGGCCTTTCCTGCTCTACCGAGCTAATTGTTGCAGTGTTTCTTCCCCCACACAAGGTTAGCCCTTAAAGTGCTTTAGGCCTCCTGTTACTCTCACCACTCGAGTCAGTACGCTCTATGTGAGACTAACTGACTCTTTAGAGTGTCAGGATGCAATCCTTACATTGAATCCTTACTAAATTATATAAATGGGGCACAACCATGAACTCCCACTAACAAGAATCATGGAATTACGTCCCGACCAACTGAGGCACCACCATGAAGTCTCACCTAGAGGCTCATGGAATTACGCCCTAACCCAATGAGGCACCACCACGAAACTATCGTGGAATTACGTCCTAACTATACCAACAACATGTTCCAACAATCCACATAACATAATTACTCATACCAATTCCATGTCACTTTTATAACCAACCATTCCATACTCATTACATGCCAAGATCATGCCAAACACATTATTTCCAGTACATGACCCATTGAACACATGCATACTTAACCAATTCATGCCTTAACAGGATATATAATCATATAGGAAATCACCAACTAGAAACAAAGGAAAGAACAGGCACAGAGCAACCCTTACATTTAGCCTCGCTCAAGCCATGGACACTCGCTCAGGCGAAAGAGGTCTTTCGCTCAAGCGATAGGCCCTCACTTAGGCAAAACTACCATCAGGGAGGTCTGTTGGGTTCGCGAGTTCTCGCTTAGGCGAGCCCCTCCTCGCCTGAGCGAGACCACCCCTCGCTTAAAGGTGAGGTTCCTCGCCTGGGCCAAAACTGCAGCGACATACCAAGGTTCCCACGAGTTCTCGCTTAGGCGAGCCACTCTCGCTTAAGCGAGATATCACCTCGCTCAAAACGAGAGCTCTCCACTTGAGCGAGAGCTCGAGTATTAACCTGGCCTGTTTCTACAAGTCTCGCCTAGGCGAGACAGGCTCGCTCGGGCGAGAATATTAGATCTCGCCATTGTTCTCCCTGCAATAGTCATATTTTCACATCCAAACAGCAATACAAGGCGTTCAACATTTCAACAATAGCACACAAGCCATAAAATCGTGAAACAACGTCAAGGTAAGCAAAAATTGAAGTAAACAAGTAAGTCCTAGCTTCCCTTACCTGGAAAGAGCTAGCAGAAAACTTCGATATGCAAATAGTGAGCACAACAGTTCTAAGGATAGGCCAAAAAGCTGGAAATAAACGGTGAAACAGAACAAGAACGGGGTTACCACAAAACCCTAACTGGAGATACAAACATACTATTGGAAAGGAGATGTATGAGCTGAAGAATACTTACATGGAGCAAGAAAACGAGACTGAGCTCACTGGATCAAGATTGGGGTTAAACCCTAACAGAGCACTGCTAGAAAGATTGAGAGAGTAAGATAGCTGCGTTTCTGTAAAATGGCAGAAATGAGAGGGTTATGGCTGGTTTAGGAGTTTTGGGTACCCTACGGGCCAATCCTTAGGCCCAAAAGTTAAGGTCATGCCCTTTAACATAAGATCAGAAAAAGTAGGTCTTACATTACCCAAACTGAAATGTAGAAAAACTCCAAAATGTTAGGGAATGGCCATGAACATGTTTGAGATGCAATTCTGATGTGTGTAGGAACAATTAGATGGAAAGGATGGTACGAAACACTTAAGCATGAACAGAATTAGCAAAATGATATGTAATTCAAAAATCCCTAATTATGAACCCTAGTTAACGAAAATATCAATCAAACTTAAATTCAATGAATTCTTCTAAATTTGGGTGAATTGAGTCATGGAGTTTTGTGGAACTGTGCAAAGCTTAGGTATAACACAATCTTGCAGCAACATGTAAAGAAATGAAAATAATTTATGATACATAGATGCAACATTGACAAATACGAACATAACGATCAAGTCAGCTCTTGTTCTTCAAGAACATTGAATCAGATTATTCCTTTGATTGTTCAAGAGTCACTTTGTGCTTCTTGAATGAAAGTAAGGCAACTATGTGCTCACCGAATCAAAGCAATGGCTATGCACTTGCTAAAATTCAGTATTTCACAAAGGATTAATCAATTCAATCTTGAATTAGATACAAAATCTGATTTGTGAAGACCAAAACACATAGAACATGTTAAACAACAAATTGAATATGAATGTTGGGTGGAATTTAAAGAAAATGAAAATACAGAAGAATGAGTCACAAAATTACTAAACAACACTGCATTCACAACCTAATTGCTAACTATGTAGTTCATAGAATGTGAAACAGCAAATTAAATTGGAAAACACCAAACCTGAATTACAATTCACTGTAGCTAACTATATAGTCCAAACAACAAATTGAATATGAATGTTGGGTGGAATTTAAAGAAAATGAGAATACAGAAGAATGAGTCACAAAATTACTAAACAACACTGCATTCACAACACTAACTATGTAGTTCATAGAATGTGAAACACCAAATTAAATTGGAAAATACCAAACCTGAATTACAATTCACTGTAGCTAGCTATGTAGTCCAAAGATACTTGTAAATTCAGAGAAAAGTTACGTCACAAATGTAGAAAATGAACTCTGCAGATTGTGCATATCTTCACTTCACATTACCAGCCTTTGATTTATCTTGTTTTGCCCAAGCTTCTAACTCTTGAAAACTCCAGACTCTTAATTAAGTTCAGAAAAATCCTATATATACCTAGCTACCTATAAAACTGGCTTAACCTATGATTACAAGTTGTTTCTACTTCTTACAACAGGTCAGCTTTGATGCAGCAGCTCCTTCCAAGTTCACTTTCCTTGATTCAGCAGGTGACAAGTTTCCCCATGCAGCTAGCTTCTTCTTCCTCACTTTCTATTGTAGATTGCTGCAGTTCTTCAGAAATAACCATTGGAGTGCTTAACTCGCTACAGCAGGTAGCCTCTCTTGGTCCAACCTTTTCCAGGTCTTGATTACAACAAGCTTGCAGCAGCTGACGCAACTCAAGGGGAAAGTGCAAGTTAACTCCCGGTTTTCCTCTAGCTTTAGTGCATTGTTCACCTTCAATTGCAAGTCACATCTCCTTAGCTATTTTGCACCTAGAAACCTGTAAACAAATAGAAGAACCTTCATGAGAAGGAAAATTGTAGTGCTGCTATAGTTATTTACTGATGAGCTAAAGACAATATACTACTAATTGAACTAAAGGCAATGCTACTTATTACTAGAAAAAATAGAATTTACCTATGAACGCACAAAAGAAAATTAAGAACTGAATAAAATCCTAACTAAAAAACAGCAAATGGAAGTACTATTATAAACTTAAAATAGCAACGAAATTAGAAAAAATAAAGCTGCACTAAACTACACAATTACAAGAGTCTAATACTAACATCACTTAAACTACTATAGACTGTGCTAGAAGCAAACAAACACTAAACTAAGATTTAAACTGAAAATGCAAATATAGTAAAACTATTTTAAAACAAGGAAACTTAGAGAAACAACCTATCCTATCACACTTAACATCTAAAATCGAGCAACTAAACTAAGAAAACCTAAGATAACACTACTCTACTCTCTATTATCACTAAACTAGTCTAAAAACTACTAATTAAAAGAAAATACAAATTAAAGCTTAACTATCTAATCTACACTAAAAAATGTCCTAAAAACTCTAAGACTCTCACTTACATTAAAAGAGTGATTTTAAGATTCAAAAAGTCTAGCACTTGAGGACTCATTTCACTTGTCTCCTATGAATTCTTTGTTTCCTGTCTTTGCTTCCTGTCTTGTGCGTATTTCCATTTAATCTAGGATAGCTTTATTCCATGCTAAAACAGTGCCAAATCTTTCGAGATTGATTCAATATCCTTGTTTGAATTGGTCTTGAATCAATGCTATATGTTTAGGTTTCTACTCCATAATGTATGTCTTAGGTGTAACTACTGTTTTTAATCTGTTTACTTAGCTTTAAATTTTCTAACCCTCTATGTTGTCTAGAGTGTTGTGTAGTTTTTTACAGGTTCATAATTCCATAGATGTAATCCGTATATGTTAGCAATTATTTTGAATCTGTCTTGCTAGAATTTGTGTTAGCCGAATTGAGTAATGTGAGTTTAGCTGCTGAATGTGTAGTTTCCTGTGTTGAGTTTCTAGATTTGCTATTAGATCATTAGCAAATTATCTGAACTTCCTTCATTTGTTGTTTGCTGCTGTCGTGAATGTAATTCAATTTCGAAAATCAAGTGTGCTTTGCATTCTTTGACCGAAGCTTTTGGAAATGATTCTCTGTCACTGTTTGTTGCTGACCAAATCATCATTCTCTTGTTTCCACTAAGTTGATATAGTTATCGTGGAAACCAAGAGTTTGTTCCGTGTTGAATTTGTTCTGACCAGTTCACTGTGTTGATCTGAAATTATGTGTCTGAATGTCTTGGCAGTGCTATGTGTTGTTAAAACAGATTCAAGCCTTTTGTTTAGTTGTTCTGTGCATTGGCCAAACCATGTGAAAATTGATTCAAAACTGTTGTTTTATCTGCCTTGGCTGAGTCTTGTTTTGAAAACTCATTCATATTTGTGTTGTTTTTTATTGGTCGTGTCGTTTTCTTTGAACCAACACTATTGTTTCTGTTTTATTTTTTTCAGAGCTTGTTGTGTTATTCAGTTGTGGAAACAGTCTTTGCGTTGAGTTGAGGTTCAATATTTTTATCTTTGGCAGTGCAGTTATGCTATGTTGTTTAATACATTCAGTTTTAGTAGTTCTATGCCTTGACCAAGTCTTTGCTTTTGAAACTGAATTCATACATATGCAGTTTCTGTTTAGGAAGATTTTGGCTTTGAAAACTGATTCAGTATTTGATGGCACACCCTTAGCCAAGGGTCCAATCACAAGAAGCATGGCCAAGAAAATTCAAGAAGAGTTAGCAACATCTAGTCAAGGTGAAGCTAACTCCTTTTCATGGAGCATTTTTAGACCTTTTATTAAGGGTCGTGTAGAGTAGGTTTTCCTTTGAAGGCCTTGTATTAAGAGCCAAGTTTTGTGTAGGGTTTTAAAAACAATCTTGCTTAAATAGGGAACATCATATGCGTCTAGTTTAAGAAATCCTTTGATGTTTAACTAAGTTAACCCTAACTTAAGGTGGAGGACATGCCACCCATGTCACATGGTAAAGCCTTTAATGGAGAGTTCTCTTACATAGGTAGTGCCCATGTGTCATTGTCCTATTGGAGAGACTTTTCATAAAGTAGCTTTATACATGGCAACTCATGAGTGGTTCGTTTTGTGAAAGTGTGGAGTGCCACATGTCAAGCTCTCTTTCACTCAGATAGCATTTTTAGGGTTTTGGTGCATGTTACCATTTTAGGGTTTGGACCATTTTGGAGACACCTTACTCTATAAATAGAAGTATCTCCCTCATGTATTTCTCACTTTAAGAATGTTAATGTTATGCTGTCAAATTCAAATTTGAGCCATACTTCTTCTCTTAGTAACTTGCTAGAGCATCCCAAGAGGTCCCTTTTGCACCCTTTTCTCTAGAGTTAGCCTAACCTCTCTTAGATCACCGCAAGCAACCTTCATCCCACCATTAAATCACCAAATCCGAGAGCCATTTTCTCTCAACACCAAGCTTCCACGCATCCATCATCCACCATAGTCACCATTTCAAGCTTTTGGCCCAACCTAGCTAGAGGAAGGGTAGCTAGAGGAGATCCTAAGGAAGCTCTAGCCAAGTGACTCTCAAGTGCAATTTTTTGGAGTCATCTCAACATCATTTCATTACACAATCAAGAGTGATTTTACAATGGGTGGAGCTCCGCATTAATAGGAAAGGAGGCTCCAAATTTCGGCCAAAGAAAATGAAGGGAAAGTTCAAAAATTCAGCACATGTTTCCTAACTCCTTAGCCATGAAAAGTGGATCAAGTGACAAGTGACACCTCACATTTACCATGCTTTGCATCATGTGCTAAATATGTTAAATGTGTGGTGTTCTGGAAAGTGCTTCTTGGCCTAGAATTTGAATTGGATCACCTGAAGCACAATTTAAATGCTAGGTGATTTTTCTTGATCCAATTTTAATGTGCAACTTAATTATTTTAAGCATGGCCTAAATACATTGCCCAAAAAAATTAAATCTAATTTTCTAAACTCTTGATCCAAACTCTAGCTCCTTGGATAACTTTTATTTATGGCTGGGCGTATGCCATCAAACCAAGTCCCACACCGATTAACACCCTTCTTCACCAAAGGTTTATATACGCTTTCTTTATGAGTGGTAAGAGAATGAAGTGCGGATTCTCCCGGCACACTTGCTCAAACTCTCTAGCACGCCTATGTTGAATGCACCAATGAACATTGCTGGAAATGCTCCAGCCTTTTTTAATCATGTTGGGAACAAGTCTCTCATCAGCTGGCTTGTGCTTCCCACACAAGTTTATGAGCATTGATTCCAAGGGAGAAATCTTAAGCTTGTGCAAATGCTGGCCCACGAAGAAGGAGACCCAATGCTGGATGATAGCTGCTCCGAGGCAGCTGGCCGAATGTGGATATTGGACCTGCACATCTTAGCTTGGCCCACATGATGACTGACTGGGTAAATTTGGGCTGCAACGTTCCTAGCCCAAATTAGATGCTGGAGCCATGGAAAGATGACCGTGGATGAACAATGCTGGACTGAACATGAAGACAGTGGCCCAAAGATTGGGCAGGTGTTATCACGTAGAATATCTTACTGCTTAAGATATTTTGTTGAACCTTTTGCGGCGGTATCACGTAGAATGTTGTGTTGGATGTTTTGCAGGGCTATCACTCAATGACTATAGATTATTATATATAATGAAGGAAAACGACCACAATCATATCAAATAACAGTTTCTCTTTAATCTTATTTCTGAACGTATTTTCCTGGCATCAAATGCAGGAAAACTATTATCCTATCTGTTTTAAAAATTACCTCTAACATAAATATTCAAATTCATAAATGGCATTATTCCATATATCAGTGCTGGAAAACAACGACAAAATCCTGATTAGCAACAAATCCGTATATTAAACATGTAGTCCAAGAGGGTGGTACCTTGTACTTTTTTTGTTAAGGGTTTCAGTACCCAAGTGCTCTACTTCTATTATATTTAATTTTTGCCGATAAAAAAAAATGTAATAGCTAAGCTTACATCTCCATTATCACCATCTACCATACAAAAACTTATAACAACATTCCGTTCTTCAATCGATTTCCCTTTAAACCTATACTTTTATTTTTCTGTCCACTAAAATACGTATCTCAGTCTACCACCACTAAGTCAAAAACTAATTCTGCTTATGGTAATCTGAAGGAAGCAAAATTCCAGCGAAATTTACTTCAAATAGATCATTGCTACAACACGTAACTACAACAGCTTACGTATATCCACCACATTCCTCAAAACCTATACTAACCTTGAATTTAAACATTTTTAATAGACAAATCATCCAGATAAAACGTTAATTCTTAATGCAAAATATAAAATGTTGTCCTAATTAAAAATCAGGCAACAATCACAATATATTCTAAACATACCCCAAGAAGTGCATAAGAACAAACCCTGAATTTAAATCGCAGCCCAGTTCCGATTTCGTTGTAACCTTGCTCCTGTAAGGAATTGCAGACACGGCAGCCACATTGATGCTGCATCCAAAATTACGGACAATTTTTAAGTACTCGTAGCAAATCATGAAAAAAGTATAGATTAATACACGAAATTAAACTCCATAGATTTGAATAGCTTACAAGCTCCTGATTTCTAATCATTGTAAAAAGAAATACAAGAAATTGAAAGACTGAAAGTGAAGATAGAACCGTTGAATGTAGGATTCAGGAGGAAACGTCTTTGACGTTGTTGAACAAAGCTGCGGCACAGAGAATGGAGGCGATGAAGGCGATGAAGGCCAAGCCAATGAACAAGGAAAGGCCCGCAACGAGGAAGTCCAATAGGCTCAATCCCACCATCATCAGAATAGCCATGTTGCCGTTGAGATCAGAATAGGAGAGACAGGACCGTGAGAGGGATTAATTTGTGGACAAATGTGTCTTAACGGTGTTGACAGAATCGAAACGCAAGAAACAGACATCGCAGTTTATCAATTGCGTTCTTTTTTTTTTTTTTTTTTAAATCCAGTTCACATGTTAGCATCTATATAATTACCAATATAGTTATGAGTTTCGTCGTAATGGTTAATTTAGTCTTTTTATTATTTTTTTAATTTTGTTTTCTAATTTTTTAAAATAATTTAATTTGATAATTTTTGTTAAGTTTGAAATTAGCATCTTTTTATATGTAATGTGTTAAGTAGTAGAATTTTAATTTTTTTTTCTATTTTTACTTTTTAATTTTTTTAAAATTTAAATCGTCATAGGTCATATTATAGTTGTGTCATGTAAGAATAGTAGTAATTGTTAGAAAATCTAGTCCTTTCATTACACATTTCAATATGGGTCAATTTTTGACCCGACCCACCGAGAATCCCACCCATCCGGATTGAACCCGTGGTGAGCCAGGTTAGCCCACCAACCCACATGGTAACACACATTATGTTGGGCTTTGCAATATTTGGCTGTTTTTGTTAACCAAACACATTGGTGGGTTGACAAATGGAAACCTAGTTTCAACTACAAATAGTAAGGAGATTGACATTGCATCTCAACTCAAGTACCAATATCAATTGTGACTCAACAAACAGATAAATTTGCATCCCTCACTCACTTTCGACTTGATTTTTTTTTCTTCTATTCTTCTGGTATTATTGATTATATAAGCAATCACTTTATAACCTCATGTTTTCTTCCCAATTGTAATTTTCCTTATTTTTCTTTTCAGTTTAAGTGTTCACTGAACAATTAGGTTCTTGCTCTGCATCATGTACCCTGTTGATCTACTAAGATTGCTCTGACGACAAATCCAAGGTATAATTAGTTTGCTGAAAAAAGTATTGCATTCAATAAAAGATTGGTTCATTCTTTTTTGTTTTCATTCTTCTAGTATATAATAATATTTTCATTCTTTTTTGAAATGCTTATGGGTCTCATTGCATTGTTATAAGAACTATATAAATACTTTGAATATTATCCACCTGAAGTGCAAACAAAATACTTTTTTTAATCTTTGAATATTTAAATTTATAAACAAGTACTCTTTAATATTTAAATATTAGAAAGCATAATTAATACATGAAGTGCATAAACACATGAAGTGCATGATTTATATAAATACAAAGTTCATTTGATGAAATGGAAAAAACGTGAACTTCCATAATTTATATTCATCAGTTTGTTTTTCTATTACATGCATGCATGCTCTTAAAGAATCAAAGAATAAAGTTCTTACAATTTAAAATAATTAAATTTATACTTTTAAAGTAAGTTATTTACTATATAGTTTTCATATTTTTTAATTAATTATTCAAAAAATATATAAAATATTAAAAATATAAATACACATACAATAGCATGAAAATTCCTAGTAAATTCATAAACACATGTTTTGAAAACTCAAGAGTTTTTTACATATTAAAGACCATAAAAAAACTGACTATTATAATTTTAACACTAAATTAATTGATCATTTATCACTTTAAGACTATTTTATTCATTTCAAAAGTCAATTTATCACAATTTTAATTATCAAATTAGTGTACACCTTATTTCAATGAATATTCCTCTATTCTTAAAAAACTATGATGCTACGCTCAGATTAAACACTTATTATACTAATTGTTGGATTATTTGTGATTGGATATAAATTTTAAATGATGCTGGAAAGCTCTAACAATCTTTAAGCCCTTTATATAACCTACAATTATTTGCCCGGAGTTGTATCACGCACGCACGTGAATTTATCTAAATCCTCTCCAATTCTAGAAAAAAATGCATGCTAAAAGTTCTTATTTATTGTTGTATTCATAGGAATCTTGCCTAATCTAAAAGCACTTCTCACGGTAAGTGTTTACTTTGTTAAATATTAGTTCATACTTCATAAAATATTAGTTCATTCTTTTAGACGTGAACGGATGATTAATGATGTTACATTGTACAATTATTACAAAACAAAATGAATTCTGAAACAATAGATGACCAATGTGTTAATGATAATTTGAATTATTCTTTGCCACCAATCACAGAATGAGAATGAGGGTACTGATTTTGATAGAGAAAGTAAGAGACCTAGGGGAACTACTTCTAAGGTTTGGGATCATTTAACAAAAATTGGTATAAAAGATGGTAAAGAAAAGACAAAATGTAATGCATGTGGTGTAGAGTATGTTTCTGGTGGTACAAAAGTAGGGACCTTATCAATGTTGCATCATTTGTCAAAGTGTATGGTCCTAAAGAAATTAAAAGACAATAACGTGGAAAAAATGATAATTGATCATGCTGGGAAATTAAGGTCCAAGGAAATTGACCCAAAAGTTGTAGATGACCTTATTTCAATGGCTATTATTCAACATGGGCTGCCATATAATTTTGTTGAATATAAATGGATTAAAGAATTACTTGTATATCTAAATCCAGAAGTAAGAGTTCCAAGAAGGAATACAGTTGTGTCTAATATTTCAAAGAAATTCCATGAACACAAGGAAAGGGTGAAACTTGCAATGCGTAAATCTCAAAGCCGAATTTGTTTGACATCTGATTGTTGGACTTCTATAAATCAAGAAGGATTTATTTGTTTGACTGCTCATTTTGTTGATGCTAGTTGGAAGTTGAATAGTAAGATTATTGCCTTTTGTAAAATGGAACCTCCACATACCCGTCGTGATTTGGCACAAAATTTTTTTGCTTTGTTGCTTGATTAGGGAATAGATAGGAAGATTTTTTCTATCACATTAGACAATGCTAGTGCCAATGAGGTGTTGCAAAATATTTTGTGTGAGCGATTGAAGTTGCAAAATAGTTTGATATGTAATGGTGATTACTTTCATTGAAGGTGTAGTGCACATGTATTGAATATTATTGTTCAAGAGGGTTTAAGGGTGGCTTCTGATGCTTTGAATAATATTAGAGAGAGTATCAAGTATGTGAGAGAATCGGAGGCAAGAAAAATTGCATTTAAAGAATGTGTTATTCAAGTAAGGGGTATTGATACCAAAGTAGGTTTGAGAATGGATGTTGCTACTAGATGGAATTCTACCTATCTTATGCTTAAGAGTGCAATTAGATCGACGTGCCTTTGGATGCTTGGCTATCCGTGATAAAAATTATGTTCATTGTCCATCAAATGATGAGTTGAAAAGGGCTGAAAAAATGTGTGAGTTCTTGAAGCCATTTTATATAATGTGTGAGTTCTTGAAGCCATTATACAGGTCTTCCTGGGTGAGGGATGTTCTCGGCCAAACTCGATAGGGGTGGGATTTTTAGTCCAAAAGAAAGGGAATTTGGGTTCGCCATCGTCAAAGTAAAAATATTCAGCCCCAGCAGACCGGATAACTACCTTAAAGAATCCAGTCTTAAACCTTTTAAAAGACTGAGTATAGGACGTAAGTAGACACTGATGTTTTTGATCCACTAGGGACAACCAGCTGACCAACTCTCCTGGACGCGTAAATTAGTACTACAAGAACACTTGTGGGATGGGTTTCAAGTGAAACACTCGACAAATCAGTCAAAACGCTTGAAGGGATGCCCAATTGTTAGAATGTAGTTGACTAGGTGCTACGTTCAGCACCTTAACACTCCCATTGTAAAGTCGTCGAAAGGGAGACACACATGCAAATCAGAAATTAAGGTCGAGTACAAATAGGAAAATCATGTGAATGACCTTCGCGACCGTGACAAACACTGTCCGCGCTCTTGGCTCGTTCTATACTAACAATACACTCATCTATTGTATCAGCTACACTGTCATATTTCTTACAAAAAGAAGCTATGGTCGCAGACTTACTAAACCTAGACAAAGGGAGTTTCACCTGGGGATCTACCCATTCGTACCCTGGATAGCGCAGGGCCGAGAACTCATCAGCGCCTACATAGTCGTCATCATCCCTTTGAGAACTATCACTACATGGTGAGTTGGACATGGTCCACTCCTCCTCTAAATCACTATGCCTACTCGAAAGATAATAAGTAGAGGAGGATGAAATACCTAGAGTAGTGCAGACGGGATACACTCGGTTGAAGGCTGACTCACTTCTTAAGTGGATCCTTTACCCCAACACCAAGACCCCACCCCTATTTATAGTGGACCTACTCCACAAGGATAACCTTCTTATAATCGCGAGATCTAACTCCATCCAACGGTTGTCAGCACATTTCCTTTAATTTCACACATACTATATCTCATCACTATGACAAGACAGCCACGAACGACGAGTCGAGTTAATACTTTCTTTTTTCCCACACGACAATTAAAACAAGTCTCATAAATGTAAGTGGTTGGGAACACCTCGGCCATATTTCCCAAGGCAGTGCATCATAGCCTCTTGTGAACTTTGTTCACTACGAGCCTAGGGGGCTGGTGTTGGTGTATGGCCGGGTACGTCCTGGCCCTATAAGGCACAAATGGTCGGGATCACCCCGGCCCAAGTGTGGGGCACTCATGCTCTAGCCAAGTCGCTGGGGTACCTGTTTTTCACCGTCTCCAACACAACACAGAGGGCCCAATAAGTGTGATGGTAGAGTATATTCCGACCCTTTTAGCCGTGTATATCCCAGCCCAATGATGTGATAGATGGAAAATAGGATTATGGCGTAGAAATGCAGAGGAGCAACGCGCAATCTCAGCCAAGAAAGAAAGAGATGATATTTGGAGAAGTACAGACGAACTAATCTCAACCAAAAAGGAAAGAGTTGATATTTGGAGAAGTACAGACGAACAAATCCCAAAAAGGAAAGAGTTGATATTTGGAGAAGTACAGACGAACAAATCCCAAAAAGGAAAGAGTGGATCCTCGAATATAAACGGCCCGCGAATAACAATAACAGGTTTGTTAAGAGACTAGCATAAATTAAGACCTAGTGAACACGTAAAGGTGTGCTTTTCTCACTTAATCACTGTTTGACTTGAGCGTCGGAGTGCCTGTAGGTACCCCCACTCTCGGAGTGCAATCGGCAGGAAGATCCAAGAGAAATACAAAGAGGAACAGAAGGAGGTTTGACACAGAGGGTTCTTGTGATCGTCTGGTTCCATACTAAAATAGTACCAATTAGGTACATTTGTTATGAATTAATGGTTATCCATTGATTTGATACAATTACTTATATGATTAATATGATTGATACTTATATGATTCATTACTCTTTATGTAAATATTTTGTATTAACTATTTGATTTGTATCCTTTATGGGTTACCATGTTGTATATATAAATAGGACTCTTCTTATCAATAATAAGACACAAAAAAAAGTTACTCCCTATTCTTTCATTCTCTATTCTTCCTTCTATTATCCTCTATATTATTAGTTTTATTTCATAACATGTTATCAGCATGGGGGTTATCCAATTGAACTAGTGAAAGCATTTTTTTCCTCTCTAAGAACAACGCTCTACATACCTCAACCGAGTTCTAAACATGTCAAACCTTGCAAAACTTGAATTTGTAGCCCTTGATATTTGGAGAAAGAATTTTTTATCATGGATTTTAGATGTTGAAGTGCATTGGGTCTTGGTGATGCTATTAAAGAAGGAAATAAAGTATTTTAGAAAGATAAATCTAAAGTTATAATTTTCCTTCATCATCATCACCATGAAGGGTTGAAAATTGAATACCTTACTGTAAAAGACCCTTTTGTATTCTGGAAAAATTTAAAAGAAAGATATGATCACCAGGAAACTATGATTTTGCCAAAAGCTTGTTATGGTTGGATGCATTTAAGGTTGCAAGATTTTAAAACTATAAGTGAATATAATTCTACAATGTTTAGAATTGCTTCTCAATTGACTCTGTGTGGAGAAAGAATTATTGATGAGGATATGTTGGAAAAAATATTCTCCACTTTTCATGCAACTAATTTGCTTTTGTAACAACAATATCATGAAAAAGGATTTCACAAATATTCTAAATTTATTTCATGCCTTCTTGTGGCTAAACAAAATAATGAGCTTTTGATGAAAATCATTAGGCTCGACCAACTAGTTCCACTTCATTCCCAAAAGTGAAAGCAGCAACATCTGATCCATATAATCATGGACGAGGTCAAGACCATAATAATAGTCGTGGTCGTAATTTTGGTCGTGGTCGTAGCCATGGTTGTGGTTAGTGGTCATTCTAGTAATCATAGTCGTGGACCTAGTTATAAAGAAAATTTCAAAGAGAAACTTCATCAACAAAAGTGGAATAAGAATGCCAAAAAGGAAAAAGAAAAATGTGAAAATAATGGCAAAAAAGCTAAAAATATATGTTATCGTTGCGGCAATAAAGGTCATTGGACTCGTGCCTGTTATACACTATAGCATCTTGTTGAACTCTACAAAGAATCACTTAAAAGGAAAAACATAGAAATGCATTTTGCTTATAAAGATGGTGATTCTGATTATGACTGTATGGATGTTACTCATCTTGATATTGATGATTTCTTTTCTAAACCAGATGGAAGCATTGATTACCTTATTGGTGATGGGAGTGTTAGAAAATAGTTTTAATTTATTTTATATTATGTTCTTAATTTTAAGACAATGCTTTATATTTATTTCATGTTTATATATATATATATATATATATATATATATATATATATATATATATATATATATATATATATATATATATAAGTTTTGATATTTTTTTATGAATAAAATCCTATAATTTTGTTCTTTTTCTTTTCTTTTATTTTTTATTCTTCTCCTCTTACAAAGTAATTTCTAATATTTATATTTATGTTTATATGAAGAATGAATATTGGCATTAACACCAATGATGAGGATTTGTGTCTTGCTAATAATGCAACAACTCATACAATTCTCAAGAATAATACATTTTTCTCTTGTTTGATAACGTGAGAAGTCAATGTTAGTACTATTTCTAGTACTACAAATATAATTGAAGGCTTTGGGAGAGTTATTGTACTTTTACCAAGAGATACAAGATTGCATATTAAAAATGCATTTTATTATCCTAAGTCCAATAGAAACTTACTAAGTTTCAAGGATATTTGTCTAAATGGATATCATATTGAGACAAATAATGAAGGAGATATTGAATATCTTTATATCACTCGAATTGAGTCGAATAAAAAATGTGTATTGGAGAAATTATCAGCCTTCTCTTATGGCTTGTACTACAATATATTAATATGATTGAGACGCATGCCAGAAGCTTAGAAATAGAAATGAATTTCTTGTTTGGCATGATCGGTTGGGTCATCCTCGATATATCATAATGTGAAAAATAGTTGAAAACTCATGTGGACATCCACTTAAAAGTCAAAAACTTCTTCGATTTAATGATTTCTCATGTACTGCATGTTTGCATGGAAAGTTGATAATAAGACCATCATCAGAAAAAATTAGAAATGAGTCAATCTCATTTTTAGAACGAATATAGGGTGACATTTGTGGTCCAATACACCCATCATGTGGATCATTTAGATATTTCATGGTTTTAATTGATGCATCCACTAGATGGTCACATATTTGTTTACTATCAACTCGAAATCAGGCATTTGCTAAGTTATTAGCACAATTGATCAAGTTAAGAGCCCACTTTCCAAATTATCCAATTAAGAAAATTTGTCTTGATAATGTTGGTGAATTTACATCTCATGCTTTTAATGAGTATTGTATGTTAATGAAATTGAAGTTGAACATCCAATAGCACATGTTCATACTCAAAATGGACTTGCAAAATCATTGATAATAAGACCAACAAGTTATCACAAATACTCTCCTTTGTAGTTGGTTTTTGGTCAACAACCTAATATTTTTCATTTAAGAATTTTTGGGTGTGCTATATATGTCCCAATTTCCCCACCAAAAAGGACTATGATGGGTCCTCAAAGACGTTTGGGAATATATGATTGATATGATTCTTTGTCGATAATAAAATAGCTTGAACCATCAACAAGTGACTTATTTACAACTCGATTTGTTGCTAGACATTTTGATGAATCAATTTTTCCAACGTTAGGGGGAGAAAGAAAGAAACTGGAAAAGAATATTGGTTGGAATGAATTATCATTATCTCATTTTGATCCTCATACAAAAGAATGTGAACTAGAAGTTCAATGGATAATTCATTTACAAAAATTGGCCAACCAATTACCAATGCTTTTATTGACACAAAAAGGGTAACTAAGTCACATATACCCATTGTTGATGCTCCAATCAGAATTGATATTCCTATTGGACAATCTAATATAGCAAATGAATCTCAAACACGCTTGAAGCGTGGTAGGCCTGTCGGTTCCAAAGATAAAAATCCTCGGATAAGAAAAAGGGAAAAAAAAAGGCAAGATGGCCTAATTGAGGGGGTAAAAGTCCCAACAGATTCTTTTGACATAATTAATGATTCAATTCCAGAAGAACCTCAGGTACTTGAAATTATTGAAAATGATGATATCTCAATAAATTATGTCATGAATCATACAATATGTGTTGGCACAAATAGCCTGGTTGATTTGATGAAGGTGCTTGAAGCCATTGCCTTAGAACATGTTGGAACCATGCTTACATTGATGAAGATGTGGAGATTTGATTTTTGACGTGTTGATCAAACTTTGTATTCGTGTTTTCTATCTGGATTTATCATGGGGAAAACAAGCTTGAAGATTATAATTCATGTTTATGTGTTTTGTAGGATTAATTAGGCTAAGAAAGCATGGCATATGTGGCACAACCCTAGTGGAGGATGAAGATGATACATATCTTATTTGGTGAAAGAGATAGGAAAGCATAAAGTAAAAAGCATCTTGTACATTTTGTCTCCTTTTGTCTTTAACACCTTTTGGCCTTTTGTAGAGACATGTAGAGACATTCCTTGTCTCATTTTGAAGAGCTTAGCCGAAATCTCCTTAGGGTTTCCCACCACAATCTTAGTTTGTGCTACTTTTAGGAGATGCTTTTAGAATGTAGGGTTTGGTATTTTCTATGTAATCCTTTTGCACTTTTGTTTATTTCCTATAGGCCCCTAGAACTCTCTATATAAGGGGTGCTCTTTAGCTTGTGAAAGGGTTGAACACTTTTGAAGTAAAACAACACTTAGTTTGTATCAACAAAAACTATGAGGTCTTCTCCTCCAAGGAGTGAAGACTCTCCTTTGCCTTATCTTGCTTGCAAGTGGTGACTCCATCACTCATCTCTAGGGTTGGTTAGCCATGTGGCCCCTCTATGAGTGGTGTGCTCCATCTTCTTCCATAACCATCTTCATTGCTTCCATTTTTCTACTTGTTTTCCTTTTATTTCAATTCGGCATTTTCATTTCCATTGTTATCTTGTGTTGTTTTCTTGTTTAATTGGTTCCTTTCTTTCTCTTTGAGCCTTTAGAAGCGCACTTTCACATCAGTATAACTTGCTATCTTAATGTCCAATGAGAATCTTCATTAGGTTTTTTTAAATAACTCATCATCATATTCAAAAATCTAAAATGAACCGACTCAATTCTTCATCATGCCATCATTGATTCCTACTCTTGCAGTATTTCACACCATCGCTATTAGCAACTTTCCAGAGAAGAGAACACAACTCCAGCATCAGGCAAATCTCCTCCACGCGAACCAAATCAGAGTTACAATGTCGTGATGGCATAGATCGGAGCAAACCACCATGCGACAGAAACCCTAATGGAGGAAGAAAATCTTCTTCTGAGATAAAGAGGTAATTAGCACATGGTAGTCCCTCATTGGATAGTCAATGAGTCAAAAATTCAAAAATATTCAAAGCTAATCAAATTCTGGTCAAACAAAAGGGGTTAAAATGCAAATCTTTGAATTTATATGCAAATTTATTATATATTTTTAAATAATTAAATTAATTATATCATAAAATATCAGCAGAAAGTATTTACTAAATATTTTAAAAACTAATCAAATCTTTTATATTATTTTTAAGATATTACATTATCAGACAAAAGATTTCAGTAATAGAAAAGCTTAGTTTATGTTATATACAAAGTGACTCAGGGGAAATAGAAAAGAGACCTTAGGAACCCTTTAGCGAACCTAATCACGTTCTACCCTTCATTCTTTTCTATTTTTATGCTATTTCTACATTTGATGGAGTGCTAAAGCCTCAAAGGTTGATTCTATTGTAATTTCATTATGGATTCTGATGTTAGATTAAAATAATTTCTTTGTTCTTTTCATTATTGTTGTAGTTTTCATTTTTATATGTCTTTTTTATTCCGAATCAATTAGAAAGTAAAGATTTTTTCATTGTAGCTAATTAGCAAGGTGTTTTAATCTATATGCATATTGGTCATATGAGTTTAAGGGGTTTTAAATTAAATTGAGACTATACTTTGGTTTAACTTAGAAACTTTCATGTGATTAAATGAGTTTTTTACTAATAATTGAAACTTTACTTTGATTAAAGGTTATTACGTTAACTAAAATTAATCAAGACTTTACTTTGGTTAATTAGCTTTTTACTTGGTAAGGAGGAAAAATAATAGGCATTATTAAATATAGTAGAATTTAATTGAGACTATATTTTGGTTGAATTTATTATGAATAATCCAAAAAGTTCTCACTTTTAATTCAGATTGTACTTTGGTTAATAGTGAGAACACCAACATTAATTAAGACTTTACTTTGGTTAATTAGCTTTTAACTTGGTAAGGAGGCAAAATAATAGGCATGATTAAACATAGTAAAATTTAATTGAGACTATACTTTGGTTGAATTTACTATGAATAATCTAAAAAGTTCCACTTTTAATTGAGACTATACTTTGGTTAATAGTGAGAATGCCAACAAATTAATTAAGACTTTACTTTGGTTAATTAAGTTTTTACTTGGTAAGGAGGCAAAAGAATAGGCATGATTAAACATAGTAGAATTTAATTGAGACTATACTTTTGTTGAATTTACTATGAATAATCTAAAAAGTTTTCACTTTTAATTGAGACCGTACTTTGGTTAATATTGAGAACGCCAACAAATTAATTAAGACTTTACATTAATTAATTTGAAAATATAAGACAATAATTATTTGAACAATAATTTTTAGATAACCAATGCTGAATCTGTAAGACCTAGAAAATTTAAATAATTAAATAAATAATTATTTAATAAATGTGGGTAGTGGAAGCCTTTATGACATTAAATGCTAATTTTCATGATGTGAAAAAGTACTAGCTTAAGTGGTTAAGAGTACTTAATTGTCTTGAAAGGACTTGAGTTCAAGTCCTATGTGTGCCAATTGTGTGTTATTTAAAGTGTATTATTTTATCATATGTGTGAGCATGATAGGACAGTATAAATTTCAAAATTTATAAAAATTATCATGAAACATGTATTGGTTGAATTGGTTGTGCACTTGCATAATTGATATTAGGGGGCTATGGGTTTGAACCTTGGAATGAGTAATATAACTTTCTTTTTGCTAAAATCAATTTTTGGCATGAACGTGAAGACTCAAACAAACCCTAGTCATCAGAGGGAAGCTAGGATGGTCGTCACAATGTCTTCAAACAGCCATTGAATAATCATTAAGCTCACTAAATACTCATTTTTCGTTTTATGGCCATTAGCCCTAATTAAGGCATGATTAAAGAGACCAAATAAGGGAAGAGAAGGGGTTTGGGAGTTTATCATTGGTATGTACTGTGAGGAGAGGAAAATTCAGACTAGCAACTGAGTTGTGAGTGAGAGGAATAGTGGAATTGCAGAAGAGCAACGGAGGCTAGTGGTGATCAAGGAGTAACTAGAGGATTTATCAAATTAAGCAAGGAATCCAGGTTAGGGGAGTTCCTATTTTGGTGTTTAAATTTTTATCATATGAATATGTATTATATAGAATGATTGAAGTGTATGACCTTGTCATTCTCGGACTCTTTCGCGTTTCTGGATTTTTCCAAAAACTACCTAGCGGCACATGAACTGCCGCCAGGCGACACATGTGTTTGAACCCAGTTTTTTGGGTTTCCTTATGAACCGCCTGGCGGCTGAGGGTGAATCACCAGGCGACGTATGCTGTGTTGCCTAGTTTCCCTAGTTTGTTTGGTTTGTTAGTGGTTTTGTGGTGCTTGAATTGGATTTCTATTGTATGTATACGACTGACATGACAAATTATGTTCTGTAATTATTTATTTGGTGGAATTTGCATGAACTCTTGAATGAGTTTGGGGATTAGGGTTCATGTTGGGGTTGGAAATAAATAAGCATGAATTATGTCTATGATTGGTGCGTTGTTTTTATGGAAAGTAAGTTAATATGAACAAAGTATGAACCCTGTATGATGTGTGCATGTTAAATTATGTCAATGTGAAGGTTGATACTATGTTTGGGGTGTTTAGGGGTTACGACTGGTGCGGGAGAAATCTGGATAGAACCCAAATTGTCCCGCATCGCCTGGCGACAGCCTAGGCGCCGCCAGGCGACACATCAGGACAGTGGAGCGTTCTGAGTTGATTTTGTGATATGCGTTCTTTGGGGTTATCTAGTGATTTTTTGAACGAATTAGGTTAGTTGATAAAGGATGTATTAATTCAAAGCATGGGGGTGAGTCAAATGATGGTATGTATAGGGGTGAGTAGATTGGAATCAATTGCATGAAATAATTAAAGGGTTCTTTGACTGATTGTGATAAATTGTATGTTTTGAGCTATAATTACGGGTCAATTTGGGAGGATAATTTACATTTGATGTGACTTGATTTTCTGGTAGGGGAATGAGGACATAATGAATTACATCATATTTAAGCATAAGTATAACCTGAATTGTAAAATTATGGATGGATTGCATCGTAATTCTGTCATAGGGTATGATTGTATAATTGTGAATGTGTTATAACTTACATATTGGGTGATTGGGGTCCCTTAGGACCTGTTTAATATGCCAAAAACCAGTAGCATTGTGCTACTGATATGGCACCTGACGGCGCCAAGCGAGCCACCAGGCGATAAATACCCAAAACAGTGGCAGTGGCCACTGTACATGCGTGGCGCCTGGCGGCAAGATTGGTTCCACCAGGCGATAGTGGTGTGGCAGGAGTACTGGAAGGCGCTTGGCGCCTAGCGGCATGAGATGCCCACCAAGCATTCTGGAACCAAGTTCCGCCTAGTGACGCGAGAGGTGCGCCAGGCAATTTTGGGTGCAGAGATGAATCGCAAAGAGGATTTCTACATAGCTTTGGATGAAGGTCATGATGCGATGCTTTGGCTGGGGGCCCAATTACGAGTGTAACTTGTATTGGGGTAACACGTGGCCACTCGAGATTGTAGCCTGGTGGCTTAGGAAGTCCAGTGGAGTGTGCGAGATCGTGGGGACAACTACGGACTGCTGCTCATTTTGGGGAACTCCATTTGGTGTCGCAGATTGCGGCCGCGACAATTTATTCTCACGTGTGGACTATTAGGTGGTGGCTTGTAGTCGGAGGGCCGAGTAGACACTCATGCAGCAAAGATCGATTAGTGTACTCATCAAAGGATGTAGAATCAAGTGGTGTCCAACATAGGGTTTGAAAGTTGAGGAATTGAGGATTGGGGTGCTAACATGAGGCATAATTTTGAATTGATTTATTACTTATGTGGTATTGTCAACACCCAATTTTGTCCGCGTTATAATGTATTTTACTTTTTTTTTCTCATAATCTTATTTTACTTTTATTTTGATTTTTCTTTTCATCTTATTTTACTTTTATTTTATTTTTTATTTTTATTTTTATTATTATTCTTTTTTTTTATTTTGTTTTTGTTTTATTTTATTATTATTATTTTTTCCTTTTTTTTTTCATTTTAATCTTATTTTATTTACAATTTTCTTCCTTTTTTACTTTTTATTATTTAAGAAAAAAGAAAATAGATTAAAAAAATAAGAGAGAGAAGATTGCAAATATCAATGGAAAACTAGTATCTATGGTGGACAGGAGGTAGGGTGGCCAAATTGCAGGAAGCAACCACCCTTTCCACTTCTCGCACGGCTCAAGAAATACAAGCATCAGAGACTTTAAGTTGGATTTTGATTGGCCTCTGCTTGGGGAATTCATGATGAACCAGACAAAGGAGAATCAAATTGAAAAACAAATATAGAAAACCTTACGAAAAAGGAGGGTCGTTTTGAAAAGAGGGTTTTTGCTATCACGCGCAAGAGAGGAGTTTCCGGTCTCAAAAAATACAGTGGAACGCACAACAAAAGGAAACAAAGAGGGAAGAGATTATCAGAGATCAGGGACAGCAAAGGAACCCATCGAGTTAAGGAGGGAGCCAAAACAAGTCAATGAGGCTACAAGAGGTAAGTGTTGATGCTTGAATACTTTGGAATGAGCATGACTGATGTGGTGTTGGTATAACTTTGTTGTCTGTTGGATTATTCATTATCAAATGCGTTTGAGTGATGTTTGAAAATGAAACATCTTGTTTCCTCCCCTCCAATGTCTCCACACTATTGCACAAAGCAAAAATAAACAGAACGAGGCTCTTCACCCTCAATCTCTGTCACCACCTTCAACATCATCCCCTCGCCACTCTATTCACCTCCAGCCTTTGACAAAGTTTATCACCATCATTATTTCTTTTCCCGATCATCGCCTTCATCTTGAACCTGCACATAATAACACCAAACTTTTCTTCCCCATTTTTTCCATCATCATCAGATTCATGCGCACACACTTGCCTCCAATTCATCCGAATTTGCATACATAGTAAACAAAACACCCTTCTACCGACACCATCATCCATCACCCTTGACCCACTGATGTAGCGAAACCCCCAAATTCACCTTAACAACCCAGCACAAATCGGAACACAAAGATCAGAATAGGAAAAACAAGAAGAAAGGGAGGCGATTCGGGAAGCTTGGCATCACTGGCGACACGCTCTGGTCGCGACAGCTGCGGCGTTCACAATGGTGGTCACAGAGGCTGCGTCGACGACGTCCTCAGAGAGAAACGACCCCTGCCACGCACGCGAGGGAGAATGAAGAAGAAAAAGTAGTCCGAACGCCGGCAACTCCTTCCCGGTGGTCGACTCGCGGTGGTCGGCGTCGTCGACGCGAGTTCTGGCTGGCCATGCGGTGGTGCGATGAAGCAGCGGCGATCCAATGGATGGTGATGAGGGAGAGGGTCACGTGTGAGAAAAGGAGGAGTAACCTCTTCTAGGTTTTTTTTCTGATCTGAAAAGAGTGGGGGTTGATTTGGGGTTGGGCTCAGCCCACCTTTGCTCCACGCACCCCCACTTTCAATCTTCTCACCTCGCGTGTTTGCTCCATGTACCCCATATATGATAGTTCTACACCCCCGTATCTTTGTTTATTAATTTTGGCCTATTGTTGTGTTTACTTCATACCTCACACATTATTCAAGCAACCTCACATTTTGTTTTTTCCATTTTTATCCTTTTTATTAAATTCTACCTTTATAATTTTCTAAAAAAAAAACAAAAAAAAAACAAAATATTTTAAATTATAGAAAATTACAAAAAATAGAAAAAAATCTAAAAAATGAAAATATTCTCTTTTGCTTTATTGTGTATGTCCGGTCGCCCGCACCGTGTGACACTCATTTTCAAAAAAAACAAAAATAGTTTCTTTCTCTTTTAGTGTTTGTCTGGTCGTCCGCACCGTGTGACACTTATTTTCTAAAAAATACCAAAAATAATTTTCTTTCCCTTTTAGTGTCTGTCCGATCGCTCGCGTCGTGTGACACATATTTTCAAGTAATTCAAAAATACCAAAAAAATACAAAATTTTCAAAATACAAAAATATCAACATTTTCAAGCAAAAAAAATATTTTTTAAGAACTACGTGATCCTTGATTCTCCACCGTGAGATACGTAGGAGCAAGGCCAGTCCTTGTTAGGTTCACCTCTAAAAAATCAAATCTTTTTCTCAATTGTTTTTCAAATATCTTTTAAAGAACTACGTAACCCTAATTTTTCACTTTAAATGAGAATACGTAGGACCAAGGTCAATCCTTGCCGGGCCCAAAAAAAAAAAAAAATTATTTTGTTTCTTTTAGCATTTTTGTCTTATTATTTTTGGGGAAAATTAATATTTTGAAAATTACATCAACTTTGCATTTCTAATTAAAGGTACCGCCCTCAGGTGGGCGCGGTAGGGTGCTAACAGCTTCCCTACGCGTAACCGACTCCCGGATCCAAAATTTGGTTTTTCGCAGACTTGTTTTATTTTTATGATCTTCCATAGTTTTCCAGAATAACTATGGTGGCGACTCCAAATCTCTTTTTAAACACGTTTTCTTTTTTCAGTTCGCTTTCCCGTCGCGATTCTGGTTGCGATAGTTGGTGACTCCATTGGGGACGCTAGAGAGTCAAGCCATTTAATTAGATATGAAAACTTGATGTGATTTTTCCTAATGTTTTCTTTCCCCCTTCTTTTATTTGTATATTCTTGTTTTCATGTGTTTGTATATATTTTCTTTTTGGGTAAATTGTGTGTGAATTATTTTTGCTTATGTTGATAGATGTTTTGGAATTGCTTTATTTGCCTGGGAAGTTTCTGGCTATTCTGCAGGTGGGGTTTGGGTATGCATCATCCTCCCTTCACACACACATTGTGCATATCATGAGTGGGGCCCTATACCCGGGTCTGTGTAACTTAGAATTAGAGGGGATTGTGTAGTAGTGCCATAGTGGATGAAATTCCCAAGTGGTCATTGTGAGCACTCCAACTAGAGTTTGCTTGTTTCCTTGGTACTCTCACTCCTTGTTGTATACCAACTATTCTGGGAAATATCATGAAGTGGGCCATAACTCTAGTGACCTTGATCCTTAAGTTTAGGGAACCATCCCGGTGAGTGCGTGTACTTCACCCTAGACCTTAAGCGCCAAACCTCTATTAAGCATAAAGGAAGATTGCTTGCTTTAATCATCATATGTTTGTGTGCTTAATGTACATGTGAATAAGTGCCTATTGAGGCACAATCACGCATAGCATTTTTATATCATACATCACATCTCATGAAAATAAGCGCCTCTTGAGGCATAAACATGCATTTTATTATGTCACTCTGCATTCATGCATTTCATTATGTCACTCTGCATATCATGCATGATGTTTCCAAGTAATTGTATAACATTTCATCATCATATCATGGGAATAAATGCCTCTTGAGGCACATGCATTACATCTCATGTAGGTTCTTTTCAATTAGTTGCATATCATGTATGGTACTCTTTAATTGCATCGACATACAAGTGAGTAAGTGCCTCTTGGGCACAAACTTGCGTTGCAATTGTTGTTTTTAGTCATAGTGGCATGTACATAGTTTTTTTAATCCATATCATGCATCTCACCTCATATGAATAA
>Ga0214544_1000247_pt1 | contig 90004 bp, 48 predicted proteins | sample CNSS3metaG_FD_160074 | JGI IMG/M metagenome (GOLD analysis project Ga0214544, IMG submission 160074) | Root nodule microbial communities from cowpea collected in UCLA plant growth center, Los Angeles, California, USA - CNSS3 | ecosystem: Host-associated > Plants > Roots > Nodule | place: USA...
TTAAATATGTTAAAGGGTCAGAGGCAAGGAAAATGGCATTTACTGAATGTGTTGTTCAAGTGAGGGGCATTGATACTAAAGTGGGTTTAAGGTTAGATGTACCTACTATATGAAATTCGACTTTTATGATGCTTGAAAGTGGTTGTAAGTATCGTCGCGCTTTTTCAAGTTTCACTTTACGTGATAAAAATTTTAAACATTGCCCAACAACTGAAGAGTGGAAAAGAGCTGAGAGGATGTGTGAATTTTTAAGGCCATTTTATAAGATAAACAATTTGATTTCAGGCACATCTTATCCAACCTCTAATGAATATTTTATACAAGTTTGGAAAATTGAGTAGTTGTTAAGGGATACTCTTAAAAGCAATGACCCCTTAATGAAAGACATGGCAAAAATGATGATGGATAAATTTGACAAGTATTGGGGTGAATATAGTATCATTCTTTCAATTGTTATGATTCGTGACCCACGGATGAAACTTCAAGCACTCTGGTTCTATTACTCCAAGCTTAATTCTTCTACTTGTGATGAAAAGCTTATTCATATAAAAGGGAAGGTGTACAAACATTTTGAAGAATACGTGAGTGTGAAGTCAATTTCATCTAATGCATCAAGTTCTCAATTCACTTGTTCAACAGAAGAACATTTGAACATGGAAGAAGACAAAGAGATTGATCCATATAATTTGTAAGTTAGTCATCATTATGTCTTTGTTGTTTATTATTATGTAATCTTTATTAACCAATTTTTATCTTTGAATTGTATTTTTATAGGAATATATCAATTACGTAAGCCAAAATGTGAATGTAACTGGCAAGTTTGAGTTGGATTTGTATCTAACTGAAACACCACTTGAGCCAAAGTATTTTTCAAAGTTAGATGTTTTGAGCTATTGGAAGGATTGTCAAGAACGTTATCCAAATATATGTAGACTAGCATGCAAGGTGTTAAGTATTCCAATAACAACTGTTGCTAGTGAGTCTGCATTTAGCGTTGGTAGTCACGTGCTTAACAAGTATCGATCTAATCTTCTTCCTAACAATGTTCAAGCACAGATTTTAACTTAAAATTGGTTACATGGTTTTGAAAATATTGGTAATGTATTTTTTCACTCTTTTCTTTACATCATACCTCTAATTCTAAGTTATATTATTTCCTAATAATTTCTTCTTGATTTTGAAGATGAAGGTAATGAAGATGATCAAAAGGAAGAGGAAGTTGTTCTAGACTTTTCAATCCATGACTCCAATGCATGTCATGTGTAGTAATTCTAGGTAAGGAAAAAAAAAACTTGTAGTCTTCTGCATACTGTCTTTGTCTCTGGTATTATGTATTTTATACTGTTTTTCAGAATTCAATATGCATGTGAGTTGTTGGTGTGTTAGACTGCTAAGTTGCAAATGAAATTACTAAGTTGGAAAATAGTAATGCATATAGAGGCCCCTTCTTCAAACTCTAGGAAAATGTGAGTTACTGGTGCGTTAGAATCTGTTTCATGTAATATGTATCCATTATACCTACCATAACTTTTGGTTTTGCATTTAAAACTTGATGATGACATGAAGTGAAAGTATAAATAAAAAGCAAGCGAATGTGGGCCATTGCTTTCTTTAATAAGAAAAATAATGTGGGCATTGCTTCACGTGTAGAACTTGGCAAAACTATATAACTCATGAATATGGACATTAAAGAGGTTCATCTATTTAAAACAAAACTACATAATGTGAGAAAATCTGTTAGGTGTGAAAATTTGAAGTAGCGCCGGTTTCCTTATGATGTTGTTGAAATTACGCATAGATGATTTTGGTGTATCATGTTGGGGAAATCTTGTTCTTGTTTTATCATGCTTTTTGCAATCATTTAGCAGTTGTCAAATTTAGAATTTAATGTTTTGCCTTTTATAAACCATTAAGCAATGCAGGGGAAGGTCTTGTTTTTTGCAGTTCGTGTAGACACCATCTATTTTGAGAACTGCACATATTAGAAGAGTGGCAAAGGGAGATAAAGCAATTGGAGGATGACAAGATTGAAACAACAATGTTATGAACCCAATTTTCTGAATTAGCATGATAAAGATGTGTACTATTTTCATTTATGTTTTGTTGAATACAATGATAGAAATTTCCTTGTATGAGCCTTGTTAGTGAGCATGATGGAGACACATTAGTACTTGATTTTATTGTAATTATCATCTCATACATTACTTAAAAAATTATTTAAATATTGAAATATTTAAAAATTAAAAAATAAATAAAATTTTAATTTTTTATGTGGGTTAGTGAGCCAACCCACTTAACCCACCAACCCGCAGTGGGTTGAGTCAGGTTGTAAAAAATCTGGCTCACCTTAAAGTGAGTCAGGTTGGGCTCACTCGTTTGCTGACCCAGCTTGTGGTGAGCAAACCCGTGTGAGCCGGGTTCGATCACTTTGACATGTCTAAAGATTATGTAAGAGCAGCACAAGAGACCATGGGTACTTATACTGAGAGGAAAATAACCCTAAAAACATTGAAAAATTCCAAGAAAACCTGATCACTATGAAAGTTGCAGAATGGCCTAAAAAACTAAGAATAATGTCAGAAAAAAAAGTTTTCAAAAAAAAAAATTAGCATAAGTGAGCAATAAATTCATGGGAAGGCAAAGGTCTATCCTATAGCTTTGGATACTATATTGAAATAAAAGAGAAAAAATAGAATGAATCCTTTTTGTAAAATACACACATAGGGTGATATATTTATGACAAAAAGTTATACATAAAATATGAACTAAGTCCATTTTATGATAAATATAAATATTATTATATCTACAAATATTTCATAATATCTAACAATATTTAACTCCAATAATATCTGGTAATATTTAACGATATCTAAAAATTTCTAATATATTTATACAGACCAACATCATAAATTCATTATTAGTTATATTAAAATTAATGTTGTGATAACTCGATTATTAACCTAAGTATCCATCATCCATATTCATTATTAACATGCAATTAGACGTTTAAGTCTTCATTATAATAAGAATATAATCTAATTGGTGATATCATCTAAGATAATTATGTGTTTGACAAAAGATCGATCGGTTTGATAAATTTTCAAGAATATTATATGTACATAAAAGATAAATATTAAAAATACATTTCACATAGAAAATAACAGTTTTAATATTATCGTGTGTGACACTTGTCACGTCCCATTTAAGTAATAACATAATTAAATGAAACATTACAATAAATAATAAAAGGGCAAAGTCATGGAGTATAAACGATACTCCTTACAATTATTCAAGAATACTTAGAAGGAAAATTAAGACACACCATGATGCCAATAACAAGACAGAGAAAGAAGTTTAATAGTAATAAAGTAAGTGCTCCAAGAGCAAGAAAATACATAGGCTACAAACCTAAAAGAGAATTCAGAAAAGGTGGGGTCCAACCCAAAATAAGCTATGCAGCGGAATCTCCATTACCTTGTTGACCACGAGGAGTTCTTGCATCTGCTCTCATCAATAAATTCATGATCATCGCAAAAGGAGAAAACCACACATAGAACATACAAACAAGTAGAAAGGATAAGCTATAGTAGAAAAACGATTTATCATACCATTTTGCATACAATTTTATAGCCAAAGATACATACATCAACCAAGCATGTGAAGACTCGTAAACAAGACACTACGACTCAAGACACGATTATCCGGATACATATAATTAGACGGATTCACCGGATGCTTGCACTTGTGGTGACCTCTACTGCTCTGTAGAGCCAATTGCCAATGGGTTTCACCCTACCACTCACAAGGTTAGCCTTCAAATGTCTAATGTCATTATTCTGCCAAAGACTAAGGCCTCCTGTTACTCTCACCACTTGAGTCAGTACGCTCTACGTGAGACTAACTAACTTTTAGAGTGTCAGGATGCAATCCTTACTTGAATCCTTACTAAATTATATAATGAGGCACCACCACGAACTTCGTGGAATTATGTCCTAAGCATCAGGCACCACCATGAGCTCCCACTAACAAGGGTCATGGAATTACGTCCTGACCGATGAGGCACCACCACGAAACCCTCGTGGAATTACATCCTGACCAATGAGGCACCCCCATGAGATCTCACCTAAGATTCATGGAATTACGTCCTAAATCACACCAAAATCATGTTTCTCCAACCAACATAAAGTCATTATACATACCAATTCCATACCAACACTTATAACCAACCATTCCATTCATGTTCCATGCTAAGATCATACTAAACTCATCATTTCCAGCCCATAAACCATTTCAATACATGCAAACTCACTTAATTCATGCTTTAACATCGCAATCCAACCAAACATGTGACAATCATACAAGAACAGAGGAGAAAACAGGACCTAAGCACATTCTCGCCCAGTTCTCGCTTAGGCTGAAAGGCCTCGCTCAGGCGAGTGGGTTCTCTCGCTCAAGCGAGCTCCTTTCGCCTAGGCGAGAGCTTGAAAAGTGGGAACAATGGCCTTTACATTCTCTCGCTTAGGCGAGACCTCCTTGCTTGAGCGAGATGGACTCTCGCTCAAAATAGGAGCTCGTCGCCAGAGCGACAGCTCGCACAAGTTCCATGGAGCAACTTCTGGAGCGGATTCACGAGCTGTAAACACCAGTACAAATTAAACGTGAGGTCACTACAGTAAACCCTAACTAGAACTACAAAAAATCAAACCAGGGAGGAAGGGTATGAGTTGGGAAACAACTTATGTGGAAGAGAAACGAAGTTGAACTAGCTTGCTACGAAGTAGAGGCAAACGCTAGTAGAGCACTACGTTCTCAAATGTGAGCAGAAGGAGATGAACAATTTTTTGAAAGTGTATAGAATGAGATAGTTAGGGTTGGTTTTGGGGGGGTTTGGGCACTCTATGGGCCAGCCTTAGGCCCAACAGATTGGGGCAGCCCTTAAAGATTGGATAGAAAATAAAGTGGGTCTTATAACACTTAGATTGATCAAATGGTTTCCGAAGCAAAATAACAGACAACAAAATTTTAAAAATATATCTATAACAATATATAAAGAGGATTCTCTCTTTTGTGTCCACATTTCAAAATACCAATTTTACCCTTAAAAATATAACTATTTATAAAATTTTTGAAAATTGACCGTTTCTTTTACAAACTTTTTTATAAAATGTCTATCTTTGCTGTTCTCTTTTTCTCTATTTATCAACAGTTATGATCTCTTGAGTGAGAGAACCCTCAAAGACCATGCTATTGAGCCAGGAAAATGTTGTTGGGTATACACTAGAGCTAGGGCTAGTAATGAGAAGTAATCAATGAATTCAACAATAGAATCACATCTCAACACTGAGCCTGTAACATCCCTAAGGAATATTCCTTTGAAAATGACGTAAACAATTAAATAAAATGAAATAAATATGATGACATAGGTAATTTCCTCATTTATAAACACATGTTCCCAAAATGCAGGAAAATTAAAATCGCAAAGTTCAAGACATTATAAACGTTCGCAATTCAAAGTTATCACAACTTATAAAAGCCCAAAATGGCTAATATTCAAAACTAAAAAAAAATACATCAAAACTCAAGTCTTCAAAAGCCCATAAGATCCCGCACTCCACTCTCAAACGTCTCCTGGCTCACCTGTCAAATCATCTGCTCTCAGATAATAAATCATCCAATCATCGCCACACACACAGATAGGGTGAGCTATGCATATAAAAACAAATTAAATATGATACCCATCCCAATAAAAATTTGATGATATATGTTAATTACAAATTATCCACCCATGATCTCATATTCCTTCATGAGTCATATGCATGAAACTAGGTCCTGGGACTTTTACTGTGCTTCCATGAAACTATCCTTTTCGTGGTCCAACCCTACGAGCCAATCCTGCTCATAGTCCATCCCCACAGACTCCTCGCCTGTAGTACAACATCCAAGCTTACTCAACTTGGACCCTGGCACGCACGCCATCACCATACTATGGACTCCTCGCCCAATAGTAGCCGACGGGAACATCACAGTTCCTTGCCCATCATGCGTCCAATGTATGCAATCACCATACTAAGGACTCCTCGCCCAATAGTAGCCAACGGGAACTCAACTAGTTCCATGCCCATCATGCATTCAACCACTCAAGCACATCCCAGACCCCTATTGGACTTAGTCCGTCAAGCCCAAGCATAAAAGAAGTGAATTTAGTCCTTCAAGTCCACTAATCAAAGTAAAACCCAAATTTTACAGCCAAAAACACCGCCTGTCACCGCCTAGACACCGCTAGGCGGATACAGATAGAAAACCGCCCGACGGTCACACTCCCACCGCTAGGCGCCGCTGACAAAACAGAACCCGTAATTCCCCATCACCGCCTGGCAGACACAACCCTGCCGCCAGGCACCTCCTGTAGGCAGTGGCTACTGCCACTAGTTTAAGACACTACCGCCTGGCGGTTTGCCCCGCACGGCTAGGCGCCATACCAGTAGCGAAATGCTACTGGTTTTTGGCACGTTTTACAGGTCTGAAGACCTCAACTTGCAATACTAATTCCACACACCACTCATAGTATTTATGACATATCACCAAAACTAAAACACACTTAGTTCAATTAATTCATGCCCAACTCAATTATTATCATGTCATAGCATACCTCATTTGACTCTCAAACCTAACAAACCACAAATAACAATAGCATCCCTACCACTTATCATCATACAAGTTATTCTGTGAACATTCCATACTCAAAGTATTGCCATATACCCAATTAATTCTTGCACCCATCCTTTTCCCTTTTAATTACCTTAAATTGGGTCTCATACTCAATATGCCCTGGTTTCTAAAACTCTTACACTCTTTTATTCATTCCACCCCAATCTGATCAGTATTTTACATATACTTGGACACCCAACTAACATAACAGTTACCAACATGTAAGAAACACCCCATGCACATATTTGATCTTCTATTTATTATTTAAACATCCTAGGTAATAAAATCCATCCCCTCTCAAAATATTTACAATAATAACCCCAAATCAATGCGCCCCATGGCAAGGCACCAACCAAGTCGAACCTGTTCTTTACTGACAGGTCGTCTGGCGGCAGCCTCAGTACCGCCAGGCGGTACGTGAAAAACTGGGCTCTGCCCAGATTCTTCCCGCATTCATTGTGACTCACCCACCCCACTGTTTCACAGTTCACCGTTACAATAATGTAATTTCACACGCATCACACCCAGATTCAGATTACAATCAGATTATCATCCATCACACACGAACAATTCACCATTCACAATCACCGCTTATGACAATTCATTCCCAAACCCAAGCGAAACCTAAAATACCAACTCACATGAAAATTCATGAAATCTTCCACCAATTTCGTGATTATAGGTAATCACACAACAGCTCAATCATACACGCATCATATAAATTAACTCAGACGTCCAACATCGCAGAAACACCCAAAACCCGCAAGAACTGGACAAACTAGTTTGTATCGCCTGGCGAGCAGCACCTTGCCGCCAGGCGGTGCATGAAGAAAACCCAGTTTTTGGGTCCTGAACGTATGAGTTGCCTGGCGGTCCTTCAACACCGCCAGGCGGTTTCTGGGAAAAATCCAGAAAACTACGAAAAACATCATAAAACGCAGAAAACACAATGCAATTCCATTCACACATGGTATAGTTTATCATATCCAAAATAAAAGCAGCATAAACAGCTTCCCTAGCCTGGATTAACGCTTTCCTTGCTCAAAATTTGACTTCTTGAAAACTCCAATGTTCACCAATGGCTTCCTCCCAAATTACCCTCCTAACTCAACTCGCCTATCACTCTAGAAACTTGTCCCTCTCTGAACTCTTGGTCCTCACCGCACCTCCTCCAATTCCAGCTAACCAAACCCCCCTTTTTACCACTAATGAGCCTTATAATGGAGGTTTAATAATGCTTGATGGTTAAAAACGAAATTAATGTTTAATGACAGTGTTGATTACCCTTCAATTGCATAATACCTTCTGTCTTTTCAGCCATCCTTGGCTGTTAAGTTTACTAGGGTTTCCTTTAACCTTTCAAATTCAAGACAAACCTAAAAATGGCAAAACTAGAGTTTCATTTGAGTCCCTCTAAGGTTTGAACCCACACCTATGCAATTGCCACTCAATGCCAAACCATTCAACCAATTCATATCTCATACTAAACAATACAATTCAATTATTATAAAACTCCACAACATGTTTAATACACATAAAAATAATGCTAATTTAATAACACACAAAAATAGCATACGTAGGATTCAAACCCAAGTCCTCTCACACAACCAAAGTACTCTCAACCTCTTGAGTTAGTACTTTTCCACATCACACATTCCGCATTTATTACCTTAAAGATTCTATTCACCCGCATTTAATTAAATAACTATTTAATTAATTATTTAATTTTTCCCGAGTCTTACAGAGCCAACATTGGGATAAGAACAAATGCAAGAAGATTCATATGTGAAGATTATGTGGCTGAGCTTGGAAAACTTGATTGAGCACCGCCCCTATCAAGTTATAAAACAATGTCCCCTCCCCTTGCTGGAATCATGAGATCTATAGAGGATAGACCTCTCTTTCTTCCTAAAATTTATTAAAATTATTGTATAGGGAAAGAGGTGAATGGATTCTTGTATTGGGAGAAGTTTAATCTCTACCATGTATGGCTAAAACTCTAAAGAGGCAAGATTGTTTTGTAATTGAATTTCCCCTTTTCATGTTTAAATTTCCTTTCTGGTTTATCTTCGATTGTCTAGATTATTTAGTTGCAAGTTGTTTTGATAAGTATTGATAATTTAATTTGTTTAAACTAAGTTGGGAAACTAGTTTGAATTGTGGTCCAAACAGCTTGCCATACTTGTACTAGTACTAATCCAAGTATCTAGAGGGGATGTTGGGTAGGGAAAGTCTTGAGCAGTAATGCATGAATTTATTCTTCCAAGAGTTGATAGATCACCTTGGGTTTAAATTCCCTAGGTTATAGACAACAGGGATGCATCTAAATCTACCTAAAAGAGTATTTCCAGAGCAAGAATCTTGATAAGTTTTAGATAAAAGGGGAAAGATTACAACCTGAATCAGGGGAAAGGCAAAAGCAATCAACCTTGTTCTCTAACTTACTGTTCAAAGCCTATAATTTCTAAGTGAAACAAAAAAAAAAACTAAATGTGTAATAGTTATGATCCAATTAGTGATAATCTTTTGCAAGTCCCTCTTGAGACAACTTTTACTACCTCAATATAACAGTACACTTGGTGTAAAAATAATTGTTAATAATAATTCATCACGTGGTAAAGGGTATATCACTACATGTGCTCATACTCATTTTCTTAATATTTTAATATTAATTAATTAATTTTTGTTAAAAAATTACAAAAAATAAAATATGATATTGTCAAGTATTTCATATTAAAAGAATGTATTAAATACCAAATATTTAGAAGAAAAATGATGAATATATAAATTTTAAATCATAGTAACAAATAACAATGGGATAAGAGTGAAAGAATTATATAAAATATCATGCCATTAAACACAAATAAAACATCAATTAATTTAGAAAGTGTTAATGAAATAAAATTGATAAAGTTAAAAAAGACTTTTAAAAAATTATTAAAAAAACACATATATTCAAGTTTAAAAATATTTCTAATGTTTATTTGCTTTTCTAGATTAAATATAATGAAATATTTTTTAATACATTAATAAAAATTATAAAACATCACTTAAATAAAATCATACGTAGAAAAAGGATTAAACTAATAATAATATGAATTTAAACATAGATATTTATCTTTTGAACTTCATGACAATGACATTAGATTATAATATTATACTTATACAATTATGGTGATAAAATTATATTTATGAGAATAACTTCAAAAATAAAAATAATTATATAAAGATTAGTAAGCCAATAATCTAAATAATAAAAAATCAATAAATAAAAATATTAAAAAGAAGTAAAAATTTTCAAATGTGTATCGTATAAACGATTTTATACACTATTGAATAAAATTGCACAAAGAAAAAAATGGTATAACTAAGGTAAGGTTATGATAAGATAGAAAGTATCTTGGAGATCTAATAAAATTATCAGATATCGAACAAGTTGAATCATTGAGAGATAGTGAAAATTGTTTGAATGAAACAAAAAGTTCTTCAAATAAAACAAGAACTATTTTACATGATTGAACACTTAAAATTGAAAGAGTCAAACATTCTTATGTGAGACCTAAAAACTATTTGATTCATTGAAATTAATAATACAACATAATTAAACAAAGAAAAAAATGTGTAATCAATATTGTGATAAGAGGGAAAGTGTCTAAGATGTGTGAGTGAACTTATGGATATAGATCAAAGCATACAATTAACAAAAGAAAGAAAAAAGAGTTACGAACTTATTGTAATTTCCCATATTATATATATATATATATATATATATATATATGAGGTTGATTTCAATTTCTCATAATACCTTTCCTTATTCTTAAAAGATATCACCAAGAGTCTTTAACACAAAAATAGGTTATTACGTCATTTATATAATGTCAAACAGGGGGAAACACCCATGTTAAAAATGATAGGTTTCATTTTTGTAAATAATGGAATCCAAAATGATATTGACTCATCTCCCAAGAGATGTTAATTTCCCATTTAATGTCGGCTCTGAGGATAACAGACGTTAAATAATATCAGACTACCCTAGGTTCGACATTATTTAATGTTTAACGTTAAATGGAGAATTAACGTCTGGTGGGAAGTTGGCTAATGTCAATTAACCTTTTAAAGTTTCATAAAATAGAGCCATCCATCACTTTTCTCTTTCTTGTTTGTGCGAAACCTTCCACCAAAGTACAACGACGACACCAAACTCGTAGGAGCAAGTTCTTTAACCAATTTCACTCCATCTTACCGTTGTGGTGCTCATTTGAGATCAAGTTTTCATTCTTCCCGATTATATTCCGCATTAAGGTTGGTGTTTTCATTCACTAAGGTTATGTCTCATGCCATTGTTGTATGTCTAAAGGTTGGGTTTTTTGTTATTGAGGTTGGTTTTTCTCATCTCTCTTGTTTTAGTTAACCAATATGATCCTGATTTTGTAAAATTCATTAAAATAGCTAGAAAATAAGTTTTGACTCAAATTTTCTTGTGGTAATTTCTATTAATTTGTATTCCGTTCACATCTGACATATTGATCACATATTTAGAGTTGTCAAGATTTGGTGGTTAAAAACATCAAATGATCATAACTAATGCTATAGACCTTAGATGAAGACGCTCCAAAAATAAAAGTTGTTGGAAATGAAGTTTAAAATTTTAAAAGTTCTATTATTTACGGTGTGTTTTTTCTTTATTTCTTAATATTTTTCATCCATTTTTCTATACTTTACAACTTTATTTGAGATACTTATAACTATTTATAAAATTGTGGAAATGTTTGTGTTGTATTCTTGTATTATATATTGATTTCTAATGTTTTCGAATGATGTGAATTTTAACTTAAAATATATATAAAAAAACTCAAATTTATGTATGTTATCTCAACGACATAAATAAATTTACGTTTGTTATAAATGCAATGGATGTGAAGTTATGTTTATCGTTAAACTAATAGACATACAATTGCGTCTTCCACCATTACATCTAACCTTCAAAATATATATATATATATATATATATATATATATATATATATATATATATATATATATATATATATGTATATAAGTCTTTTTCTTTTTGTTAATGAGTATTCCAATTTTCTGAATTTATTAAATCGTTCGTATCCTCACGAACAACCTCTAATACAAATTTGCAACTACGCTCGTATTATCTTTATTGCTCAGTATTTTTCCAAGGCCAAACAACCACTATTTGATGGTATTTGATCATCACCCGGTACCATTTAACTAACATCTACCTAATAAAAATTTCAGTCATATCTTTTACTAATAAACCACACATAAATCAATTACTATTTATTATAAAATTACTATTATAATTTTTTATTTTTTTAAATATAAAGACACAATTGGCCTCTTTTATTTTTAAAATATAAAGACAGAGATGGCCTCTTTTTTCAGTGGTGTGATATAAATGAAATGTGGCACTTGAAAACATGCTGAAATAGATGAAACAGTAATGTATGTATGTGTTTGATGGGTGATGTGTCTGGTATTGGATCGGTGACCGTACTACTGAGCATTCAATGGTCCCATTTTGGAATAGTTATTAGATTTAATGGAAAACCAAAAAAAACAAAAGAAATCTCCTGGAATCGAACATGTGGTGTGCAGTGTGGAGTCATTTTGGCATGTTTTGGATTTCTGAGGATAATGAAAACGACACACAATAATCCACTTTTTTTTTGTTTGCTTTAACACCAACCCCGTCCAAAGTGATAACTGGGTCTGTCGGACGGTGGTTATTCGTATTCAAGTTTATTTATAAAAATTCCTCTTATTATTTGCTACATATTTGTCTAAAACAATAATTATCAATTATTTTACACTAATAAATATTTATTAATATTTCTTATTTGAAATTTTACATAAGACTATCTATAAATCTATTTTTAAAATATAAACTTAAATAAAAAATCTATCTTAAAATATAATGGAAGTAAAAAATATATGACAACAATTAGTATAAATAAAAGTAAATTTTATAGAAAAAGTCATATAAATTTTATGTAAAGTGTAAGTTTATGTAAAATTCATATAAATTATTTACCTAATTTATATGTATTGTTAATTTTACCTAGGTCTAAAAGAATTCATATTAGACGAAATTCAAAATAAATTTGAGTACAATGTCATTTTGCACAGAATGAGTGGGTAGTATTGAATAAATAAAATTAAAGTAAAATAAATAATTTGGGTTAGAATTTTATGGATATCCAACCCAATCTAATATCTTTTTTAATATTTATAAATTTATAATTTTACTTTAAATTTCATTTTTCTTTTACATGTTTTTTTATTAAATTTTAATAATAAATTATATGAAATCATAATTTATTATAACAATCACTGTTAAAATCACACGCATCATTTCTTTTATATTAAAGATTCATAATATTTATCTCATCTATTCAAATAAATATATATTTTTTTAAATATAAACCTACAATACAAATAATTCCTCTAAATTAATCTGTCATTTGAACAATATGTATTTGACTAATTTGATAAATTAAATAATCATATATATAATTTTTAAAATATTAAATTCAAATTATAGTGAATTAGTAAAGTTATATCTGAATCATTTACCCACAAATTATTCACAAAGTCTTGATATATTTTTTCATCCCAACCCAATTGAGTATGGCTACGTATGTAACACCTCATTTAAATAATAACTTTAATTTAAATAAAATGTTACACAGATAGAAATTTAGAGACAAGTCCTGAAGTATAAACGTTACTCCTTACGATATCCAAAAATGTTAGGAGAAACTAAGGCACACCATGATGACAGATACAACCAAGAATCCAAGGACTTAACGAAAGTTAATAGAATACTAAAGAGCAAAGCGTACATGGGCCATAGCCCTAAAGAAAAGTCAAAATAAAACATGAAGTTCAGCCCAGCCCAGGTAGACTATGCAGTGAAATCATCCCTTCCCTGTTGACCTCAAGTACCTCTCACATCTACTCCCATCAATAAATTGATGATCATCGCAAAAGTAGAAGAACAACATACAAAGCAATCAAACAAGCAAGGGTAAGCTAGAGCAAAAAAAAAAAGTATTATCAATCATATACTCTTTCACGGTCAATTATACATACATCACGCCAGCATGTTGACCTTTCACCTAGAGACTCGTGGATTTACGTACTAACAACATACCAATCACATTCCAAATAAACAAATAATATTGATCATGCATTTAACACCTCACGCCATCCTTTGTAACCCATCCTCATTCATATTGCATGTTGATTTCATACCATCCCATTCTTCCCAATTCGGGGATATAGAACTTCACCTCATACCAATACCATGCCATCAATGTAACATTATTGCTCATACCGAATTCATGACCACATATATAACCAACCATTTCATTGAAATCGCATGCCAAGATTTATCCAAGTTCATCATTCACAATCCATGAAGCATATCACTCATGCAAATTCATTCATCTCATACTTTATAAATGTTTACCAAGACATACATATATCACAAAATAGTATTCATCCTAAATAAATGAGTACCAACATTTAAGTACCTGCAATTCCATACAATCAAGCACAACACACAACCATAATTATTACACCAAAATTCCTAAGAAAATTTATTATCACAAAACCAAAATCACTACAGTAATGCGTGACACATTTCTCAAGCTACACACATATAATTGACGATCCAACCAATCAAACCACAAAATAGCATGTTATGAACCAAATGTCCAAATTTGAGCTCAATCCAACGGTTAATAAGTCAAGAAAGTCAATTTTACTAAAACTGTGCATATCAGAAAAATACACAGTCGCCCAACGACCAAAGTCACTCGCCCAGCGACTGCGCGATGCATCCAGAATACGAGAAATAACGTCAAATATCACAATTTCATGGATATTTGAACCCTTAACTTAGAAATATACCAAAAACTAATGTTTTCCCCAAACTTTTCTCATATTTCACAAAACATTAATCGCATAAAATAGAAATGACGTGAAACCCTAGCTTCCCTTACTTGGAAAGAGCTACTAAGGGGGATTTTGGACACGAACAGAGGTGCACTATAAGATCCGTGAAATTTAATTAATTAAATAAATAATTAATTAATAAATGCGGGTAGGAGAATTAATTATGACTTTAATTATGAGTGGAATGATGTGGAAAAGTACTAGCTCAAGTGGTCGAGAGTACTTTATTGAGTGTGAGGACTTGGGTTCGAGTCCTATGTATGCCTTTTGTGTTACTATTGTTGTTATTTTTAAAATGTGATAATCATGTTGTGAAAGAGTATGACAATTGAGTTATGATTGTTAGCATGAAATCTGAATTGGTTAAGTGGTTGGATATTGATTTGGGGAATTGTCGGGTTGTGGGTTTGAGTCTTGGAGAACTCATATTAAACTTTATTTTTTGATATTTTTGACTTTGGTTTGAATTTGAAGAGTTGAGAGACATCCTAGTGGAAGGGCAGAATAGGGGTGACCGTTGGTGATCTTTGGGGTTGCATTGAGAGAGAAGGCTAAGGAGCCAATTGGTGAAGGAGAACACTAAGTCGTCAAGCTTTAAGCGGAGAAAAACTAGGTTAGGGGAGCTTTCATACGTTAGAATTTTTATAAGTGTATTCGAATTGATGGATATATGTATAATTGTGATTATTGTTCATTTCTGGTTGAACCTTTGTGATTCTGAAAAATTTCTAGAAATCGCCTGGCGGGCTATTCATAGCCGCTAGGCGGTGCATGTAGTTTTATGAGATTTGGGGTTCTTGGACGAGGAACCGCCTGGCGGCACACTCCCGACCGCCAGGCGATGCGTGAAGTTTTACACTTTTCTGGGTTCGTTGATGAACTGCCTGGCGGTGATGAATTTCCGCCAGGCGATGCGAGTCTATTGGGCTCGATTCTGGTGATTTTGGGTGTTGTTGGATTGAGTTGATCGGGGATAAACAAAGGGATAGTGGTTACTGGAAATTCTAACTTGTTTTTCCATTGATTTCGAGCGTAATGAAAGGTTTAATCCAATGGAATAGTGAAATTGAGTTGTAGGGTTTGGGAGTTTGGGCGGATTGGTAGAACTAAATTGATAAGTGAGGAATGTTAACATAAGATAAATCTGTTTATTTTATCAAAACACATAGTGATATGTTACATGGATGGGAGGGGAAGTTTTGGTTAGGGAGACATTCACTCGAGGGATGAGGTACCAAAGTAGTGTTATACTAGCTGAAATCTGAAGGTAGAAAATGTGTATGAGAAGGTAAGACTGAACTCAGTGGAATCTGTCTTGGAACGCAAAGCAACGTAGTAACCTTAAAGAGGAGGACCTTGATAAGAATGGGAAGTGCACCTTGTAGGTAATTCGGAAATGTTAACAGATGGGAGCGTGGTGGATGTGTGATACGCTGAAGCTCTAACTATTATACTTGGTTGAGTGACTAATGTGGTCTAGTTATGAATTCCTGTGACTTAATTCAGAATAGTGCAGTAACCAGTGGCTCAACTGGTATAGCGCCTAGCGGTGGGGGTTAGGCCGCCAGGCGATATCGAGGCAATAGTGGGGTCTGATGCAAGTGGCGCCTGGCGGTGAGGGAGGTCCCGCCAGGCGATAGAGAACTAACAGAAGCGATATGGGGTCGCGTCCGCCCGGCGATGTGGGAGTTTTCGCCAGGCGGTTGATGCAGAATTTGAAATCTATTTTGAGGCGCTTGGCGCCTGGCGGTACGTGTCCCCCGCCAGGCGGTCTAGAAGCTGTGGCGCCTAGCGGTACGTGTCCCCCGCTAGGCGATTTGGCTGTTGTAAGTCCTAGTTGTTGGACTTTGTAGGGTGTTCTACAAGGCTTTTGGTGGTGCTTTAAAGGTAAGATTGTTGGGTTCCTCGAGTTGAGCTCGGGATGGCGGATGAACACGAGGAACCCTTAAGTTGAGCTCGGGTTGGCGAGTGTTGCCGGTGTGAGTGTGCTGGTTGTGGCCAGTACGGATGGGTCCAGTTTGATTGCCCTCCTCAGTTGTTGACTGACGAGTTTGGTAGTCTTGGGACATTACGGATTATGTTCGTAATTGGGAACTTCACCTGGCGTTGCGGTGTGTGATCCGTAGCATTGGTTCCCGCACGTGCTTTGTCGGTTGTGGCCGATAGGTTTGGCAGCAAATTACCTTGGGGCAATTACTAGAAGAAGTAGAACCCGAATAGTCTGGTTGTGGCCAGATGTTAGAGAACCGATTAAGAGATAGTACTGTGTTACTTGTGGAGTTTATATCTGTTTAATTGGTTATATGATATGCTGTTATGATGTATGTTGTTTTCATAAGCTCACCCTATCTGCTTGTGTTTGGCGACGATCATGTACGCGGTACACGAGAGCAGAGGATGTTGATGCAGGTGGAGCCGGTGATGCTTAGTCGCGAGTAGGGGTTCTATTGGGGGAACTTCTTGTATTTACTTTATTTGTTTTTGGAAACTGTTGTAAACCCTGATGGGTGAAACTATAATATTGTTATTTTGGTTTATGGAGTGGATGTTTATAAACTCTATCCGATCATTTAATAAAATTTAAATTTCCCGCGTTTTGGGAAATGAGGTTATTCATAAATGCGATGACTTTATATATTTAATTGTTTTATTTATTTTCAACCAGTAATATCTTGACGGGATATTACATGCACAACAGTTCCTAAGGCAGTTCAGTGAGTTGAAGATGAAGACAGTGGAGCAAGGATATATTACTATGGTTATCCCTAGTGGAAAAACACAAGTTCAACTGGCAAACAAAGTGTATGGATAGGAACAACTTACGCGGAGTGAAACGTGCTTGAGCTTGCTTGACCAAGAGCTGGGACTAAACCCTAGCAGAGCTTCCCGTTGCAAAAAGGGGAGAGTTTGACGACTGTATTTTCTGTAAAGTGAGAGGAATGGAAGGATTAGGGCAGACTTAGGGTCTATTTTCCCTTTGGGCCAACCCTTAGGCCCAATAGTTTGGGGCAACCTTTAAAATAAAAGGCAGAAAATAAAGTGGACCTTACAACGTACAACTCGATCACTTAAGCTTTTGTAGAACGGTCTTTCCCAATTAATATTTTAAAAATTGGATATTTTATTGTTGAATAAAATTTCATGATGCTATAGTTGTTCAGAAAGATTTTAGGTTATTCAGTAAAGTTTACATTGTTTGGTGGTGGAAGTATTTAAAATTGGGTTAAATCATCATTGATCTACATTCTCATAGGAAAATTTTAAGTAGGTTTATTTTTTTCTCAATCAGGTCTCTATTTTAAAAACTTTATCATAATTAAATCATTTTTGTTAGTACACTAACAACGTTAATTATGTACCATGTGTCAACACGTGAATTTTTTCATTTTTTAAAATTTTTTAAATAAAAAATAAAAACTATCACGTGTCAAAGTGACATTGTGCCACGTGGTAGAAGCAATGTGATGTGACAATGACAGTGCCATATGTCACCATTAGATGTGAAAAGTTTGAATGTAGTCTTGTATTTGTTATTTTGTTTCAATTTGATCCTAACTTTTTTAAAACTGAATCAATTTTATCCCTATACTAAATTTAATTTTTATATAAATTTTACTATGGTATTTTTATTATAATTGATATTTTTAACAAAATTAAGTTTATTTAAATGTATATTTTGCATTGAACTTTATTCAAATTTTGTTTTAAATATTTATATATCTATAATTTATAGATAAATGTTAGAGTTGCTTTAAAATTAACAACTTTATTAATTCAAATCTAAAATTTTAAAACAATTTTTTAACAATTTAAAATAAATATATTTATTTAAAATTTTATAATTTAATTTATAAAGTTGTTATTTTTAAACAAATTCTAACATTTGTCTATAAATTATTGATATATAAATATTTCAAACAATATTTAAAAAAAGTTCAATGTAAAATAAAAACTTAATCTTGTTAGAAATATCATTGTGACATTTATATAAAGGTTAAATTTTGTCTCAATTTGAATAGGGATGAAATTGCTTTAGTTTTAAAAACATTGAGATCAAATTGAGACAAAATAACAAATACAGTGACTAAATTGAGAATTTTCACATTCAATAGTAACACGTGACATTGTCACTGCGACATCACTCTAACTTTGTCACATGGCACACCGTTAGCTCGACACATGGCAATTATTATTATTTTTTAATTATAAAAAAGTTAAAAATAAAATCAAAATACTTGTTGACACGTAGTACATAGTTAGCTCTATTAGTGTATTACTAACTGGAATTACCTAATTGCAACGAATTTTTCAAAATAAAAACCTAATTGAGATAAAAAATAAGAAAGAGACCAATATAATGATTTAACCTTAAAAATGGAAAAAATAGAAACTATCCAATTACATTTTGCTATAGGATGAAGTAATGAAACATTAGCGTAGAAATTATCGAAATAAAATTTGTTTCTTTCTACGAACAAAATAAATGTAAAATTTTTTTTTTTTTTAAGATTAAAAATAACGTGTAATATTTATGAAAAAATATTATAACTATTCTAGGTTAATGGGATATCAAGATAGAATATTTAAAAAAACTGTTTGTATCCTAGAATAAGTACAATTTCTTAATTTGTGGAATTGTTTTTTCTTGTATTCATTTTCTTAAGTTATTGGAGTTATAAAGTATTTGATAAATCAAAATCTAATAAATAATTTGAAGATTCGAAATGATATAAACAATTATTTTAGAATGTGATATGTTTACTGAAGTTTATTGTAAGTTTCTTTGTTCATAATATTAATCTTAGAAAACTTTTCAATCTTAGTTAGAATTTGTCTCGGTGATAAGATGTCTTTTACTTGATTAAAAAATATTTTCAATCTTATTATTTGTGTATGAAAAATAAAATTTGAAAATCTCAAGTTAAAGATGGAAGTATCAAATGTTTTAAATCCTTTTACATACTTTTGTTTTTTTTTTTAACAAGTTTACAAACTAATTTTGTTAATAATTATGTAACATTTCAACAGACATGTTTTTCAATGCTGACATTTGTGATTGTTTCAGATGTTCCACTCATTTTGGATGGATCAATAGTGATCCTTTTTACATGTTGCCAACTATCCATGTCAATCTTCTAATCAACCTTTTTTATACAGTTATTTGAAGACTAATGTAAGTATTAGATAAAGAAGGAATAATAAACAAATAACATTTTGTCTTCTTAGTGTTAGAAAAATCTAGGTTGTAAAATATGATGTAAAAATTGTAATATATATATATATATATATATATATATATATATATATATATATATATATATATATATATATATATATATATATATATATATATATATATATATATAAAGTTATATCTCTTTTACCAAAGTTCAAGTTTTAACTTAATTATCTCTTTTATATAGCAGTTGAATTAAAACTAAAAACTATTTTACATTTGGGATCGGATGTCACATTAGGGTAGTATTAGAACAATGTTTCATGTATGACTTGTGAGATGTCTCAATCATAAGATTTTATTTTATTTTTTTATGAATACTAACTTGTACAATTTCAAATGGAAAACTATAGGAGAAATTATGAATTGAATGAAGCAGTGCAAGATATAAGAGACATTGCTACTACTATAAGAATTAAAGACATAATAGGAACTATGATCACAAGGTTTAGTTGAATTTAGAATAAACAAACATCCACTGTTTTTTGGAGGTTATAACTTAGACAAAGCATAAGTGTGGATTTAGAAGATGGACAAAAAAATTTGAATTATGAATTGTAGTGACAACATAAAAGTTAATTATGTTGATAGGAAAGGTTGGATATTGGTGGGATAGAGGGGGAATAATCGTTGCCTCAAAAGTGTTAAAAACATAATTTTTAGAAAAATATTTTCCAAATGATGTAAGGAGAGCAAAAGAAATAAAGTTTATGCAATTGAAACAAGGAACTTAGGAGAATATGCTTCTAAGTTTGAAGAGTTTTGAAAATACTCTACCTTCTTTTATCACCCAAAAGAGAGGATGAAATGTATAAAGTTTGAGAATGGACCTAGTCCTGAATTGAGAAAAACAGTAAGAATGCTAGAAATTTCTGATTTTTCTTCGCTTATTCATAAGTGTAGATTTCTGTAAGATTTTAAAAATAGTTAAAACAAACCATGCAAATAAAAAGAGACAAAATGACATAAAACCTCACAATCACCTCCAATGGAAATATCAACCTACCCAATTTTCTTCAAAAAATTCTAGTAGACCTATGAAAAATCAAATTAGATGTTTTAAGTGTGGGCAATAGCATATTATGCTAAGGATTTTCATCTTAAAGGACATGTTTATTTTAAGTGTGGAAAACATGGTCATTTAATTTTTGAGTGTGGACAACAAAAACCACATTTCAATCCTTACCCAAGATGATGTCACACCCTTAGCCCAAGGTTCAATCACAAGGAGCATGGCCAAACAAATTCAAAAAGAGTAGGCAACATCTATGCAAGGTGTAGCTAAACTCCTTTTCACTTGTGCCATCATAGAGCATTTCTAGACCTTGTATCAAGGGTCATGTAGTGTAGGAATTCTTTTGAACCTTATATTATGGGCCAAGTAGTGTAGGGTTTTTAAACAATGATTCAAAGGCCATGTTTTGCACCTAGATTAAGCACATCTTGGAGGATTAGTTTTTAACCCTAAAGCTTGGAGAGATATGAAGGGTGTCCCACACATGCCACATGGCAAACCCTTAGTGGAGAGCTTTCTTACAAAGGTAGTGGTCATGTGTCATTGTCCTATTAGAGATGTTTTTCCTAAAGTGACTTTCCACATGGCAACACATGAGTGATGCATTTTTTATGAGAGTGAGAGTGACACATGTCAAACTTTCCTTCACCAAGCTAGCATTTTTAGGGTTTTGGTGCATGTTAGCATTATAGGATTTTGGACAATTTTGGAGACACCTTGCTTTATAAATAAAGGTGTCTCCCCCATGTATTCTTCACTTTGAGATTGATAATGTTATGCTTCCAAGATAATTTTTGAACCATATCTTGTCTCTTAGTCACTTGCTAGAGCATCCCTTGAGGTTCCTCTAGCCACCATATTCTAGAGTTGATCCAACCTCTCTAAGAGCTTCATCAAACACCTTTATTTCACCTTTCCATCATCCAAACTGAGACCATTATCTTCTCAAACACCAATGTCGTGCATCCATTCACCTCCATAGCACCATCTCTTGCTTTGGCTCAACCTAGCCTGAAGATAAGGCTATCACAAGACAACACCTACCACAATAGAAAGAGTCTACACCATGACTAGAGTTGAAGCTGCTCAAAATCATGACCTGATTCAAGGTATGTGTTTTATTAAAGGTAAAACTTTAAATATAGTGTATGACTTAAGCAATACTCATTATTCATTTCTAATTATTGTCTTCAACACCTTGACTTGCCAATCTCCTTTCTAGACATGTGGGTTAAGTGTGGGGGTAGCATTTACTTGTTTTATTTTTTTGTTCTTGTCTTTTGTTCTTGATTGTTGTTTTTAATTTTTGTTATTCTTGGCTTTAAATTTTTGTTTTAAATTTTCTATTTAAAATACAAAAATATCTTTTGGGTGTTTTTATTGAGAAACTTGTGAAAGTGGTATAGTAAAAACTTGGCTAGGAAAGATAAGGTATTTAAACTTGTCCATTTGTTACTTACTTCTCTTTCTTGGGAGTCTACTTGGTAAAATTTTGATATTTTTTCAACATATCTTTATTATATTTTTAGGATTTGTTTTAGTGATTAGGATTATCATAATTATTGAACAATTGGAGTCTTGATTTGTTTTGAATGAATTATTTATAAATTCCTAATTTAGATAGGTTTTAAGAATTATTGGGTTGAATCTTTTGTGATAAAGGTATCCTTGGTGAGATTTTTAGCTTTATTGATGGATGGACCATTATGTGCAATACCTATTTTTCTAAAGTATGATTTCCCTATGTTCTTTCTTATACTCTAAAAAATTAGCTTGATTCTCTGTTTTGTAACTTTGTTTACATGCATGAATCAAGTATCGTCTTATGTGCTTAAATTTAGAATTTTCCATTCACAAGCTTCATGTGTAAACACTAAAAAGGAATTTAGGCCAAGAAGTAGGGGTGAATTTTCCCTTTTAAAAATTTTGTTAAGTTCCAAATCAATGAAAACCCTTTTATTAAACCATATCGACCATAAAATTTAATCATGCATCATTCTTAGACCATGCATTTTAACTGACTGAAATGTGAAATCAACAGATTAAAAGTTTGATAGTAAATCTTTATATTTTTCACACAACAACTATATGTCAGATTTCATTAATTTGATATGAAGGATCAATTTTGATTTTAACCACCACACAAATTTGTTAATTAGTTATGCAATTGTACATAAATAGTTATGAAAGATACAAATTAATAGTTTTCTTGATAAAATAAATTAGAACAATAATCTGTGAAAAAAATAAAATCAATGTACACGTGATACTGGTTCACTCAAAAGGAATTACATCCAATTAGTCAAGACAACCTTAACTTGACTTTTTCACTATTTCAAGGGATTACAATATCTTTACAAAGATTTCTTTAAATAGAAACTACATCTAACACACTTTTCTTAAATCACATAAGGAATACCAAAGAAAATACATAGATACATAAGAAAGATCAAACCTCAAAGATCAACTCTCCAAAGCCAACCAAGAACCTCCTTCCAAATTCACAAATGGAGACACTCACAACTCCAACTGTAACATCCTGGCTGGATATTACGAATATAATTAATAAAACAAAGAAATAATAAATAAATGTCATTTATTGAAATATCATTTCCCAAAAATGCAGGAAATTTAAAACTTTATTCCTTCACAAAGTAGGTCAAAATCCATACTTATAAAACTCCATTACAATACCAAAGTCTGATAATATAAAAGTTTATAATTTATTTAAAAACCATAAACTTAAAAACTTGGGTAAATCGTGTATTCCATATAGCCCACACTCCGACTCTATGCCTCATTAGATCCACCTACAACATTATTTGCTCTCGTGTACCACGTACACGATCATCATCAAACACAAGCAAATAGGGTGAGCTAACAGTTAAAAAAAACATATATACAAACATATATATCATTACAATCACACCAAAGGAATTTCCATCCTTTGATTTCATTCCACATGGCCACCACCATGTTACCCATGATCTATGTCTTTAGAGGAATACCTCAAGATGTCTTGCTGCCACACCTACAAGCCACAATTTGTAGAGCATGTGCGGGAAACCAGCTATAGACCATACTCTGTAACCATTAGGAATTGGAAGCACTAAAGGAATATGCACTAGTGGAATATGTGATAGGTGTTATCATATGATAATAATTTTTACGTAGGAAAGAACTCTATTGGAAATGGGCAACTTGTGTGTGCAAGGCTAGACAATAATATAGTAGTGGTGGATATGGATCCTAAGGTGTAAAGAGATATAGTACTTAGAGCGTGGATAGATGGAAAGATAAGGTGTCTCTATGGATTAAGTACGAAAACATGAAACTGTATTATATGAGGCTGATAGCATGATGGAAATTAGCTACCATAGAGAATAAGTATGATTGCCATGAGTGAAAATGCATGAAACAAGGGTTTGCAATTCTTAGCAGAAACCAGTATTGCGCCAGTACTAGTGTAGTGCTTGACGGTGGTGTTTGACCGCCAAGTGAAAGTTACCAAATCAGAAGGGCCTGTTACGAGGGGCGCCTATGTTGAAAGGGGGAGCTTGTTCAACTCAAGTAAAGATGGTTTTGATGATGTATATGACTATGCATCATGTGCATCACTGGTTTAGGATTAGTCCTGATTTTCTAGCTTGTGCATTAGATATTATAAATCAAGAATTATATGTAAAACAAGCTTGCATTGAATTGTGTCAACCATCAAACTCTTGAATGTGAACTCGTGAATAGATTAGCTACTTAACTAATAGATTAGATGAGGGCACTACATTGATGCAGTGAAAATACACTCACAATAATCTATTAGGTAAATTCCTAATCTATTAGTCACTGCAGCAGAACTCTGGTATAAAATCAGTTTTGAAATCATTTTTAAAAATAGAGAGAAAACTAACTGAATTACTGAATTACGAATTGAGAGACTGCTTTTTTGAGATCTACGGAGTTCTTGTGCTTTCTTGAGAGATCATTCAAGTGAACCTTCAAGAAGATTGATGGTGGATTCAACCTTGGTGGATCAAGCTTGGATCTAGGATCAAGTGACAAATCTGCACATCCACTAGGTGTATTCGTTCCTGTTTCTTTTCTTATTGTATTTTTGTTTACAGATTGATTCACTGTGTAAAGTGAAGGTCTAGGTGCAATTGTGTGGACGCATTGCATCTAGGGGGAGTTCTTGATTTGTAGATTAAGCTCCTTAGTCTTTAGGGTATTGAATTATATAGATGCTCTTGTAATTCTTGTATCTCTATTGATTTAGTGGAATCCTCCTAAGTGGGTTGCTTAGGAGAAGACTGGACGTAGATTCATCTTGAATCGAACCAGTATAAATTGTTGTGTTCTTTGTTTCTCTCTTCTCTTATGCCTTTGTCAATTCCTTTAAATCAGTCCATTAACACAGAACTGTAAAATTGGGTATTTGAGGTATAAAGATTAAAGAAACCTTCAAGATTCATTTAAAATCAGTAAAAGTTTCAATAACAAGTTCACCCCTTTTTCTTGGTTGGGTTATATTAGACAGATCTAATTTAACAATTGGTGGTGAGGTGTGTCCCGCCAGGCAATATCTGCAGACTAGTGGGCACTAGAGGCACTAGAGGCCCTTGGTGTCTGGCGGTACGTGTCCCCCACCAAGCAATTTGGAAGCCTGTTGCGCCTGGTGACTTGTGTGTAGTGACAAGCGATATTAATGAAGCAAGAGTGCTTTGCTTATGATTGGATGTGCGTGGTCTACAAGTTTTGGTGATGTCTCGAAGGTCGGCTTTCTGGTGTTCCTTGAGTTGTGGCTCAGAACGTATCCCTTGAGTTGTGACTCGGGATAGGGGTTAAACATGTGGCATTCCTTGAGTTGTGGCTCAAAATGGCATCTCTTGAGTTGTGGCTCGGGATGGCGGATAAAAACGAGGAACTCTTGAGTTGTGGCTCAGGTTGGCGAGTATTGTCGGTGTGAGTGTGCACGTTGTGGCGTGTACAGATGGGTCCAATTAGATTGTCCTCCTGAGTATTAAGCTAACGAGTTTGGTAGTCTTGGGATGTTACGAATGATATTCGTATTGGGAACTCCACCTGGCGTTACAGTGTGTGATCCGTAGCAAGTTTTCCGCATGTGCTCTACTAGTTGTGGCTGGTAGGTGTGGCAGAAAGACACCTTGAGGTACTCATCAGAAGATGTAGAACACGGTTAACATGGTGGGGGCCATGTGTGTGAAATTAAAGGATATGGGTTCATTTGGTGAGATTGAAATTATATGATTTGTATGCATATGTTTTATTCTGTTAGCTCACCTTATCTGCTTGTGTTTGGCGATGATCGTGTACGCGGTACACGGGAGCAGATGATGTTGTAGGTGGATCTGGTGAGACATAGAGCCAGAGCGGGGCTAGCTTGGGAGAATTTATTCATAGTTTTTGACGATGCTTTTGAATTAGTTGTAAACTTTCAGTTTATCAGACTTGAATATTTTCATTGAGTTTTTATATAATATTGGACTTGAGGTATTTCATAATGATGTAATAAAGTTTAAATTTTCCTGCGTTTTTGGGAAATGAAATGTTATTAAATGCAGTTTATTTATGATTTATTTATTTTATTATTTAAATCCGTAATTTTCGGTCGGGATGTTACACAGATGATGTTGCAGGTGGATCTGGTGAGGCATAAAGCCGGAGCGTGGGCTATATGGGAGAAAAGATTTACCCAAGTTTTTAAGTTTATGGTTTTTAAATAAATTGTAAACTTTTATATTATCATACTTTGGTATTGTAATGGAATTTTATAAGTATGGATTTTGACTTACTTTGTGAAGGAATAAAGTTTTAAATTTCCCTCGTTTTTGGAAAATGATATTTCAATAAATGACGTTTATTCTTTATTTTATTAATTAAATTCGTAATATCCGGCCAGGATATTACAACATTTATATCATCACTTCTAGGGATTAAACACCACACATCATTTCTAATAAACTAATTAAGTTCATCTTGCATAACAATAATCTAATTATTATCATTCAATGCATCATTAATAATTTTAGGTTCAACTTGTGATACAAAAGCAACATGTTCTCATAAATTATTAAGCTTTAGTCTAGTAGAAACTCTCTTGTCAATTTGACCATAATATTGTCCTTTGGTAGTCATTTAGGAGTTTTCTAGTTTTTAGGCAAGTTTTTTTCAAATAGGAGTTTCAGTTGTTGGTTCATTACTACAAGATGGTTCAGCTTCAGCCTCAATTTGCTTTTCCTGAATTACATCTGCATTAATAGACATTTGATCTTGCAATTTTGAATTAGATTCACCAAATACAACATGGATAAATTCTTCAACAATCATAAGTATTTTATTATATACCCTATATGGATGACTATTTGAAGCATAACCAAGAAAGATTTCTTCGTCATCTTTTACATCAAACTTTGCTAAGTTTTCTTTATTATTATTTAGAATAAAATATTTATAACAAAAAACTTTTAGATAAGTTATAATAGACCTTCTTTCCTTTCATAAAAAAATTTCTTTAAAATAAACCTAATCAACATGTGGTTTAAAACATAACTAGGTGTATTCACAACATTAACCCAAAAAGTATTTTGATAATAAAATTTCATTAGTTAATTCCTCAAGTGATCATTCTAGTTAATTTGATAAGTAGCCTAATGGTCACCTATCAAATCAATCCTCATCCATCCATAAAATAAAATTTCGATTATTTCAAATGATTGTCTTTGCTTGAATTGAAAAAATTAAAATTTAACTACCCTTAAAATTTAATTTCATGATGATAGGATAATCATTCAAATAAAATGTTTTTTTTATTAATCCTCTGGGGTACAAAATTATTAGACTTTAGCCGGTCCATGTAAGATATTTTACTTTCCACCCATTATTTAGACTATAAATGTGAATGACGAAAATGCCGTTTGTATTAACAAATTATAATATGTATTTTTTTACTTACGTTTTTGGCCTTTGCCTACTATGAGAAGTTATTTTTTGATAATAGTAATTTAGTCACATTTTCATTGAGGCAGAAAAATAATTGTATCGCTTTAGCATCAATTTTCTTTCTTTTTTTCATTTTCAATTTTATCCTTTTATATTATTTCAATAATAAATTTGACCACCCGATTCAAACCTTGAGTATCCTTTTCTTAATTTGTTTGAAACATGATGATAAGACATCACAGACATGGTTGAAGACACATTGAACCAACAACTACAAATGTTAACACTTTTCTAATAGAAATTCAAACCTTGGTTGATCACTTTACAATACATTAGCCATTTTTAAACAACCTCTGCAGTCAAAAGAAATTAATGTTTTCAAGTTGTCTTAACCAATTCAGGTATCATATGATCTGTCAAATATTTTTAATAACCCTACATTATTAAAAAAAGTTATATAATAAAATTAACATGATATTATATTTAGAATGATATTATCTATTTTAAAATAAATGATGTAAAATATATTCTTATTTAACTTTTACATTTTCTTATCTTATTGCTCGAGAATTCATTGGATTAATCTTATCTCATTTATTAGACTATTTGTTTAAGTTAGTTTTATTAAATAAATGGAATAGAAATATACACATGGTTATGCTATTCAAATATTTGAAATAAGTTCTCATACAATCAATTACTTAAAAGAAAAGATTTTCTGTTTGTTTTTTAAGTGTGTGTTCACTTGTAAAACTTGATTTGGAAGAGAGGAAGATGATAGATTTGAATGAATTAAATGGTAAAATTATAGTTGTTCTTTTTAAGAAATTTGGGAACAAAGATAAGTGTATTTAAAAGTAAAATTTGTGAAAGTTTATGGCTGATTTTGATATGATAGATTAGAAATCAAGTTTAATCGAAGAAAAAATTATCAAATTATTCCGCTGAAAGTGATCTAAAGTTGTATTTAGATGAGTTGGATTTATTTTATAAAAATATTTAAATGAATAAATTAAATATTTTAATAAAAAATAATAAAAATATAATATATTTACTTCTTCAACTTTTTTTTACAAACAGATTAATTATTATTGTAAGCATAATTTTAAAAGTCATATTTTTACATTATTATCATAATATTATGCAATATTATTAGTGAATTAACCTGTATTAAGTAAAAGAGAAATGAATGAAAGACATAATAATAATCTTTGTCAAATCATCCTTAAATCATCTCACATGAAGAGAGATTGAAAAATAATGAAATCTCTGATTCCTTCATTTTCCTTCTTCTTAATTTTCTAAAAATCAACACATAATTCACCATCAAATCATATCTCTCTAATCACTCTCATAAATAATGTCCTAGACGTAAATATAATATAAATCTCAAAAGAACGATATAATACCTTATACCATACTCAGTTATACCATACTCATGTTTTAATCTTAAATACACTAATTCAAATTCACATAAACTACTCTTAAAAATCTTGCTAAGAAAAAATATAAATGCCACTGTGTATTTTAAGCTCAGTCTTAGCCAAAACAAATATGACATGTTTTTAAAGTCCAAAAGTATGCATCTAAAATTAAGTTGAACTTTTTTTTTTGCTAGTATTAGTCAATAAGTAATTATTAAAAAGAAACAATTATCATCGTTTATAATGGTTTATTATTTTGGGAAAATCATGCATAAAACTTTAAATTAGCAGTTTTATATATTAATTAATCATAAATAAGTGATAAATACTTTTATATTTTAAATGTATTAAATAAATCTTTTAAATTTGTTGTACGAATATTCTAAGGAGCAAGCGCTTAGTTAAAATTAAAATGAGTAATACATAACTATTATTATTCACCCAATAATTCTCAAAGTTTGTTCCACGAATATCCTAAAGAACAATCTCTGAGGGGTAGCTTTCAAATCAATAAAGAAAAGAGTATAAAGCTGTTATAGACTCGTATTCATTATTTTTATAACAATCACTTCCTTGCTAAAATTAACTTGAAGAATTTGAGTTTTGTAAATGAAAAAAGAAAGTGCTAAAATAAATTTTTTTTACATTTATTAAAAAAAATAATTTTGATTGAAATATAAAGAAACATGTTTCGCTTTATTTTCTAGAAAATTTTTACATTATTTCTAAAATAAAAAAGTCTAAATATAATTTTATCTTTATAATTTTGTAAATTTTTAATTTTTTTACTTGTATGAAGTAAAAATTTAACTTCATATATAGCCTATATTTTCTTCAAATTATACAAATTTGATTGACTATTAATATACGCTATCCGTTACTAACAAAATGTATAACTAAATTCCAATGGTTAATTTCATAGTGAAGTAACGTAATTAAATATTAAATTTTTATAAGAATTAAAATTACACATTCCTAAAATTACGAGGATTAAAGTAGGATAAACATATTCCCTTTTTATTTTTCGTAAGTACCTTTTACATCTTAGATATAAAGGTACATAAAATTGATCAAAAGAAAAGTTATCAATTAAATCAATTATAACATATTATAACATATTATAACTATATTATAACTATATTATTAAATTTAATAATATTTGTAACACCTCATTTAATTAATAAATATAATTAAAACGTCACACAACATATATAACTGCGCAGTTCTGGAGTTTAAACTTAACTCCTTACAGTTATCCAAGTGTTATGAAAAGGAAATTTTAAGGCACACCACGATGCCAAACAAGACAAAGTACGAGGTCTAAAGTAACTAGAAACACAATACATATCAAATAATACATGGGCCACAGTCCTAGCAAAAGACATAAAAAGAAAAACCCAAGTCCAGTCAACTAAGCAGTAGAACCATCAACTCCTTGTTGGTCACGGGTGTTCCTCACATTTGCTCACATCAACAAGTTAATGTTCATTGCAAAAGAGAGAACCACATAGTAGAACACACAACAAAACAGAAGGGCAAGCTAGAGCCAAAAGTAGTTTTTATCATGCAATCAGATATACCATCACAGTCCAATATACATATATCATCCAAGCATGTTATGACCCTTCAATCAATACACTAAGACTCGACTCGACTCATCCGGATTACATATAATCTGGTCAGATTCAGCGGATGCTTGCACTTGTGGTGGATAACTCTGCTCACCCCCGAGCGATGTGTTACAAGTGTTACAATGAATCAATCCCCCCACGCACAAGGTTAACCCTTAATGAATTTCAGGCCTCTACTACTCTCACCACAAGATTCAGTTCGCTCTAAGTGAGACTAACTGACTCCTTAGAGTGTCAGGATGCAATGCTTACATTGAATCCTTACCAAATTATATAAATGGGGCACCACCACAGACACCCACTAACAGGGGCCATGGAATTACGTCCTGACCACTGAAGCGCGACCCTGAAATCCCACCTAGAGATTTCAAGGAATTATGCATTGACCATGTACAGGTATATATATATATATATATATCATGTCAACCTTTACAATCCATCCTCACTTGTATTTCATATTGAATCCATTCCACTCATCCTTCACAAATCACAAATGTAGAAGTGTATTTCCTACCGGCACCATGCCACATTCATTAATCCACCTTCACTCATGTCTCATGTCAAATCCATACCAAACCCATCATTTTAATTCCATGAATCACCTGATACAAACATCATGCTCACCTCATGTTAAAACTCATGAATCATAATTCCATCTTATTCATACAAGGTCACTCAATTCATACAGTTCATACTCAAGGTAAAGCACACCAAGCCAAACATACAATTAAGGGCCCAAAAACATGAAAGGTACAGTTATATAGAGAAGTCCCGTGCCAGTCTCGCTCAAGCCACATGGTCTCGCTTAGGTGAGATTGTCATCAGGGAAACCCTACGAGACTCGCGGATTCTCGCTCAAGCGAGCCGCTACTCGCCTGGGCAAGCATATCCCTCGCCCAAAAAGAGCTTCCTCGCCTGAGCTACGCCTACAACAACATACCTCAAACCCCCACGCGTCCTCGCTTAGGCGAGCCTCTCTCACCTGAGCGAGATGGTATCTCGCTCAAACGAAAGCCCTCTGCCTGAGCGAGAGCGAGAGCGCGAGTTTGAGCCTGTTTCTGCAAGTCTCGCCTGGGCGAGGCCGGGTTGCTTGGGCGAGAACGTCGGGTCTCGCCACTATTCATCCTGCATAACCATCCAAACACACTCCAAACAACAGTATACATCCATTTAATATTTCACAATGGCACCACAATCGTACGAAGCATAAAAATAGTGGAAAAATGTGCAAGAAATAGACTTTAACAAAGATCCCTAACTTCCCTTAATTGGAATGAGCTAGAATAAGATCATGACACCGAACAGCGGAACACCACGACTCTAGAAAGAGATCACAACACTGTAAAAGTGAAGCGGACAGAGTTAAACGGGTTTATCAGTACGAACCCTAGCTGGACTTACAAAGAGTACGTTGAAGGAAGAAGAGCATGGCTGAGATCAACTTACATGGACGGAAGAGAGCTTGTTTGCACTTGGGAACGAACGAGATCCAAAACCCTAGCAGAGAAAAACGGCAGCCGCTCTAAGGGTGTGAGGGTTCTGTTTTACGAAAGTGAGCACAAAGTTTAGGTTTAGGGCAGATTAGGTATGATCTTTCCCCTTTGGGCCAGCCCTTAGGCCCAACAAGATTGGGGCAACCCTTACAATAAAAGGCAGAAATAAATGGGCCTTACAATATTTATAATAATATGATTATAAAATATATGTTTATTAATTAATTTAATATATTTTTGGTTTTTCTAAATATGTAAATTTAAATATGGTACTTAATAATTTTGTCTTGTGTATTAAAATAGCGGATAACATCTTATTTATGCATTGATTTTTAGTGTGTTCTTGAATACCATATTAGTATTTTAGTGGTGGATTATAGTAAATATATGATTTTTTTTCGTAGCAATATGTTTAAGTCAATCTTTTGTGTGTTTCACCTGTGAAGATTGATTTGAGAGAGAGGAAGATGATGAAAGTGGATTAGAAAGTGAAATTTGTGTTTATCACTTTAAGAAATTTAAAGGTAAGAGTCGTTGAATTTATGAGTAAAGTTTGTGAGTGATTTAACTAATATAACAAATTAAAAATTAAGTTTAATTGAAAGAAAACAATATTACCAAATTACTCTTGATGTTGAAAGTAATTTAATATTTAATGATTAAATTAGAAAAAATTTAATGATTAAATTAGAAAAAAAATTAATGAATAAATTGAAAAACAATAACTATTTTAATAAAAAACATAATAAAATACAATATATTTACATATTAAATTTAAAAAAAATTAAGATATTAATTATTGTTGTAAATGTAATTTTAAAAGTCATATTTTTACATTATTACCATAATTATGTAATATTATTAATGATAATTTGTGTCATAAGTTTATATAAATTAAAAAAACATGCACGTGAATCAACAATTAAGAACAAAAAGGTTAATAGAAGATATTACGATAATCTCACACAAATCACCTTTAACTCTTTGTATATGAGAGATAATGAAAAAAATAATAAATTTCTTTAATTCTTTCTTTTCAGTCTCTCAAATTCTTACACGTGAATATCTTAATTACTTTTAGATCATTCCTATCTTATCTTTGTAATCTAAATAATAAATACTCTCAATGAGCCGTGTTAAATCTTTGAATTTGTTATTAAATATGAAATACTTAAGTAAACAAAGGATTCAATGCAAATATAATTATTTATAAAAAATAATAAACAATTACGTCGATAAAAATAAAAAAATTATTTTAAGCTTAATATGAAACAAAATATTTTAATAAAAACTTAATTAAAAATGCTGACATCACGATTTAATATAAAATTTGATGGCGACCAAGATATGAGGAAAACCCAGTCATACTTTAAATTCAGCAAAAATGAGTTTTGTGAAGTAGACGTATGTAAATTGTGAACTTATATGTACTCTACACTCACGTTCCCCCACGTCCGTGCGTGCTGCTTATATATAAAATTGGTCCATACATAGACAAAACAAAACAAAGTTATTTAAGGTATTATTAATTAATTTGTAAAAAGCACGGTGAAAAAGCTACTTCCACGGAAAAAGTGGCTGGAAGTGAGGTTATCTTTTTGGTTGGTTTGCTGATTTTAACCCCATTCCCCCACGAGCAAAAAGCTGAAAGTGAAATTTGCGAAGAAACAAACAGAAAGCGCTTAAGTTTATAAAACTACTCTTAATAATTACATCTTTCTCACATAATGTATACAGAGAGAGAGAAAGAGTAAGAGAGAGAGGGTATCCATCCATCCACGTCCTCTGTGTCGCGTCGTTTGTGTATAAATAGCAGAGAGCGAGCCAATACCTGTTTTCATTTAACACAGAGCTCGCCCAGTGCCTTCACACTTTTCACTCACTGTATAGAGTAGGGTTTTTCGTTATCCCCTTTTATCTTCTTCTCTCTTCACAACGTCCACGTTGTTGTATTGTCGTTTACGGTTATAGAGAGAGAAACCCGGCGGAGAGAGACAGATTGATCATGGACGCACACGCCGTGCATTTGGCCTTGGCGGCGCTCGTAGGAGCCTCCGTCGTGGCCGTGTCGGCGTACTACATGCACCGCAAGACGCTCGCGCAGCTGCTGGAGTTCGCGAGGACGGTCGAGCGTGAGGCTGAGGGCGGCGGCGGTTCGGACGCCGAATCACCGCCGGCGCATTTGAAGAAGCGCAGGGGAACCTCGAGACGGAGGGGAAACGGAGGGTACAGGCGCGGCTCGGCGTCGTTGCCTGACGTCACCTTGATCTCCGGCGGGTTTGACGGGGACGAGAAGCGGAACGGACAAGTGCACGTCGAGGGGATTCCGCCGGGGCTGCCGCGGGTGCACACGCTCCGTGAAGGTATGGCTGTGGTGAATCGATGATTATTTGTGATTTTGTGGATTTTGATGTTTGTTGGAATTGCTGTTTACGAGATTGTAGAGTTGAGCTGTGTCATGGTAGTTATTTGGTGTTGGTTTGTGTTTGGTCGTGCACAGTGTGGAGAACTTCTAATTAAGGAGTGTGGAAATATTTCCTGTTGCCGATGAAATGGGGAATTGAGTCAATTTGAAATGGATTGGAAGGAATTGATTCCGGGGTTTCTTTGTGGACAGTGTGTTTTATAATTGGTACTAGTTTTGGTTTGTTTCGGCACCGTCATATATGACTTACAGAAAAATTCACATGACCAGGGAAAGGATTATAAGTAATTTTTAATTGGGAAGAAATTAAGACGGAGAAGTGAGGATGTTGCTGGATGTAGACGAGTCTCTACGTAAGAATTCAGGAAACTGGAGTTTAAGGACCTGAGCTTCTTTACCTATTTTCGCCTCTTATTGTCAGAAATTTATATTTCAATGAGTTTTCTTGATTTCAGTTCATTTTTTTTTTGTCTTTTGGAGTGAGGCAGATGGCTTCGACCAATACATTTGATATGATTTAACGGCTGAACTTGTTATTGTTCCCTAAAAAGTAAGAAAAAAGTATCAGGTCTAGCAGGTTCCAATGAACAAAACTGAGATCACATAACTTCAGATGGAAACCAAAGACAAGTGAGAAGAATGTATGAGTGAAATGAAAAGAAGGATTGGAATGGCTAAAACGCTTAAATAATTTGCCCACTTTGAATAATTCAGTGGATCAGTCTTCCTGGACTCATCTCCCTCTGCTAAACCAGCTAGGAATTAAATTATACAGTATTGGATGACCATCTTGTTGTTTAGAATTTTTTTTTTTCTTCAATTCTTATTGATATGCCTTTTTGCAGTGCCCCCATAATTAAGATACTTTAAATTCGTTTTAATTTGATATGTCAAAAGGTTCTTACGGCAAATGTTGCATTAGAAGCACATCTTTCTGATGCCCTTACCTGCACATATATATGCAATGATTCATTCAGGTTTTAATCCATGTAAGGGTTTTATGGCAAATGTCGGATTATACTGCATATCTTTATGATGACCTGTATATATACTGCCAATGTCTGCTTGAAAGTGTTCATCTTATTGTTTTTCCTGACTTTAGATATGTTTCTGACAGGAAAATCGACACAATCTGGTTCCTTTAAGAGAAGCCTTTTAAGACCAACTTCTCCCAAGTCCCCTGTTGCAAGTGGTAGTGCCTTTGAAAGTGTAGAAGAATCAGATGACGAAGATAACATGACAGACAAAGATAAATTGGATACTGCGTATCTGCACACAAATGGGAATGTTGTAAGTGTGTAATGCCCTTGTTGAATTAATTCTATCATTCATTTCATTCTACATAAAGAAGGAGGTTTACTTTTTACATGACAAGGTTTACTTTCTGTGTTTCTATTTCCCTACTTTCTTAATGCCTCCTTGTCCTTGGTGTATAACCGTGGGCTTGGAATTAATCTAGCCTTTTCTCATTGAACTTTCACTATACTTTGATCATTGCATGATGCAGTGTGTATATCTAAATTTAAAAATTGAATGATATTTGAGTTTAAACTGGAATCTTCTGTATGTAGGGGCCAGAAGGTAAAATCCCGTTTGAGACTTTACCTAATCATGTTAATGCTAATGGAGAGCAGATGGCAATTGCTCCAAGTATGATCCGTTCTCATAGTGTTTCCGGTGACCTGCATGGTGTGCCGCCTGATCCAATAGCAGCTGACATTCTGAGGAAAGAGCCAGAGCATGAAACTTTCACAAGATTGAAAATTACTCCTATTGGTATGAACTGTGACATGTTGCTGTTACTCATTCTCTTACCTGCAAATAAAATGCTTTGAATGAGTTTTCTCAGGGATGTATATAACCCAGCTCCTCCAAAACACTTATTGGATGACAATATTTGCATATTTGGAATGTCATGTGTGAACTGTAATTGTTATATTTTTTTGTTTAGAGGCTCCATCACCTGATGAAGTTGAAGCTTATGTGGTTCTTCAAGAATGCCTTGAAATGAGAAAACGATATATTTTTAGAGAAGCCATTGCTCCTTGGGATAAAGAAGTTATATCTGACCCCAGTACACCGAAGCCTAACCCAGATCCATTTTTGTACACTTCTGAAGGAAAGTCTGATGTAAGTTTTTTACCTATCTTTGAAAACTTGGATATCCCTATTTTATATGCTGTGATTAAATTAGTCATGTCTCTTTTATGCTACAGCATTACTTTGAAATGCAAGATGGGGTTATTCATGTATATCCAAACAGAGAAGGTAAGTAAGAAAGGAAGTTGTTATTGACATACTTAGTAATTCTATCACCGCTCAAGGTGGGATCTTATGCATCCTTTCTATTACTTCCAGCAAACGAAGAGCTTTTTCCTGTTGCTGATGCAACTACATTTTTCACTGATCTTCATCACATACTTCGAGTCATAGCAGCAGGGAATATTAGAACTTTATGCCATCACAGGCTCAATCTTCTAGAACAAGTAAATCTCTAATTTATTGAATGAGTGACAAACTACAGCCTATGCCTGTATTTCAATTGTGTACAAAAAGCAATGTTTGTTTGACAATTTTTGTATGTTTTCAGAAATTCAATCTTCATTTGATGCTAAATGCGGATAGAGAATTTCTTGCTCAGAAAAGTGCTCCACATAGAGACTTCTATAATGTTAGAAAAGTTGATACTCATGTCCACCATTCAGCATGCATGAATCAGAAGCATCTTTTAAGATTCATAAAGTCAAAGCTGAGAAAAGAGCCTGATGAGGTGATAGTTTGGATCTTTGTTGTTATGATGTAAATATACATTGCAGCAGCCTTATTTTCTTTCTCTGATACTTATCATTGAACTGTAAGGCAGAAGAGATAGAGCACATATTGGCTTCTTCTAAGTATATAAACTTGTAAATGAAACTATAGGTGTAGTTTATTTAGTGTATAATCCTACTATAGCCTATTACCTATGACGAAATTAGGATATTTTACTGATACGTTTAAAATGATTGGCTTATTGTCATCACTTCCAGCAGTTGTATGTATCATGATGCATTGTCTTACTTTTTTAACTTACGGTATGTGGATTACATTTTATGAAGCTTATATGGAGTGATACTCATATTATGCATACTCTTAATCAGGTTGTAATATTTCGTGATGGGACATATCTAACCTTGAAGGAGGTCTTCAAGAGTTTGGATTTAACTGGGTAATGAGATTTTTTATTTTTATGATTATAATTGGATTGCTGTATGTTTCAGAACTTAATCTTGTTTTTATCTCTTTTAACAGGTATGATCTCAATGTTGACCTTTTGGACGTTCATGCTGACAAGAGCACTTTTCATCGCTTTGATAAGTTTAATCTTAAATACAATCCTTGTGGTCAAAGTAGGCTCAGGGAGATATTTCTAAAACAGGATAATCTCATTCAAGGTAAAAATATTTTAGGTGTAACAGTCCCATCACTCCTAAATTTTTACTTTTTTATCACATTCAAACCGGAAGTACTATCATATGGGTTTGTGCAGTCCTTTTTCTTTATACAATCTACTTCACAGTGAGTCCCTGAATATTCCAAAGTACTCGTATATATTCTATGTAGAAAGATTTCTGCACAAGCCGAGTGGTTTAATATGAACTGGTTTGTTGTGCAGAAGTTGTGTTGGTATAGTAAGGTATTTTTCCATACAAGCTGAATTTGGAGGGGTTTCTTGAAGCCTATATCTATGTTGTGAAATCCTAGGTTGCTCTAAATTTTAAACAATGATATTCGCTATTTTTGTGGGTTGTACATTTATTGATATAGGCACTGAAGTGAAAAGTGAACACACGATTGACTGGGTCTCTAGTTCAATGATTTTCTTCGATTTAAGGAATATTTTTTCTTATTGTTGTATATACAATCTTCTAATGACATTGGCACATTTTTATTCTTGAAGACAAAAGTTTGGATTTTTTAAGACAACTTATTCCTGCAGTGGTTGATTGTATATTAAAATTAAGGTTGGGTGATTGGTAGGAGATGAAGTGAAGAGGCATAATTTTAAAAAGTGGTGGGATCCACTGCACTATTTTTCATCTGTTCTACTTATCTCTCTCTTCATCTATTCTTTTGTTTGCCTAATCCAAACTCTTTTAATTCTCACTTTAATTCTCATCTATCTCCACTGAAGTAAGGTTATGAATTTGGAATTTCAAACAGTCCTGGTCATCTTTGAATGCAATTCTATAGTTTTCTTCTAAGCAATTGCTAATTTCACCTGAGGATTAATGAAGACAAAAAATACTTAAAATGAATGACAGATTTTATCATTTTTTTTAGTGTTTATATTTGTTAGTTGCTTTCAACATCTAAGCATCTTTACTTGTTTTTACAAGGTCGTTTTCTTGGTGAGGTGACTAAGCAAGTGTTTTCGGATCTTGCTGCCAGTAAATATCAGGTGCTTTCTTGAGTCCTTGCATATTCTGTATACAATCTCACATATCCATCTTTTTATGTAAGACAGTCTTAGAGTGCTTCTCTTGGCAATATGTTGTCCTGATAATTCTGAAATCTCCCTAGGAGTGCTTCTCCTTTTTACATACTGTTTGATTGTCGGAATTCAATATCATACTATTAATAAGCTATACTGTCTCAAATACCGTATGTTGGAATATGACTAAAATAGAATACAATAACTAAATAACATAATGCTACTAATAGTCTCCTTGAAAACTTTGATGACAAAAAATTAACCCTAATTCAATTAGCTAATTTGTATTGTAAAATCTGCATCATTTCTCTCAAATGATGGAAAGGATTCAATGAAGTCATAAACTGACTAAGAAGAAAAGCATATGCGATGACGCTGTTTCTCTACTTCCAAGGTATTAACAACGTAAAGAAGTGGGTGAGTTGTCATTCTAATAATCCAAAATTTTATGATGGCTGAGGGACACTAGCAAATTTAATATGCGTATCCCCATCTATATGTTTGTTAACTAGAAACTTGGGGGTTTTAAGCAACTGGAGATAACAAAGACACCTGAAATTGGCTGCCAGTGTAATTTATTGGATCCTTCTCATAAAAAATGGGAATTGACAGTAATATCACCTGACAAATGTAGTCGCAATGGTTCCAATATGGGTGATTAATCTATTCTGGGTTTGACTGCATTAGCCATGGATTTAGGTGTTGGGTAAATGTTTGCACGACTGCTTTCCATAACATAAACAATGACACTGAGACTGATCCCTACAGTGCATCTCACTATGTGCTTTTCAATTACGATTACTGAATGAGCAAGAATGTTTATAACTATGAGACCCTATGTTGACCAATGTGTTTGGCTTGTTGGCAATAAATTACCATTTCTTTACTGTTGCTTTTATATGCTTATCCCCATCTAGATGTTTATTAACTTATCTTTCTGTTCCTAATTATTCACAGATGGCCGAATATAGAATATCAATATATGGTAGGAAGCAAAGTGAGTGGGACCAACTAGCCAGTTGGATAGTTAATAATGACTTGTACAGTGAGAATGTTGTTTGGTTGATTCAGGTATGCTTTATTTATTTTTCTAGAACATAAATTGGTTTTAATTTTCATAATGATATTTTAATGATTTATATTTCTGTTGTTTCCCTGTGTAAATTGGTTCTCTCAACAGTGCCAATTTAACTTTTTTTACCATCATATTATAAGAATCTGGACAATGTTCCTAATGTACTAATCATTCTCTTGGGACCGCCAAATATCTAGCAAAATTTGGGGGACCTTTTCCTGCTTCCCATTTATGGCTTCATTTGCAGGCCGATTGTATAGTTAGCAATTGATTAGTAGTTCTTTTAATGTCTTGCAGCTTCCGCGGTTGTACAATGTATACAAAGAAATGGGAATTGTGACATCATTCCAGAACATGCTTGACAATATTTTTATTCCACTTTTTGAGGTTACTGTCGACCCAGATTCACATCCACAGCTGCATGTTTTCTTGAAACAGGTGTGCTGCTCATCTACGTTAACTTTTTTAAGTAAACACAATTTTGAAGATGATTGGTCTTTAATAAATATTTCAAAAGGGTACCTCATTTTTCTCAATCAAGTTATCCTTGAAAACGAACCAACTGGATATTTTGATGTATTCATCATTGGAGGACTGCAATTGGCTTTAACTCTAATTGGAAATTGCAGAACTTTGCCAATTTATAGTTAGTTACTGGTGTTGAGTGCTTGCAGAAGTTGATTTTGCAGTATAGAGTCCTTGGTTCAGCTTAGTCCTAGGGAAATTGTTGCTTATTTTTCAAAAGCTATCTCAAAGTTCAATGAAACAAGTGATTATTTCTCTATGATAACCTGAATAAAACATATGCTTATTCCAGTACTACATGGTATTCATTCTCTTGGCTTTATAGGTTGTTGGGTTGGATTTGGTGGATGATGAAAGCAAACCTGAAAGACGGCCCACAAAACACATGCCTACACCTGAACAATGGACTAACGTGTTTAATCCGGCTTTTTCATACTATGTCTATTACTGTTACGCAAATCTTTACACCTTAAACAAGGTATGCAACTTATGCCCACCACAATATGTTTGAGTTTGGGTGCCTATTCACTCTTTCACGAAGAAAACAACTTTGTTTTAACTAAAAGGGAACAAAAGAGACGTTGTTCTGTTCTTAATCTTTAATAAATATACAGGATAAGCTTTGTTGCATATTTCTAAAGCTGTTTATGGGAAAGATTAAGATATAATTAAATTCAAATCCATATAGGTTGCTATGATTCACTTTTAAAATCTTTGCGGGTACTTCAAACCACACAAATCTAGTTGAGATTGGTTTGATTTAAGTTTACAGGTTAAGATAGAGAAATTGTCATAAGCTTTTTTATAATTTTCCCCAAATTATCTTGATATCTTATTAATCTCTATCCTAGGTATGGTATATGAGTTGGATTGTAGACATGACTAAATAAAAGGGGTCACAATAGATAACCTAAAAATGAATGAAAAATACGAAGACTAGATGAGAGATCTAGAAAAGTTTGACATATAATTTCAATTTTTTGGAAAAAAGGTTAATCGGGCAAATGGATTAGTTGTGGTTGAAAATTAAATTGAAAACTGAATTGATCAATTGGTATGATTCAGGTTTGATCTAAAAACAATTAGCCAAGCTACTCTAAGCCGATTTAATTAATTTGGCTTGCATTTTGAAGATCAGATCAATCTCATCCAATAATACTTTTACTACATATTTCTCAAATAATGTTAATTCCACCGCTTTTTTGTTTCTTAATATAGTCATGTCCTTATCCATTTCTCTAGTTACTTTAGAGTACCTTTGAATATGTATTCCAGCAATTTTCTGCAATTTCTTCATATGTATTTGAAATTTTGGGCTTTGTTTTGACACAACAAAGTTAACCTAATACAAGTATTTCTCAGCTTCGTGAATCAAAAGGAATGACAACAATCAAATTCCGTCCACATTCTGGAGAGGTATATATTTGAAAATATATTCTGCCTATTTCATAAATGTTCTGAGTATATATCTAATGCATCATATTGGCTTTAGGCTGGTGATATCGACCATCTTGCAGCAACCTTTCTCACGGCTCACAACATTGCACATGGAATCAATTTGAAAAAATCTCCTGTTCTTCAATATTTATATTATTTAGCCCAGGTATGATATTTTTTTCTAATTGATTACTTGGTTGTGATATTTGCGGCTGCTAACTATAGTTGAATATTTTTTGTTAGATTGGGCTGGCAATGTCTCCTTTGAGCAATAACTCCCTATTCTTAGACTACCATCGGAATCCTTTTCCAATGTTCTTCTTAAGGGGTCTGAATGTGTCCCTTTCTACTGATGATCCTCTCCAAATTCACTTAACAAAGGAACCATTGGTTGAAGAATATAGTATAGCTGCTTCTGTGAGCTTTCTCTCATTCTCTCTTTCTCTCTCTCTATACAGCATATAAACAGACAATGCTTACAGCCAGGAAATAATTCTTAATTTACAGGTCTGGAAGTTGAGCTCCTGTGATTTGTGTGAGATAGCCCGGAATTCTGTATATCAATCAGGTTTTTCACATGCTTTAAAGGTACATTTCTTATTCAAAATTCTCTTGTGAATGAAATTATTTACACCCTTAAAGGCATACTGTTTTATTCTTGCCTATATATATAAAAAAAAAAAAAAAAAAAAAAACTGCTTTATTCTTAGACTGACAAGTATTCAGGGAAACCCTTTAGAGTTGTCATATATCATCCAATATGATTTACTGAACTCCACTATTTTTCAGTATTTATTAGTTTGAGTTTTTGTTTTTTTTTTTTACATAACTTAGAGACATGTTCCGCAGAAAAAAATTAAAAATTCATCAATCTCCTGTAAACTGTTTATTTAAATATGGGGTAGAATGTATGTGCGTCAGTGAGCTCCATATATAGAAGTGTTCATGGGTTGGGTTTGGTTTCTTAAAATTTGTCACTCGATATTAAAATAACTTAGGTTGGAATCATTTATCCACCAAATCCAAATCAAACCTATTGGATCAATAGTCGGCTGGGTTGTGTGTATCTGCATATTTTGATCAGACTTTGCATTTGCACAAATTAAACGAAAACCTAATTGAAAGAAAACATAAATGAAGAGCCCCTGTACGAGAAGGAAAGACCGAGTCTGAGGCTGAAACTTGCTTTTGTAAAAGTTGTTTAGTGTATGTGACTTTTTTTCATTCCTTATTTTTTATAAAGCATATAAAAATTTTTATAAAGCATATAAAATAAATTAAAATTATAAATATATATTATATTAATGGTTTTATTACATGAATCATTCATATACTTCCTCCTCTAAGTTTGTTAAGATAATAAGAAATAGTGTAATGTCGATTGAGGGAGATGTTTTATACAGATACATACCCCGTACTCTGTACATGATTAGTATTTTATAACTGATCGGTATCTTGTTTCAGTCACATTGGATTGGTAAGGAGTACTACAAGAGAGGGCCAAATGGAAATGACATTCAGAGAACAAACGTTCCTCATATACGGTTGGAATTCCGTGATACGGTATGAACTTATTTATGGTTAACTTGTTTATATATATATATAGCTGCCAATTTTTCACTCGGTTTTAATTTAAAATTAGTCTATAATTCTTTTGGCGTATTCTTTTCCTGAATATTTGATTTGTGGAAGGAGAATGACACGGTATGAGTACTGTTTACAGATTTGGAAGGAGGAGATGCAACAGGTTTATCTGGGCAAAGCAGTCATTCCTGAAGAAGTAGAGAAATAAGATGTGAGAGGCAGGTTAGGTAGAGAACTCAAACCCATGTTGCATCAGAGATATTCTAAGGCCGAAGACATTATAACACTGGTTGGATGATACGAACCAAATACATACTATAGAGAATCATCAATATGGCTGAGCTTGAGCATCGAGCAATGTTTACAGCTACAAATCAACGGACCCCTGCGAAAGTTTTTGCTTGTATGATTTTGGGTTAGTAATAAATGCATGCTTCAAGCAAATTCATGCCTGTTTGTGTTGGAATGTAAGATATGATCCTTGGAAAGGGGGACATTCATCTCCCAAAATTTTGATTCGCAATGTTTATCCATATATATAGTACACTCCACTCGAAACTTGAAGGACGGTTGCCCAATTCCTTTTATCTTAACATAATCATTTACAATGCCATGGTAATTTTAAGTTTTGTCCTGTTTCACCTACATCACCAAAATTTAAATTTAAGTTTTCCCCTCCTTTTGACATTTGCTCAATTAACTAACAGAAATTAAGTAATGATGAAATGAGTAATGGGATGACATAACTAGTATCAAGTAATATCTTGGTATTGGAAATGAAATCCTAAGAGAATGATTTATTTTCAGTGTAGTATAACTGATGCTACGGTGTATCATCTCATCATCTTTGAAGCTTATCCTTATTATGCACTTTCTAAATCAAAACCCTACTCTCCCAATTCCCCTTCTTTCTACGTCTTTAACAGTCTCCTGAGTGCCACCAAATCACTGTAGTGAAAGGAAGCGAGTTGGGTCCCAAGCTCTGCGTTCCTTTGTTACTCGTGTTAGTATCTCCCACCATGAGCCTACTACCATCAATATGCTTCAGAGTGTCGGAAAATTCTTCAGTGGTTCTAACTGCAATTTCCATCTTTTGATGGAACCCATTTTCGGGAATAGAGAGCAAAAGCAGAGCAATTTTCTGAACTTGAAGGTACACAAAACAATCAAGAAGGACATTTGCTTTTTCTTTTTCCAGTGCTGACTATGAATACTCATGGCAACATCATTATATTCAAACTTCTTATTCTCATTGCAAGATGATGGAAACCGATTTGATGATGGATCTTTTAATGACCTAGTGGCTTTTCTTGCATGATTGAAGCAAGAAGGTTCTTTAAGTTAATATTTGGAGAATTTTGATAACCTTTTGGCTCGGATGACAATTTCTGAGGAGATAGAGATGTGTCATGTGACATAGCATTTGATTCTTGTTAACATTCACACCGGAACAACTTGTTTCACTTTATGTTTCTATTCACACTCTTATGTATTCAATATCCAGATACAGATGTGCCATATGAATTAAAACTAGTCTGAAACTAGTCTGTGTACCCCTGCTATGAACATGACTTATTATAAATTATATTAATATCTAATTTTAATTATACTTATAAATTTTATATATAAAAAGATTGATTAATTATATTAGAATTAAAAGATTAATACTACTAATAATAAATAAATAATAAGATGAAGTAATTAATAGTTGGGGTTAAGTATGGTTTTTGTTCCTAACTCTGTGAAATTGAAATTCTTCTCTGTCTGAATTTTGATACGTTTTTGTTTTAATATTTTAGAAAGAATGAAAAATAATTTATTTATATTAAATTAAAAAGTTTAAGTGCAAAAATATGTACTACAAAATCAAGTACTTAAACAAAAACACGTAAAAAGACTAAATAACACGATACGATATTATGAAAAGAGATGATATAATCAATTTTTTATGAACACATACCAAAATTAAAATAAATAATTTGCAAAAAATTTACAAAGATCATACCTCAAACCTCAATCGAAAAAGAAACTACAAATTACAAAATTCAGTTTTTAATTCCTTAAACTCAATGAAACAAATTATATATAAAAGTAAAATAAAACTAACATAATAACATAATGCCTTAAATAATTAAGAAAATAACTACCGGTCAATATTTAGTTTATTTATGCATTATTTTGATAAATAAACAAAATATATTCAATTAGTGCAAAAATAATATTGAACATGAGATCTTATTTTCACGTTATTAGTTAGTAGATTACGAATCATTTTAGCACATTACATGAAAAAAAGTTCAGAAATAAAATTTTTATATCATGGTATAGGTACATGAAAAGGATATAAAGTATGTGGTAAAATCTGCATATAAAAAAATTGAAAGGTAATTAGAATACTAATTGTAAATACATATTAAAGAAATTGTAGCAAGTTAAAGTTATCCCCTTTACACAAGTTTATGCTTGGAGTTCTGGTAAAGGATTTGGCCACAAAGGATAATCTAAAAGGTAGGGAAATGATACTTGGAAATGACTTTGTGTTCTATGCGTGGAGAGAAAGAAGAAACAATAAGTCATTTATTCTAAATGTATAAAGAGGCGAAAAAAGTGTCTCATGTGTGATAGATGGGTAGGAGTCATGAATATAGATCAACACCATATTAGTGAACTCTTTCAATAGTTCCACCTAATGAAACTTAACCACAAAGGGAATATAATTTGGTGTGGAGTTTGGGTAGTTCTTATTTGGGTCCTATGGAACCACAGGAATGATGTAATGTTTAAGAATGTAAAGGTTGATGCTGAAAAGATCTTTTGCATGGTTCAAATTAGCATAGGTATGGTTAAAATGTAAAATTTCACATGAATTTTTCATACTCTAATTGGTGTCTATGTCTTGTCCATTGTATAAGAACGTTGATAAAGTAATATAAAGGAAACAAGCCAAATGTTAGTATTTTAGGCAAGATGTCTATAAAAGATGTACAATAGCAAATAAAAACAAGGTTATTACTATTATAGAGCAAGTTTATGAAAATCATATAGTTTTGGAAATTTCTAACCTTTTCTCATACTCTTTAGTTTAGAGTAGTTATATTCTTATGCATGTATGGATGCTAGGGTGTTTATAGTATAAAAATTACGTTTCAACAAAATAAGACCATGGTGATGTTGAATAATAAAGAAATGAAGCATATTATATTACAAGTTATATGTCACTAGTGTGAGTGAAAAAAGGAAGGACAAATAATGATTGACAAGAAAATCATCTATGGGTAGTTAGGTTAAACTAATACACATATGTAACTGCCAATCATATTTGAATTCTGCAAATCTTACAATAGCAAATCTTACGATAAGCTATTGTGTAAAGTTTTCAAATTAATAAGGATGTAATGCAAAATATTAAAATTTAGGTATCGACTCATAATATATTGTATATGGATTAAAATATAAATTTGATATTATCTCATAATATATTGTATATGTATATGAATTGGAATATCCCAAATACTTTATTTAAAAATACACTTAATTAAAAAAGTTTGTCGAGAAAAAAAAGAAAAAGAAAGTTAAGATAGACAGTATTCCAACACACTTCCCGTTTCCTACCATCTTCAATCAATTTTAACTTCAAAGAATACAAAAATGTTTTATCACACCCAAAACCAATCTAATATACTATTAGTTCAATCAACTTTATTGCTTTCCAACAAAACAAAGACCCGTGATTTATGTGAAGACACATAGTCTTTTTTTTTCCTCTTTCTCTTAACGCATTACAATAAAATATGTCATTAACAACCAATTCTAATGATAAAAAATTATTAGTATTATAATAACCAATTTAGATATCAATTTATAAAATAAAATTTATTGGTTGTTAAAATAATAATTATTATGAACAAAAAATTATAATTAGTTTCTAAATTGATCTTTAAAATTTAGTTACTAAAATTTTAAGGCTTAAATATACATTTGGTCCATATTGTCGTTGTTTTTATTTAATTTGGTTCTCATTTTCGTTCTGTTCAATCAGGTCCTCATTTTCATTAAATTTTGGTCAATTTGGTCTTTTTTAGTAACAGTGTTTGAATAGTTAACGTTTTTGAACCGTACATGCCACGTGTCAATTCCTGATTTTTTTAATTTTTTAATTTTTTAAAAAATTGTCCACGTGTCAAGTTATAATTGTGTCACGTGTCAATGTTAGTACCACGTGTCAATTGTGGTTGTGTTATTTTTTTTTCAATTTAGTCCATTATTTTTGTTCAATTCAGTTCCAATTTTGGTTAAAATGAATCAATTTTGTCCCTTTCAAATTGACACAGAATTTAATATCTTTTATAAAAATTATACTAATATTTTTCTAAAATTGACATTTTTATTAATTATTTTTTAAATTCAATTATAAATTATTAAATTTAATTATAAATTGAATAAAATTATTATATTTAATAAGAAAAGTAAACTAATATTTATAACAATTAGAAATATTCTATTTAACAATTGAATCTAATAATTATATTCAATTTATAATTAGATATAATAATTTAGGTTAAATTGTTCATTTGGTCCCCATTTTCGTAGCAAAATATCAATTTGGTCCCTCAATTTTATTTTATCTCAATTTGGTTCCTATTTTGAGAAATTTGGTGCAATCAAGTCCTCTCCGTTAGTGGTGTAGTAACGGTGTTAAATGGGGTGTCACGTGTCAGTTTTTTATATTTTTTTATATTTTTTATATTTTTTATTTTTTTTTAAATTTTTAAAAAATTATAAATTTGCCACATGTCAAGTTGACACCGTGCCATGTAGTAGTGATAGTGCCACGTGTCACTATTATGCCAGATGTCATTTCCCTATTCTCAATTTGGTCCTAGTATTTTAATTTGTCTCAATTTAGTCCCAATTTTTGTAAAAATTGTGCAATTTTGTCCCTCTCCAAATTTAAACCAAATTTAATTTCTATATAAATGTGCACAAATATTTCTATCAAAATTGATATTTCAAGTAAATATTTTTAACAAGATTAAGTTTATTTTAATTTATATTTTACATTAAACTTTCTTTAAAATTGTTTTAAAGCTGTTAATAGAAAATAATGCTAATAACAAAAAAAATCATAAATTATATTGATATTTTATTACATCATACTTTAATATTGTTTTTTATTTGAATTTATATTTTAAATAATTGCATATTTTTAAAATGTGTAAAATTCAATAATTTCTATACAAATGTTTTAATTGGTGTAAAAGAATAATTATATAAACTTAAGAAAAATTAACTAGTTTATGTAACAATAAAAAACAAATAAATTTAAAATTTGAAAATAATTTTAAGTAAAATTGAATGTGAAACAAATTTAAATACTTAGTTTTGTTGAAAATATATAATAAAAATATCAATTTAATAAAAATATCAAATTTAATAAAAATATTTGTATAACATTTATATAAAAGTTAATTTTTGTTTCAATTTAGAGGGGACGAAATTGCACAATTTTTACAAAAATTGGGACTAAATTGAGACAAAAATTAAAATATAGGGACCAAATTGAGAATGAGAAAATGACATATGACATAATTGTGACACGTGGCACTGTCACGGATACGTGGCATGATTTTTAATTTTTTTAAACTTCTAAAAAATAAATAAAAATTCTAAAAAATTCAAAAAAAAATTCAAAAAATCCAGAAACTGACACGTGGCACCCCATTTAACACCGTTACTACATCACTAATAGAAAGGACTTGATTGCATCAAATTTTCCAAAATAGGGACCAAATTGAGATAAAAAAATTGAGGGACCAAATTGGTTATAAATGATGACATGGAATTAGTATGCATGATAACTTTATACTTGGTTGGTGAGACATGATTTTGGTGTAGTTTAGAACATAATTCCATGAATCTCTAGGTGAGATCTTATGGTGGTGCCTCATTGGTCAGGACGTAATTCCACAATGATTTCGTGGTGGTGCCTCATTAGTCATGACGTAATTCCACGATGGTTTTGTGGTGATGCCTCATGGTCAGAACGTAATTCCATGACCCCTGTTAGTGGGAGTTCATGGTGGTGACTCATGATTAGGACGTAATTCCACGAAGGTTCGTGGTGGTACCTCATTATATAATTTAGTAAGGATTCGAGTAAGGACTACATCCTGACACTCTAAAGAGTCAGTTAATCTCACGTAGAGCAGCGTACTAACTAGAGTGGTGAGAGTAGCAGGAGGCCCTAATCTTTGACAGGATAATGGCTTTAGATGTTTGAAGGCTAACATTGTGAGTGTTAGGGTGAAACCCATTGGCAATTGTAGAGGCCACCACAAGTGCAAGCATCCAGTGAATCCAACTGATTATATGTACCGGATAATCGTGTCTTGAGTCTTAGTGTATTGCTTGTCGGTGATTATATACTTGAGGGATTTATGTACGCTTGACTTTTAAATTGTATGTTCAATTGCATGATAAAAACCTTTTTACTCTAGCTTATCCTTCTGCTTGTTTGTATGTTCTATGTGTGATTTTTCTCCTTTTTGTGATGATCATCAATTTATTGATGTGAGCAGATGCGAGAACTTTTCGTGGTCACCAAGGTGATGGAGATTCCACTACTTAATTCGTTTTGGGTCAGATCCTGCTTTTGAGTTCTTTTAGGGTTGTAGCCCATGTATTATCTTACTCTTTGAGCATTTATTTTGAATACTGTCAATCTATTATTCTGTCTTGTTATTAACATCGTGGGTATTTCATTTTAAGTACTTTGAATACCTGTAAAGAGTGACATTTTACTCCACAATTTTACTCTTTATTTTATTATGTGTGATGTTTCATTTAATTAAGTTTGTTTATTAAATGCGATGTTACATTTTGAATTTTATTTTTGAATTTCATGATGTTACATTTTGAATTCTATATTTTTATCATTTATTACATGATTTAACGTCGGTCATTAAAAAAAATAATGATACATTAATAAATAATTCATTGAAAGTCATATCAAGAAAGTAAAGTAAAAGAAAGTAAAGTAAAAATAAGTAAACCACATCAAGGAAGTAAAGTAAACCACGTCCGAAAGTAAAAAGAAAGGAAAAGAATAAAAAGAGGAGTTATAGTATATTATCCAACAAATTTAACTGGGTAGCAGAATCATCATAAGAAGCACAATTTGCTACTTCTCTTATGAAAAAGGAAAAAAGACGAAAGTATGTGGTTAATCACTTTGGGCTACTTTTTGGAGATCATAGTTAGGGGAAATTCCATGCCTGGTATGTCCATTGCTTTAGCACTTGAACCAGCAACTAAACTATCATAGTGATTAATAATTTTGGTCATTTGATTGTTACTAAAGAAATAAATTTTATTTTAATTAATACATTTTTTTAAAATTTAAAATATTTTACTGGAAATTATTATTTTCAAAAAATAAAAACTGAGATTTTAAATATAGTGAAATTTAAAATATAGAGATATCTTAATAATTTAAAATGATCATATTTTAAATTCAATTTTCTGTTTTATTTCCATTCTTTCCTCATATTATCTCTCATTCCTCTTTTCTGTCCTCTTATTTTTATTCATTTTTTCATGTTCCCTCCTTATCTCGCTGTTTTTTCTGTCAACTGTCCTCTCTCTAATAATATTATTTCTATCTATATTTTATCTTTTCTTTCATAATATTAATATAAATAGAGATAATATTTACTTTTTTAGTTATATATAAATATATCTGAAAAAGTATAAAAAGTAAATTAAATTGTTTCGAAGCTAAAATTCTAAAATGTTGAATTGCTTTCGAAACAAAATATGTAAAGGAAAATAAATATAATTAGTTCGAATTTAAATTTCCAAAAAAGTTAAAAAAGTTTCAAAGTAATTCGATACAAATTAATTGTTGTAACTGCACTGCTTTGCATTAAGTTTTGTTTTTTTCCTCTAATCATGTGATGTAAAGTTATTTACCATGCCCTGGGTCACCACTTTCTATTTCCTCCAAATATAAATCTTAAAGACGGAACACTATTGTAGATAAATGTCCAAAATTCGATATAATTTCAGAAAATAATTTATTATTTTAAGTTCTCAACATATTTCTAGCTTATGCTTAGTAAAAAAGATGGGGAATATACTTTAACCATTACAAATCTTATTCTGTAAAAGATCTGTTACAAAGTTTACATTTTAGAAATTTAAATTGGGTTTATATATTAATATAGCATTGTTATTTTTGGGTTAATATTTTATTATAGTTTTGTGATTCCTAAAAGTTTAGTTACTTTACCAAGTGATCATAGATAATATACATTCCATTAACTTCGTCAACACATTAGTGAAAGCGAGGCACATGTGCCTCACTCATCACTTACACCCCAAAAGAAAGACCCGAGTACAAGAAAACCTAATACACTAAAACATCACACATGCTAGCTAATTTATTTCAGGACACACATAAAACCATGACCTACTACAACACATTATAACCTATTCTTTCTTATAGAAGACTCAGAAACTGATTTTGAAGCTAGCATTAGAACACACTCGAAGGTATGTGTCTGTTACATGTCGTTGTTCTTATTGGCAGAAGTCCTGAACTTGGATTCATCAATTTCAATGCCTTCCTCTCTAGCACGTTCTTCTCCTGATTTATCCATGGTGCTCAACCCACCCTTGCGTCCCATTTCTTGGTACCCTTCTGTCCCTAGTTGCTCCTTCCTTGTTTGCCCTCCCTTGCTCCTCCCTTTCATATAACAAAATATAACAAAGAAACAAAACTCATTATGCAGAATGTATTTGAAATAAATGATATACAAAAGGTGATGAAAAAGAAGGATATGTTGTGAACTTGTGATGAATGTGATGTTTTTTCATATGCATGTATGAAAAAGATGAAGAATATATAATGTGTGTATGAATTGATGATAAACCTTCAGCAAGGTGTTGCTGAGCCTCAACGCTCTTGCCACCAGTGCCACCGGGAACAACAGTCTCTCCCTGCCTTGCTCTCTCATCAAGCTCTTGTTTGTTCTGCTGACGACTTCCCATGTTTCTCACTCTTTCACAGATTCTTTCTCACTACCCTTTTGATGGCTACGCGATTCTATCGTGAACTAGGTTTGTTTTGGAAGCTATGTGACAAGAACAGAGAGGGTTGAGGGTTTATATAGGGAGCAGAGTGTGAGATATAGTTTATGTTTCGTTGCACATGTCCATGCACTGTTATCAGAGGGAAAAACCAGAAGGTGACAACAGGTGAAAATGGAAAAGAAGGTGTGGCCATGCATTGACACGTGCGACACACACGTGGCTCAAGGAGAAGGAAGACACGCATGCATACGTGGCCTCTCAGATGACACGTATCATATGGTGAAACTCTAGCTTTTATTTCACTGTTTGGTTGTTTCTAGAATTTCTTTAGCTCCCATGGCAAATTCAACCAGTTTTCTGTTTTGGTTGTTCTTGCAGTTAGTGTACGTTTGGACCTTCGACAATTGTTGTGTGTACGTGTAGATTAATCCTCTACGAAATGTAACATATGTAGTTAAGTTGTGTACTTATGAAAAGAACTTATATATATTTAGCGAAAATTAAAAACGTGATCATAGTTTTAGACCATATACACTAACAATTTGTTTATGTTGATGATTTATACATGGAAAAACTTAGTTAGAATAAAACTATTAAATACTATCAATTAAAGAAAAAGATACTGATATACAAATTTGAAAATTAAAACCAATTTTTTGTCATTGTTGTTATCGCTCTGGGCTTCTAGTTTCTAAACAATTGAAGAATATCTTAAGAAATAATTTTTGAGTTTAATTTAATCTTATAAAACGAGTTGCTATGTGAAATTTGAGTAGTACTTGATTCCTTTAACTTTGATTAGATATAAGCCATTTATTTGGCCCTTCATGTTGATTTATGAAAATATAAAGAGCAATCAACCTTACGGATAATTATACAGTTTCCAATATTGAAGGACTAAAAGCAAAAGTGTACCTGAATTGGCAATTGGGAACAATGATAATTTTGGTATCTGATTTTCCACCTGTAGAGCACTCTAAGTTTTCTCTTATAGGGAGAAAAAGAAAGAAACAAAATAATGATGTACGTGCTCTCAGACGAAGATCATATCCCTTTTATGTAACCTCTATCGGTTGCTTCTTCCTAAAAGACAATATTCCTAATTTGTCTCCTTTATCAAATTAGAATATTACAGGTATCTACAAAGTTAATATTTTCATGATAGATATATACTCTTAGCCATAGATATAATTAATCAGATCACTTTAATAAATTGGCTAATAACGACCCTAACATATTTGATTATTCATCATATATGATGGAGCTCCAATGTGTCGTGGTTGGTAGGAACTCCATAGGTAGCGGAAAATGGCATGGAGACAAGTGTTTAAGGCTCTTGTAGTAATGAAATTTGGAGTGGTGAAAGGAGAACTACACTAGAAACTAGGCCAGTAGAATGTGGCTAGTGGAAATGTTGTAAACCTCTAGCTTAGGTTCTCTCAAAATAATAGAAGAGTGGAGTGATCTCAACACAAACATTCTATTAGAAATTTCAAAAGTAAACTCTACAAAGTGCAAGAGGACTCTCTTTTATAGAAGAGAAGGTCACTAATGCACATGCACATGAAATGGTGTTTGAAATGAAATGCAAGTCTTGGAGAAGAAGTCTCTCTCTTGGCCCTTGGATGCGCATGACAGCTTGGATGCGTGGCATGACATTCCTTTGCAAGCCAAAGTCGCACTTCCTTTGTGGTGAATGAGGTGTCTTAGCCAAGACTCCTTATTGGGTTTGGATTAGCCCAATTAAAATCCAATGCACAAGTTTATTTAGCCTACTATTTATGAAAACAAGGCTTAAAAAATGGGCCTAATTTAAAAGGTTATTCTAATGCTCAATCATGCAATCTATTCATATATCTTCACATCTTTAGCCCATGAAAAATGTAATTGAAGCCCATGAGAAGTGAGGCCATTTTGAGGAAAGCCTATTTGGATCTTCTTTAGAATGATCCTTGTTATCGGGCCTCTTGGTGGACTTTGGGCTTGAGATGCATGTGACCATGAAAACGGGACCTAGGCGTTGGTCCAAGCTATAAGCCTTGGGGTGGATGCTTCAATATGTATGACCAAAATTTGCTAACACTTTAACCACGTACATTTAATACAACTACCAAAATACAATTAATACAAGGCTTAATTATTCATTTAGTCCTTCAATTTGTGTGTTGCTTTGGTTCATTTTGGTCTCCTTATTATTTTTGGGTTCAATTTAGACCTCCACATTTTTAAAATGGTTCAATTTAGTCCCCTTATTATTTTTTATTCAATTTAGTCTCTGTTTTTTAAAACGATTTAATTTTGTCATCTTCAATTTGAGACCAAATTAGTAATTAAACTTAATTACAACTTATATATACATGTTAAGATAATTTTTTAGAATTTATACATCTAATCACTCCACCTAAATGTAAAAAATTTGAGTATTTAGGTGACGTGTAAAAAATTAAATAATTTGAGTATTTAGGTGGAGTGGTTTGATATAAAAATATTATTTTAACATGTATATATAAGTTGCATTTGAGCTTAATTAGATCTTTTTTTTTTAGAAAAAAAGGAGGACTAAATTGAATAAAAAATAATAAGGGTACCTAATTGAACATTTTTAAAAAATTGAAGTACTAAATTAAACCAAAAAATAATAAAAAGACCAAAATAAATCAAAGTAACAAATTAGAGGACTCAATCACTAATTAAGCCTTAATAGAACTACCCAACTACTACCAAAATACTATTAATGAATTTATAGTCTTAAAGACAATTACCACACTACTACCAAAGTACAATTTAATGAACTTCATAATTATAACTAAGAAACACTCCTATCTTTTGCATTCTCCTATCTAAAAACAACACTAATTTCATGTGAAAAAGAAGGACTAAATCGATGTCTAGGATGCACTCAACCACGTGAATGAAGAAGGAAATGCAAACGAAAGAAAGCAATGTTGCGTACAAAATACCAAGGCTTAACATTAATTAAAAGTGGAAACCATGAAACCTTTTGGATGTACTAACCGTGAGAACCAAAACTCGAACCAGAAAAAGAAAGACAAATGCAAGGCTTTAACCATCCAAACTTCAACAATACTAAGATATATTTAATTGACAAAACCTACGTCTACACGTCCCCACTAACGTGATATTGGAAATGGAATTGTGATTGGAAGACTTATCTCCTAGACCAAAATGACGCAAGGCCGAAAAAGAGTGAAGAGAAAAAATTTCTATTTCCTGTAGGCCCTCCCAAAATACCACATCCAATCAAAGTCACCATTTAAACATTAAAACCATGTACTGCACTTTCAACAAATTGTGAAACCATGCACCGTTTCATGCTCCCAACCTTCTCACGTAACCTCTCACCTTTAAAGCAAAAGTGGGACCCATGGGTAAGAAAAGCATAGAATGTTAGAATTAATTGACGAATTAATTCTATTAGTGACTCATTTGAAATATTATGATAGTTATTATTATGGGAAGAGATAATGAAATAAAATAAAAGATAAAGATAAAATAAAACCAACTTGATGGACGTTGGTTTATAAAAAGAATTGGGGTTCTGTCTCTGGTCATAAGGTTCTTTTCACGATAACCCATCAAGAACGTATGAGAAGAGAAAGAAAGGCAAAGAGATAGATTGGGAAACGGTGGTTGAAGAGCACACAAGATTGTAAATTGAAGAATGCATATTTACAGGATCTCTCATGGATCAAGGTTAGTGCTCTATTACGATTTATCGTGTGAGAATTATAAATCTTAAAGATCCTTTAATAAGTTTTACATGTGGTATCAGAGCATGGTTGTAGGATTTATGATTCTCCTCTTATGATGTTTGTTTCCAATTTTTTATGGACCCTAATTAAAGTTTTAAGGGTTATTTAAGTTTTTCGCTGCTTTAAAAGTTGAATGCAAATGCCATGATTGAAAATGAGAATTGTTTTTCGTTGCTGAAACTGAATCCTATTATGCTGCCATTAACCGGAATTGTTTGTGTTTTTACTGTAACATGTTTTTAATTTTTTGGCGTTGAATAAAAAAAAAAAAATCGTTCCTATGCACGTGAATGTGGAGTGAGTGGCATTGAATGAAAGGCTTAAAAACCGGGACTGTTTGAAATGAAGCATTGAATGTGTGAAAATTGGAACATAACGTGATAATGGCATAAAAGTACTACGTGAACGTGTCCGTGGAAACATGGTTAATCAAGATTAAATTAAAGTTTAATATTTTTATTGGTTTACGTCACCAATAAATTAATATTAATTATTTTATTTATATAAATAATTAATAATTTTATTTTAATTTGCAATAATATTTATGTTTGTTATTGTTAAATTAAAATTAATGAGGATGCTATATAAAGTTTATAACAATTAAATGCAGTGGCGGATCTTAACCAACATTGTTGGGGGTGCCCAAATAATACATCCAAAATTTATACATTTCATTATTGTCACTAATACAATAAAAAATGAAGTATACGAAGAAAATTGAGAGACATAAATAGCAAAAATGATTTATCAATATACCTATTTAAATAATCTATTCCTTTATTCTTCATCAATATACCTATTTTAAAAAAAAATACTAAAAAATGATTTATCATAATCTAATAAAAAATTGAGAGACATAAATACCAAAAGAAAATTCGATGATAATCAAACCACACTTAAAATTCAATTATAAAAAACACACAGTACAATCATTTTTTCTTATAAAATAAAAAATTAATATAAAAGAGACTCATTAAATAAATTATTAAACTAATATTTCACTATCAAGTGAGACAAAAGAGAATTACCTTCTTCTTTATTTCTTCGAATGGAAGAGAACAGTTGAGAGATGAAAGCAAAAATAATTGATTTTTTTCTCTTCCGAAAGAAAAGAAAATAGGTAAGAATGGAAGATGAGAACAATTTGTAAGAAATTCAAGACATAAACATATAAAATAGGCTCATTAAATAAATTATTGAATTAATATTTCACTATCAAGTGAGACGAAAGAATTACTTTCTTCTTTTCTTCCTTGAGGAGGGAAGATAATAAAGGAGAAATAAGAGAAAAAATAATAGATCTTTTTCTTTTCAGAAATAAAAGAAAACAGATGAGAATGAAATATGAAAACAATTTATGAAAAACACAATCTATAATGAAAACAAATAATTAAAAATATTTTGATAAATCTTTTTAATCTTTATTCTTTATTATATTTGATTTTATATTTTATTATTTATTAGTATTAATTATTATGTTTATAAAAGAAATAAAATATTTAATTTAATATTTATAACAAAATAAAATCAAAATACCTAATATTTATAATAAAAAAATCAAAATATTTATTGTAAAAAAAGTTTCAAAATTTTTGGGGGGGCCAAGGCCCCTTCCTGCACCCATGATGATCCGCCCCTAATTATGGACTTCTCGTTTTTAAGGATATATTAAGGAAAAAGGGATGATATAGTAGTACATGGAAGGGATCATTTCGATCAAATGATGTGTGACCGCCATGACTCTTATTATGTCTGTATCTTTAATTATGAATAATGATGGAACCAATTTATGCAAGGTCTTTTATTGCGCATTATGTTTATGTATTAAATCACATAATGTTATGACACCATATGAGTCAAGTGGGAGAATGTTAGAATTAATTGACGAATTAATTCTATTAGTGACTCATTTGAAATATTATGATGACCCAATTGTAATTTAATAAAATATAAACACTTGTTGGTTATTATTATGGGAAGTGATAATGAAATAAAATAAAAGATAAAGATAAAATAAAACCAACTTGATGGACGTAGGTTTATAAAAAGAATTGGGGTTTTGTCTCTGGTCATAAGGTTTTTTTCACAGTAACCCATCAAGAACATGTGAGAAGAGAAAGAAATGCAAAAAGATAGATTGGGAAACAGTGGTTGAAGAACACACAAGATTGTAAATTGAAGAATGCATATTCACAGGATCTCTCATGGATCAAGGTTAGTGCTCTATTATGATTTATCGTGCGAGAATTATAAATCTTAAAGATCCTTTAATAAGTTTTACATAGAAAACGTTTTACATAGAAAACTTAGTCCCATCAACCAACACTTGTATAAGGAGAGAAAATAAAGAAAGAAGAAGGAAAGGCTGCAACGTAGCATGAAACATTGGGTACACTACCATGGCACTCACGATCGAGGTGTTAGGTTGCAAGGCTTTGCTTTAAAAAAAAACTAACACATTTTAAGATTAAGCTACTACATAAATCATGTGGCTGCACCAAAATGGAATGAACCAAGAAAGGAAAAACAAACCATGGGTGTCAAACAACTTCAAAATCGTGCAGACCATGGGTACCCCTTCTAAGGAAAAGTGATCCTCACATTTACTAACAACATCATCATAGGCATATCATGCAAACATCAACATTGAGAGTGTTAAACAAAATCAAAACGACATAACAACACATATAGCATACACTTGAAAGCAAGAAAACACCAAAAGAAAGAACCCAAAACTGCATTGCGTAAAAGAACAAAGAATGCGAGAAACCACCACAGAACCCCAAATTAATACCCACGCATACTTCAATTCTCATGCATTACGAATCAAGTGTAAAACGGAATAGAAACAACATCAGCTCCAAACACACACAGAGAAAAGTTAACTTCCCCTACCTTGTGAAGTTCTTCCAAACATCTACTTCTCTCGGTCTCTTTCTCTCTAATTACCTCTGAAAACCCTCTAACATAACTAATATTTAACCTAGATTAAAACTCCTTTCATTCCAAACCCTTTCCGTTAATACTCTAAAAGTTAAAGTTGTTTTTATTTTATTAATGAAACCAAATAATTGCATATTTTTGTGCATGACACACATACTGCTACAAGATTCAAACATAAGCCCTTGCACACATTTACGCATATCTCATGCCACCCGGCTGCGCACGTTCTTAATATATAACATGCAACTCAGGTTCATAAACCCATATATCAACATTAAATATAATATTAATAATTAAAATAAATAAGCAATAACTTAAATCCATTAAATAGTTATTCAATATGTAATATTTCTATAAAATAATTAATTTAAATAACTCAACTATGTTAATCAAGCTATCAATTCTATTTTCACGTACTTCTCTTTATTCTAATTTTTTCCAAATCTTACAAAAGGTATCCCTCAGTTCACATTCATTAACATAGGATTGAAAAATCATCACATTCCACAAATCATCATCTTTTCTCACTCTTACATCTACTAAAACAAACACACATTTCATCTTCTAATCCATCATCGTCTTTACTTGCAAATAGTGAATACATCTAAAGCAAACACAACCTTACATATCAGTTAGATGACATGCAATATCTATATTTGATTCATCATTGCTCATATAGACTGTTACTAGTTTCATACCTAATGGATAACCAAAGAATCACTTGGAACATGTCATGAGAATGACTCAACAAAATACTCTAACAAGGTAAATAATATGTATTTGTTTTTTAAGATGATTTTTGAAGAGTAGATTTAAGGAGAGATTTCAAAATAAAGTTGATTGGATGAGACGTGAGAAATGAAAATATTTGAGATGAAAAATAATAAATGGTGTAATGATTTTATAAATTAAAAAATATTTAATTAATATAATTAAAATATTTTTATTATTTATATTCATTATTATTTATATTATTTCTTTAAAAATAAAATTAATGCAAAAAACAAATAAATATTGAAGAGAAATTTAAAGCAAAAAAAAAAAAATGTAAATCAGTGCATCTGCTGAAACAAAGAGACAGGTTTGAGTGTTTGGTTTAAACAAGAGTTCGTTTCTTCTTTTTTTATCGGCGAGTTCGTTTATTGTGTTGTTATTGTAAGAACTTGTGGCATTATAAGAATCAAGATTTTCTACTCATTTCTCTTATTTTGTCTCATTTTCATGAGTCAATATCAAATTTTAATCATTTTTTTACGTTGTAATGAAACAGTATTGATCCTCCACAACTTCAATTCATATTAAAAATAAAATAATCAAAGCCATATTTGATTTAATTACAGTTTAATTTAAACCTTGGCTATATTCGTAAAATTTTAAAAATTATTCATTTAGATACAAAATAACCATTATGGTAAAAAAATCGATTATTTCTCACTTTACATAAAGACATATTTGACTTAATTACAGTTCAAACCTAGGCTATATTCGTAAAATTTTCAAAATTATTCATTTTGATACTTCATGTAAAATAACCATTACAGTAAAAAAAAACGATTATTTCTCACTTTACATAAAAATATCATAGCCTAGTGACCTAATACAATAAGCTTAAAATTAATACTTTTACAACTTCAGTCAAAATCATACATATTTTACTTTAAATAACTGTTATAGTTATTAACATGATCTAGAGAATACAAGAAACATAACCATTTTGTTACTCCTGTGATCATTTTGAAACATTCCCAATTAAAATAGCAGACAATGACATATAGCAAACATCTCATAAAAGATTATATAGGAAAAACTCACAGTAACCAACAAATTAGATATCCATAATAGTCATTTAAAAATCTGAAGGCTGGAACCAAAGTAAATCTTGAAACAAAAACAACATAAAACAATACGAAATTCGAACTTCAGAGCCTTCAATAAATTATTTGCAAGTATATTGACATTGTACAAACCTAAACCTAATAGTTCAAATAAAAACAATCAATAATAAAATCATTGAAGCCTCAGTGTCTTAGTGTTTGGAAGTTAATTCTTCCAATCATATCAAGTATCAGTACAAGCCTACGACAGACATCATTGGCTGTGGCAACGATTTCCAGAAAACAACCACGGATTTGTAAAACCATACGGTAAATAGCAAAATTTAATAATCTTTCACTTTTAAGAAAATCACTTAGATAACGAATAAAAAGTAATACGAGTTAAATAACGAAAGAGAAAAGAAAAACCAAAACCTCACTGAAGAAATTGGGAACAGAACAGGAGTACGAGTAAAATAACAAAAGAGAAAAGAAGAAAAAACAGAATATCAAACTGAAGAGATTGGGAACAGAACACGAACAGAGGAAAACTGCAACCTTCGACCATCTGAAGTGTTGGGGTTAAGGTTTGTTATATATATAGCGGAATCGAACGTGAACCAGGGTTTCCAGTGGTAAAATCGTAATTTAAGAGTATTCAGGCCCAAATGCTGAATTTGATGAGCTTGGATTTGGTTCAGAGTTCAGGCCCAATAAAAAATTCAGTGCCATGTTTTTCTTAACACAAATAAGAGCATGGATATCGGAAGCAAATTGAAACAGTTAAAAGAAAACTTCGAAACAAATCTTTTAAGTAGTTGAGATTATTAAAGTTAGTTTTTATGTTATAATGATTTTTTTATACATTCTCTGAAATTAAATTTTAACAAATATAATTGAATAACGGACAATCTCTCAACTAAAAGAAAATATCTAATTTCTTAACTTAGAAATAACCATATATTTTTTCACTTAATAATAACCATATAATTCACTTTTTAAAAATCAATTTGTCTTTATAAATTCTATGCTTTTAACTATCTCATATAATAATTATTTTATTTTGAACTTATGATTTTAAATCAATTAAAATACTCTTTTCGGTCCTTTAATTTTTATTAAAAATTCAATTAGATCCTTAGGTTTTATTTTGTTGAATTGAGTATCTAATCTTAAAAAATATTCAATTAGGCCATTTTCACTATATTATGGTTATATTTGTGTTAAAATTAACATATCAAATCACTTCACCCAAACAATCTAGTTTAAATATTTAAATTATTTAAATTAATTTTATTTTGTTAGTGGAGTGATGTGATGTATAAATTATAATATCAATTTAACTAAAATGACATATTTGGATCATTTAAAAAAATTAGAGAAGTAAATTGAACAAAATAAAAATAAGAGATGTAATTGAATTTTTCATGAAAATTAGAGTATCAAATTAAGATTTTAACTTCAAAATTTCTTTGATAATAAATTTAAATAAAAATAAATTATCACAATATATCTAATCGTCCTACGTAACTTAGGAGTTAAGATCAGTTTAAATATATTTTTTACTTTCAATACTTGGAGACCAAAACTTCATACTACAAAACAAACCATACTTCAAATGTAATAATTGATCCTAATAATATCATCGTAGTATAGTTCAAAGTTTGTTCCACTACACCTAATAGTCTTACTTCAAATTAGGAATTGACTAAAATTAATTTAAATACACCTTAATTTATTAAAATAAAATAACATAATATTGCACTTATATTGACATTCGGTATGTAGGAACGAAACTCTCGTAATCTCATTGACACCTATATATATATATATATATATATATATATATATATATATATATATATATATATATATATATATATATATATATATAATTAATTACATTTCAAGAGAAATTATAAGATTTAGAAAATAAAATAATAAAATAATTTATATTAATAAAGATAAAGTCGATAAAGAAATGTAATAAACATGAAAAAAACATTTACGGGATAATTACAAAATCAATTCTCCTTAATAATAGTTATAGATGATTAGTTAAATTTTAAAATTTAATTATAAAATTTCTAAAATAATTTATATTAGTAAATATAAAATCAATACAAAAATATGAACACAACAAGATAAGTTACGAGAAAGTTACATAGTCAATCCTTTTCATTAATAAGTATAGATAATGATACCGATAATTTCATATTGCGCATTGGATAATGCGGTGCCTTTGCCAGATTGAAATTTATAGCTCCAGTGTTCTTATTTCTTTAAACTTAAAGTAAGTTTGCTATACTTCCCGAAAATTAAAATTAATTATTTTAATTCCATAACTAAAAATCATATTTTAATCCCCTTTTTTCGCAAATATTATTAGATATTTCGCTTACGCTATTAATTAAACTACAGATAATTTATATAGGAATTTATTTTGATTTTGCGTTCTTGATATCTAAATCATGCTATATTTCTGTTTCTTTCAAAATATTCAATTTTGACGATGTTCAAATACGAAAGCTTTAAACAGAATGAATAAACCATCTGTTTTCAAATAATAGTGATTAAATATCAGTTTGAAATTTAAAAACTAAAAATAAAAATACTTATAACTTTAGAAACTAAATATATATTTAGAGAAGATTGGTAGCGTCCAAACATTAATTATTAAAATTCTTCGTATTCCATAAAACTTTTCTAACAAATTCTCCTAAACTTGAAAAATATGTATACAAAAGTAACAAAAATTTTCATTTTTTTATATATGTTTTATGAAAACTCTACAAAATAAAAAAAAAAAAATTGTAGTAACAGAACTTTAAGAACACTACTACATGTCTCACTCAAATGTATTAATGTTATACTGTTCTTCCCTGTTGTAATTTAAGTATTTATTTAAAATTAAGACATTTTCATATCAGAACACAGATAAAGTAAAATTCATGCATGCATGTGCATAATAGACTTGCACTTGTATTTGTTACAACATTGCCAAAAATATTTGATTCCAAGTATCTGGAACTCCTGGCAAACACCAATGAATGCAATCAGCATTTCTAGGGTTTGCCTTTTCCTCCTCACTCAGTAATTTTCCTCCACTTTCAGTGTAAACAGAGGAATGAGCATCAATTCTGTACTCTGAGATCTGAGTTATGTTGATGAATGTCACTGCCACTTTCATTCTCTTCACCACTTTTTCCACCACCCTCATCATGCCCTTGTTGGACCCACTTCCCCAATGCTTCCTTTTCCCTATTGGCTTTGTCTCATTGAAACATTTCACACCATCTTTCTTGCCCCAGTCTGCACTTCTGAAAACATCACACATTGGTTTCAAAATTTTTTGAGTTGCTTGTGTTCAAATCATTGCTTCAAGGTTCAGTTTTGGAGGCTAAAACTTGAAGAAATTAAGATAAAGCTTAAAGTTAAGACCTTGTGTGTGTTGGGGACATGGTTGTGAAGAAAACTCTGGTTTTGTTTGGATCAACAGTTGAGTCAACCCAGTTGGCCCATGTCCTTAGACCTAAGTTGTATGCAATTTGATTGTCCAATTCTTCATATCCTTCTTCTCCATTGCCAAATGAACCCCATCTGCAATCAAGACACACATTAGCCACAACATTTTTTTTCCCTTTGATTAAACTAGTGTCATGACTTAAACACAAAAGGAAAATTCAACTAGAATGTTAATCTATCATGTAAAAAGCATCAAGCTTTGAATATCACATTCAATAAGCTTTGGATTTATGTTTTTATATTACAGTGATTCTCCTAAATAAGAGTTACTTACATGACTAAATAGTTAGTTCAACCTTTGGTGTTGGTTGAAGATCAAAGTCATAGATGACTTAGTTTTCATGGAAGAAAATGATCATGAACAAAAATGGAATGAATGTGGCAGAAAATTAAGGGTTTTTTTTGGAGGGAATTCATCGAGAAGATTCATCACCAATACCATCTGGTCTAAACCAAAGAAACTTGACATCACCTTTAATATAAAATCTTACAATCATCATGAGTTTACGAGGCTTTCTTGTAAGGTATTGAATTTTTTCATTTTTATTTAATGTAAAACTTAAACTCACGTTTAGATTTTCTAAAAAAAATGATAATTATCCACATAAATTATTTTAGGTGATTGTAAGAGCATTTAGCTAGGTTCAAATTAAAGAGTACTTACAGTGCTTTAACCTTAATATCACTCATCCACCATACATAGGTATTGAAAACAAGGATATCCACCCCTGTCCAATTTCTGGCACGATCCATGATCGAATCAATTTTTACTATCTGCATCTTGGGGTCCCTTATGGTAAAGAACTCAGTGTTGGATTCCACAAGCATCGGTGCCCAATAGAATTCTATGCTGGCATTGTATTCCTAAATGATAAACAAGGATAAATAGTTTTTGAATTTTCAAGACAGAGTATACAAAATTAAGACTATACTTAAATTTTCAATTAAAAATATTACACGAATCTTGATTCACACTACTGATACTGATGTCAAAGATTTAAGAATCACTGTTATTAGTTCTACGTTTTATTTTGCATTTACGTTATCAGAATCAAGTTGCATATGTTTAACCTATTAGTGCTTAATCTACATGATTCATCATCAATCTATGATATCAATACCTTTGCTTTGAAGACTGAATGAGTCCCTCGTTTCATTGACTTCTGCTTTTCTGGTATGATCCATTCAACCATACACACAAAGGATTCCCATTGGCTTTTTTGCAGTGAATCCCCTACGAATAGCAGCCTCTTTCCTTCAAGCTTCTTGAGAGCTAACTCTGGATTAAACCTATAAAGTTTTGTAATTTTTAATTTTGATTATAGAAGAAACTACTCTACATATTCTTTCAAACTAGATAACTTTGAACTATTTTAAAATAATTTAATAAGATTTTTGTTGCAATATTTAAGTGATTTATTCAATGTCATCTTTTCAAATTTTTTTCTCCACAATTCAGTTTCAATTATTTAAAAGAAATAAGTGTGATTCCTTCCATTAAATCGGTTTTAAGGTAAACAAGTGTTCGTGACTTTCGGTTCTCTAACCTTTCATTCTCTTTGTTTCTACTCACCATATCTTCTCAGTCACCTCCGAAGAAAGTAAATGCAGTGAGTAGAAACAGATAGAGTGAAGAATTGAATAAGTATACATCAAGATTTACTCACACGTGATCACTTTCTAAATAGTGTCAACAACAATTTAATGGAAGGAACCACTCAAATGTTGAAAAAAAGAACTTATTAAGCCAAATAGCCTAATAATTTATGCTTGGAGAATAGTTGAAACCTTATATGATAATCTATGATTACTACTAATGAATGTCTTTTAGAGGAGAGAAATTGAAAGTTAAAAGATAGATAAGACTAGTTCTGCAATCATAATAATATGTAGGCATGTTATGAAGTTTGAGACCTACTTGGGCAAGGGGCAATCTTCTGGGTGCCATTCCCAATAGTGATAGTCAGAATCTACCCTCCCATTCTTGACACAAGAATAAGGCCTACTTATGTAAGGGCAACTGTTGTCTGAATACAGAGGCTTTATTGAACTGTTAAACACCCATTTTCCGTTGCTAAAATCGCACTCTTCAGGCTCATAAACAAATCCATCGTTAAACCATCCAGCATTAGGATTAGGAACCATCTCTTGTGTCTTTTTATCATCTTTTGGACAAACCACAACATGAGACATCATTAATATGCATTAGAGTCAAATACAATTTTCACTTTCATTTTACAATTGACAAAAGTTTTGTCTGAAGAAGGATGATAAATAACAACACCAGAAGAAACAACACATGTTCAGAATATTTGAGGACTTACTGGATTTAGGCTTGGCACTGTTTGTAGGACAAGGTTTGAGGTTGAAAATTAATAAGTTGAAACTCTCTGCATACAAGAAGATGACAAGGAAAAGTAGAACACAGGTTTTGATGACAGGAAATTTTCCACTGGGGGGCTTCATTATTGTTCCTGAAGTGATTCTGATGATGGGGTTGAGGGAATTGAAGCTTAAATGTTGGAGGGAAAAGTTTTAATTGATGGAAAATTTTCATGGTCTTTTGAGTATGAGTGAAGTTGAATCATTGGCATTGGGAAAAAATAAACTTAGCTGAAGTATACTGGAGGTAAATAAATGACTTCAAGAGTGACTCATTTTCTGCTTCTCTTCTTTTGTTCCTGTAACTGGAAGCTATGCATTTCTTCAGTTTTTCTGTGATTTGCTCATTGCCTGTGTCAAAAGTGTGAGAATTATAATTTATTGGAATGCTTGTTAAATCTCTCTAATCTCTTGCTTCATATGATTTGTGCTGAATAAGAGTGAGAAATAAGTTATAATTTTTACATTACTTTTCTGATATTGAGTATTGATTGCTATACTCTTTTGATAATCTTAAACCATTGTGGTAAGTTTTAATTTTTACTAATTAAATTTGCACATTCTTCTTTGAGATCATTGCTGATATACCCTTACACCAGTTTTTTTTTTTTTTTTTTTAATTTTTTCTGTGCGGTATTTGTTTTTTTTTTTTTACACATTTTTTTTTTTTTTTTTTTTTAACTTCTGCTGGCAGAGAAGAAAATATTTATATGTTAAGAGATGAACAATAAATACTAAACAAAAGAGTGACCTAAATTAGAATCAAATTGAGATAGAGTGTTAAATGAATTACTGAAAGAGTAGAAGGAAAAATAATTAAGGAGAGTGTAAAAGCGGAATTGGTTTTCAAAATAAATAAACTGAATTACGTAAGATACTATAAAAGTAAGCAAATGTTCTTTAAGGTTTAAATATTGTATGAGGAAAATGCAAGCAAATAGAAAATTAATATTATTCATCGGTTCAAGCAATTCATGAGCACATAAAAAAGTATGCTATTATCAAGAATATAATATTAAAAGGATATACATATTATTCTCTTGAATATCAAAACAATAAAAGAGTTATAATTGTTAAATTTCAAAATAGAATAGCAAATAAATTAAGATATTTTTAGTAATTTAAAATAAAACTGTTATGCTTGTATCTCTATTTAAGTTGTATAGCTCTTGTTTCTTTGTGTAATAACCATACAATTTTCATCTTTGCATAGTTCTCTCTTTCCTTCCCTTTTTTTTTATCTCCTCTAAGTCTTTCATGGTACATAGGGTCATTTTATTTTTGGCAAAATGTCGTCCACTTATTCTACTATCAATCTTGTTGCTTCTCCTTCACCTTCTGAAACATCTTTTGTCAGTTTTCATACTTTTACAATTTCTATTACCCTTAAGATTTATGAGATACTAGAGAAACCCAGTCTTGATGTGATGGTTGTGAAGACTTTACAGTGACTATGCATGGTAGCACACGTTAACACAGAGAAAGGAGAATAGACAAGAGAAAAGAAATTTATTTCTGAATAGAAAGTTAGAATGATACAAAAAGGAAAGAAAACAAAGCTATAGAAAGAGTTTGAAAGAGAAAATAACAGAAAAACTGAAAACTGACTATGTTGAGTGTGGTGCAGTTACTCTGCATAGGTGTTGTTATTCTGCATATCCTGAGAGCCCTCCGCAAGCTGAGCATGTATATTTAACATGCCAAGCTTGGAGAGAAGCCCATGGAAGGTTGAAGGAGCTAAAGCTTTAGTGAAGATGTCAGCATGTTGATCTTTAGTGTTGATGGGAAGAAGCTTGATGGTGCCATTTTGAACTTTTTCTCTAACGATATGGTAGTCTATCTTTATATGCTTCGTGCGTTCGTGAAAATCTTGGTTAGATGCAATTTGGAGAGTTGAACGATTATCATAGAACAAAAGAGCAAGTTGTGGGTGTTGGATTTTAAGGTCTTAAAGAAGGTAGAGGATCCATTATAACTTGCAAGTGGTTGATGCAAGAGCCCTATACTCTACTTCAGAGGAACTGCGAGACACTATACATTGTTTCTTTGATTTCTAGTTGATGGATGATTATCCAAGGTAGATGATGAACCATGTGATAGACTTTCTCGTGTTTGGGCATCTGGCATAGTCAAAGTCACTAAAACAAGTGATTTTGAAGTCGCTATTGGGGTCAAGGAACAACCCTAATCTAGGAGCTTGCTTCAAATAACATAACACTCGAAGGGTAGCTTGATGATGATTGGATGTGGGGGCAGCCACATATTGGCTTAGATTGTGAACGACATGCATGATATCAGGTCGTGTGCTAGTGAGATATATTAACTTACCAATGAGTCTTTTATATGATGTAGGATCAGATAAAGCTTCCCCATTTTTCGTAGAAGGACACTTTGAAAAATTCATAGGTGTTGAAATTGGAGTAGAAGCCAACATGTTGGTTTCTTGTAGAAGATCTATAACTTATTTCCGCTGAGAGAGATGTATACCTTTTGCATTCCTCGCCACCTCAAGACTAAGAAAATAGGTTAAATTCCCAAGGTCTTTAATTTTAAAAGCTTGATCTAAAAGAGTGGTTATGCTTTTTATTTCTTGTAAGTCATCCCCAGCTAACACAATATCATCAACGTATATTAATAAAATAGTGATTTTGGAGTTAATAATCTTGATGAAAAGGGAATGGTCTACATTCGTGTGTTTATAACCATGAAGTAAAAGAAATTCATACCATTGGCGGCTGACTTGTTTAAGTCCATACAACGATTTGTGTAATCTGCATACTTGATTGTTTCCTATTGGTTGAAGTCTCGGTGGCAACTCCATGTAAACCTCCTCGTTCAAGTCCCCATGTAGAAAAGCGTTGTTGACGTCTAACTGTTTAAGGTGCCAATTTCTTGCAGCAGCTAGAGCAAGCAAGGTGCGAACCATTGTGAGCTTTGCAACTGGTGAGAAAGTATCGAGATAATCTAATCCTTCTCTCTAAGTATACCCCTTTGCGAGAAGGCGAGCTTTCTATCTATCAATATCTCCATTCGATTTGTACTTTATTTTGTAGACCTACTTACACCCTATAAATATTTTGTCACTAGGCAGAGTGGTAATGGTACAAGTGTGATTCCTGTCTATAGCGAATATCTCATCATTCATAGCCACACGCTAATCGTTGCTTTTAACAGCTTCCTCATAGGTACTAGGTTCTTTGTTAGATCAATAGAACATATAAAACATTTAAAGCTAGGAGCAAGTTTATCATGAGAGATAAAATTTTCAATGGGATATCTTATATTTTTAGAAACAGTACAAAACATGTGGTAGTCTTTTAGATATGAAGGGGGATTTCTTCTTCTGATATTACGATTATTTCTATCATCACTTTGAATGTGTTCATGTTCAAGATTGTTATTAGAAGAATATGTATCGCTAGAGTTGGTATTTTCAAAAGTGGGTTCAACATCATTAGGTTTAGAATTTAGCTCAGTATTGTCAATTTCTTCAATATTAAGATCATCTTCATAATTTTGAGAAGCAGGAAAAGATTTTTTAACTCTATCATTGATTTTATTAGAATGCTTTGAGTAAGGAAACACATTTTCATAAAACACAACATTTTTGGAAGCAATTATGTCATGGGTTTTGAGGTTGTAAACAACATATCCCTTTGTATTGATTTTAAAACCCAAAAAGACACCAATATCAGCACGAGGGTCAAACTTGCGTCTATTAGCAGTTAAAGTGCTATTGTAGCAAAGACACCGAAAAACTCTAGTATGACTCAAGTCACATTCCTTATTATGCAATCTTTCAAAAACGTTGACCATTCAATGAGGGTTGCCACATGGAAAGTCCTTTTTTTCTCTCACAATTAGAGTTTCTTTGCGTTAGAGAGGTTTAGCAATGAAGGCGCTCAGGTTTTCTGATTCAGATGTGTGGCTATAGGTGGTTCCTCGGTGGTTGCACGTTCTAGTTCACTATTACTGTCGCGTTTTGTTGTTTGGGTTTACGATTCGCTTGTGGTGAAAGAAAACTAATTCGATCTTCTTGGAATGATGCAAATGCGTTGAGGATTCCAGCATGATGAAGCATCACTAGTGCAAGGAAGAGATTATGTCGTGGTTATTTTGAATTTTTGGCTTCGATTTTAGACCCGAGGCATATACTGGCAAGGTAAAAAAGGGATATGTTTATGCCTCGGTTATGAACCGAGGCATATACGAGGGTTACTACCTCGATTCTAGAGAGAACCGAGGCCTAATGTGCATCGCAAATTTAAAAAAAATGTACTTTCTAACCTAATAACAACATGACACATAGCCATGATCCTTGTACATACACCTACACCAACCATAGTGTGCCACATCATCATCTTCAACCTTCTCCCAAATCAGAAATCCTAACCACCATTCAAAACCCTAAATGCCGCCAGTGTGTTGTTACCACCATCTTTGACCATCACATCACGTCGGAACAACTTCACGAAGCCTTCATTCATCCCGCCACAAAACAACCTCTCTTCACCACCATATCTGAATAGAAAACGTGAAACCACCCATGACTGAACCACTGTGAGCCAAATTGCCACTTCGACACACACATCGACGTTCGAAACCCTAACCCACGGGACACATATAGGGCGCCATAACCAACTCATCCAAAATAAAAAGAAATACAGAAAAAAAACCACGAACCAGTGGTGATTTCAACCTGCAGGTCGCGGCCTCCCTCGTCCAACAACAATAGTAGTGGTGGAAGAGGTGGTGGACACATGATCTTACAATGGCGGGAACAACGATGGGAGTGGATGCAGAGGAAAAGGGAGCGACGCGCGCAGAGGAGGCTACTTCTTTCTCTTAACGAAGAAGAAAATCACGCGAGGAAGAAGAAGATTTGTCCCAATTTTAAACCCTAAATAAACATTTCTGCCTCGGTTCAATAACAATCGAGGCATATACCACCTTCTGCCTCGGTTCAGTTACAACCGAGGCATATACCACCTTCTGCCTCAGTTCAATTACAATCGAGGCATAAACCTACTGCAATTTAATTAAAATAGTTTTTATTTTTTTGAAATTAATTAACTTATACGTCTCGGGTAGTACACAACTGAGGCCATAAGCCCTTTATGCCTCGGGTATTTAAAAATCGAGACATAATATGCAACGTCCAATTTTAAAATGTGAAAAGAGCAGGAGTTTTGAAATTATTTTTCAGGCTTTATGCCTCGGGTAGATATGAACCGAGGCATATAAGCTTTTATGCAGCGGTTATTATTCGAACTGAGGCATAAAAGTCCGCTAAAATTTCAAAAGTGCCACCGCATTTTGATATGCGTCGTTTTTGGGGGAATCGAGACATAATAGTCGAAGTAAAATGTCATTAATGCACTAGTGCATGTTCCAGTGTGTTTGGGTTGTTTCAAGATTTGGGCTGTTTGGAGAAGATGGCAAGAAGATAATGATGTGACATATTTTGATTGGGTAAATTTAGGAGTGGATAGATGCCACATGGCAGCATATGATTAAACTAATTTTAGGTGATAGGAGTGGTGAAAATAGACATATAAGGAGGTATAAAAATATGTTGGGGTGGCTTGTTTGGAAAAAAGGGGTGTATAAGTAATGTATGGGGTGCATATAGAGGTTAGCTTTTGTTTTTTTTTTTTTTTTTAGTTTCTTTTTTCAATGTTATTAATGTGGTAGAATAGCCATGGCCCACATGTGAACAATTTATTATTCTTTTCCTACGTCAACTACATGTAAAAGTGGCTTAGCCTTTTCCAATCCCTTTTCTTTAAGGCCTTTTAGGTGCAAATTTCGGATACGTACATTAGGTCCTTTTAGTTGAAAAGCAAAGAATTGAAATTTAAGCTTATGGTTAGAAGTATAATTCTCCTATGACTACGGTGCAGCCCACTTCGGGAAAAAGGCCAAGATTCTTTCTCTTTTAGGCGTAATTACAAGTGGTGGTAATCATATATATATATATATATATATATATAGGAATATTTACGTTATGATTTATTACGATGCTAATTAAATACTTATAAAGTAGGAAAGAACTTTACTTTATGGTGACCAATATTTAATTAATTTTGGTATAAACCTTGTTTATTAAATTGGAAGGTGCAGCGTAGCTTCACAAATCTATTGCCAATTAGTTTTTTTTTTTTTTTTTTTTAACAAAAAAAAAAATATTAAATTTATAAAAAAATTTTTTTTTTTAATTTTGATTTTTTTTTTTTTTTTTAAAATTTTTTTTTTTTTTTTTTTTTTTTTTTTTTTTTTTAACGGAAAGAAACAAAGTTTCTATATGATTATTAATTATAATTATCACCTTGGATCATGTTAGGTATGTGTGGTATGACTAATGTAGCTCACGAAGGAGGGTGTATGAATTTGATAATAATTGAGTTGACAACATGATTGAATATGTATATTATAATTTTAGTTATAGAACGGGAACTGGAATTCATAATGGTGCCATAATTGTTCTATAATTTGGTGTGTTGTATGATTTGAGGTCCATTGGGATCTATTTTAAGTGCCAAAAACTAGTAGCATTGCACTACTGTATAGTGCCTAGCGGCGTGAGCGAGCCGCTAGGCGCTAGAGTCACAAACCAGTGGCAGTATTCGCTCTGTGCGCAGGGCGCTTGGCGACAGGGATAGTCCCGCCAGGCGGAATGGAGAAGCAGAAGGCCTGGAAGGAGGCTGGCGCCTGGCGATGCGAGATGGGTGCGCCAAGCGGTGACGGACAGCGAGGCGCCTAGCGGCAGGGTGAAGTCCGCCAAGCGGTGATGATGCAGTGAGGATTCTGCTAGCGCTTGGCGCCCGACGATGTGTGATGCCCGCTAGGCGGTTTAGAACCCGACTCCGCCTAGCGGCGTGTGATGCGCTCCAGGCGGTTTTGGGTTCAGTGATGGAGCGCGAGGAAGGGTTTTCTACACAACTTTAGGTGATGTTCATGATGCGAGGCTTTGGCTGAGGGCCTAGTTACAAGTGCAACTCGTATTGGGGTAACACGTGACCACTCTAGGTTGTAGCCTGGTGGTTTAGGAAGTCCAGTGGCTCGTACGGCGAGGTTCGGGTGATTGCCCTCTTCAGAGCATTCTGATAGAGCTTTGGTAGTCTGGAATAACTACAAACTTGTGTTTGTTTTGGGAAACTATACTTGGTGTCACGGTGAGATGCTGTGGCAAAGTTATTCCCACGTGTGGACTATCAGGTGGTGGCTTGTGGTCGGAGGGGCGAGTAGACACTCGTGCAGCAAAGATCGATCATTGATCTCACCTAAAGGGTATAAAAATGATAGACGTCTAATGCAAGTGCTGGAAATGGAGAAGTAAGGAAAATGGAGAAGAATACTAACCGGGTTTTTATTGTTTAGATGATTGATTGTATTTAACATTATATTTATTTTGTTTTATTTAAATGAGCGCACCCTATCTGTGTGTGTGTGGTGACGATCATGTAACTTGTTACATGGGAGCAAATGTTGATGCAGGTGAACATGTAGAGGCATAGAGACGGAGTGGGGATCACTATGGGACAATTTTCTTAGATTTCATTATGGAATTTCCTTTTGTAACTTTTATTTTGGAGAAATCGGTTTTGTAATGACTGAATATTGCGATTTTAAACTTTACTTATGCAATGTGTGAAGTTTGAAATTTTCTGTGTTTTTGGAAATTGCGGTAATAAATGTGATGTTTTATAAATTTCATTTCTTACTTATTTTTAATAAGTAATTTCCGGCTAGGATGTTACATTCCCTCCTTCCAAATACATTAGTGCAAATTAGCCATGACAACCTTTTCTTAAGGAGCTGATGAACATTTTTTTGAACCATGGGAAAGATACAAGGCATTATTAAAGAAATGCGCAAACCATGGATTTGGTGACATAGAACAGCTTAACATGTTTTACAGTGGACTCAGGCTGCAAACTAGAATGCTACTAGATGCCTCTGCAAGAGGAACAATGATGTTAAAAAATGTTGAAGGAGCCATAATGATTATTGAATCACTAGCTATTAGTGACCATCAAGTTCAATATGGTAGGAACCAACCTTCCAAGAGATGAATTCTGGAGTTAGAAGCATAGGATGCCATTTTGGAACAAAATAAAATCATTTCCCAAAAAATGGAAGAACTGAAGAAGCAAATGACAAAATTACAACTTGAGCCACGACCTCATGGCTTAGCGCAATAAGTGTTGAGATGTGATTTTTTTTCTTTAGAGAACACCAAAATGGTCATTGTTTTACATCAAAGATTTAAAAAGAGGAGGAGGTTACATAAACAACTATAGGAGAAAAAACAACTATTCCAACAATTGGAGATCAAATCAAAATCAAAGTCAACATTTTAAGGAGATTCATTAGGTTCCTGCCTCCAAGAAGGGGAAGGCCACTAATGCTCCACCTAAAAAGAGAAAAGGACCTAACCTTGTGGTTGTGGAAACCATAGAGGATTCATCTTCTTCCACAGAGACGCCTTCTTTGCCATTGGCCAACTAAGGACAAGAATCAAGCTTACTACACTTATTTCAAAAGGAAGGGGATCACGACGTAGCCACACTTCTACCTCAACTGGTAGGACAACCAATAATGCAACTCACACCTCTACTATTGCTACCAACGTACCAGTGACACCAACTTCCACTCAAACCTCAAGGGAACCTATTGTAGCAACTCATGGAAGAGGATCTTCACTTCCAATGAACTAATGAGACAAGATCAAGTTCCAAATCAAATCAAAACATGAAAGGTTTCTTGACTCAGAGGAGTGGTCCATCATGGTTGAAAGGAGAGCTAAATTGTTACGTGGAGAATGTGATGAATTTAAGAGAATCATGGAAAATAGGCATTGGGAGAAATTGGCTAAACCTGATAATTATTACAATGAACTCATTGTTCGAGAGTTCTATTCCAATGCCTACCTTCATCAACATTTTGACAAGAACAGGTTCTCGTGGATCAGAGGAAAGAAGGTGGGTTATGATAGACAAACACCATAAGGAGGTATTTGGAGATCACAACTCTCATGTCAGATAAGGAAAATACTAAATCTCATAAAACCATCAAGGATGTAACAGTGGAGCAAATAACAAGGTTGTTATATGTGTTTGGGCGATCATTCAATTTGGGGAAAGATGGTCGATCCCAAGGCTGAACATAAGAAATATGAAAACTATTACTCAAATTTGGGGGACCTTTCGGTTTGATAAGGCACAACTGTTATACTACATCATGAAAGGCTTTATGATGGACATTGCTAACATAATCACTAAGGATATTTTCAAAATAGTCATCTCACAACTCATAATTTGGGGAACAACAAGACCATTAAGCTTCCCAAGTCTAATCGCAGGATTGTGCACAATGCAAGGTGTATACTTAATCATCCAAGGAAGAAATTGAGGCTGCCAATAACCAATGGGTACATGAAAGCCAACCATATTCATGCATTGGATAATGTAGAAGAACCTGAAACAAGACGTAGAACAAACAAAACCATACCCCCAACAACACTTGAATCAAACAACAAGCCTACACCACTATTTGACCACTACCAAGAATAAAAGGAAGCCCTTCACTCCATCATGACAAGGATATCCTACATGCAACAGTAGATGACAGCTAGCCACAGGGCACACATTGCTCGTCATCAAATTTTGTTTGATTTTGTCACTTAGTTTCAACAGAAAAAGCCAATTTTATGCATCACCCTTAAAATATTCAATGATTTTGTGGCATGGCTTGGGGATAATCCATTTTTCCCAAGGGAGACTACTGGAGAAGCCAACCAACGATTTGAAAATATGCATGAAGATGCAGATGCTACTCGTGTTCCTAATGTAAATGTTGAACTTAAGATACCTGTCATTGAGCCTTAAATGACTAAGCTTGAGCCTGAACCTAAGCAGGAAACTGCTGAGATAGTAGAGGCTGGAACTTAGGAGGAGCCAATTGATGTTGAGGAAGAAGTCGAACAAGAGGCTGAAGAGGATAAAGTGTTCTTTGATGTGAATTCCCAGTTGGAGGACCCAACTAACCAAACCCCACCAAAACCCAATTCTTTTTAAATTACAACACTTTACGTTTCTGTATTTTAATTTTCTGCAATTGTTGTTTCCTGCATTTTAATTTCTAAAAATTAGTTGAAGATGCATGAGAAAGTTGTAGTCAAATAGGTTGTGAATATGTTCATATGTTTTGATACTTGCTCAAATGATCTTTTGAAAATAGATTGGAGAAAGAACTGAATTAACAATTGGTTCAAATGTGTTAATAATTATAAAACTTGCAAACTTAGGAACAACATTGAATTCTCTAAAGTGGACATATAACACACATTTCTAGGTTGAGTAATAGTGAGAGAAATGGAAAAAAGGAGTGAATCAACCAAGTGAGGTTGGTAACCAAATTAGTGTGACTGTGAGTGACTCAAAAAACCTATATTATACCTCACTGAATTTTGTGCCTAGTCTCTAGTTTAAACTGAAACATGAAAGGCATGGAAATGATCAAGGCACATTTTTTAATACTAAGCCAAGGATGAAATAGGCAACCTAGAAATGTATTAACATATCCCTTTTTGCACCTTAGCTTTGAAACACTTACCCTAGGCTTGAAAAGATTTTTAAAAAACACCCTTTTCTCACTGAGAAAGAATGGAGAAAAATAGTATGTGCTTAGACAAAGACAAAGAAAGGAAGAACAAAAGTTGGGTGTGAATGAGCAAATAAAAAGAAATGAAAGGCCTAAGGAATAAAAAAAATGACTTGAATAATGATTTGGTCCTAGTTTTCATTCGATTTTTTCAATTTGGTCCTACTTTTTATTTTGTTTTCAATTTGGTCCTAATATTCGTCAATTTTATTCAATGGTCCTTTTTGCTAACATCGTTAAAATAGTGAACAGATTGTGAACAGGAATTGCCACATGTCATTTTGTGATTTTTTTAATTTTTTGTAAAATTAAGAAAAAAATTATTTTACAAAAATGTCCATGTTGTCATTTTGTGATTTTTTAAAATTATTTTATTTTAAAAAATAAATTCCACGTTGTCAATACCCAATTTCGTCCGGGTGAATAAATTTATTTTCAAAAAAATAAAAAAATAAAAAAAAAAGTTTTTAGTTAAAAATAAAAAGATGTGAAACAAATTTTTTTTCAAAACTTTAACTTTAGAAAAAAAAGAAAAAAAGAGAGAAAATAAAAGAAAATAAAAGATGTAAAAAAAAAGAAAAAAAAAGGAATAAAGAGGGAAGAGCCCAATTTGTTATTAATTATCACACTCCTTCTCATGAGCCCAACAACTCAACCTACTTTCTACCCTTGTTCCTGCAAGAGAAATTAGTGATATGATTCTAATAATGAGAAGAAATATTTCTTCAAATGTTATAATCAATATTACTAATTGGAATTGATTTTGTGCTCTGATTTGTTAATGGTTAGAATCAATATTACTTATTTACTAATTTGGGATTGATTTTGTGCTTTGATTTACTATGATTTGATTCTCATACTGTGTTGCTATCATAACCAATTCCTTCCTTATATTGTTCATTACAATTAAGGCTGAGATTGCATTAATATTGCAAGGTGCGAGTATAAATACGCACTCTATCATAACCGAAAAAAAAACCGAAAAACAAAATATTCAATACACTACTCTAATTCTTTCCCATCACCACTCCCACATACACACCTCAACATATTGAAGGAGGTAGAAAAAAGAAAAAAAAATCTCTACACTCTCTCTTCCTCTCTTTACCACCCACATAGACACCTCTCATCTTTATCTCTATTGGAAAAATAAACACAAGAATATTAGAAAAGGAAGAAAAAAGAGAGAGAAAAGGTGAGGAGATATTGAAACCTTTTAAGGTACGTCACTCTCAATTCTTTCATCTTTTGATTTAGTTTTATTTCAATTTTCATTATTTTTTTTAATCATAAAAAATATTTTTCTCCTTTCTTTATTGTCTGCCCGACCGCTCGCGTCGCATGATATCCAATTTAGACTTTTGCTTTTTTTTAAAAAAATATATATACAGATGATCTAAAAATAAAAAAATATTTTTCTTTGTTTACTCTTTTATATCTATTTGGTTACTCACGTCGCAATGACATCCACAACTACTCTAAAATAAGTTTAAAAACATATTAAAAATTTATAAATAATTAAAAAAATAAAAAATAAAAGATTAGAAAAAAAAATAATTTATTTGAAGTGTCTATCCGGCCGCTCGCGTCGCGATTTCGGTTGCGACACACGTTTCAAGCCAATATCATGCCACGTGTCATAGTCAATTTTTTATATTCAATTTGGTCCTAATATTTGAATTATTTTTCAATTTGGTCTTAATATTTTTTAAAATTTAACATTTTTTTCCTCTTCAAATTGAGACAAAATTTAATTTGTATATAAATGTTATATGAATATTCTTATTAAAATTCATATTTTTATTAAATTTTTAATTTCGAGATAGAATTGGTTTTAAATTGCCTCTATTAAAACTTTAAAAGTAGGAAATAACATCATTAATTTAAGTATTTTGAACCTCTTAAAAATTTAAATTAATGGTGTTAATGCCTACTTTGAAATTTTTCGTTTTAATTTTAAACCAACTCTAACTCTAAATTAAATTAAAAAAAAAATTAGGACCAAATTGAAAAAAAATTACGAATATTAGGACCAAATTGAATATAAAAAAATTAACCCTGACACGTTGTATGATATTTGCTTGACACATGGATTTTTTTTAAATAATATTTTTTTAAATTTAAAATAAATTTAAAAGAATTATAAAAAAAATTAAAAAATTAAAAAAAATCACAAAATGATACGTGGTATGATATGAGCTTGACACATGGACTTTTATTTTAATAAAAAAATTATTTAAAAAAAAAAATTAAAAAAATAAAAAAAAATCACAAAAGGACATGTGGCAGTTACTGTTCACAATCTGTTAACTATTTTAACAGTGTTAGTGAAAAGAACCAAAATGAATAAAATTGACAAATATTATGATCAGATCGAAAACAAAATAAAAAGTAGGACCAAATTGAAATAACCGAACGAAAACTAGGATCAAATCATTATTTAAGCCAAAAACAAAAACAAAAGGCTTACGAAAAGTGGATTTGGAATGCACCTAAAACTACTCTTAAAGTGTCACCAAAGACAAGATGCAAAGGAAAAAGAAATGATTTGAGGAAAATAAATGAATGATCATTTTGGGCATAAAAAGGCTAAAAAGGATACAAAAACACTCATGAAATATGCACACTTTTTTACTCATTAAATTTCAGTGAATTGCTTGTCTTGAAAAACCAAGTTCCTTTGTAGCCAAGCAATGTTACAAGCCATCAAAGACTTAGTGATCCATGCCAATTGTGTGAGGTAGTAATTGGAGACAAGATACAAATTTTCAAAAGAACTTGCAGTGTTGTAAATAGGATAAAAAACTAAACTGGGAGAGTCACATGATCAAATGAGTTAATCTGCATAATCTCAAACTATGAAAATATGCACGTGTGTTCTCTGAAAAAAAGTTGAATGGATTCATGTTGAACCTAATTTAATGATTAAAAATTGACACAATTAAGTTTAGTCCTTCGACCAACCTATGAATGCAAATATGTTTTGAATCTTTTGAATTTCTTCTTGTTTGAGGACAAACAAAGTCTAAAGTTGGGTGTGTTGATAAGTGTCCAATATGATAAAATTTTGATATGAATTTGCACTTATCTTGTTTTCATTTTGTTGAATTTCTATATAAATCACCTTAATTTAACTTGTTTTACAATTTTCAATATCAATAGAGAGTAAAAGTGGAAAAATAAAGAAATTAAATGAATTTCAAGTAATTCTGGACAAAACTAACATTGGTCTAGTTGAGCGACAGTACCGGTTCTTGAGCCACAAAGCAAACTCATTGAAAAAGAAAACCTCAAGAGCTGAACCTAAGGCCAGACCATGAAAAATCCTTCCCAAATAAGTTATCTTAGGTGTTGGAGCACCAAAGCATGGGGTCTGAGCCACAAATGAAACCCAACTACGAAGGAAACCTCTACAACTAGAGCCACAAGTGCATTGTTGAGCATTACCCTGAACAATTTATAAAAACAGAGTTGCACCCTTGTTTAGACAAACTTTTAGAGGGGTTCTTTGGAGAGACTTTTAGAGATGTTTTGTAGCCACTTACCTTAGTACTTAGTGGACATTAATAGAGGGTTTAAGAGAGGATGATTCTGCAATATCTTGTATTCTCTTCATCTATTATGAGGAACTAAACCTCTTTAAGTGTTGAAGCAAATATGTAACCTTTTAGAACTCTCTTGTATATGTATTGTTATAAAGTATTGATCTTAATGCAGGTGATTCATTCAAGTTGTCATCGAGGAATCATACTGAAGTTTGATGATTCTAGGCTCTAGATGTTAGGAGTGGACCTAGAGTTGCATCCAAAGAGAACTCCCAGGACATGAATGAATGTGTCTTTATAAATATGGTGGAAGCAAGACAAGAAAGGGACAAAGTGATGAAATCTAGCTTCAACATGTCTTTATTATCTTGAAGTTAATCTTTTACTCAAAACTATTTCAGAACATCTTTATTCCATTAAATATATAGTCATTACACATTTAATATGTTTTCACACTTCTCGTAACCTCAAACACTATTTCATTCAAATCAAACTAGTTTAAACTTTGTGTATTCTACCAAGTCCCTATGGATACGACACTTGTTGTAGTATAAACTACCCTGGAAAATTGATTGCATTAGAGCATAAAAAATGTATTTCCAAGCTTGTGTCCAAACTAAAAGAATGGCTTTTGCTAAGTAATTGACAAACAAGGTAACATAGTATCAAACATAGGTTCATTGAATTCCACGCTTGTGTCTTCCTTTTATGTCATCCTTTCTTCCTTCCATTGTTGTTGTCATTGGTTTTTAATGAATAAGTTTTTCATAGGTAATATCATTTTTGTTTTCCCCATTGTCAATGCCATTGCTTCTTGATGAACAATTATTCCCTTGGCAACAAAACAAAACAAGATGAAGTAGTATTTCCTTTCAGTGACAAATTATGATGCTCTTTTCTTTCTTTTTCTCTCTTTTTATTCTCCTCTCTTTCTTTTACTTCCTTTTCTCTTTTTTTCTTTCTCTTTTTTTTTTCTATCTTTTCTTCCTCTTCTCTCTCTTGCTTTTCTTTCTTCTTCTCTCTCTCTCTTTGTCTTTTCTTTCTCTTCTCGCTCTCTATTTTCTTTCTTTTCTCTTTCTCTTATTTCTTTTACTGCTTTCTCTCGTGCTTTCTTTAACTTTCGCTCTTGTCTTTCCCTTTTCAAGACATCTAATGTTTGCAATGTCTTTTCTTCCTCCTTTTTTCCAAGTATAGCATATAATTCTTGAGATCCTCATTTGTCATGGGAGTTGCATTCCAATTAGGACATTGATGAGTTTCATGACCATAGCCTTCACATTTAGTGTATCTTAGAGCCCTTATCCTATCCGTTGGCAAAGCTTTTCTGTCATGTTTGTGCTTTCTTCTAAGGCTATCAATATTGCTATTCAACTTTATAATTCTAGATTCTAAGGCATTAACATTTGCCACTAAGACCACACAACCATTAGGTGTATCTCTTCGTGCCAATCTCTTGGTACTTTCCAATCCTGTACCTAAATGATCCATGTGAGGAGTAGGATAGGTTAAACCATATGTAAAACCACTCCCATAAGAATGCCTATATTGAAACATGTTGCATTGTTCAAAATTACTAGATCCGACAAGAAAGGTTAGTAAAAAAAATAACAATAATAACTTTAAGACGTCACCACTCTTTTAAGTGTTTCACTCATATCCACTCGTGTATCACCCTTATAAACTCGTTTTTTCTTTCAAATATACATTTTTGCCTCTTCCACTCAAATTCCCTTTAGTTTTTGGCAAAAAACTTCAGTAGCTTTAATAAAGAATAAACAATCAATGTGAAAAATGTAACGAAATCTAAAATTTAACTCAAGAGGCCAAAATAAAACAAAGCTGTAGACAAAAATTAAAGGAAATTTAAAACACCATAAAACAATAAAATCTAAAAACAATAAAAAGGACTACCAAAATAAGTTAAGTAAAACAATATGGAAACTCTAAGAAAAAAAAATGAATGGAAAATCAACATATCAAACAACCCACAAGTAATTAGTGCAACAAAATAATTGTGTTGAACTCTACAATTTTCTTTTTGCTTTTGGACCCTTCCTTTTCATTTTGCATAATGTTGAACTCCACTAATAATTTTTAATGAATTATATAGTTCAAACATAAAAACACATGTAAAACAACTTAATTGCATTTATAATAATTATTGGGAACATAAAATACAAAAACATATAATTTCTACGAATCAAATGCACAAATTCTCAATTTAAAATGAAAAATACGACGAACAAATAACATACCAAAATTTTATTCAAGAATTTTAGAGTAAGAATTTAAAATGAAATATTAAAAAAAGTTGGAATTTCTTCATATGATAGAAAAATAAGATATAAGATAATATACGATAAAACATTCAAGAATTTAAGGGTTTTCTTTATATGACAGAAAAATAAGATAAAAGATAAGATAAAAACATTCAAGTATTTTAGGATTTTGTTTATAAAATAAAAAGATAAGATAGAATAAGAAATTCATACCAGAACCTTGTTGTAAATACCCAAATGATATGATCCTATCAATGAAAGATTACGATCATTTCTGACTTTGAATTCTTTCTGAAATATGAACAAGAAAATAAGATAAAGAACACGAAATTAGATAGAATGGAATGACGCCACAATCTAGCAGATTGATAAGTCGAGGAAGATTCATCACAAAGATGTTAATCATTGGTAAGAACTGATGTTCTAAAATAAGAACCAAGAGTCCTCTCTTTTGATAAAATTCAAATTCAATATATGAATAAAAGTGTTTAAATAGGTTTTAGTTTCTAGATTATAAATACCATAAAAGTTTAGGAAACCCTAAAAGAAATCTCAAAGCCCAAAACATAAAATAAAAATTGAAAACATGATTTTCAGACGCAGAAGAAAGCCTAATGCCCAAATCATAAAATAAAAACTAAAAAAATTAAGAGAAATTTTTAAATACTTTTATTTGCCTAAAACTATTTTATAATTGTGCTTCAAGCCATGATCTTCATTACTTCATGTCCTTTGAATGCCAAAGACTTCTCCTCAAGTTCTTCTTGTATGGAGTCATGTGATAGTCCTCTATTAGGTTGTATCTAGAAGTAGTACTAAAGTTGAATAATGCAGTATTGCAGCAACCCTCACTGATATCATTTGGATCAAATGTATGCTTAAAGAGCTTTGTGTTCAACCATCGGCCCCACACCTTTATTTCAGCAATCTTGGTGTTGTTCTTTTGGCGACCAATCATGTCAAACACTCCATCTCTAAACACTTTGAGCTTGATCTACATTTAGTTCGTAACTACGTTCAACAACATCTTCCTTCACATTTTGAAGTCGTTGACATTTGGACGAAACCTCTATCATCTTTCTCTTTTAGTGCTTTTAGAGATAAACTTATGGCTGGAATCAAATTCACCATAACTTTAAGGGGGATAGTATGTGAACATGTTATGCTTATATCTCCATTTAAGTTGTATAGCTCTAGTTTCTCCGTGTAATAATAATACATTTTTCATCTCTGGATAATTCTCTTTATCCTCTCGTTTCTTTATCTCCTCTAAGTCTTTCAATATGAGCATGAAATTGGGACATACATGTATTACCACTAGTGCAGTACCCCCTTTTAGCCCCGGTTATTTTCGAGATTCTGCCTCGGTTTAAGAATCGAGGCATATTAAAGCGAGGCCAAAAGGCACCCCTTTTGGCCTCGGTCATTACCCGAAGCCATAGATCTCTTTTCTGCCTCGGTTGCAGAGAGACCGAAGCCATAGATTCAATATTTTTTTAAGAAAAAAAAATCACAAGACCGAACTTCATCTCGCCGGCAGCACCCATCGCGAATCCTTCGCGCAGTCCACCAAGCAGTGACGAGAACTTCATCGTTCAGCCATTGACGCTGCAGCAACAACAGAAATCGTAACCACCTACACCACCATTTTATCATTGCACCTCGCCTCATCTTCCAACAACACCTGCACTTTCGTGAGCCACCGTGAATGCCAATACTGCACCGCTCACCATGGAAGCGCCTGGAGCAATTGCAGCAGCGAAATGCTCTGTTGAAATCCTCTTCTCTGTTTCGATATTTCATGCTAGTGGCCTTTGAAGCGGGAGGGCTCCTGAGGGCCATAGTGTTGGTTCTTTTATACCCTTTTGTTTGCGTAGTAGGAAGCAAGATGGGGTTGAAGATAATGGTGATGACATGCTTCTTCGGGATGAAAGCATCAAGCTTCAGAGTGGGATGCTCCGTGCTGCCAAAATTCTTGTTGGAAGACGTTGGTGCTGAAATGTTTGAGACACTAAAAAAAGGAGGGAAGTAAGTGGGTGTGACCAAACTCCCTCGGGTCATGGTGGAAAGCTTCTTGAGAGAATATCTGGAGATCGATTTCGTCGTAGGAAAAGAATTAGGGAAGAAGATGAATAGTGATTGGGGTTCGCGATTTGGGGATTTTAACAGGCTTTATGGCCTCGGTTATTCAAAAAACCGAGGCCTAAAGTGGCTCAATGGCCTCGGTCGAAGGGGACCCGAAGCCAAAGGGGGCAGCGCTGATGAAATTTTTAAACTAGGATTTCTGAGCAGGGTTATAGGCTTCGGTTCTATTTCAAACGAGGCCTAAAACTGCCCACTATTGCCTCGGTCGAAAAGCAACCGAGGCCAAATATGTTCTCGTTGGCGCCAATTTTAAAATTTTCATTTCTGGGTTGCCTAATAGGCTTCGGTTCTTAAGGAACCGAGGCCTAAAGTTGCTTACGGCACTGGTTGTTTGTAGAACCGAAGCAATATAGGTTGCTAAAATTGCAAAATTGCCACCACCTCCTTATAGGTTTCGGTTCCGCCATAACCGAGGCCTATAAGGCGAGGTAAAATATCAAATCTGCACTAGTGTACATACTCATTCTTGTACCTATTTTAAAAAGTTTAAAAGTATAGATACTTAGCTCATATGTAATTAATCTGAGTATTCTGCGTGAACAAATTCGGACAATATTCAAATATACAGATTTATCTTCATAATGTATTGTCGCCATACCATATATTAATATACATTATAAATAAATAATATATCAATGATACTTCTATTTCCAAAGCACAAATACTAACATATTTCGCTAGTTTTGTTGTAATCTTGGTTATGATAAATAAGGCATCAAAATGTAAAATAATCTTTAAATAGTTGTGGCACGTTAAAATTTACGAGACTCGATATATAACATGTTATTAAATGGAAACATGAATGAAATTCTTAATAATGTAAAAAGTTTAATCTAATCTCTTTTAAGTTTCAACTAACTCACAACCATCTTTAAAGAACTCACATGTTTTACCCTTTAAACTACTTCAAAAAATTTGAATTTAAATACTGAATTATTAGAATGTTTCAACTCTCGCTGAGTTTGCTCTACTTATGAGTAACATTTAACATAATTATGATTTAAGCTGTCTTATAAGAAACTAATTTTATCTCTTACGAGATTTAAGACACAAAAATACTTTGATAAACTGATTAAGAATTTAGTAACAAATCTCACTTCATACTTTAATTATATTATATTACATATACATATCATTAGAATATTATTTTAATTATATATGTCGTTATCATATTTCATTATCTCTTATAAAATCTGTTTAATATCTTTTTTAACTGAAATATTATTCACTGAATCTTATTTCTCAAAAATTCTTTTAAAATAAAATAATTTTTTTAAATTATAATTAACAAACCGTTTTATTTTTTACTTAAAGTATTTAATCATATTTGTATATTTTCTTAACTATTATAATTTCTAAAATCTAACAAGCATGGGATAATGTAGAAGTTTGGAAAAGTATCAATATATGTTCGCATCTCTTAAATATAATATCATGAACACATGAATTATTTTTTAGAATTTTGCTCCTAATTTTATTTTGCGTATTTATAATTTTAGCTAGAGAAAAAAATGATTGAATTATACTAATTTATATATTAGAACTTATTATAAATTTAGAAGAGCTTATACAATAATGTTGATTGTGTATTGTAAGGGTTGTGTATTAGAGATAAAAATTGGTTCGAGTTTTGATTATACATGTGTCTAGAGCACTGTTGTGAAGCCCATCAATATGAAAGTCCAATAGAATGCTACCATGTACTGTTTCCTTTCCTTTTGTGTGATTAAATTGTGACGGAGGTGAAGCTTCACATGTATGCGTTAGGGGTTCTACATAAAGATTCTACATAAAGAAAAGGATTACCTAGGTAGCTGTCTTCAACAAAGGTTCCAAATTGGCCAGTATTAGGGACAACTCCAGAAAGATTATTGTACGACACATTGAAGATTTCTAAGTTGTTCAATTTGACCATTTGAAATGGTATCTCGGTTAGTATTATGGTTCTTGATTTAGTCTCACATCGGTTAGAATTGTGAGATGTGGTTCTTTGTTTTACTATATAAGAGATCCTATGTGAAGCTTGAGATACATAAGAAATAAAAATACTTCCTAGTGTAGTCGTGGACGTAGACGTACACATTGTACGCCGAACTACTTGTGTGATTTATTTTTCTCCCCTTAATTTTTCCTTTATTGCTTTGTTCCTAACAATCTCATTACTCGAGCTGTTGTAGGACAAGTCAAGGCTTTCAATCTGGGCAACATTAGAGAAAGTATTTGGAATAGAATCATATAAGTAATTATGAGACAGGTTCAGGACTCAGAATTTTTCGCAAGTCTCCAATTTGTAAAGGGATGCTAACATATTACATGATAAACCCAACCCAGTCATTTTCTCAAGGATGTAGCCTCTGTAAATTTAAATATTATTCTTTGTTCCAAATTCAACAATAGCATTTATGTCTTTATTTTGATAATCAATTGAAGGCATAAACCATGACACACTGGAATTAACAACAAATCCTATTGGCATATTGGGGAACAAGATTTCAAATGCAGATGTTTGGGCCAATGGATCAAAATTATCTTACAGTCCAAATGAACCATTGTTCTCTTCTAATCCAAATGAAATATTACTAAAGCAAGATGGTATTGAACCCTTGAGCTTATTGTGTGAAAGATCTATTAAGGTGATATTTTGTAATTGGCATAATTGAATAGGGATGTAATTAGAAAAATTATTCCCTTCAAGTGAAAGAACTCGTAAATTTGATAGTTTATCAATCATGTAGGGAATATTCCCGGAAAAATTATTATCCCTCAAGTCTATTGTTTTCAGGCTTGGACTCTCAAAGATGTTAAGAGGTATGCAGCCTGAGAAAGCATTCTTTTGCAGATACAAGACCCCTGAGACTGATGGATTAATATGTCAGATTGGCCCAAATAATCTATTTTGTGAAAGATCCAACACTAACAACATTATTAGGTTGGAGAATTCAATAGGGATCTCACCTTCTGATTGATTATTGTTGACATGAGAAACCAAGGTGGTTTGCTTCTTGAAGATTTGATGAAGATTGAATGAAGCTCTTTTGAACTATCTTGAAGCCATAACCATTGGAATGAAGCCTACATTGATAAAGGAAAGGAGATTTGATGATATCCATGGTGATCAAGGTTGGAATGTGTGCTCTCCATGTAGTTACATCATTAAGAAAGCGTACTTGTAGTTTGTAATTCATGTTGTAGACCTTAAAGCATTCATTAGATGTAGTTTGGTCTTTGTTGTGTTTTTAATCTGTTGAATGGTTTTTCAACAGGTTAAAATGTCTCTTTTAATCTGTTGAATGGTTTTTTAACAGGTTAAAAGGTTGGCTGCAGTAGTCTTAAACTGCAACAAATTCAATCAATTGATTTAGTTTTTAATCGACTGATTTCACTTGAGTTAAGTGAAATCAACCGATTGATTTGAAAATCAACCTGTTGAATTTAGTAACAGTTTGACTATAAAAGTTGTGATTTTCGAAAGAGAGGTCTGTTGATCATTTTAGAGCACGATTTGGTTATGGAAACTTGTGGAAACTCTTTCCTTCGTGATCATAGGTGCTGCAGCTATTGAAGATTGATCTTGGATCAATTCTTGGAGCTTTTGGCTTGGTTTGAAGCTTGGAGAAAGTGGTTTGTGGTAGGCAAGGCTGTGCTACCACTAAGGTTTGATCTTTCTCAAGCTTTGTGTGTGTGCTTGGTGGTTTTCCAGGTCTGCAAGAGGGTTCTTGCTGTGCTGGTGTGATTCTTGTGTGATTCTTGTGTGATTCAAGAGTCTTTTGTGGTGTTTTTGCATATTTTGGAAGTGTAAGGGTGGATACTTTGTAAAACTTTTGAAATAGTGCAAAGTCAAGCTAAGGTTGCCTTGACAAACTG